>TARA_R100000808_G_scaffold5713_1_pt1 | contig 66936 bp, 91 predicted proteins | sample TARA_R100000808 | Tara Oceans TARA_R100000808 (sample SAMEA2622852) | marine metagenome | biome: marine biome (ENVO:00000447); feature: marine epipelagic mixed layer (ENVO:xxxxxxxxx); material: "saline water (ENVO:00002010), including plankton (ENVO:xxxxxxxx)" | depth 140 m | reverse complement strand
TCTAAGAGTTCTAACCTCTGGAACGTGGGTGATGAATTGACCACCGCGTCTAATAAACTCGCTTTCCTTCTTAGTGATCTCTTCCAGATAGTTCCAAGCTCCCAAGAAGGCATAATCAACGGAGTCGTCAAACCCTTCCTCTGGAGACACTACTGGAATATGCATTCCGGGCGATAGTTTACCCTGCTTGTCTGGAGTAGTGTCAGTAATATAGTCAATCAAATCGGGACCAATCTCACAATAGTTAAATACAGAAGTAGATTTGGAAGTGGCCCCATAACTTATAATTTTATTTCCACCATCCTTGATGTCGTGTAGAAGTTCCACCAGACTGGTCTTTGATTTTTGAACTCTCTTGGCAAACTTACGATAAGTCGTCAGCTTGTCGATCTTTGCTAATTTTTCTTGTTCAAGTTCTATTTCAAGACTTCCGTCTTCATATTGTGGACCTCCCTTTTTCTGCACATAAATTCTGTTTGACCCGCCGTGAACTTGTGTTTTGTCCACGCTGAATATTTCTAACCCTGCTTTTGCCAAGACATTTTTTAGAGCCGTAACAGAGAAAATGTGGGCATGCTCATCATAAATTTGATCGTATGAGTTTCTCTCCAACATCTCGGCCAGAGAAGGATCTTCAAATACAAAGACGCCTTTGTCTGAAAGAGCATAATATATTGCAGAGAAGGTGTCATAAAGATCTGGAATATGACAGATGCAGTTTGCAGAATAAATAAGGTCAAATCTATCCGCCGTAGCTATCTTTACGGCTAGATCTTGTGTCCAAAATTCTGTGTGTGTTTCATACCCCATCTCCCTCGTGTAGCTGGCGAAATTACCACAAGGCTCTACCGCCACGGTATTTTCAAGAGAGAAGTTTTTTAGAAAGGTTCCGTCATTACTTCCTATTTCCAACACTCTTCTTGGCTGGAACCTCTCCTTTAGATATCCTGCAATATCCTTGAAGTGTTTAACCATAGTTTTTGATCCAGATGTATAATAGACATAGCTGTCATTAAACATCAAGGGTGGATCAACGCAATTCATATGCGAAACGAGCTTGGTCTCTGTATCTAAACCGACTTCTAAGTCGTAGAAGTATTCGTTCTGACATTCGCCCGGAGAGATAAACGCATTGGCGATGGGTTGCTTGCCAAGATCTAAAAACTTTTCTATTGTTCCTGTGGTAGTACCCAATTTACAAATCCTTCTTCTGGCTCGGTTAGTGGACACATGCAACACACGCTGTTCCTGACATCGTCCGTAAGATAGACTGATTGAACAGGTGATGCGCTATCCATAGAAAACATATGAATTGCCGCAGGAGATGTTCCTACGATAACATAGTCTTTGGTCAATACCATCCCTCTTGTGTAGCCAACCCTTGCGTGGTCGTTATGACTAAAGTTGGTGATTGAATTTGGATGGATTGGGGTTTTCCAAGTCTTCACAAGATTACCTTCTACTTGATAACAGGTCTCACTCTCAATAGATCTGTTGAAAATTAGACCATCTTTCCAAGGTTGAGCATTGTGTGTGTTTGGGTGTACCAGTCGTTGTTGAATACACGTGTAGTCTCTTATGTTAAAAGCATAGATATGTTCGGTGGTTGACCCCGCATAAAACACCCAGTCGTTGTAAGCCGACACACTATCGATATGCATAGTGTCTGATTCGTCCAACATCTTCCATTTGAGCATTGAGGGGTCGTTTTCGTCTACAAGCGGCTCTCCCTGTTCGTCAAATATTGGGACTTGGCGTGTTTCTGGGTCCAGAGAAACTAATGGGCCGCCCAAGATGTGCTGTATGGCTCCTTCCCATTGTTTTTCTTTTACATTGAACGAAAGAATAGAATCGTGAGCGTTCGCTACACAAAGAAGATTGTCGTAATACAGAAATGTCTCGTGTGTTCCTGAGAGCATGGCGGTCCTGTATTGTCGGACCAGTTCGTAATTTTCGTCGAACACAAACAACGCTCTGGCGCCAGCGGCATATAGCTCTCCATCATAAAACTGTAAACCTCTGAGACCCCTATCACCACCACCAGAATCCCAACTGATGTGTGGGTAGTTCCAATCTAACACCTGTTCGGATGTACCCTTCTCCATGTCAACTATGTAAAGACCACCATGACAATCGCCTCTGTTTGTTGATCTTATAACAGAAGAGACTAAAATCTTTGGAATGCTACTCATTTTTTATTCTTTCTCTTAGCCCTGACGATGAGAAGTCATGCACCCTGCTATTATAATATATTTGTATATTTTTGGCAGCGCAGACACTTTCGCCAGTAAACGGTTTACCCTTATAGTCCTGACCTAAAAATCTAACATCTATAGGCAAGGTTTTTAAAATTGTTTCTAAGTCTTCTTCTGTTTGATAAACTATTATTTCGTCAACGTACTTACACGCCCTAACCTGAATCTGTCTTTCAATGAGGCTTTGTACGGGTTTGTTTTTGTTGGGGTTAAAAATAGAGGGGTCTGAATGAACCCCGACTATCAGATGATCACAATTCTGCTTGGCTTCTTCCAGCATAGACACATGGCCTGCATGAAAGAGGTCAAAGCAAGAACATGTGAACCCGATTCTATTCGTCACTAAAAACTATACCTCTGGTTCTCAAAGCTATAACGTTATTTTCTGCGCAATATTCTAGCAAGGGGTCAATATAATCACTATAAAGTTTTGACGGGGGGACATCGTTTTTTAGTAAAGACGTATGTAGGTCGTCGTGATCAATCATGATAATTTTTTCAGTGTCAATAGAAGACATGATTTCATCAATATTTAAAACGCCCGCTATACTTTCAATCTTTGGCACAAGGACTGGTCTTTTTCCGAAGATACTCCAATTGTCTAACTGTGAAGATGTTTCAACGTTGGATATGGCTACGTACTTTACATTTTCGTGTTCTCTAAAAATTGGATACAGCTTCTCTAGGCTGTACTTATTGCTAGGAGGCTTGCTTCTTCCAGATGGTATATCAATAAAAAAGTCATTTGTGTGACTGTTTAGATTTTCTACTAGGTCGTCAAGAGAAAACGTCCATGCGAGGTTGACCCTTATCACATAGTGATCGGGTATTGACATATAATTTCTAAGATTGTTTGAAAGTAGTATCATCTATTTACGTCTCTTATTTCTCCTGTTTCCCCGCTGCGTACCAAGACAACTAGAGAATCGTAAAGATGCATTGATTCCAAGCTATCATTGATTCCATCGACTGGCTCAACTACTGGCGCGTCAGCATAAGGGTCTTCTGACTCCTTCAAAGCAAAGTAATCAGTGTAATCTTCACTCCACATGGTTGGTCTTGTTGTATGGATCGCGTGTAGGTTGTCTACCAAAGCCTTAACCAGATCTATAGTGGTAACTTGGTGTTGGCCTTGGGTTTGAACTTTCATGTTTGGTCCATGAATACTTCCGCCAAAATGGGGCCAATATGAAGTATGTGTGTCCTCTATTACATAAACCCCCTCTGGGTTTACTGAATTCCACAGGAGCAAGAGGGAGTTAATCTGTTGATACATCTGCTTGCCACCGTCATCAATGATGACATCAAAATTACCACCAGTATCTTGGAGGAACGCGCTGATAAAATCAGAGTCTCCTTGATCTCCGATATGGATCTCTACCCCCTCTTCTTCAAAGTCCTTGCACTCTGGACGAATATCCATGGCAAAGATTTCAGCCTTCGGAAAGTATTCTTTCCACATCTTTAAACAGCCGCCTTTGCCGATACCTATCAATAAAAATCTGACTTTGGCTTCTCTTATAGCATTAAAAAATTGATCATACACTTCGCAGTAGTGTGCTGCGTGTGGCTCAAGCATCGTCTGTTCTGGAGTGTCCAGAGCTATCTCTTTCAGAGTCCTCATTTTCTTTTTCCTTGTGTATGAAAATTTTAGGTTCGTTTTTGTGATACTCTATGTGTGGTAGAGGGTACATGTTTTCTATAACCCTCCTTACTCCGCTAGCATGCATGTTTTATACCGCCTGTTTTATTGATCTATAAATTTCGTTCTCCATTTCCATACGGTCTTCATCATCATAAGACACATATCCATACAGAGTGTGCAATGCTAGCCCATTCCTAATAAATCCAAAGCGAAGCCCTTTTTCTCTTTTATAGTCGTTTATAGGAATTTCGTCATAAGGTAGAAATTCTCTAAATTTATTTACGTCCTTATATACGTCTGTTCGCATTATGCAGGCGTCATTACATAAATAAGGTTTATCCGTTTTGTCAATACTATATTCTCTTGGCCTCAAGAACTCTGGCAGATTTTCAATAACCACATTAGCTAGTTGTCTTTGGGATTCAAAATCCACCCTGACAGGATGAATTCCTTTTAGTTCTGTGTTTAGCCCTTTTACAGATTCCCAATAGGCATCTGGATTCCACTCAGAGGCTCCGACCGTGTGTTGGTTGAGTGTTACAAATTCATTATCAGCAATACCCCAAGTATCTCCAGCAGTCTTTTGCATGTCCTGTCTTAGAAAAATAGAATGCAACTCGTTCTTTTTTTTCTCTGAGCAAAAGTCTTCGATGAACATATCGCAGGTGGGAACCCCTATATTGACTACCGGTGTCAGAAGAAGGAGTTCTGGGTCTGTGTATAGAAGCTCTCTGTTCTCAATCATGTAGTCCCAGACATGATTGCTCATAATGATATCTTCGTCGAACTTCACTGTGTACTTACAGTCTTCCTCCAGCATAGCCCACATCTTGGCCTTATAGTTGTTGGTCGGCCTTCTACCACTGAAGTACATCAGTTTATATGGAATGTCCGTTTCCAGACCACTTAGATCTAGATTGTCGGTCATCATAAAGTTGATGCTGAGAAGCTTTTTGTTCTCTGGCTTGATCCTGTTTACAAAATGCATAAACAGGTCTATAAAATTTCTTCTATGTTGAAGAAAGGTGATGCAGATTTCAGACATTTGCCCCCCATTTTTGAATATAGTCAGAACAAATGGCGTAGCAGTCGTTAACTGACTCTTCAGATACCAGTTCTGGTTTCATACAGATTGTCTTTTTGGTCGTGTCATATCCGGGGTAGCTGACTATATAGCCATTGCTTGTGATGCTGTAATGGTCTTCCTGATGCCAAAAACAATGTATGTTTGTGTGGACTAGCATCTTATCAAGGGCGGCTAAGTTTTTGGCGTGACAAAGCAGCTTGTTGTTCATTAAAAAGTCTAGTTCGATAGCGTGGGTTGGGTCGTCGTGTCCCAAGAACCAAGCCCCGTTAAAAAACCAGACATCTATCTCAACATCATAACCAGCCCTCATAGCCTCCTTGATATAAGAAGGTCTGTTCTCTTTGCCCGGATCAGCACCTGCCAGATTTCCGCGATGTGATATAAACTTCATTTTACTTCTTCAGAAAGATGTCCAGATCTTCTGGGGTTCCCAAGCCCCACATTTTTTCAATTGGGAAAATTCTTATCTTCTTATCGTCTTGTATAGCTTCGTTAAAAACAGGACACACATAGAACTCATTGTTCACACGCCTGTTACTAGCTATCATTTGCTCCGCATATTTTACGTAATCACTACCCTTAGACCAATAATAGATACCAACAGTGGCGTTGTTTGAAATAGGTTTCTTTTCTGCGACCTCGGTGACGAATCCGGTTTCGTCAACCTTGGCAAAACTCCACTTTGGGTGAACAGAATCAAAAGTTAGGATACCTCCGTCAACTCCGTCTGCCTGCATGGCGTACAAAAACTCGTTGCTATCCCATTCTACAAATTGATCGGAGTTTGCTGTCAAGAGAGGTTCATCGTTATCAATAAATTCTTTGGCCAGCAACGTCGTACACGCCGCCCCCTCTGTCATACCATCCACCTGTACAATTTTGCAACTAGGAGATATTAGGTGTAACAAATGTTTCAGGTTGTACTTTTCATAGTGTTCCTTTTGGACTATGAAAATGTGTTCTGCGTCTACATTGATATTTTCAACCACAAGCTGGATCATTGGTTTTCCGTTGACCTCTATCAGAGGTTTAGGAAATGTATACCCAGCTTTTTCAAATCTTGAACCAGCCCCGGCCATTGGAATTAGAACTTTCATCTTCCCACCCTGCCATTTAGGTTTTAGAAACTTGACTTCATTCTTTTTGTTTGCGTCTTTGATGGCTTGTATTACGTTCTGATAAGTTACATCTTCTAAGCCTTTAACACCCATAACATGTGCGCCAGACTCGTGGGCTGCTTTTCTGCCAATATGAGAGTCTTCTACTATTAAAGTCTCCTTGGGATTAACACCAGCCTTTATCATGCAGCGCAGGTATATCTCAGCGTGAGGTTTGGGGTTGTCTACGTCCTCATTAGAAAAATATTCATCAATGTACTCTATGTATCCTGCGTGAAACAGCATTAATTTTACGCTACTTCTTATAGAGTTGGATGCACAATATACTTTAAGACCCCTGTCTTTTAGGTATGACAAAGTATTACTAATGTCTGAATGGTCTTCTGGCTTTACCGTGTCTTTGATAACATCAGCCGTACACTCCTGTTTCCTCGACCACACCTCTTTATGAGCCTGTTCGGGAAGCCCTTTTTCTTTTGTCAGTATTTCAAGCTTTTTTTGTGTTGGCAAACCGTCGTATGTGGAGAGATGCTCTTCTCTCTGGACTATGTATTGTTCGTCAATGGACGCCAAAGCTCTATTTAGGGCGTGGTAGTGTATATCTCTAGCTTCTACTAGAACACCATCCAAATCAAAAATAACTAGCTTAATCATACCAGATCTTTCGTCGCGTACCGTTGACTCATCATGCTGTAATCAAACACCGGAAGAATGGGGTCTTTGTAGTGGTCTAGCTGCACCGCAGAATATGTGTTCATCACGTACTTGTACTTTGAACGAACTCTGTCTGACCACTCGACATCTTCAGCTTGCCCCCAAACAATACTCTCGTCCAGAGGTTCTTCTTCCATAACTTTCTTTTTGGCCACCCAATAGCCACCAGAAATATACATGCGCCGCGTGTTTTTATATTCATAGGAAGGAAAGAATGATCTTCCTTCTCTGATTTTACCTTCCGGGGGACACCAAGGCTCTTGTTGAACCCATCCGGGCTTTACGAGTGGGTCATCTAAGACTACCCAATCTCTGTACCTTGTTCCATCCCCATTTAATACCACGTTCATCGCAATGTCCCAGTCCTCTCCAAACTTTAGCCAGCCTTTGTAAAATCCTTTCACTGGCGCAATGTAATCGTGTGTGTAGACCACAATGTCATTCTTGGCTTCTTCTGTAATGATATTTTTTTTGCGAGTTATCCAACCCTTTTTCACCGTCTCGTCAAACTTGATTACCCGCGTGTTTTTTCTCTGCCACGCAAAATCTCCAACAACAATTATTTCATATTCAGGTATGTTTTCGCTTTCAATAGCGTCAATAATATTGTTGACTTTGACAACGTTATCTTTGCCATCGTGTCCACTATATGTAACTATACCGAATGTAAAATTCAAGCTACCACGCCTATCTCTGGCTTAACTTTCGCATACATATCTAAGCATCTCTCTGCTTCCTCCGGCATGTCAAATTCCTCAAGCATTTTTGACACCCTATGGAAGTATGTGTGATTATTCATCACGGTTTGGTATCCCCTTTTCATATAGGGGATTCTTTCGTCTGGATATTTAACAAAGTGGTGTACGAGTTCGTGAAACTCTTCTGGTGTTTTGGCAAAAACAACTTCGTCGTTTGTGTACACTTCCTTTGCCATCGATTCAACATAATCTGAGATGCAAAAACACTCGTTGGCTAATATTTTGAAAGTTCTTTCGTTTACATCAAAACCAAATTCTGTTGCGTGTGGTTCGCTGATGTTTGGACAGATTTTTGAGGACTTCATCAGGTGTTTGACTTCTTCGTCTGGAATCCACCCCATGTAATGACATCCGGGCCACCCTTGGTTTCCAAAAAATTTAACATTGTATTTGCCAACAGGATGTGTCAATGGCATCAGATACTTATCCATATTTTGGGCTTTGTATGGCCAATACCCGCCAACAAAAGATACATCGCATTCATACTGCGGCTTTCTATTCCCCCCAGCATACACAAAGAGATCAGCGCCGTTCATCACCGACACAGTCCTGCATCCCGCCTCTTTCCATCCGTTGTGCGTAGAATCAACACAGGACTCTGGATAATAGATGTGCAAGAAGTCTGGTTTTCCGGTCTGCTCTTTGAGAGCTTCGACTAATTTTTTTTCATCTTCGGTGGCAAACAAAACTCCGTACTTTTCTGGGTCTATTTCCTTTTGCATATCGCCCCAATCCGCAGCCTTCATCATGACTTTGAGGTGTGGGCGTTCTTTTATACATTTGAAAAGGGAGTTATTAAGATTGTATGTTTGCCCAAAGAACATGTCCGGTTCAAACTCGTCAAAAGCGTCGAACGGATTCTTTTCTTGGATATCCCAAAGTTGTACATTGTGTCCCAGAGCAGAGAGAACTCTAGCCCATCCTGTTCTTATGAAGAAGTGGGCGTGTGGGCCGTCGCTTGAAATCATTATCTTCATACAGATTTTCCCCAATTTGGAAGATCTTTAAGAGAATCCACTTCTAGTATTTGCATACCTTTTGGTTCTCTTGCTTCTATTAATCCGTTTTTATCTATAACCATGTTTAGTATTTCAAACATATACATCTTATTTTTGTCTCTCTCAGAACAAAGGCTCTTAAATATCTCAAGCTCATGTCCTGTTAGATATATTATCTGCGCCCATTTATTTTGTAGGCCATACGAAAAATTTGTTATCTTGTTTTCAAAAATATTGACGCCTATTTCGTTTTTTCCAAATCTATCTTTGGTATCAACAATGGCGCATGAGCTATCGGAAGTTATACCGTGTAAGGTATATACATTAAAGATTAGATCTCCGTGGATAATTAATATATTATCATGCACCGAGTTGTTTAGAGCAAGCCTGAGACTTTCTACAATATTTGTTTCTTCGTATAGTTGGTTTTCTACTACCCTTACATGAGATGGTAGAGTGCTAATTATTTTATTTGCCTCGAAGCCCACTACGACAATTATCTCAGAGTAAGGAAAAACTTTTTTTACATTACCAATCAATCGTTCAATGATTGTTCTGTTTTTAGAGGTTGGGAATAGACACTTCGGGCCATACGATTTCATCCTGTGTCCCATTCCCGCCACAGGTATGATAACAGTAAGCTTATCATGTTTTGCTGTTCCAGACGCAGTTTTCTTTGCTGGAACTGTAAATCTAGAATTATTTTTGGGCATTAAGTCTGTTTTTAACTTTCGACATTATGTAATGCCAGTTCTTACTAAACACTTCAGGATTGACATTCGTTGTTTGATTTAATCCAGTTATGTTGGCCACAGCTAGTGATTCTGGGATATGCACTATCATAAACTGCTCACTGATCCTTATCCAAAGATCGTAATCTTCAGCGCAACCAATAAATTCTCCACCGCCCGGACCATGCAGATTGGGGTCGTAGAACCCTCTCTCTTCTTTGACTGCTGAGAACGCTCGTTTGCTGATCAACGCATTACTATGAACAATACACTCGTTCATCAGCACGTTTCTATTATATGGCTGTTTAAACTCTCTTACGACTTTTCCACTGTTGTGATCGTGGATTTCATAATCTGCATAAACGACGCCAATTCTCGATGGGTCGTCCATCATCTTCCTAACCATTTTTGAAACTTTGTTAGGATAGTATTCATCGTCTGCGTCAAGAATGGCGAAAGCGCTGGTCTCTTCCCATGCGTAGTTGATGGCGGTGTTCCTAGCCACGCTGGCTCCACCATTCGGTCTTTTGATAGCTATAACGTTAATCTCACAGCCATCGGGACGGACTATAACCTTTTCTGCTATCTCTAGATCGTCCTTTTTTGTTGTGTCTGTGTCTACTATATTTTGAATCTTCTCCCAAGAATCATCAGTTGACCCATCATCAACAACACAGATTTGCAGTGGCCCCGGATAATCTTGATTTAGCGCACTGCCTATAGCTGTGTTGATATATTGTCCATAGTTATAGTTAGCAATAACAATGGTGATTAACGGGAGGTTATCCATATACTTCATCCCAGTCTTTTATGAAAGAGGTTCTCTTTGTTTCCTCTGCGAATATTTCAATCTTCTCTTCCAGAGGAAGAGTCCTGTTTCCTGCCAAGAACTTGTGAACCACACACTGTACGGTCAACCCATTCATTTTATCATCCTTGGCTCTGACCATACTGAGTTGATCTAGTTTTGTGTTTACGGATTCGTTCAGTTTAGCTGTAAGGTTCTGAGGAATTTTTTGCCCAGATCTAAAAATAACGTAGTATCCATTTAGAGATTTTTCAAAAGCTTCATCTACCATTTCTAGATCTGTGGCATCTAAGTTAAGCATTGTTACAATATTAAATGGTATGTTTTTTTCTACGTTTGGGTAATCAAAATGCTCGTGGCATACATGCCTTATGTTGAAGGGGTTGTCTTCTTTTTTTGATACAACAAGGGTCACATATCTCGGAGCCACTTCTTGTTGTTGTATCCCCTTGAATGTATCCTTTATGTCATCCAAAGGTTTTCCATATTCGTGAAGTATAATAAATCCGCAGGAAATCTCTACTTCTTTTTCCACTTGTTGTTTGGGGTCTGAAACATTTTTAGACCAGTTTTCATCTCTGTAAAATTGACACAATCTTTCGATGATGTAGAACTCCTCGTCATCGTCGTATCCTTCAACAACGTTGGTTCCAGAATCCCTAAATGTTTCTATATTATTTAGATCACACCCCACCTGAGTGATACCGATTTTGTTTGCGAACACACATCCTTTGCAGGACATGATTACTTTTTCTTTTTCGTTGGTCATGGTCTCTGTGCCTCCACCGACATTTTGAATTTAGAGTGCCTCTTTTTTAAGATCTTCAGCCCAAGACCCTCTAGTAATTCTGCAAGCTCTTTTATGCTAAGGTGACTGGCTTTAAAGTCCCAACCTGCGGTCTGTTCGCCGTGCATGATCTTATTAAATTCTGTAAGATCCATCTCCTTCTTGTTGAACATCATACAGACAAGAGCCACGTCTGTTCCTCCAACGACGATCCTTCCCCCGTGCCTCAATTTTTGAACCCAGTTATGAATAGCCTTTCCGGCAATGTCCAGTGGCAAAAAATCTATGATATCCAATGCTAATATTTCTGTTGCCTCAGAGTCATTTACATAACCATCTAGATCTGTCACATCTCCGGTGTTTACCCCTTCTACACCGTATGTGTGAGGGTCTACGTTTAGATATCCAGATAGAGGGTGTCCTTGACCCCACATTAGATTAACTTTCATCCTATTCTCCTGATTGCGCCAACGGCGTTGAAGGGGCTGGTTTTTCCTCTCACCCAAGATCGTCTACCAGTTTCCTCAAAGTGTCTAATTTGTTTTTTGACGGGAATATCCATTAACTGGAAATCGTCGTTGTTTTGTAATATATATGCTACAGCTTCATCCAGCATAAAGTCTTCGTCTTCTCTCTGAAAAAGCTCTTCGTAGTCGTACTCTGTCTCCACTCTCGACTCAAGGTCTGGAGATATATCGTGAAAAGCAACAATAGCATCTTTTGTTAGCCATGGCTTCACAGTTTCAAAATCTTTTACGACCTGTTTGAAAGAATGAAAACCATCTATAAATACAAAGCTGAGAGGGTCTCCACTATAATACGAAGATAGATCGCTGCTGTCACATTCTATTTTTTTAGACAGATCAGCAAATCCTCCCTTGTTATACACATTATTATCAAACATTCCATAGGCTTCAAAATCCATGTCTACGGAATAGACGCTTGGTTGGCCTCCAACAAGCCTTCTAGCAAGACATAAAAGAACTGCTGAACCCCCACAAAAAGACCCTATCTCCATCCAGTTTGCTTTAGGGTCAGAATTCAGAGAGAGCCACAGTATGCACTCTTGTTCGTTGGGCCACAACCCTATTGCGTTGGGCATCCAATGAGAGATTATACCAAATGTTCTAAACTTATACAACAAAGAATGTATTTTATCTTCATGCATAATCTGCAACGCCTCTCAATATATCGTCCCACTCTGAGACAAATCTGTCCATGTTGAACATATTTTCAATTGTCTTTCTGGCTTCCTGACCCACTTTAGCCGCGAGTTCCGGGTCATTCAAAAGGTCAACTGTATACTGTCTTAGTTCGTCTTCGTCGTTTGACAAAAACCCATTGACTCCGTTTTCTATCACCTCTGGGATCAGACACGTTGCAGTAGAAACTACCGCACACCCACACGACATAGCTTCAAGCAAGGAACAAGGTATGGGAGAATGTGTTGATGTGTTGATAAACACCTGTGATTCACAATAAGAGTCTCTCAATTCTTCAAGAGATTCTGCTGGCTTAGACAAGCCCGGAGTATCGCCTATAACGTATGTTGGTAAGTTTTGGGTTACTCTATCCCAGATACTAAAACCACAACACCAATCTCTGTTGATCCAATCGTTTACCACAGACAGAGCCTGTTGTTTTCTTTCTACCTGCGACGGCTTCCAGAAGTCTGTATCCATACCATGATATATCACCTTCCCGTTGGGTTTGTTCCATACTTCCTTGTTGTATTCAGAAATAAACACATCGACATCTGCATCTAGACTGGTGAAGTAGTCGAACTCTTCTTTGCTCCAGTCTGTAGGGGGTAGTAGATGCCACAGGTTAACCAACGGTAGCCGGTGCATTTGGGCAAACTGGTGAGCGAGTGGGTAATGAGCCATTACATTTTGACAAAGAACAACGTCTATATCCAAATGAACTGGGACTTGTTCTTCTTCAAGCCGCCCATCCAATATATGGTAGTTTTTTGGAATGGGTGCGTATTGGGTGTTCCAGTTTCTTATTCCCTGTCCAGTGATAGCGTAGAAGTTGTGGTTCGTTCTACAGAGGTTGGGTTCATATCTTTCGTGTGTCACGAAGGTTAGAACATTTAGCGGTTCGTCTGGAGACCTAGTAGCCGCTCTTGTAATAGAAGAGACTGGATTAACTGGCATTCTCTAGCTCCCGCTTGATCATTTGTCCGACCTTCTCATAGGAATACTCTTTGGCTCTCTGCAAGCCTCTATCCTGCAAGTCGGCGTACTCTGTCCCGTTATCTTTCCACAATTCGTACACTTCTCTCATCTTCTTCCTGAGAGAATTAATATTGATGCTCCACCAGTTTTCACGACCCACATATATGTCTGAAAACGTATCTGTCATACCAAAGACTGGTTCTTCGGTACACTCAATCAAAAAACCTGCGTCTTGTAAGAAGTCTCTCGGGCCACCCACGTCTGAGCAAATAGGCGTGCTGCCAAACCCCATGGCATCAAAGGCGGGTATACACCAAGCTTCTCCGAAACTAGGCATGACAAAGCAGTGGCAAGAGGCATGCAAGCTATTCAATTCTTCTTCAGATATGTGTTCAGTGATTAATAGTTCATAATTATATTTGTCCAATGAAGGGTACAGCTTGAGGTTAGCCTTCACCGTGTTGCAGATATTTTTAAGGTTTTCTAGAGTCTGGTCTGGGTGTTCTCCATACTTGGTGGTTTTTACCACAAGGGCGACTTGTTCGTGCGTCTCAAATTCTAGGTGGTAGGCTTTTAGTAAGGCCACAAGGTTTTTTCTTCTTGTACTGTCGCCAATAAAGTAGAAGGAGAATTTTTCTTGTAGTTCTGGTATCTGTAGCTTTGGTCTGGGCGTCATATATTTGTTTTCATCTGACGCACATGGGATAACCTTTATAGGTACATTAACCCCGCTTCTCTCTGAGGCTTCCACCATTTGGCTGCAAGCAACCCAAGCCTCATCCATCAAATTGATTTTGTTGGCCCAAGTTGATTCCGTAAACCTATCGGTTTCTGTAAAATAAAGCGCTATGTTTTTATCAAACAAGCCATTGTAATCCATGTGGTGTGGTAGAAGGTTTTGAATACAGATGTCGCTACCACGAAGACTTTTTTGTTCTAACTCCATCAATCTAGGATGGATTCGCATATTGTTATCATTCAACTTCAAAGGTCTGCACACCACATCTATTCCGGCGGCATCCATTGCCAGAATATAGTCACCGGCTGCTTTTGCCCAGCCAGTACCATCTCTATAACAGCCTATAAATAATACTTTCATTTCTTCTATCTATTTAAAAGTCAAAAAAGGCTACGCACTGTTCGCCCTCTTCTGTAAAACGCATGCTGCAAGACTTGTTCAAAAATTTAAGAAGCTCTTCAGGCGACAAATCTTTAATAGTGTAGTTGCCTTCCGTGTACTTTTTCTCAAAACTTGTGACGTGTAAATCTCCAGCTTTAGAGTGAGAAGCTCTCGCAGAGGCAAGGTTACCACTGGAAGAATCCCATTCTACAAAGACTGTAACCTCATTATTGAACGTTATTTCAAATCCGGCTCTGTTTTTAAATACTGGGAACATTGTTGGGCATCCATTTCGGTCTGGGAGCTTGAATTTGACCAAGCCTTCTTTGCTCCCAGTAGTTAATTTTTCCTCTCATTCCGGCTAGCTGGTTGTAAGCCTCTTGAACGTCAAATTTCTGAAACGAGGGTTTGTTGTAAGCATAGCAATCTTCGTTAAAATACAGGCTACCAGTACCTTCTATAAAGACTCCGTAGTTCAGGTCTCTGGTTAGCCTAGCCTCCATGTAGCTATCCAGCTTAGAAGGATCGCCAAGGACATTTACTATCAACCACTTGGCAATCTCTTTGTTTGTTAAATTTTTAGGAATCTCCGTAGACGGATTATGTAGCTTGGGTGGGGAATCCCAGATCCCCTCTCTTATGGGGGCGTTGTCAAACTCTCTCTCCCAAATTTCAGCAGTTTTGTCATAGGAATAATTTTCCTCAAAACCCTTTCTAGAGTTGTCCCCCAAGGCGTGCTGCTCTTCTTTGCTTAGTTTGAAGAATTCAACCAGTTTCTCAACGGTGTAATCATTGTCTGGTATGGCCCTATAACATCCCGTTTCCAGTTCTAGATATTTTGTCTTTAGCTGGATAGGTGTGCCATTTATTTTTCTAACAGCGCTACTCATAGCAGAGTAGTCAACAGACATGACTGGTACTCCGCAGGCCGCCGCCTCCACTTGCGGCAAACCAAACCCTTCGCTGTTGGCGTACTGTATATACAGGTCAAACGTGTTCATGATGTCAGCAAGGTATTCTGTAGAAACCCCTCTGTTAACGTTCGACAAACCACACTTATGGCCACCGCACCTCGAACAACTTGTGATAGAGTCAACAAAAAACGAAGGAAAACACCAGTTACATTCTTCGCATACATAGGTGAATAACAACCTGCTGGCCAAGCCGAACTTCTTTATCAGCTTTGGGAGATCCCACCCAACATCAGGGTAGCTTGTATGGCAATATAGAAAGATGTTTGGGTTGTCGGTGAGATCTAGGAACTTTCTAAAGGTTTCGAATAGGTCTGGGAACAGTTTTCTACGCTGGTTGCGCATCACCGTGCCGATGATCTTTGTTTCTGGTTTCAGACCAAGGCGCTTTTTGTGTTCATCTCTATCTTCTGCCGGTCGATATACTGAGTCCGCTGAAGGTGGAGCAGTGCCAACATAGTTGATACACCCTCCGCTTTCTTGTTTTAGTGTCTCGCCAGCAAAGTCTGAATATGTGAAGACTACGTCAGCGTTTGCGTAGGTTGCCAACCATTGCTCGTTTTGCCCTTCTGCGTCAACGGTGGGCATGATGAACCAATAAAACAGATCTCTAAAAGGCGACCTCTCTTCAAACTCCAGCATCCAGAAGTCTCTGATATCTACCACGATATCAGGTTTAAAGTCTAAGCAGACATCCTCAAATCTCCATTCTCCAAATTGGTTGGTTGGGATGGAGTGGTACTCGTTGAATGCTTCTGAATTGTTTGGTAGCGGAGAGTTTGGATATGTAGGCCACGGTATTTCATTAAGTCTCTCGTCTGCCGGATGAGCATAGACAGATAGCTCTGCTACATCGTATTTACCGGACGCATGCCATCTTTTCATGACCTCTCGGCCATAAGTAGCATAACCAGTATTTAGGAATGAAGCCTCGTTGCACAAGAGGATTCTTTTTTTTCTATTCGCCATTGGCTCTTTGCAATAAGGATATGATTTTTTTAAGGATGTTTTTTACTCTTCCTTTTGAGCAACATATTGTATCTGCTATTTCTTTATGTGTGTAGTTTTCAAACTTCATTTGCAACACCAGCCTTTCTTTTTCAGTCAAGCTGTCTGGGATGTACTCCCATATTCCCTCTACAGGAACGTACCAGTCGTCGGTCCTGTTTATAACATTTTTGATTTTTGCGTCTACAGGGATTGTCTTTGGCTTATTTTTTCTTGTATATCTAAATATTTCGTTTCTTATGCAAACGGTAGCGAAGGTTGAAAATTTACTTTTTTCTGAATCGTAATTTCTGATAGCCTTTAACAGACCTATCAATCCCACCTGTATGTAATCTTCTATATAACTCCTGTTGTTAGAAAAACGAAGAGCCTGAGAAACAACCAATCCATAATGAGTATGGACTAGCTGTTCCTCAAGCTCTTTTGTCTCTTTAGAGTCTTTATTTGAATTCTTAGAACGGGGCATCGCTCTCCGCAACAGCTACTTTTTGAGTCTCTTCCTTTTGCCTGTCGTTGTTATTGTTATTGTTATAATTAAACAACTTGAACTTGTTCACTCTAAACTTGACCTTTGAGCGACGGTTGCCCTCCTTGTCAGTCCACTTGTCCTGACGAGCAGAAGCCAATACAGCAATTTCATCGCCCTTGCGACAATGCTTGCCAATTGTGGTCGCTCCTGTGTCCCAAGCTTCAAAATCTAGATAACTGACGTTCTTGTTCTTTTCGCCGTCTCTGGACTTTCGGTATTCGTTGATAGCCAGAGTAAACCTCACGACGCTTGTGTCATTAACGTCGTTTAGTTCGGGATCGGCAACAAGACGACCAATAAAATTGCAATTGTTCATCGACATCAGATTAGAGTCCTTCCATAACGAAAGCTAGGTTAATTAGTTCGTAGCCTTTAGCTACACCATACTGTTCTGCTAGTTCTTGAAATTCTTTTGAAAAAGTTGGATATGCTTCATAGAATATTTCTGCCAACTTTTCCTCTAACTTTACTTCTTTTGGGTCTTCTGGGGGTGCAATTAGATCAACAAACGTTGCGTCCTCTAGCTCGTTGTCGTTTTCGTCAAAGTAGCTAATGAACTTGGTTGATAATCCGAGTCTCTCAGTCTTCATTAAAATGTCTTGGAATATTACTATTCGGGCCGCATATATAGGACACTCTACAAAACTTGTATAGTTTAGTTCTGTTGAATAGTAATGTATTCCCGGTCTTGTGTCGTCGTTTTGTAAAGTGTATACACAAATATTTTCGTTCACATCTGGATCAATTACGTATCTAGATGGAAAATATGCGCTACAACCGTTTTCCTCGGCGTGAAAGACCTTGACCATGTAGTGGTGGTCTTTCAGAAATTTTATGATTCTCTCTTCCATTCGCCTATCTAAAGTACCATCTGTTGTTCAGATTTGCACAACTTTTTTGACAACAAAACCGTCGTTTCCTCTGTTGGCTTGCGATCTGTCTGAGCGACCTCCGTACAACAAAACGGTGTTTCCTTCGTATAAAGTTGTGTTGTGTTTTTCCCAATCATCACAAAAGACTGTCACATTATCAATAGATCCTGTACCATCTTCAACCGTAAGAAAAGCCATATTCCTGCCCTTATTTTGACCCTTTTTTAATTTATATTCTTTCAGGTCTATAATCTGGACAGCCAAGGTGACATCACCTTTGATTCCATCGAAAAACTCTTTGCAAGTGGCGGTGGCCGCACTGGTGTCACAGGAATCAACTTCAGAATAACTAATGGGTATTCCGAGATATTCTTTTTCAACCCTAGAAGACCAGCTTGGAGAATCGTCAAGAGAGTATGGCGGGTCTTCCAGCATCAAAACAAGACTTCTGACAATCTCGCTTCTTGTACCATTAAACGTTCCGCCACCCATTTTTTTGGTAGGAGACAGTTCTGTCAAAGCTGGTATTATCTCGTCCCAACTCTTTTGCCGTTCTATTATCCAAGCTCTTTCTTTGTCCGTTAGCTTGGACCAAACATCAATCTCGTAGATCATTCTGTTTCGGGAGATACCAAAACAAGAAAACGCCCCAACAGACGCTAGGGCGTTGCAAACTTTACTATTAATCTTGTGAGAGGCATTTATCAGGAATTGATACCAAGACCAATCCACAACAGGCTTTTCTAGAAATTCTTCGATCTCAGAAATTGTAGAGACCAGCTTTTCAACCTGCTTTGCCCCGACAGACTTAATGTCATTAAACCCAAAGTGTATAATCCTATTGTTTATATTAAATTTGTGGTTCATATTGACTATGGAGGGTGCGGCTATCTCAACGCCGTGAATTCTAGCGTCACTCACAACCTCTCTGATCTCGGATTGTGTATCTTGTTTTCCGTCAGCAAAATAGAGGTAGTTACAGTAGAAATTAATTGGGAAATGAGCTTTAGCGTAAGCTGACCAGTATCCACAAATGGCATAAGAAACGGCGTGGCTTTTATTGAAAGCGTACCTGTTGGATTTCTCAATCCACCCAAAAATTTCTTCCGCAATTTCTCTAGTAACGAGTCCTTTGCTGTCGGCCCCGTCTAAAAAAGAATCCTTTACCTCTGACATCAAGCTGGCGTTTTTCTTACCAATAGCCTTTCTTAAAGAGTCGGCTTGTTGAAGATCAAAACCCGCGATAACTTGCGCTATCTGCATGCTCTGCTCTTGGTATACCAGAACCCCTTGCGTGGACTCCAATATTGGCTCTAGGGAGTCGTGTAAGTACGTTAACTCCTCTGTGCCATTCTTTCTGTCGACGTACCTCTGAGTCATCGACTTGCCGTCAATGATTGCCTTGAGGCATCCGGGTCTGATCAAGGCCGTTAGAGCGGCTAATTCTTCGATGTTGTTTGGGCGAATCCTTTTTGCCCAAGATTTTCCTAAATTACTTTCAAGTTGAAATACACCTTTTGTTTTCCCTTCCTTGATTAAGTCCCAAGTCATTCTACAATCATATGGAGACTCTCTTATTTTAAAGTCTACAGATGGCAAACCCGTTTGGGATAGAGTAATAGGGTGCTTCGGATCTTTAACAGAGAAGCTACAACCGCAATCAAACCGGTAATCCGTCATTGGCAAAAGCCTTTTCAAACTTAACCTTGGGTGCGTAATGACGATAAAGTTTCATAAACTTAATCAATACAGCGGCGGTGTCTTTTACATCTTGTAGGGCGTCGTGGGCATTTTCTTTAGACATACCAAGCCAGTCTCTAATAGAGTCCATGCTTATACTTCTGATGTCTTTGTTATTTTCTGTCCACATCCAAACCTCTCTCATCAAGTCTAGCCTATGGATTGGATGAAAGACGGCCTGAACATTCCTCTTCTTATCTATTGGTCCGTATGATTTGCATAGTCTTTCGGCAATAATCATATCGAAATTGTCTATATTGTGACCAGCGGCTATGGGGGCGGTCCAAGAACCCCCTTTGTAGTTAAACTTGTTTACAAAGTTTGCAAATCTTTCCCACACAGTTTTGGCGTGTGGAGCTTTTGAAAGCTCTGCTCTGGTCTTGCCGTTTATTTGAAGAGCCTCGTCTTCTAGCGGGTCCACACCAGCGGCCACAGCTTTTTCATCTCCCATTGGTTTTATAAGAGATTCGAAATATCCGTCTGGTTGTATGGTCAGTTTTCTGCCATGAATCATTACAGCAGCCACTTGTATTGGCTGTGTTGTGTGTGGGTTTCTACTCCCGGTCTCAAAATCGAAAACGCAAATATCATTGTAATTCATTATCGTTCTCTGTGCTTACAAGTTTGTCTAGAACTTCAGTAAAAGTTTCAAAATTTATGTCTTCATATTTTACAGTCTTCTTGTCGTCGAAGTCTCCCCTCGCAAGTAGAGAGGCTACTACTGCGGCTGAGTATCCAGTGCCAACTTGCATGGCTGTAAACCCTCTTTGTGGATATATGACCATCTCTTGAATCTTGTCATCCACACTCATATAAATAGCAACACAGTCATCATTTGTTGGTGTGCTACAGTTTTTTGTAAATATGTGCTTAAGCTGATCTTTATTTAGATCGCATTTATTGATCAGTAGATTTATGGTCCAGTGGTGTCCCGGCCAGCGTAATGTCCTGTATGAAAAATTAGAAACCCCAAGCTCTATCATTCTATTTACGCTATGGGCAGACCCACCGCTTGTGTAAAAGGCTTCTAGTTCTCCAAGATTTTTTGTCATTAGTTTTACTAAACCAAGGAGTGGTGGAGATACAATCTTTACCCCGTTCTGAACAAGGATGCAGTCTTCCGTATATTCGTTGATCAAGCCGTCCACAGACCAAGTGCAGTTATAATTAAAATAATCTGATGGTACTCGGCTTTGAGGGATACCACCAACCATAACATTGACATTTTCTGGAGTCTTCAGTTGGTCTTCCGCTTCCGACGCCTGTCTGAAAAACTCTTCAAGAACAATGTTAACAAAACCCGGAGCAAGGCCGAGGTCAGTCATAATTGGGGCTTTAGCGGATCTACTGGCGAATTCGTTGATGTCTTCGCTGATTTTTACGTTTCCGCCAAGATCACAATACCTTAGTCTGTTTTTGATGCAGTACTGTGCTAGTAAAGTGTTTTCGCTGTACGGAAGACAAGATATAACTACGTCTGGATTGCCAAGCCCTAGAGTATAACTATGTTGTAGGTTAGCGGGTTTTTGTAAAAGCTGGTTACACTCTTCGAGAGCTTTTTCCGAAGAGTCAACAAGCGTTAAATCAAAGCCAAGTTCATCCATAGACCAAGCTACAGCTTGACCCATGTTTCCCACGCCAATTATAGCTGCTCTCATTGTACAGCCCTTCCTTTAAGCTGTTCCCAGTCTTTTTGTGGTCTTACTGTTAGATTGGTATTCCAAGCGCCGATCATAGTGTTTGGAGGTACGCCAGCATTTATTGCGTGTTGTATTAAAGCGTTGAGATCTTTTGGAAAACAACTCCCTCCAAATCCCAGATTGCCGTCCGGGCCGGGAACCGACCAGTGAGAATCCCCCAATCTGTTGTCGTGTATAGCATATTCGATCACCTTGTCGTAGTCAACCCCGTCCTCCTTGCACATCGACGAGATTTCGTTGGCTAGGGAAACCTTCACAGATAAGAAGCAATTGGTGAGATATTTCACGTACTCCGCTATAGTTGAGTCTGTCTTTACAATGGAGGCTTTGGGGAAAACGTTTGCGTAGAATGATCTTAGTCTAGTCGTAGCTGGCCTTGGCCCACCTAGAATAACACGACTGGTATTACGAAAGTCTTCAGTGGCGTTTCTTTCCAGAAGAAACTCAGGGTTAAAGACTACTTGGGAATCAATGCATTTTTCGTTGATTTTTTTGGTGGTCCCCGGAGGAACCGTAGACTTGATGACAATGATATTTTGTCTTCCGGTTTTGCAAGCATCTAAACAAACCGTCTCAACAATTGATGTGTCGCATGATCCGTCTGGCTTCATTGGCGTTGGAACGCAAACAAAAATCACATCACAAGAGTATGATAGATCGGATATTCCTTTATGCGTGGAGAGATCTTTATGAGCTTTATCATAAGTATACACTTTGTTGTAACACGAGAACACTTCTCTTAAAGCCGTCCCAACAAAGCCCTGCCCTACTATTCCTACGTTTCTTATTTTCATAGTTTTGTAATGGCCTCATAGATGAAGTTCTTTGCCGACTCCGCATCCTCAAAAGAAAATGTCAGCGGTGGTCTTAGTCTAATTGAACGATTGCCAGACTTAAGAGCAAGCATGTTCTCTTGTAGAAGTGACATCATCCCGTCTCGCGTTTGCTCATCCGGCAAGTCAAACGCAATCATAAGACCTCTACCACGAACATTGTCTATTACTGGAAGTTTTCTCAACTGCCTAAGAAGATCTTGGCCAACTTTCGATGCGTTTTCTACTAAATCTCGTTGTTGAATAGCATCTATTATGTATCTAGATCTAACCATATCCACAATATTGCCACCCCAAGTAGAATTAACACGACCGGAAGTACTGAAGACATTGCTCTCTACCTCGTCTATCCTGTTTGTGGAACAGACTCCACACACTTGAGTTTTCTTGCCGAAGCACATCATGTCTGGGACAACATCGAAATGTTCATAAGCCCACATCTTTCCGGTCAGCCCCATACCTGTTTGCACTTCATCAAATATAAGAAGGCAATCGTGTTCGTTTGCTATGCGTCTAAGGTTCTGGAAAAACTCTGTAGGAAAATGGTTGTCTCCACCTTCACCTTGGATCGGTTCCACGATGATGGCAGCAACCTCTTTATGCATACGGCGTTCAATATCTTCCCAATCAGGCTCTACGGTAGTCCATCTAAACTTGGGAAAAAGCGCGGTCTTTTCGGGGGTTGTATTGGTGAGAGAAAGGGTGTATCCTGTTCGCCCGTGAAATGCATTCTTGAGATGGAAGATGTCTAGATTGTTGATATCAACAGTGTGGCTGTACCCCAGTTTTTGAGCCTTCCAATCAAACGCGGCTTTTAGCGCGTTCTCTACTGCTAAAGCTCCACCGTCAATAAAAAAGTAATGTTCAAAATCAGGAGTGATGGACGCAAAACTTTCAACAAACCTTGCGTATTCTTCTGAGTACATATCACTGTTGGCAATCTTTGTCATGCCAACCCGACCCATCTCCCTTTGTGCGGATATCATAGCTGGGTCTTTCCAGCCCAGTGCTTGGCTGGCAAATTGAGAGTAGCAGTCCAAATATCTATTGCCCATGTCTACATCGACAATCCAGCTACCGACACTCCTCCTTGTGTCTACTACAATATGAAATCCGTCAACAAGGATGTATTTTTGTAAAGTGTCTATAGTCTGAGAGTTAGACATTTTACGGCTCCTCCAGATTTCATAAATTCTGACATATTGCTAACCAGCGTCTTTTTACCAGAAAATGATAGAGAAAACATATCTGTAGGAGTTACAACAGTTTCGTCTATCTCAATGCTGTTACAAATAAACTCTTTAGCTTGGTCCTCGTGTACGTTTAAGACATCCAAAGTCCCACTATTGTAACCAATCTCTATCAGCTTTTGTATCATTATATGTTGACTGAACTTAGAAAACGCATCTCTGTAATAAACAATTCTATCTTTTAAAGGAAGAAAACAGGTGTCTAGGTGATAGAACCTTGGGTCAACTAATTCACAGCTAACAACATCTATATCAAGCGCTCGGCCTATTATCGAATGTGCGTCTGGGTCAGTTCTGAAGCCAGAACCCATAAACAGCACACCCTTAAAAAAAAGAGCGTCTCCTTCTCCCTCAAAACATACGCTTTCTGGAAGTTCGACAACCCTGTACCCATTTCGCAAGAACCATTCTTTAAAGAGTTTTTTTTCTTCTCGTCGTTCTTGGTGTCTAAAGTTTGATAGAATTACAGTGTTTTTGTAAACTAAGCCAGCATTAGCTGTGAATACCATGTCTGGTAAACCACGCTGCGGTTCGATGTACCTAATCCTAGCACCCGCCTTTTTGAGACGGTTGCACATACGATCCCATTGAAACATCGCAAACTCTGGATCAGCATCTTTATTCATGCTCATCCAAGGGTTTATTTCATATTCTATACCAAAATATGTTGGCTTACATACTAGTATTTCAGTCATCAGCTACCGGTGTTCATGCCTTGTGGGAAGTTTAATGAATCACCATGGTTTACAGTCCAAGCTACTTCGTGGGTAACAGATCTGAAGGTTCGGGCTGCGCTAGGTTGTCCGTTTCCAGACTTCTTCACTCCTCCGAATCCCAGATGGCTCTCAGCAGCAATGCTCCCGCCGTTCCAATAACCAAGACCAAAATCACATTCATTACGGATACGTCTGGCAATTTTAAAGTTCTCCGTTACTACTCCTAGTGAAAGTCCATAGTCCGTATCATTGTAAATGCGAATAGCATCATCTACTGTGTCGTAAGGAATAATAGAGACATGAGGTCCAAATACCTCCTGCTTGAGATAAGGGACATCTCTCCACTCAGTCTTGTACACAGTGGGTGTTAAGAATAGGCCGTCGCCTTCCAAGCGTTCTCCCATCAACAACACTTCTGCCTCTGGGTCTTCCTCTACCATTTTGTTAAACCCTTCAACCCTTTGGAGTTGGGGTTCATTAATTAGACTTCCATAAAATGTGTTGTCGTCAAACGGATCTCCTGTTACGGCGTTAGCAGCAAGAGAAGCAAAATCTTTTGCGAATCTGTCGTATAGAGATCGGTGGACAATCATCCGGCCAGCAGACACGCAACGTTGACCAGATAGTTTGAAAGCGCTGGCAAGGCATGCTGCCATTGCGAGGTCATAATTAGCGTCTTCATGGATAATTACTGCTGATTTACTTCCCATTTCACAAGAACAAGTTTTGTGCCAGCTTTCAGCACACACTTTACGAACATGCATTCCTACATCGGCGCTTCCGGTAAAGCAAATGTGGTCTACATCTTCATGGATCAATTTATCGCCAACCTCTCCATCTCCGTGAACCATGTTAAACACACCCGGAGGAAAACCAGCCTCTTTGTATAGCTCCGCAATAATTTGCCCAACCCACGCAACGTCTTCGCTGGGCTTTAGAACGACAGTATTACCTTCGACAAGAGCCGGTGCAGCACACCAGAAGCCTCCAATAGCGAAAGGAAAGTTAAAAGGAGCAACAATAGCAACAACACCCTTGGGCTTCCTGAGCATAAAAGCGTCTTTTTCAGGTAGCTCAGACGCGATTGCTTCTCCATAAGGCATTCTTCCTGTGCTAAAAGCGTATTGAGCCATGTGCAAAGCCTCGTTGACCTCTGCAATAGACTCGTTGAAAACTTTTCCTGTTTCTTGGCTAATAATAGCGGCGATATCTTCCTTGTTGTTTTCTAGAAGTTCTGCCACCCTGAGAAAATAATCGCCGCGTTGAAATCTACTTAAGTTTCTCCACTCTGGAAAAGCGGACTTGGCAGCGTTGTACGCTGAAGAAATCTCTGCTGATGTAGCTTGGGGAAAAGACCCAATGATTCTCCCTGTTGCTGGGTTAATACTGTCGAATAAACTTTCTTCGTTTCCTTCTACAAACTCACCGTTGATGTAATGCATGCCTTTGGCGATTTGATAAGTCGTCATTTTGCTTCCTTAGTAGATTCCATTAGATTTTTTACTGAGTTTTGGCAGAAACCCTTTTGGCCCCGCTCTATGAGTTCTATGATCACCCCGCCCAATTGTGCAAGGGGTTTTGTGAAGATTTGTTTTAGGTCGTCTTCAGGACAGTCGATTACGTCTTCTGTGAGAAATTCTACGCCTTTTTCTCGCCAATCTTTTACTACCCGATCTATTCCAAACACTTGGTATGCAAAATGGTGAACCCCTCCAACACCACCTCTTTCGGCAACCCACTGACCAACAATTGAATTCTCGTCCCCGTCCGATATGAATATTTCTGGAGCAAGATGTCGAAATCCCCCGGCTTCTATTGGTGGGACATTGTCCATTTTTTCTCTAGGGATCATTGCAATGCATTCAGCCTTTGACCCATCGTCAAAAACGATATCAAACTCAGTTCCAACCTTATACTCAAGTATTGAGTTTAGAAAGCTGGCAGCCTCTTTTCTGTCGGCAACTCTGTAAGCTATGTGGTCTAGCCTCATTTATACAGCTTTCTTTTTATCTCTAGATATTTACTTATAGCTTGACCAAGTTGAGGTCCATCATATATTTGTGAAAACTTTAGTCTGTAGTCGTCACAATCTACTTGGTATTTTAAAGTTTTAAATCTAGGATAGTAGTCGTTAAGACAGCAAAGGGAAAGTTTTTGACATTCCACAGATGAGCCATCTATTAATACTGTCTTGTAAAGCTCTGCGATTTCATCCATTATATTTTTCCACTGTCTAGTTGGTTAGATACTCCCATGATTTTGTCCAAAAAACTAATGCCCAGAACATCAAACTTTACATGACCCATTGCTTCTAAGTCTTGCATTTCCAATCCCGCAATCTTCTCGTGTCCTCTTTTTTCTCTGACCATCGGACACACCTCGTTGAGTTTCTCAGAGCCGATCACAACCCCTGCTGCATGCTTGCCCTGAGATTTGTATGTTCCTTCTAGTCTGATAGCTTGTTCAAAAAGCTTGCCTAGTTCGCCAGTAATTGTGCCGTCATCCTCAAGTCTACACCAATCTTTTAATTGGTCTGGCGTGTTCATTAATGCCCATCTAATAATTGAGGGATCGTCCATTTCTTGTAGCTGGTCAGAAATCTCAGCTTCGGAAGGGATGTTCCTTGTTATCTCATTCATCTCGTCGTAGCTACAAGCATCGTGAACCCTAAGAACCTCTTTGATAGAAGTTCTACCCTGCATACGCCCAAAAGTTACCATCTGGCCGACTTTTTCTCTTCCGTATTTTACCCGCATATATTCTATTACTTGTTCCCGCTTTGTTGTGGGAACGTCGATATCAATATCAGGCAAGGATACATGACCCTCTGTGTTCCGACCAGCGTTATAAAATCTCTCAAAAATTAAATTATACTGTATGGGGTCTACTTCTGTTATACCAATCAGATAGGAAATAAGACAACCTGCCGCCGACCCTCTTCCCGGCCCCGGCAACCAGTTTTCTTGCCTAACATGGTTAACGATATCTTGGACGATAAGAAAGTATCCAGAGAGGTCTGCCTCTTTTATCACAGAAAGCTCTTTCTTGATCCTTTCGGAATATTCGTTGCTCTTGTTCTGGTCATCAACCTTTCCAAGAGACGCTAGCCTGTCCACCCAACCATGTCTACACAGTTGCGTTAGATATTCATATTCACCCATTCCATCAGGACAGTCGAACTTAGGAAGCATTGGTTTTCCCAAGACTTCATAAGACTCGCACATATCACTGATTCTTCTGGTGTTGGCTATCTCAGCCTCGGAATTTATAGCAGCTATTTCTTCTTGTGTGGGAATGTGGTATTTGTTAGAGCGAAAGAATCCGCCAAGACCTATCTCCTCGTCGTTGTTCATCTTCTCGCTGACTTTTTTTAGCGTAGTTCTGAGAGACGAACAAAGTAGAACGCGCTGATCGGCTGCATCCTCTGAGGATGGGTAATGAGAGTCTGCTGTAGCTACACAGGGTATTCCTGTTAACTTACTTACATATCTTAGCCCCTCTGCTGTAATCCTCTGTGCCGGAGCCATATCTTGGTCAATAAGTTGTATCTCAAGGAAGAAATTATCCTTGCCAAATATCTCGCGGTATTTCTCAGCAAGCTGGGTAGTTTTGCTAACCCAGTCCGGGTCCACGAACGATTTTGCTTCTTCGTATGTTTTAGCTCCATAGGCAGATCTGGCATCTGAAAAGATGATATCTGCAAGTTGACTACCAAGATGGCCCGAAAAACTTATCAGGTTGCCATCACAGTATTCTGCCAAGGTGTTCAGGTCTAGACGAGGCTTGTGGTAAAAGACCTCTTCGTCGTTGCTAGCTGACGTGGCCTCTATTAATTTTTTCCATCCTTCAAAATTCTTAGCCAACACTACTAGATGACTAAGCCGTCTGTTTGTTTTATCTTTAATACAAGGGTCTTGATCACATAGATAGAACTCACAACCCAAAATAGGCTTTATGTTTTTCTCTTTCATAGCTCTAACAAAAGAGATGGACCCTGAAATTGTCCCATGGTCTGTTAAGGCGCATGAGTCATACCCAAGTTCTTCGCAACGCGCAGCAACCTGAGCGGGTTTTGAAAGTCCGTCGAGCAAACTGTAGTGAGTGTGTAGATGCAACGGTGTCCAGATAGGCATTTTAGCTTCCTATACGATCAAGATCCTAACCGATTAGGTTATTTTTTCCTGTTAAACTTTTCGTAGATATATCGGGCTGTGGCAACGTCTTCTATAGCAAGCCCTGTGGCGTCAAACAGAGTCCTCAACGCGCCACTTTTTTCAACTCTTCCTTGCACTATTTCTGATAATGGCGACCATATCTGTGAGATTTTGCTTTTCTTGGCGTATTGTATCTCTCCAGAATGGGAACACTGGACCCACTCATCGTAGGAGACCATATCAACATTTTCAAGGACGCAGGAGTGCAATTCTCTTTTTCCCTCTGCGTCAGCGCCAACGGCATTAATATGAACTATAGGTTTTAAATCTTTATATTTTATAAAAGGTGTTCGTGATGGTGTTAAAGTCGTAACAATATCAGAATCCCACAAACATTGTTCTAGGCTTTCACAAACCTCTACCGCAATTCCCTGCGACTGATAATAGTTGTCTTTATACTGAAGGGCTTCTTTTACCGAGTTTGCTCTATCTTCACTCAGGTCAAAAAGCTTTATAGTTTCTATATCTCTGACATGCGCTACCGCCCGAATTTGTCTGAGCGTCTGATGTCCACAACCTATGAATGCCGCTGTTTTGGCATAAGACGGAGACATGTGTCTAGTAGCAACACCTGTCACAGCCGCCGTTCTAATAGCCGTAAGTGTTTCTGCGTCTAAAACTGCTAGCAGGTCTCCAGTTTCAATATCATTGATCATCACCATAGCAAAGATGTTGATCTTGCCCTCTTCCTTGATGTTGAGTCCAGCCCACTTAATTCCCGCCGTTTTGCCCACAACCGCTGGCATAGCCCTGAAGTCCCCGTTGGGAACATTCATGTATACTTTGGGCGGCATCTGGGTGTCGTCAAAATTTAGAAAAAGGTCTTCTACAAGCTCTACACACTCTGGAACTGAGAGTAGTTCCGCGATCTCTTTATTGTTAAAATATTTAACCGGGAGCATCATAATACCCTATGTTAAAGTCTGGTTTGGTACAATCTTGCGTTGTCCTTTCGATACCGTTTTGCTTAATATGTTGTTGTACATATTTACAAATATTAGTATCCGTACCTTCCCAGTTGTTCTTATAGTAATCGCAAAGTTTAGTACACTTCCAGTGCGATTGGTTCTGAGACAATAACATTGGGGATTTGTTATTTTTTATTTGGTTGAATCTCTTTCTTAGCATATTAAGAAATAACTCTTTAGCCCCATCGTCATAGCACAGTGAGAATGGTCCTCCGTCTTTGATATAGAAAATGGTCATTATAGCCTGATCGTAATCAGGGTATAGCTTTGATATAGCATAATAGTAGAGAAGCAGTTGTGGGTCAGTCTCTAGTTTATTATAGTCTTTTTCTTCACCTGTGGCCCAATTAATTCTTCTTCCAGTCTTCCAATCTACAACTTCTATGACCCCGTTTTCCACCTCGGTAACTAGATCTATAGTCCCCTTGATGGCTAATTTACCTTTTAGTCTTGTCCCATCATCAAGGGTGTAGTCATACTCTGCCCAAGGTTCATCTATCTCGATGTCAAAGTGTGGTTCTGTGTCTACAATGGTTCTGTTTCTAGGATCAAATTGGCCGTCATTGTAATGTAGACCCATCCACGTCCATTTGCGACACTCCCTCTCTTCTTTATCTGTATAATCATGGACGCAATTAGAAGTATAATGTTCAAAACTTTTATCCACTAATTTATCAACAAATTCATCTGAGTATAGTTTGCTGTGGGTGAATGTGATTCTTCCAAGCGCGTCATCTGTCACGCTCATCAAACTAGACTCGGGGAGATTTTGTAGTCTTTTCTTGCAAGCGGACAGACACTCCATCACCTTGTGGACGATGGTTCCCTGTTGGGCTTTTTTGCCTGATGTTGACGGAAACCCCAAAACATAATTTATATAATACTGTTGTTGACAGTAATCATAACTATTATATGATGAGCTTCGTATATAAGCTACGAGCATTCATTCCACTCCAAGGCTTCTGATATGACAGGAAGTTCTTCCCTAAAGATGCCCTTGATTTCATTTGCAATGTCCTGATGCTCTTTCTGAGTTGATGGATCTGTTCGCAGTTTTATGTAATGAATCCAGCTTCTAACTGTTCCATTCATATACATGCGCGTCTTGGTACTAAGCGGCAACATGAACCTAGCGGTTTCTTTGGCTATACCTCTTTCTAGGGCTTCTTCGTAAAATGCGCTTGTTGCGTCTTGAATTCTTTGATGTGTATATTCAAACCAAGTTCTATCGTCTTCAGACAAATCGTCAAAAGAGTTTTGCCTGTTCTTGTTGTCTTGTCTTCTTGGCTTGACATATTCAAACCCTTGTGCTTTTGCGTATCTCTGGCTGAACTCTTGAAATGAAAAACTTCTGTGTCTTAAAATCTGAGCGGCTATTCCTCTGGTGGTGTTAATTTCAACCACCATGTTAGCCATCTCAAATATAGACCAGTGGCCATGTTTGATGCAAAACTTCAACAGCCCAGCTACGTCTGGGTTGTCTTGATTCTTAGGGTTGCTAACTCTGGCGCAGTATCCGATGGTTTTTTCTGCGTCAGGAGTAATAGAAATAAGCTTAACTTTCATATCGACTCCAGCCACCCCCAACCCTTCATTATTTCTAGTAACTCTTTTGATTGCTCTTCAACGGTCATGTCCTCGTTGTCAATCATAGCGTCAAACCCGTCGTAGGTATCCAAGGCCACCTCACTTGCGTGAGAATCTTCGTGTGGCGTTCTTGTGAGGCGTATGACCTTGCCACCAGCGTTCTGGATGGCTTCCACCTCGTCTGGAAACCGGCAGTCACCAACAAGAGCTAGAGAACTTTGTTCTGACTGGATTTGGTTAATACAAAAATCCACCCATACATCTTCTTTTAAAGAGCGACAAACATCTGTTCCAAAGTATTGTAGAAACTCTCTGGCTGTATAATCTTTTATTGGAGAGGGGCTATTTTTGTCTTTCTCAGACCCATAACACTGTTCATAGGTTAACCCAAAAAAGTTGATAGCAATTGATTTGAGAGAGTCTGCAAAATTATATGACTTGACATAGGGCCAGACATTGGAAGAACAATACTTAACAAACCTTGGCTCCCTGTTGTCTAGGTCCAGCCTACCCATTTGCTGAACCTCTTGACCTTTTTCGTCCATGAAAACGGCGTTGACTAACAGCTTGCCCCTCTCATCCAAAGAGAACTTTTCAATTACTTGATTTCTCTGTAATTCATAACCATGTAGAAAGTTAATGCACGTTGTCTTGCCCGCCCTTTTGTGTCCACTGATAGCTAGAATTTTTTGAGTCATTTTATAAGCCTTGCTGGTTTATCAAGCACAAAAAAAGTGATAGACGCCCATAGGCATACTTCAGTAAAGTGGGAAGGCTGAAAGCCATCTAGAACAGAAAAAATCAATGCAGCCCAAGTACACAAATGGGCAGTAGCCCTATAGCTAAATCCTAACCTCATATCAAGTCTGGACATCTAGATTCCTAATTGCGGTTTAATATAATTATTTATTTCTTCCACGCTCATGTCTCCCACGTCTTTTTGTGGAAGATCAACGAATTGAATGTTGTACATTCTGTCGCACTGTTGAAAAATTTTTTCTTTTGCTTTCTGGCCAGCCTCGTCAGCGTCTGTCATGACGACTAGATTTAACGCGCCAGATCGTTCTAGAATGATTCGCTGTTGCTCGCCTAGAGAACAGCCAAACATACCCACTACATTATATATACCAGCCTCGTCCAATCTCCACACATCTCCTTGACCTTCTACCAAAACGACCGTGTTGGTTTCCGAAATATGGTCTTTTGCGTGCCAATAATTATACAAAGAAGCCCCTGAATTGAAGCCCTTGCTGTTTAGCCACTTTGGGTTGAGGGTGTCACTCACCGACCTTCCAACGCACCCTATCATACGATCCTTATCATCGTCATAGACAGGAACCACGACCCTGCCGCTCATTGGTTTGCCCCGCGCTGTACATAATCCTACGTCAAACTTTTTTAATGTTTCTGGCAAGAATCCCCTGTTAACATAATACTGAGCCGGGATTTCTATTCTGCTTTTTATCTCTTCGCGGCTGATACCGGATTTTTGCTTAACTTCTTTGTAAAAGATTTTATTGGCAAGGTCTACAAAATCTTGTTTGCTGTCAGTCTCTGGTAGATTTTCGGTTGAAGGAGACCCTAGAAAATTATCGACGAACCTTAAGGTGTGTCCAAACCCGACATCTTCTTCAGATTGTAAAGACAACACACCTTGAACAAACCCTAATATATCCTGTTTGTATTCCTGTTCGCATTGATGCGTCCAGCATTTCCAATTGCCGACTGAGTGGTCGCCCGTGGTGAATATGGTAAGACCATTGGGGTTATCTCCACCATGAATTGGGCATGCAAACGCTATTCTATTATCGTAAACCTCATGATCTATTTCAAAATAGTCTAAGAGGTCTGTGATCCTCTCCATCAATTTTGAGGAGAGCATTTTGATTGCGTTTCTGTTAGAATGGGGGCTTGTCTTCATCTGTTTCTTCGTCTACAACATAACCGGTGTCATTTTTTCTTGATGATTTTTTCAACTCGTTTCTGGTTACACCTTCTTCAATTTTTCCAACCTCTCCTCTCATTTTCACATTGATGTAATCGCCATCAGAGAGGCCAGACCCATGCCTAGCCACAAGAGGGACTAGCTTCCTATTCCCGTTTTCTGGGCCGTCTTCTGCCACCTCTTCTTCTGATTTGTTTTTGAATATGGAGAAGCTTGTACACAGCCAGATAAGTCGGTCAGACCCGCTGACCACATCTGTTGATTCTTTGGTGATGCCGTCCCTGTTTAGCTGCACAAAGGAGAGACAGGGGCAGTCGTACTGAACACAGAAGTTGTGTAAAGAGGTGATTTGAAAACCAAGAACTTGGAATTCTTGTAGACTAGAACTGATACTGTCGGATGTCATCAGTTTCAAATAGTCGTATATGATCATGCAGTCGTTTGTTCTGCCGTTTTCATCAAAGCCAACAGTCTGGGCTATCCAACGACGCATGACAGAAAGGGTTTCCTCAAAGGACTTTCCAGCGATACTTATGTACTCGTATGGAATGTTCTTGAGCTTTTCAGACGCTCTCTCAAGCTTCTCGGTGTCTATGGCGCTGTTAGAAAATTTTCCAGTCGCTATGTAGTTGATATCCATACCACTCAGGCCAGCGAGTATCCTGTTGAGGTGGTCTTCCTTGGACATCTCTGTGTCAAGCATTAAGACGGGTATGTTTAGCTCTGAAGCGATATACATCGCCACATTGTCAGCAAACATACTCTTGCCAACCTTGGGTCTGGCGGCTATCAGGTCCACACATTTTCTTCTGAAGCCACCCCCAATAGCGGTGTCATACCTGCCAAAGCCACTAGGAATCCCCATCATTTGCATGGGGTTGTCCAAAAGGTGTTGTATGTACTCTTCTACGTCTTCTCCAAGCGATACCGGCTTATCAGACTTTCCACTATTAACAGTGTTGGAGAGTTCAAATATTGGGTTTTCAGCCAAAGACAGAATTTCATCTACCGTCTCATCTCCTGATATTTCGGAGACATCTGTGTAGATTTGCTTTACTTGTTTTTGTATCTGTCTGGCAAATTCTAACTTCCTAATCTTGATAGCGTGTTTGCGAACATTTTCAAGATGTATAGGGAAGTTGAATATAGATCTTAAGTACTCTAGCTCCTTCTTGTCGTTGAGAGCTTCGTGTAAGTTTAATTCTGTAGCAGCGGAAAGTATCGAAGATAAATCAATTTGGTCGCTGTGTTCCAGAGACTTGCAAAGACATTTGTATATCGCCTGATTTGATTCGTGAACAAATGAGGTTGACGTTATTACGTCGTCTACATCTACAAAAGCCTGAGAACCATATTGACATAACCCCGACAACACAGCCCTTTCCGCCGCTGCGTCGTTGAGAATGTTTTGCATACCCTAACCTCTACAGCAATTGCTGCACCTGTAATGTTCTCGATATTGTGAAGGATGCACTTTTTCTGGTCTTCCACAGACATAGCACATCGCGTCTATGGGGGTTTTGGCTGGGGTTCTTGTTCTCTTTGTTGGGGGTTTGGCAGAATCATTAATTATATCCGCCCCAGCCTCATCTAAACCCAGAGTTCCGTCATCTGAAAATTCATTCTCTCTTGCGGACTCAGTATTTATTTGTTGTTTACTGGCCAGCCTTTGTTTTCCCTTCTTTTTCTCTACCTTTGGCATCTCAAAGGACTCTTCTTCTTTTTGATTGTCTCTCTCAGTCCTTTCTTCAGGTTCCTCGTCTAAAGCCTTCTCTTCATCTACTATTGTCTCGCCTGTGAATTCTTCCCAAGCCTGTTTGACCAACTCAATATCTCCACTTATAACACCTCGTCTAACTGCGTTTTGGAAGTCTATTAAAGATTCAAGCCATCTTTTATTAATTGACATTATCTACTCTCCTCTTACTTCTTTGTAGTTCTGTAAGAGTCGCACTTAAAGACTGTATTCTGCCAGCCATGTAAGAAAGTCTGTCTAAAACTGCTTGGGCGTAGCAAAGTATGTCGTTGAGCTTGGCGGCGTATTCATTGTTCTGAACCACAAAACCTTCCTTTTCCTCGTACTTTGTGTAACGATCAAAACTTCCAGAATTCTTGGCGACCATGCTCCTGATCTTACTTTTTGCCCAGTTTACTCTTGTGGTTTGTTCGTTGAGTTGCTGCTGAACATATAGTGCGTACTGTGAAAGGGCGAAGGATAGCTCTCCGCATTCTATGCTGGTTAAAGCCTTTAGCTCGAAAGTCTTCATGTTTAGTATTTTGAGGGCTTCCTCGTTGTACTGTATGTTGTGGATTCCCTGTTTGGTCAGATATGAATCAATAAGCTTTTCAAAGTGAGCAAGGTTTTCCTTAGCTGTTGAGAATTCTTTGTCTCCACTCATCATCACTCTCTGTGTATGGAAGTTCTACGTATGTTATACCGTTCAGATCTGCCCAGTTAATCTTTTTTCTGTCTCTAGCCTGAGCCTTGTAAAAGTCAGCTTTACTCTTATAGAAGAAGGAGTTAAACTCATAATGTTGAGATCCATGAACTTCAACCATTAGTTTTCTCTTTGGAATATAGAAGTCTGCGAACAGCCCGCACCCCGGCAGGGAGACCTCTTCCAAGATTCTATCGTAGGGAAACTCTCCAGTCAAGAGAGATCTTGCTCGTATATGGTGTTTTGAGCGTGGCCTATCGTCATCCTTGTAAGGAACATGATTAGTCAAGTTCCACGTATATGTTTTACCATCTAGCCCTGTTACTTTCATAGCATGGACTTAATATCAGCTTCTAACAACTCTAGAAGCTTAGGATTTTCTTGTAGAAACTTGTACAACTTTTCTTGACCCTGAAATTTAGTAGTAGGGTCAAACTCCATAGCCTTGGCTTCTTCCTCGTGGTTTTCCATGAAGTTGCATTTAAACCAAGCTCCAGCCTTGGAGATCAGACCAAAATCTGCCGCCAAGTTGATCCACTCATAAACACTATCAATTCCTTTTCCATATCTCAAATAGCTATCCACCACTGCTCCCGGTGGTCCCAAGGCCGAGTGTTCCACGGCCCAAGAAACTATCTGGCCAATTGGTGTATCAGAGTTTCCAACATTCCATCTTTTTACACCCTTGGCTCTTAGCTTGATGTCAGACTGGTATTTGATTTTCTGACCACCGTCTTCAATATAAGCTTTTCCATAACCACTGGTGTTAGCTATCAGGTGTTGAATAATAATAATGATGGTGTTTTGGATAGGAACAACGGTCCCCATTTGTTTGCAAAAAGAGGACAACAGCTTGGGAGTGCCTGCTCTGGTTTGACCATTAATCTCGTTGAGCATCTCCTTTTCTGGAGACAGGGCGGAAGCGGAGTCTATTATGACTACGCAGCCCGGATGATCTTTAATAATGTTTGTAGCAATAGTCAAAAAGTCTTCTGCTGTTAAGATGTTGCCTTGGGTGGATTGTATTACTTTTAATTTATCGGGATTTAACCCCTCTACGCCACTTAGGTTCATCTTTTTAAACCTACCCTCGGCGTTCAAATAGTAAACCATTCTGCCACCAGCTTCTTCAGTTTGACAGTTGGCGGCTATCTGCAAGGCTGTCGTGGTCTTTCCACATTTTGGCGCGCCAGACAGAATGACCCAGCTACCTTCTGGGATTCCTCCATTCAACCCAATATCTATTGCAGGGCTAACAGGGATAGTAAAAATATCTTCTTCTATGACAAGATTAGAATCGATCATGATCTCGCCATACTTTTTAATTATATCCTTCTCTACCTTTTCGTAATATTCATTCATCGTCTAGCTTCCTTAGCTTTGACAGTTCGCTCTCTTTCCCGAACCGCTTTCTTTTTACATGTGTTCTGTTTTCTTCGTGTTTTATTACGTCGGCCTTTTCATCCAGCTTTTTTATCTCCTTCTCAGCTTGATTGATCATTTGTTCAAGCTTGGGGAATCTAAGTGAGAATATATTGCGACCACGATTACTTTGTAAGGCTTTTATAATAGCCCTCTCATCGTGTTTTTTCACCAGCCTATTAGCAAGCACCAACTGGTGTTTGTAAGCGTTTTTCCACTTGTCTGTATTCCAGAACTTGTAAGCCAGAGATCCTTTGTTTTCCTTTTCGGCCATTCTCTGACACATCAATTCCGCTATGTACTGTGCCGCTGTGCAATATTCTCCGGTTGAAGGTGATTTATACCTGCTCTTCTCGCTTCTGTTTTTCGCCACTTAATACACCTTGTTTTGTTATCAAACACTCCCCGGCTTCTGCCGGATCTCTATTCTCAGAAAGATGTAGAGTTAATTCTGGTACATTGTATGTGTGAACCCGCAAAAGACCATCGTTCAAAGTTCCGATTATATACGACTGATATGTCTCGCCGTCTGATGTAAACAGGAAGCCTCCAGCCCCTTTGCAAAAGAAGTAACCATCGGCGTCTTCTTTGATTTGAACGGTGTTTGTTCCGTTTTGGATTGTAAAGCAAGTTATATGGACGTTGTTATCCTTGCAGTACATCCCAAGTCTAATCCAAGCACTTTCTGGTTCAACATCTTTTCTGCCATCGTCCTGATATACAGTTTCTCCGTTTGACAGTTCTGCCATCCATATTGTGCCTGCCTCTACCAGTTGGGCCGTGTGTAGATCAGGCGCAGTACAAACGTAAGCCATTAATCGTCCTTTATCTTATACATGATGTTTGGATTAAAATTATTCTTTGGACCTTTCGATGACTCGCCAGCCATTGACGCTGACTCGTTCATCACAGTTACACCATATTTTTCATTTCTACTCATCAATTCTCCCGCCGAGTTTGTGTCAGGAGTTTCATCTTTGCTTTTTGCAACACTGCCAACTCTCTCTTTCTCAACAGAGTCAAGGTGTTTTGATACCGCTTTGGTGGATCTACCTAGATCTTCAGCAATTTTCTTTGCTGGGAAATCCTTGTTGTTTTCTATGTAGAACTTTTCTACTTTTGTCAACGGTCCTTTATTTTTGGTTGGCATCTATGATTATCCTTTCAGCCTGTGTTAGATGTCTGCTATTTCTATTACACAGATACTTGTGGTATTGTTCAAAGACCCCAGAAGAAACTTTCTTCCATTCCAGATCAGCAGACCGTTCTCTACCAGCGAATGTTCCCCAAGGGTCGAAAATCCGCCCTCTGGCAAACTTTAAATAATAGATTGTTGAGCTTTCGTCGCCCCTCCACTTGTACACCTTTTTTGCATAGCATTTTAGATTATCTACGTCGCAGTCTTCCCCCTCTTTGGTAAAGCCAGAAGCCAAAGAGTCCCACGCATCAGGAGCTTTAAAATCTATTTGCTCATTCTCATGTCTAGACATCATGAGCCTCCGTATATATTGTGTGTATTTTATTGTCTTTGGATGTTTCTGCGTTTATTATTTTAATACCCTCTGCTGGAGCAACAAAAAAAGCTCCAGAAACATCTTTGGCAAAACTGAACTCCTGACACTCACTACAGTATGCTCTGACTTTAGTGGTGGAATCTACTGATTTTGCTTTTAGTGTTTTGAGAAGGAGTCTTCCGCAATTAATACAGTCAAACAAAGTTTCAACAAGTTCTGGCGGCGGTTCTGCGTTCTCTTTACGGGGCTTCTCTTTTTCAAAAAAGTCCATAACTAATCTCCGTCGTGAAACTCTCTTATCTTGTTCATTAGTCTCTTGAGACAATCATATTTGTCTCTACCATTAACCATTACCGAGATTGTATCACTATTGAATCCATACTTCTGCAATTCTTCTAGAGGCATCACTGTACCAGAACACTCTCCGTTTTTCAAGACCTCGTGTACACTAATGGTCATTCTTACTAGAGCTTTATGAGGAGCTTCACCTTTTGCCATTATTTCTTCCCATCTTTAATATACCGCTGCTTCTGCGACTCGCTCATCTTTGAAACTTCTGAATTGGAAGCCGTCTGATGTTTTTTATACCAAGGCTGTTTTTCAGAAGGTTGTTTTTTGGCTTTTTCGTTTGCCTCTTTTTGCTGTCCTGTTCTATCCCCTAGCTCGTACCTGCCCATCTTTTCTGTGTTTCTCTCAGCCCAATGCCCAATCGTGCTTGGCTCGCCTTTTACAAAAATCATCGGCTGGCCTAGAAGCCTTTTGAGCTTTGGCTTTTTGCATTCTGGACACGTCTTCTTTTTTTTATCCTTCATCGACTGGACTATTTCAAAATAGTGGTCGCAGTTGTCACATTGGTACTGGTATGTAGGCATTACAACATCTTTTCTAAGTCGGATATAATCTCTTGTAACGCCTTGTTGTTGTCTTTGTTTTCGCAGATCTGCTCACAAACATTTCTAACATTTTCCAAGTTGTCTGACAATGTGAATACTACGTTGCCACCTATCATGTTGCTAGTCTGTGCAATATCTTTAATTTGCTGTAGTTGTTCTATGCCAAAAATTCTAAAAGGTTTTCCAGCTAGAGTCTGCTGTATATACTTTTTGTTTTTTAGTTTCTTTTGGGTTTTCCAAAAACTAAACATGGCTAGCTTCCCAACATGGCTAAAACACCAAGCTGCATAAATGTCAGAGAATAAACAGAATACCAAGCCCATCTTCTTTTAAAGTGGTATAGCAAAATCAGTATACCTAAAGCTATAACTGTTCCAGCACACTTGATTCCCATAAACAGGGCTACATCTCCATCATCGGCCTCTATTAAGAATCTGCCAATGGGATTCATCTCCATTTCGTATAGATATTCCCGTGTTTTGATAGAGATATAAAGATCAGCAGCAGAAGCCACGCCAATAAAAATCCATAGCTGTGCAAAAGCAAAGGGGTAAGCATATTTATGAAACAGTTTGGCAAAACTCATTGGGTCGGATTTCCGTATCTATCTTTTCCTTCTAAGTCAGACACTTCTTTCCATACTTCAGACCATCCAGACTGGTCGTCTCCACGAACTCTGGCGGCCTTGTCATCTATATAAATTACACCAGCGGGCTTTCCCATATAAGCATGGTGGTATTTCACCCCGTGTGTTTCTAGCCAATCGGTCCACTCTCTATAGCCACGCTCGTACTGACGATGTATATTACCTTTTTCCCTATCTCCGTATCTCGCAGTATACAGAACAATAGTATAGCCCATGTCATAGAGCTTATTAACTTGGTCTATACCGTGTTGTAGGGGGCCAGCTTTAGAATAATCGCCACCGTGGTTTTTATCAGCTATAACTCCGTCGCAGTCTACTATTAATCTCTTTAACGGATCTTCCATCTTTCTTCTCCTCTATATCATACCGTCCAGAGGACGTAGATGCACGTACCCTTGGCAGGACTCGAACCTGCGACTCTCGGATTAGAAATCCGATGCTCTATCCAACTGAGCTACAAGGGCTTATAATCTGGATAATATTGCAGATATAATTCTATTTCTAACAATATCATCTTCTGTCAATTCTACTATTCCAACCAAATTAGTGTCTTCTAACTTGTCTAAGCAATTTTCCAAAGCCCCTCTAGCATTGGGAGGTAGGTCGCTCTGTTCTATATCCCCGTTCACAACCGCTTTAGACTTTCTACCTATACGAGTTATGAACATTTTGATTTGCTCATGCGTTGTGTTCTGAGCTTCATCCAAAATCATAAAACAATTATGAAAGTTTCTACCTCTCATATATTCTAATGGAACGATTTCTATAGTATTATCATCAAGAAACTTTTTTACCTGCGCTTCTGTCAGATATAGTTTCATTTCTTCTAGTACAGGAACAAGATATGGGTGTATCTTTTCTTTAAAGCTTCCCGGTAAAAATCCCAACCCTGTTCTTCCAGACTCAACAACCGGTCTAGTTATTATAATCTTTTGAACCCTTCCCTCTTTTAGATATTGGCAAGCCAATCCTACAGCTACGCTAGTTTTACCAGACCCCGCTGGACCTTCGCAAAATGTAATATCATTTTCCGATATCGCTCTAATATATTCAGCCTGATTTGGGGTTTTTGGTTTTAGTGATCTCTTTGGACCTCTTTTCATAGGTGTTTTTTCTATTTGCCAGAACTACCAAACCCTTTGTTACCACGTTCTGTTTCCTCCAATGTATCCACTTGTCTCAAGAAAAATGATGGCACGGATTGTATAACAAGCTGCGCCACTTTATCGCCTTCGGCTATTTTATAATGGTCTCCAGAGGCATTGTGTATACACACTTTAATTTCGCCTCTGTAATCCGAGTCAATAACCCCAGCAAATCTGTGCAACCCCTTTACTCCCATGGAAGACCTGTCCCAGATCATTCCTGCATAGCCTCTTGGGATTGCCATTGAGATGCCGGTGGAGATGAGTATTGTACGACCCACCTCAATGTCGTAGGCTCTGTCTGCGTACAGATCAAAGCCAGCGTCTGTGTTATGGGCCTTTGAAGGAAGCTTTGCCGTTGGCCTAAGTTTTTGAACTTCAATTGAACCCACCTCTGGATTTCCTCCCATGTTTTCTCCTGTCCAGTTAAATAATTTCACAGACACCTCCTGCACAGGCTAATTCCTGCTCGGGTTTTGTGTTGTCCTGCTCTTCTATACACAGGGTGTAATCTACAGACTTGTAAGATCTCTTGATATCCACCCACTCCTTCCAGTTATAAACATCCTTCATACAGTACGTCAGCCTTTTTATATCGCCTTTCATATATTTGTTGGCAAAGCGCTGACATCTGTCTGCCCACTCTTGTTTTCCATTACCTTTTATTTTTTTACCAAGCCCTAGTAATGAATCACAAGCCGCCCATAAATTATCTTCCCATAAATTAAGTGCAACTTCTATAAGTCCACTAACAAACATGGCGCCGTCACCGTAGTGCGACACCATTTCACTGGGAAGATACACTGTCGTGAACGGAGCTTGTGGGTAATCCTTGTCGCCGCTAAGAGGAAGCAGGGAAACACCACAGAAATATTTGCGATTCTTATATATAAACTTTTCTACCTGTTCCCACTCTTCAGGCTTGACGTTGATGGTATTAGAAACATTGTGCTGCAAATATGGCTGAACGCATAAAGAATCTGTTTTGCCAACCATTACCCAGTTTTGCTGAGTGCTTTTTACAAACCCCAAAAGACCTATGGCTCCAACTTGGTTCTTTAGTTTTGAACCGTCTGGAACTTCTATACAAAAAGAGACAACATCATCAGAATCATTGGCAGACCATACCGACTCTTCACAGGCACGGGGGTTTTCTTTTTTAAAGTGCTGGTAGATGTTTTCCATTTTGTTGGCTTGGACCCGCCTGATGTAACGCTTGGCGTGATGAGGATGAATCCCAGAACTAGTGCCGAGGATGCAACTAGCAGTACCTTCAGGCTTAACACAAGTCGTTCTGGAAGCCTGACTGATTCCGATCTTTTTAGCTGTTTCTTTGTTGACCGACTTGACAAATCTAGCTCCTTCCTTTTGGATATCCGGGTTTAAACATATCTCGTGTTGCTCCATGATTCCTGTCATGGACACACCAAGGAGGGCTTCTCTGCGTAGTATTCTTTCGGTGGTTTCCCCAAGATAGGGGAGATCAGTGAAACCAGCTTGCAGAGTTCCAATAATGGAAGCAGCTTTGCAAGACTCCAGAAAGTCTTCCTTGTTTTTTATTTTTGCACAGTTAATTGTGCTTAGATTGCACGCTTGCCACCCTGTTTCTCCTGTCTCTTCGTCTACAGGATATAGCCCAATTTCCACACACGGGTTGACGACAAACTCTGTTGAATCCGACCACACAAACCCCGGCTCTCCAAACTCTCTGACAGACTTCATCAAAGAGGAGAATTGTTCAGCAGTGGTTTCACCCCTGAGCAAGAGAGCAGAATTATTAGAGCGACCACGTTGAGGATTATCATGAAACCAATTGCCAGTCTTGGCCAATGCCATTTCTTGGTCGTCTGCCGAAAAAAGGCAAATCGTAGCACTTCGACGTACCCCGCCAGAAATAACAGCATCAGCAGCATGCATAACAACATCGTAGACATCTATAGGTCTCAGCTTTCTATTTGAAAAAAGACCATCCTTCATCGCCTTGTCTAAAACCTTCTTGATGTTAGTTAGGGCTTTTTTCAGAGGTTCTGGACCGGGGGCTTTTCCAGAGCTTGAGCTTAGGAAGGAGCCTGCTGGTCTGATCTCGGAGTAATCAAAGGTTACACTCTTTCCTTCATACTCTGGAAACAAGCCAGAGTTTTCTAGGTAGCTACTGACTAAAACTCCAACAGCATCAGACCACCCCTCTATTGTGTCTGGGATGGTGAATTTCTTGCTGCCCTCTTTCTTGTGAACAATCTTAGGAAGTTTGTCCACATGGTGTTTCTGGACAGAGAACCCTGTTCCACAACCACATAAGAGAAGATACATGCACTCTTGAAAGAATCTTGGACGATCTATGAATGACGCGATACAATTATAAACACGGGCGTTGTGCTTTAGGATGGGTGATCCACCAAATTGTAAAGCCCTTTGAGAGCCTAAGACTCTCTTTTTGTGCATCATGTCGTAAGCCCACTCAATATCTTCTTTAGCATCTGGATAAGATTCAAGCATCATCCCTTTGACGCGATCAACTGATTCTTTCCAAGTCTCCCTTCTCTTCTTTTCTGGTATCCATCGTGCGTATTTAGAAACAAAAGTGTAGCCTTCTAATTCTTTTACAGACATTATTAATTTGTCTTTGCCTTTTTGCGCCTATTTTTTATTTGTCCTTGAGAGCGATACTTATTGTACCACTTCCATAAATCGTAACCGGTTCCGAAAGATTTTTCTCTTCCATCGGCTAGCCGCATTGTGTATGGTTTGTCGCTTTTTATTCCTTTGAGGTTCATTTTTTTTCTGTAGCCTTTCCGGCCTTAACCATTAACTCAGAAACATCTTGCCCGTCGACAAACAATCTGCCGAGGACTCTACTAAAGGTGAAGTTGTCTTTTATTTCGCCTTTTTCGTCAGCCGGTATGAAAAGGGTCACCTGTTTAGATTTTCTAGCTGCCAGATCGTTGTAAAACTTTTCGTTTAAAAGGTTGTGCAAATATTTCTTAGAGTCATAACCTTTAGCTTTTTCATTAGGATCTGAAGAGCGAGTTTCTGGCGCCCAGCAATCAAGAAGCCTGATACGGAGGGTTCTTGTGATCTCTATATCTACCGTATCTCCGTCAACGACCCGTACAACTTTGCAGTCAGTGGTTATTCCCTTGGGAGGCTCTTGCATGACTGTTTTCCTCATCCTCAAAGGAGGGCCATTATGAAATATTCTTGTTGCCATTGTATGTTAAAAGAGCGACACCTAAAGAAAAGTTACACACGCTATACCAATGTTGACACTATAAGATGAATTTAATGCGTAACTGCTCAATGGCAGGTTGAGAAAGTGCCGCTCTAGCTCCAGCCTTTAAAAAGGAGTGGGCTATTTATATCCCAACCATAACATATTATACACTATCGTGAGGCAAATATTCTGCAAAAAAAGACTTATCATTAAAATCCATATACGATATCGACAGTCCGTTTTCCATTAGATGTGAATAGACAATCCTGTCTTCTTCTTTTTCTCCATGCGCTTTTGAGCCTTTTGGAACAAACCACGTATAAACACCACTCTGCCATAGCAGCTTTGCGCAGTTGGCGCAAGGCATGTGTGTTATATATGCCTTGTAATCAACAATCTGCCTGACAACTAAGTTGGCTAATGCGTTAGCTTCTGCGTGTACAATAAAAGGGTATTTTTCAGGTCTGGTGGTAGGGAGACCATCCTCTTTTACATTTGTACAAAAGCCATTGTATCCAACCCCAACAACAACATTAGGGCTGCCTACTATTACACATCCAACTTTAGTCTGTGAGTCGTGACTTCGGATAGACACATAATGTGCCATACCCAAAAAGTACTCATCCCAATTTGGCCGGTTCTGCAACACGTCTTTTCTGCCTTGCTTGTCTCTTAAGCTTTTGCTGACGTTTTTCTTTTTTGGTTTGTTTGCGTACTGTTTTGCCCATGTTAGAATGCTCTTAAAAGGTATGTAGCATCAATAGTCTTTGCTAAATTGACGTGGTTTTGTTTTCTTACGATGCAGATGTCAAACTCTTTGTCAGACACTCTACCCACATTATCCGGTTTGCACACTTTATATTCTCCTCGGAATCCTAGAATTTTTGCTGCAACAGATAGAGAGTTTACATCACTCTTGTTGATCTCTAAGATTCTTGTGATTCCGTTGAATCCGAAGCGACCATATTTGGACTCAAGGTTTTTAAACAGAGCTACGTCTTTTAGTAAAGTCTGTTTTTTCCCACCTTGAAATCCAAAATGGTCTACTATCCGGTTTACTGGTTTGTCCCAGCTACCTAGATCTACTTCTGTAGTGTGCATCTATCCTCCCAAGACCGGCGGCGTAGTTAGGAATTACCGAAGATGAAGTAACCGCCCTCTTTTTTCTGTCGTAAACTTTAATAGTTCCATCTTCTAGTATATAAATACAGTCAGCGTCGTGTATTGTAATCTGTTTGATATTGTCTCTTCGTTGGACTAATTGGTGATAGCCCTGTAGATGTCCTTGGAAGCTTAGGTTGCTTCTATAATAGACTGGTTGAGCTTGGACAGTCCAGCCATGAGGAGTCCACACCCAAATCATTGGGCTTGGATGATAAAACTGATTAATATATAAATGTGCCGATTTATTAAGTCTATGAGTGTCTATGGAATGTTCGATGTTTCGCACAAAGATTTGAACATCGGCGGCCTCTGAAGTATCAGCACTAATAAATGGAACGGTTGCCGCAGCCATCGCGCCAATTTTTAAAAACTCTCTGCGTTGCATTTTTACACCTCTAAAATTTCTAAACCGTGGATTGCGTGTCTGACATCTTTTTCCAACTGGACGTGGTGTACGAACTGTCCAGTATCCATATCCAACACCATCAATCTTGCGGGAGAAGACCCTATTATAGCAAGATTTTGATGTCTAGTCAACCCTCTATTCCAGTTATTTTCTGCTATCTTATCCACAGAAAAGTGGGCTAGGTTTGTAGCAGGCACTGGAATAAAGATTTCCTGTCCGTCTTTTATTATTCCAACGTGTTTAAGACTGGTCATGTTAATTAATGTGCAGTCTTCGTATTCATAGAAATTATGTTGAAAGCTTTTTACTCCATTTATAGTGGGCATTGGACTTACGACTTCCATTGTATGAAAATCATACAGCGGGGTTATCAGGCCCGAGAATACAAGCCTTCCATTGAAAGATGATATTGAGTTGATGTGGTATTTGTCATCTTCGCTAGCTTTGCTGGGATCTATCTGTTGCTTTCCTGTAAACAGCTTATGATCTTCTTTGCTTTCGCCCAAGATCTCCCAGAACTCTAAAACTTGCAGGTCCAAGCCAACCCTGACTATCGCGTCGTATCCGGTTGAAGTAACCCATATGCTTTTATCGTAATAACAAATTTCATGTACAGATTTAAAGATGTTTCTGTCTTGCAGGACTTTTGTTATTTGTAGCGTTTCTTTGTCTAATTCTAATAGACCGTTGGCGTCAGCAACTATCACTCTGTCATCTAAAACAATAACGCCCCTTAGACCTCTCTCTCCCCCACGCTCGTTGTCGTTTACGAAAGCTTTTTCATAGGGAATGTGTACCAAGGGTACATTGTTGAATAGATCTACAACATACAACCCGCCGTGAACATCGCCTTGTTTGGCTGCTCTAATAACTGTTGAGAATATTACTTTCATCGAACCACTTCACGGTGTTTATAAGTCCTTGTCTTAGATCCATAGAAGCTTCAAAGCCAAAATATGATTTTGCCATTTGTGTGTCGAGGCATCTTCTTGGTTGACCGTCTGGTTTAGACGAGTCCCAGACAATTTCTCCCCCAAAACCACAGATCTCTGCAATCATAGTGGCTAAATCTTTAATGGTGACTTCTTGGCCTGTCCCTATATTGACAGGGTAAGGCTCTTCATACTTTTCTAGAGCCGCGACAATTGCGTCAGCGCAATCATCTACATATAAGAATTCTCGACTTGCGCTTCCAGTACCCCAAACAACAACCTCTTTTTCGCCATTCGCTACAGCCTTTTTGAATTTGAGTATCAGGGCAGGTATAACGTGGCTGCTGTTTGGATCAAAATTATCTCCGGGGCCATACATGTTAACTGGAATGAGAGTTATTCCGTTAAACCCATATTGGTTTCTGTAAGCCTGAAGCATCTCCATGAGAGCTTTTTTTGCTATGCCGTATGGAGCGTTTGTTTCTTCTGGATACCCATCCCATATATCAGATTCTTTAAATGGAACCGGAGTGAATTTTGGGTAAGAGCAAACTGTGCTAGTTAATAAAAACTTTTCACAATTGTTCTTTCTTGCTTCTTCTATCAGATGAAGCCCCATAGCCATGTTGTCGTAAAAAAACCTTCCGGGGTTCTCTTTGTTCGCTCCAATACCACCAACCCTAGCAGCTAAATGCACTACTATGTCAGGCTTATGATAGTTGAATAAATGTGCTACATCTACGTGCCTAGTCAGGTCAAGAGACATTGGCGCGCGAGAACCCGGAAGGTCTATCACTCTATTGTAACCAACAGCTTTAAGCTTCTCACAGACGACCCTTCCAAGAAATCCTTTTCCGCCTGTTACCAAAATCCTACTGTCGGCATCTATGCCCATTATAAAATCCTTACGTAGTCCTTAGACTGTCGCCAACAATCCAAGCGCCGCCGATGACGACGATGTTCTGGACTTGGTCAGGGTTTAGGTCTAAGCCAAAAATATTGGTTGTCGTTATGACAACTCCAGCGACCGCGACCCAAAATCTTCGGGACTTAAATAGAACAGCGAGCTTGTCAGACATCTCTTTTCTCCGATAAAAAAGTATACGAAATCCATTTCATTGAATATCATCCTTGGTGTAGTTAAACTTCGTATGGGTAGACCCACCTGAACAACTTGGACACATAGCAATTCTTTGGGTCTTGTGCATATCAAGCTGGTGTTGAACCTTCAAGACTTGTTGAAGTATAACTGTATCCCTCATAACACCTTGTCTGTTAGCGCTCTCTATGCCAGCGGCTAAAACAGTCGTGTCGACTAGCGATTTGGGGGATGTTGTTTGTTCAACTTGTCTTTTTGGTATATACTCAAAATAGTATAATGTTAAACCTATGTTCGCTATGGTGCAAGCTAAAAACGCCAATACTAAATTACTTCCTCTTGATCTCATTTTTTTCACCACTTCTTAGTGGAAGAACGGGAAATTTAACAGCGTCTTTAGTGGCTTTGGTTCCGGGCGTTTGCTGCGCCTTCGGGCCTTCTGCTGACAAAGATGAGATATCTTGAATGGTGGGAACCTTGATATTTGTGTCAATGGCCCACAAAACCCCCTCTTTCTTTGCATAAGACCTCATTCGCCTTACGGGGACAATCAGATTGAAAGTTTCCCCAGCACCACGAACAAGCATTCCCACATATTGACCGGCTTTTTCCTTGCTACGTTCGCTAAGGAATACTCCACCACCACTAGAACCGGGAAATGCTGTTACTGTTGTTTGGTCGAAGACTACTCCATCCCCAGTGCCAAGATCAAGAACTCTACCAACTTGAGAGCAAATGCCTCGCGTCATCGAGTTACTTCCAACTTGGCCTAGTAGAGAGCCAACATGATATAGCTCAGTACCAATAGCGACTGGCTTGCCAGAATCTTTGTAGAAAGTAGTGGTCTTATCAATAAACCCCTTCTTCCTAACCATCAAGAGAGCCAAGTCTTCTCCGTTTTCAGCGTCGGAGTATTTGATTACTTTGGCTTCCATCTTGAATTCGCCAACCCTGCGACCATCCTCTACTAATTCTTTAACAATTTGAGCGTCCTTAAACTCTACGACTGTTGTAGGTTTTCCATTTTTAATGACAACCCTAGCTGATCTAAGGCCGTCTACAACATGAGCCGCAGTCCAAACAAAATTGACCTTCTGCTTGACGTTTGGGGAGACTTCGACTTCTCGTGTTACGATAATGCCAGAGCCTTCCCCACCTGACGCCTTTACGGTAACAGAAACGTCTTGCAGATGTTGATAGAGTGCGTTGTCCTGTGCGTTTGCAGCGGTAGCAAACAAAGCTACAAAAAACGCAGCGATACAAATAGTCCTCTTCATCGGAATCCTTCCTTTTATATCCTAGTGTAATTAGCGGCTAGTTGACCACTTCGCCACCACCCTGCATACGTCTTTCGAGTTCGCGCTGGGGAGAGTTTCCATCATTCTCGACAACGCCGGGAGCGACTGGAACATTGTTGGTGGAAATAGGTCTAAGTTCGTCTTCTGTAAACTCACTACCGAGAGCCGGATGTTTAATCCATTCGATAGTGGGAATGTGAGAGACATCATAACCAGAAAAATGTTCTGATGTCAAGAAGAACGGGGTGTTGTTATCAAAAACTTTTTCAGCGTCGGCATAAGGAACTCTAAAGAGTTCTACACACATTAGGCGATACGCCTCACGGAATAGTTTTTTGATTTCAATGGCGGTAGACTCACTCCAGTCGTTTGACCAAGTGTTCTCACTAAGCTGAACAATATTGCTCATAGCTTGCAAGCAAAGCTCGATCCATCGACGGCAGTAGTCATTCTTGACATCAAAATATCTAATGGGGTAGACCTTGAATGCTCTACGCTCGTGCGTAATATGGTGAGCTTCAAGACGCTCCACATTATCTCTCTTAGTGTTAACATCAATAAGATCGTTTAGACGAACAAACATATTGTGAAAATGCTTCACGGCCCCAAGTGTTGGGGGACCGGGAACGAAGCAGTCTGTTCTAACAGAAAACGCCTGTAGATGCTCGCCAATCTTGTCAAACAACCGGCCTAGAGCTAGGTTGTGAGTCTCTTTGTTGTCCCCTACATTGGGGATAGCCCACTTTACACCCTCAAACATATAAGGGATGATTGCGTCGTGGGTAGGGGTTGATAAATTATCAGACATATTATATCTCCTTTACTCGATATTATACTTCTTCTTAAGTCTTTGTCGTAACAAAGTGTCAATCTGAAAAGCGGTCATAGTGTGATCGTCTCCGTACTCGTTTACCAATTCTCCCAGAGTAGTCATAATCTGCTCTGAGCCAATAGACTTCCTTGAACCAAATGGTACATGTGGCAATTGTGGTGCTAGTCCGGGGGTCGATACTGGTGTTGTCCTTAATCCGTAAGGGAGAAAATCGTTAGGCATCTCGTCTACGCTTCTTCCTCTGGGAAGATCTCGTCTATCCATAACGTACTCTTCTGGATGTTCTGATGGTCTCACGGGTCCACAATCTGGAATACCGTAGTGTTGATGTTCATGAACATGCTTTTGTACGTGGTCTCCGCAACCGTCGTCGGACGGTGGTTTCCTATCAATATCATACCCATCATCGTCGTTTTCGTCATCCTCTTTTTTCTTTTTTCTTCTCCTCCTAAGTAGAAAGGGGACACCATACTTTAATGCAAGCATTCCCAAGCTAGCTCCACCGAGGGTAAAACTAACGTTCTCTACGGTGTTTCCATTTCCCCCGGTAGCTTCGTCTAGGTAATGTCCTGAATTATCTAAGAGATCCTCTTTTTGTTGAAGTGTATTAATTAATTCTGTAATTCTAATCTGTAAATTAGTTTTTTCACCTTCAACTCTACCAAGAAGATCTCTGAGACCACTAATTTCATCCTGAGATTTTTGTAAGTTTCCAGTAGTGCCAGACAATTCGGCCTTTAGGCTTTCAGATAGAGCTTCTAAATTAGTAAGCTTTTCTTGAAGTTCGGCAATTTTGTCAAGATACTGTTGTTTCTCTTTTTCAAAATCGTTGCTGGGAGGATCTGTGGGTCCACCATTGTCGGGATCTGGTCGTCCCGGCCAAGGGTTAAATCCGCCGCCGCCCCCATTTCCCCCGCCATTTGGCGGCTGAGGTCCGGGTTGTGGTGGTTGAGGTCGATTGGGAGGAGGACACGGGTTGAGAGGACACCAAGGAAACAGACCGTTTCCATCGTATAGCTCTCCAACTTTTATCCCCTTGTAATATCGAGCCGTGTCTGCAATGCCTCCATCTGCAAACTTAAGCTCAGGGCAGAACATAAACTCTCCCTTTTCCGTTCTCATAAGACCGCCGTCCTTGGGGATGATAACATGGTCTTCAATCTTTTTTCCACAGTTTGGGCAAATCTTACTAAGTCTTTCTGGCTTGGCCTGTTTAGGGACATCAGAAATAATTTTGTAAGATGTTTCAATTGGATGTCCTTGGCCGTTTCCATCTAAAATTGCATAGATTTGTTTTAAAGATAGACCAGCACCATAATCTGTTGGGCCGTCATCGGTGTAGGCTCCGTCTCCTACTCTCCAAGCTAAGAGGATGCCGATACGAGTTTGTTCTTCGCCTTTCTCGTCTTTAATAACGATAAGTACTCCGCTTCCTGATTGACCACCTATTGGGGCGGCATTAAAGCTTATGACTGCTCCAGCGTTTCTTAGAACTCTCCCTTTCCAAGCGCAGGCCCATTGTGCTGATGGACAACCTCCAGCTTGAACTAAATCGTTAGCTTTAATTTTTGTCCCACGAGGAGCTAGCGGAATTACTCTGGGAGGGTATCTTCCAAAAAACTGTTTTTTGACAGATAGAACTGCTAAGTCTAATGCCGTGCCATCTTTGTAAGCAGTGTATTCTGTCTTGAATGGTATGTTGGAAGACTTATAACCATCTTGAAAAAACTCAACTGTTCCTCTTGATGATCTCCCAACTACATGACCATTAGTCATAATGTAGTAATTCTCTTCATCTTCCGCAAAAACTGTGCCGCTTCCGCGACCACTGCTGGTGTTCACTCTGCAAACAGCTTCTAGCGACTGGTCTATGGTGAGACGTTGAGCATTCGCTGTAGCTGTATTGAGTGCGACTCCAAGAAATAGAGCCGCTAAGAATAGAAGCTTTTTCATGGTTGTGTTCCTCAATCGCTCTTGACCTTCGTCGTAGCGCCTAAAATATAATTGAAATTACAAATCCTAAAAATACAGTCCCTAAATCCTGAAGTTGCATTTACCAGTCTTTTTTGATGGTAAATTTATATTTGAAAAGACAAGACCTCGCAAGATCCGCAGGAGTAACCGCAGAATCGGCAAGATATGGTACAGGGTCTATGTACGCCTGTCTGTAAGCGTAGGCTACGGCTGTACTACAAACAAACACATTGGTGGGGTCGTTGTCTTTCATGTTTTGTTCTGCCAGCCTGCAAAATGGCAAATAGTGTTTCCCTAATTTCCAAAAGTTTGCCCATCCGTATGGCAAGCCTGTGATGCCTCCCATGACATCTGTTATTTCGTTAGCCACATCTTTTGTTAATCTGTGTCCAACATTTTCAAACTCAAGATAGTTAGCCGCTCTAAAAACATCTATGTTGTCGGGGTGGGTTTCCACCTGCGATTTCATAGACACGGCTCTCCCACCTTTAAACTCTCTAAACTCTACACACTGTAGATCATCGTCATCCCAGTGCGCCATTGCAGCGTGGCTGTGAACTCCGCTGCCATATCTTTTAATCAGCCAAGAAACTAGCCCCTCACCGCGAAACAGTAAAACATCTGCCTCTTGAATTTGGGACATTGCTTCGCGGTAGGGGACTAATAACATTTAATCGTTCTCTAATTTTTTTTCTATTCTATCTAATATATCAGCGATCCTTCTTTGATCATTCACGATTTGTGTCATGATGTGTTGCATCTCTTTTTGAGTTTCTGCCCAACTTCTTGGGACATAAACCAAAGGAGTTCCATCAGCATCCTGCTTTGATATAACCTTATAAGTATGTTGCATCCACGCTCTTTCGTCATCCATCAGTACGGATTTTTGTGGTACTGATTTTAATATAAGTATTTCAATAACCTTTCCTAGACCCATGACTATAGCAACTATTGCCGCCAACGACGGGGCTGAAAAAAGAGTTGACTCCATGTTATCTCCAAGGTAAAAGGAGGGGTCGAGGTTGTTGACCGCCGACCCCTCCGGTTAAAGGCATATCAAGGTCTGATTAGCCACCAGTCTTGGCGGGATAGTCTTTGTTGTTGTTCGTAAACGTAACAAAGTCTTCCAGAATGGTGAATTCGCCGGGAACTGCACGAGTAGGTGTGGCAGCGTTATCGGCGTTGAACGAAACATTGTCGCCAGCATTTCCACCATCGGTTGCGATACCGGTGACGTAATTGATGCTAGTAATGTGAATTCGTTCAGTTTCAGACAAATCGTGAATGGCAACGCGCTCGCCAGTTTCGCTTCCGGGGAAGGTCAACAGGGTTGAGGCAACGTTGTTGATCTTGGAAGAATGGCCACGAATCAAGAACTGAGGATCGTCGGCTGTGGGTTGGTAAGCCAGAGTGCCAGAACCCTTGGCGGTCTGAACTCCGGGCTTCCACTTGCTACCAGTTAGAGCAACAATCTTGGCTCCATAACCAATATCTGGAGTTTCAGAAACAGCAAGGTCGCTTACTTGAAGAGTTCTTGTTACAGGAGAGCCTGCCGTTGTGGTGGTTTGAGAAGTGACACCTAGAACAGTTCCACCATTGTTCTTTGTGCCTGTACCTGATACTGTAGTTGTAGCCATTGTAAAACACCTTTCTGTGCATGGCTATCATCCTATTTGTCCTGATTAATAAAAGTCCAATCCTAGTATATTATACACCATTATCAAGAAGAATCTGCGCTGTTTTAAGGGAGGGAACTCTTATTCCTTGGACGCCAATATACTCGAATATGGAAATCTGATCTGGCTTGAAGATATTTGAACAGGCTGTTACATTTAGACCGGATTTTGAGGTTATTTGGTGGGATATGATCGCGTTATCAGAAATGTCGTCTACCATAGCCCCTGTTGAAGTTACGATAGAGTAGACTCCTAAGTCATATAGAAGTCTGCAAGTTTCAATTATAGTCTTTTGGTCGAATAACCTGTACTCTATTACAGGTCTAAGCTCCACGCTGTTTTCATTGCAGATGGCAAGACAAGATCTGATATCTTTTCTTATGTTTTTCCAGTCGCCATTTTCTATGTAGTTTGGGTTTAGTACCAAATCTATTATAGAAGCAGACCTCCTGACAGACAGAATGATTTCGTGAAGCCTTACAGATGTATCGCTTATTCCGTAAGGAAAATCTATTACGGATGAGAAGGTTGCGTGATCTTTAAAGTCTGAGTCCACCATACCAAGGAAGCTTGATGGTAGCGCAACACACGAGACCCTTTCGTCTGAAGCTAAAAAAATAGTTTCCAGTATCAGATCGTGCTTACTTGTTCTGTCTACACACGCCAACTCGATTTGCATATTTCTTTCAGTTTTTCCAAACCTCTTTTAACATTTCGTCTAGCGGTCTCCCTACTGTAATGATTTTTTAAGCCAATCTCTTCCATCGTCATGCTGTCAAAAAACTTCTGCTTTATAACTTTGCTGAGTTTATTTGGAAGCTTTTCTATGGCGTCTATTATATCTGTATCGTATCTGTCGAAACACTCGAACAGAGAATCGCTATATGAAGATCCTCTTCTATATTTATTAACGCAATATAATTCTTTTTGACACTCCCACTTTACGCTATTGTAAAGATAAGAAGTAAACTTTTTTCCACAGGAGGGGTCAAATTTGCACATCGCCTTCCATAATGCCAATAATTTACACCTGTGCAATTCGTCTTGTGACAAAATGTTTTGATAAAAGCTGCAAACCTTGTTCATTATTTTTAAGTTGTTAATATCTTTTAAAGCCTCTAAAAAGTCCTCGTTGTTTATTTCCTTCTCCTTCATTCCTTCTCCATTAATATAATCTACTTGTCATCTGATTTTATTAACAAGCCTCCAGTTATTATTTTGGCATTTCTGTAAAGGGCAAGCGTGTCTTTGTAGTGTTTATCTTCAGGGTTGTCTGCGCTGATGTAATCAACTTCTCCGTTTGGAAATACGAAGATTGCCCAGTGGTTATAGCCCACTAAAGACTGTTTGATTTCTTCGACCAGTTCTGTGGCGTGTGAAGAGTCTATCTCTCCTTCCGGCCCAGAGTAGCCGTCGCTGAGAATTTCCTTTTCAATTGTGACTCTGACATCTCTGAAGTTAAACATTCTTCCTATGCCAATGAAAAATCTATATCTAGTCAATATGACAAGAACTTCAACTCCTGCTATTTCCTCTAAAGCATCTCTTACAGAAGGCGTGATATCAAAATTAGCATGACCTATCCAGCAGTCAAACTGATTGCTTGGGGACATCTTGTCGTTTATTTGAAACCACCCCATAGGAGTGTTGACCATCTTTGGAATGCTTTCAAAAACACTACTCAAATCATAAAATTCTGACGGCATTTCCTCTGATGGGCTAAACTCTGTACTAGAAGTGTTAACCTCTGGGGAAAAGTTTGTTACATCTATATGACTATCAGGAGCGTCCTCTTCCCATTTTTCCCAAGCTACAGTTTTTCTATGCATTATAACCTCTTAGTAGCCAAGGTTTTTAACTTTGGTAGGTCTGACCACCGGACGCTCTTTGGCTTTTGCGTCTTTGTGGCCTTCTTGTATCACGTCATCATACAGATCGTTTAATTTTAACATAAACCTTTTGTATGTATCAATCTTTCCTTGGGAGTAGCACTCTTCTTTTAGAAATCCTAGACTGTCAGAAAGCATTAGCCCAGAGTTAAGTTTAAACATAAACTCAGCAAACTTGTCTAAGCCTTCTTCGGTCTCTGTCCATTCTGCCGACACCCAAATATTGTCTTCGTCATCTACATAAAAAGACATGGAGCAGTTTATATTCTCTGGAATAGGTGGGTCTACGTAGTCATTCATATCATCATAAGGCTTAAGTTAGATAGGATTTCATGATAATTTTTATCTACATACACATGTTCCTTTAAGCATTCTTCTAGGCTGACCCACTTGCCAGACTTTAAGTGTAGATCTTCGGGGATTGCAACACCATAGTTAATGTGTAGTTCTCGGTCGTCCCCCACATCTCTATTTGCTATGTTGGAAAACCTTATATCTAGCCAGTCTGCATCAACAGAAAGATACTTGTTGCTGATCTTCCTAAGAGCATCGCCAACTTCATGTGGGCCGTAGAGTAGCTCACTAGGTATACCGCCATTTTCATCAACAAGCATTTTGTATTCTTGTTGATTTCTAAGGGTGGTGCAAAAAATACCTAAATGAACTCTGACTTTGTATCTTAGCATTACACCGCGTTTTCGCCAGCCACCGCATCTAGAATTTCGATACAGCTTACGGCGCTTTCGTAGTCCTGTGTCGCATTGATAACTTCTTCAACCACGTTGGAATGATCCCCAACCGCTAGTGGGTGGTGGGAATACAGGTCAAGTCTTACTCTAGCCTCCGCAGCCTTGGCGTGAAAATGTTCTCTAGCAGCCTTCATTGTCGGACTCATCGTTATCCTTCCTTTAGTTCTTACGTTAAATCTTAGCGGTTATTTTACGAGACACGCCCCGCAATTGCAACCACCATCATCACATTTACATACATCGCAAGCACAGCCATCACAGGCGCAGGCGGTCTTTTCGCCACCAGCGACAGGACACTTGCCAGCGCAGTTACATAGAATCGGACAGAAGTGTAGGCAGTAGCCAATGCCCATTCCGATTCCAAGACATAGGTAATGTTTTTTAACAAAGTCTAGCATGTTACTTCTCCAGTAAATTTATATTCAATCTCTTGATGACATCCTCTCACATTAGAGAAGTCCATAGAATCCAAATCTATGGCGCGTCCTGATAAAAACATATCGTTCAGTTCTTCCAGCGAGACTCCATATTTCAGACCTGCGCTATTTTGTGATGAGCCAACGAGGTTGACGGGGCTGTTGACAACCACACTTTCTATAGGGCAGGACATGAACTTAGGCATCCCGTCTCTTTTTCCTCTCCCCTCAAAACCGTTTGGTGTGTCAAAGTCATAATCTACAATGTCCAGAACGGTTTGTTTTTTGTATATGTGTCCATCCACAGAAAAAGGGTAGGCAAAGTTTGTGTGTTCTGGGAGATTTTCCCAACTCCATATGATGTATTTGTCGTTAAACAGAGCAACTTCTGCTGGTGTTGGACTTTCCGTTCCTGTATATTCGTTTTGAATTAGGGTGTTGGTTCCAAGCCTAAGCGACAAACAACACAAATCATAACCACAATTAAATACCTCTTTTACATCTTGTTCTTTACAATCAAGTTTTCTATAGATTATATTATCATCTACGAAAAAGCAGAGATAGTCTCCAGCTTTATCTATCTGAGACAATGTAATCTCTCTAAAGTCTGAAGGGGGTGTTTGTTGTCTAACCCAATTAATTTCCCAGTATTTCGACTTTAATTTATCATACCCACGCTGAAATGTCTCGTTGGAGGTACTGTAAATAATAGTCAGATCGAAAAGGTGTGGGCAATTCTTGGCTATGCTACCTAGTAGTAGGTCTAGTTGGCAAGCGCGATCTTTAGAAAAGATGATAGTAGATATCATTTGTTACTTTTTCTTTTTGTTCTTATAGCCAGCTTCATCTTCGTCGACCGGAACACATTTTCCATCTTTCGCAACATACCCCTCGTTGCAGTTGGGGGGATATCCAGCCTTCTTGTCGGCGTAGGATTGTGCAGCTTTGTCTAAAATGTGATCAGGCATAGCTTCTCCTCTTGTTCTTTTTTTAAATACTAAAGTTCTTCCGTTCTTTCTGTATACACCCTTTCTGGAATAGTAAAAAAGCTCTCCAGTCTTAGGGTCTTCGTACTCGTAGGCAGCTTTAGATTTGCCGCTATTCGGAGATGGCATTGAGAATCTCCCTTGCTGTGTTTTGCCAAGAAAATTTCTCGGCTGTTTCTATACAATTGATGTTTGGATCTAAACTTCCTCTGCTCTTTGCTCTATGGATTGCGGACATGTAGTAGGCGGTCTGTCGTAGCTGTTTCTCAGTCAGCTTCGCCCATTTACCCTGTCCAAAAAACCATTTGCCATCCACAGCCTCTTCCTTTTCTTCTATGTTTATCAACAGACAGTTTTCTTTGCTGCAAAATTGGGTGTGACCAGAATAGTCAGTTGCAATTACATGTTTACCACAAGACATCAACTCAAGCAACTCCAAGTTCCAACCTTCTGCTCTGCTGGGGAACACTCCGCAATCAGCCTGCCGCATTATATTATACACATCTTTTTGGCTGGTTTGTCTAGGAATTATTCTAATCTTGTCTCCCAAAGCGGACTGTTTGTACTTGTTGCTCCAAGCCATGTTTTCTTCTTCGCTGTAGAAGGGGTTTTCACACATCATCCATAACTCTACGTTATCTTCCGGTGTGAAAGCCTCAAGAAAAGCTTCTATCAGAAAGTCGTGACCTTTTCTAACCTCCCACTTTCCACAATTAAAAAATATCGTTTCTTCTCTTTGGTTATAACTATATTCAAACACACCCCTGTCAACCCCAAGAGGGATGACGGAGATATCTGACTTGTTAAAAGAGGGGATATTTTGAAGGACAACCTCTTTTGCCCATTCTGAGCAGACAAAGATCTTGTCGAGATGTGATAGGTGGTGTTTTTCTGCGTCGGTAAAAGTATCTAACTCAAAGATGGGAAAACCTACCTTGAGACCAGAACCAACAAACTGACTCATGTCGTGTTGATGCCAGATTCTTAGACAAGGCGCGTCAAAATCAGGCATCTCTGTGTTTTGTATACACTCTTTTAGCACAGGAAAGTGCCTGCGGTCAACGTCGGGTTCTCCTAGAGGCCAGAGACCCACATTCGCTATCTTGTTTAATTCTAGGAGAATATTTAGACCGGCTACGCCATACCCCAGACTATTGATTGGGGTTATTAAGTTTATTGGTTTGTTGGGCATTAATTAGTTCGCTTTCTATGAAATCCCAATCTATGTTGTTTATCATGTGGTGTGTACAAGATGATATGAATGGGTGTGTATTTTTTGATTCTGCTTTTAACAACCTCATGTGCTTTTTTAATTGGTTTATGTTGTGGGTTGATCCTATGTTGGAAGACATAAAGTAATTATACGCTATCATAGTTGATGTGTTAGAAAACTTCATTAAACGTCTCCCTTACTTTGGATTCCCAAAAAGATAGTCTTGATTTTTCTAGGGTGTAGCTGTTTTCTGTCGCGTAAATATGGTCATGCATTCTCTTTAGGGTGTCTAAAGAGTTGATCTGTCCCCAATGATCTATGGTTATAATTGGAAGGCCATTGAGGTATTTGGATGTTGGGCTTGTTTCCATTATTGGTATACAACCTAAATATATAGCCTCCAGCACTCTATAGCAATCTATTCCGTTTCCCGGTGGGCATGCTACAAACCTATGTCTTGCCAAGTCTGCATAATATTGTTCAAGACTTCTGTCTGGGGAGGCGTGAACTGTAGTCCAGTCCCAATTGTTGTTTTCAAAGTACTGTTTTAGGTGTACTCTCTCTGTTGTGTAGTTTTGCCAGTTAATATATAGCCACCCCGTCTTATGTGGGGGAATCTCTGTTGATGTTATCGCGTCTGTAGAGTGTTTTCCAACGCCTATTGGTATCCCTTGGATGTTGTTCTTCATAATCATAGGATTAACAACAAACCATTTGATGATGTTCTTTGGTATTTCGTTAAATGTAGAATGCGTAAAGCTATAGCATTTTACTGAATATCTGTCGTTGATATCACAATTGTCTAGATCGCATCTTGGTGCTATCTTTAGTGAGTCATATTTCAAAGTTTTAGCTATGTCAGATTCTATAAACGGTATCCATTTAAGCATATCCGCAGACACGGGATGTTCTTCTTGGTGAGCCAAACCAAAGTCGCTGAAACCACTTATCAATACATACTTATTGTCGGTTTGTTTGCAAGCCTCAAAGAATCCTTTTACATGCTCGATGTTGCAATACACCACGCAGGATTCTGGAACTTCACCTTCTTTGAAGTCTAGCTCATAATTACAGTCAGCCAGACTCATCCAAGACTTACAGTTAATCATGTCTTGTTTATCAATCAGAGACATCTATAGTTAATCCTCCGTAAAGAGTCATTGTGTCCATGCAGAACACCGGCCTCTGTGTCATATTGTAGATATCAATAGCTTGTGAGTGTTCGCTTTCTACAAACAGAGATGCCTCTGGTGTACCAAGATAGTGTTCAGCCTTCCATTTTCCAAATCCCTCTTTTTCAAGCCTCTCCTCTTCGGAGTTGTATGGACTCATGATTAGCTCTTTGTATCTAATCTTATGTACCGACAGCCAGTCCTCAGTAATGCTTCTGTATTTTTCAAGTCTAGCTGTGCAAATCTTCATGACTGGGAATTGGGGAGTATAACGAGAAGGGTTGACTGTTTTTAAGTGTTCTATATATTCTTTGCTTCCATCTTTAATCGTGGATTTGTCGTGGTCTGGACAAAACACTCCATCTAAATCACATATATAAGAGCCGCACTGGGGGTCTCTTAGGAGGCTCCATTCAAACGTGTGATATACAGTTGGAAGAATACCATAAAAATAATCAACGTCGTTTTGTCGATCATCTTTTATGTATAGAGATCCATAAATATAATCACCCTTATTTTTTAAATATGCCTTGGTTCTCTTGAGAGAAGATCCGCTCCAGCATGTATCGTCTACAACAAATACTGGGCCGTTTGGTCTGTTTATAGGTCTTGATATGCTGGGCCTCCAACATATGCCATCATTAAGTATGCCGTCCATAGTGAATAGCGGAATATTCCTATACTCAGAAATTATAGCCGCAATAAAAGATCCGCTTCTAGGAATCCCAACCACGGCGCTAATTTCTGGAATCGAATCAGACCAGCGTTTTATATCTTTTACTGTTTCGGCATAAGATTTATATATAAATGGATAGTCTGGATCAAATTCATAGAATGGAGACTTCAGATTAAGTTCTATTATCTGGTTAACGTGTCTTTGGTCGGCTTTGGACCTGCATATAAACTCAGCGTGAGCGTCACTTGGATAGACTTCTTTAGCAAAAGTTTCTATGCTACACCCCTCTAAGACTATTTCAAAGTTAGGGTCTTCCTGTATTATTTTTGCAAGATTTTCACGTTGAGGTGAGTCGATATAACATCTAGTTATCACGTACAAGATTGACGTGATCTTAGACATATCTTCAAGAAATTTTCTTATATAATCGGCATCTTCTATAAATTGAAATGTAAAAATAGCAACAATCATATCATAGCGATTGTTTTGTATTACAGACCAATCACCGGTTAATAGATCTGGCTTCTCTGGGGTTAGTTCTTTACATCTCTCAATCATAGACGGGAGATCGTAGGCGTGAAGCTCTGTCGAGATGTCTCTCAAGTATTTTAAGTTTCTCCCTGTTCCACAACCGAAATCTAAAATCTTGTATTTCTTTGTTTTTGAAACCAAGAGGTCTAATTTTGTATGTGGCAAGACTTCTGATTCGCCATGACCAGCAACCATAGTCTCTTTTAGTTCTACATCATTTGTTGTTTGGGCTATGTTATCCCATCTTTTGTTTTTGAGATAATCCATAATTTAAACCTGTGTGTATTTAACGTCAGAGTACAATACTATTTGGCTGGGGTTTAAATATATGTCGTGTATCCCAAAGTCTATCATGTTCCTGTGTAGTTCAACGTGGTCGCAGTCTGGGCCAGAGTATCTCGCCCCGTGTTTGAATGCTTCGTGTTTATATAAAGCCACCCCTCCAAAGCACGATTCGACTTTGAGGGGTTCTTCGCCTCTGTTGTAATACAACGCATTAATTTCAGAGCTTATATGTGGATGTGGATGTCCTGTTCTTCTGAAAGCTAAAGAATCATAATAAACTCTGGTCATTATAGGATTTCCGTCTTCATCCTTAGAAGATTCAGATAAACCATATAATAAACCATTGGAACCCATTACACTCCAATGATCATAGCCAAAGCTGTTGCATATCCCTTCGTAACTCCACCCGCCTTTAAGGTCTAAGTCTGTAACTATAATATAATCTGGTTGTCTAGTTCTACTAAATATCTCTGTTAAATACTTGTTTCTATAATTGGCTAAAGCTATAAGCCTGTCAGTGTTGGTGCTGGATTCATGTTTTTTATCGCCAAGTTTTTCACTGATGATTTTTATTTTGTAGTTAGACTCTTCCCATTCTTTGAAAATTATGTCGGTCCCATCAACGGAATCGTTTTCATATATAACTACTCTATAATCATCAAACATTTCTCCCAGACATTCGATCCTAGATATAGTAGCTATGATGTTTTGTGATATATCTCTAGCTATACCGCATATTACAGCGGTAGACTCAGACATCTTTTGTTTGCCGAGTATAACTTTTTTAGCGTACTCTTGTTGATTTTCGCTAGAACAAGGGTATAACGCCTCTGGAAATTTAGAGACATACCACTTCAGTGGGTTCATACACTAAAGCTCTTTCCACACCCGCAGGATCTTTGAGAATTTGGGTTATCAAATTTAAATCCCCTTTGCATAAGATCCTCAATCCAATCAACAGTGCAGCCTTGAATAAACGGCTCGCTTTTTTTGTCAACCACAAAATCCAATTCACCCTGCTTGTGCTTGCTGAATGTTTTGTCGTCAACTTCTTCTTGTTCAATAAACCCCATCTTGTATTCAAAGCCGCTACAGCCGCCACCCATCACACCGACTCTGAGCAATGCGGTTGGATGGTCTTGGCTGAACTCTTTTAGCTTGTCTACTGCTGCGTCTGTAAATGTTATCATAGAATAACCCTTGCTTTTTCGTCAACGAAGTATCTGGGCCTACCGGCAAAGTCGGTCTTTTGAATTTGTGGATCAATACCAAAGTGACTGAATAGTGTGGCTGTTACATCCATTGGACCAAAAGCGTCTGTCTTAGGTCTTTCAGCCTTGGATGTGGATTCACCAATTGCTCTACCCATATCAAAGTCGCCACCGCTAAACATAAGCGGGCTAAGTTGTGGCCAATGATCTCGTCCACCATTTTTATTAATACGATAAGTACGACCAAACTCGCCGGTAACAACAAGAAGTACATCCTTGGTCATCCCCTTTGCTTCGAGATCGTTTATCAACGTAGTCAGAGCGTGGTCAAGCGGAGGGACTCTGTTGTGTAAGGACTTTGAGATGTTGCTGTGCATATCCCAGCCACCGTAATGCAGTGTTACAAACTTAGTACCGTTCTCAACGAGTCTACGAGCAAGAAGTAGTTGTTTTGCTATCCCAACATCTCCATACCTTTTTCGAGTTCGTTCTGGCTCATTTTTTAGATCAAACGCTTCGCTAGCCTTTCCTAAGATGAGGCTATACGATTGTTTTCTTAGGTCTCCCCAAGTTTCAAGATCGTTAGTTAGCTTGAGCTTGTCGAAGCTACCTACTAAATCTTTACGTTCGACAAACCGGTCTCCTTCGATCCGAGATTTGAGGTTGTCAACGCCCTCTCCTTTGGCTTCGTAGGGCTTGTATTGGCTCCCCAGCCACGCTGGACCGTCGAAGCTGATCCCGTTGACCCTGACGTAGCTTGGCATCCCTGAGAGGGGGTGATTCGCCCCGTACAGGGAAGACAGAATCGAACCATAGGACGGCTCTTGCTGCATGGATTGGGGAGTATTGTCAGTTGAATTATGTCCGGTCATAACCCAATGTGTACCAGTTCTGTGGCTGGCATTTTTGTGGCTGAATGATCGCACAACAGAGATCTTGTCCGCTATGGTTGACAATCTCATAAAGTCTGCACCAATGAGAAAATCTCCCCTAGTCATTATAGATCCATTTGCAGCCTTGATGCCTTCAGGAGCCATAGGCTTCGGATCGAAGGTTTCAACTTGTGTCGCGCCACCACCCAACCAAACCCAGATAACAGACTTGTCGTTAATGGGCATTGAGTCTGCGTGAGCATCTGACAAGCCCATAGCAGATAGACCAGCGCCAACAGCGCCAACCTTCATGAAGTCACGTCTGTTAAATTGAATGTGTAACATTTTTATTCTCCAACTCTTCAGGAAATGTTAGTTCGGGTTGTGTTGCTTGATAAACTTTGTTTCTGCCACGGGGAAGATAGTTAAGCCTGTCTGGCTGGATAAGTTCTTCTGTAGACATAACACCTTTAATCTCATATTTTGGAAACACCCCTACGACAAGAGCGTAGAAGTCAATATGAGAATGGTCCTTCCATTCAGCGGCTATGAGTCTTCCGCTGGAATATGTCGTGGCTTTAACATCAACAATAAAACCATTGATTGTTATATCGCCAGTCTTGTCCTCTCCTTTTTTTGATGATCTAGCCCCAATATCAAAAACACCGGTTGGATATTGGCCGTAAAACTTGGCAAATGCTAACTCCGCAGCAACGCCTTCAAGGTCAGTCTCTTCGTCGGACTGATCGCCCACTCTGCTATTCCTAACTCCAGCGCTTCGAGCAGTTTTGTGTCTCTCGGAAGCGATCATCTTGCAGAGTAGTTGCTCTGCTGGGTTTAGGGTTATCTTAGTTTCCATTTTCACTGGCCCTCAAAAGTTCCAGACTATCCGAACCACATCAGGAAAGTTTTCAAAAGACAAAATTTAACTTTTGTAGAAATTTAATCTACCAACCGAATATCTTTTTGGATCTGATAGTCCTGTGTCCAGTCTGTCTCTGTATGTTGTATAGTACCCGTGTTCGTCTTCTAGAACAACCATGTTTTTATCTTCTAGTTCAGCAGTTTTTTCTTCATCAATCATAGAAGAGTGGCTGCCATACCTAGTGGGGTATTTGTAAGGTTCCTGTTTTGTGGGAACCCTGTTAGCTCGTCTTTGTCGCGCCATAGTATATTATACTCCGTATACTTTATTAAAGTCAAAAAATCTCCAACGATTCATATGGTCTACTTGTTTGTCTGAGTTTATGTGGTGTAGATACTCCATCAATTGAAACCAGTTACTAAAAACCATCTGGTGTGGAACAGCCCCAAACATCCAGTTTGGTAGATTGTGCTTTCCCTGCTTACACATAACTAACACGGGCTTCTTCTGTCCAACGGCAACAAAAGCCTCATGGTATGACCCACACATATGAACATCTAGGTCAAGATACATAATGAGAAAATGTGCTATGTCAACCATTCTGAGGTCAACAGCACATATCGGTTTCATTATCTCAGAAACCTCAAAAAACTTAAGGTCTTTTTTGTGTTTTTCTATTAACTCTCTAGTGTCGTTATCTTCGGTTGCGTACTCGCTTGGCTTCTTGCATGGGTCCAGAACACCAACACCCAACTCTTTAAGTTGAGGGGTTATGTCTTCCCGCCAAACAATACCACCATCTGGAACTCTGTCCATTGGGCCGCACAAATAACACGCCATGCCTTTAAGTCTGTTCATAACACCTCCATAAAAAGAAAGGGTGAGAGTAAAAACCCCCACCCTTTCAATCACGATTTGTAAAAGCCTTTTATTAAGTCTTCTACTTTATCGTATTTCTTCTTGGTACTTAAATCTTTAAGCACACGCTCAACATTTCTTTTCTTTTCTCCTAAGCAGCAAAGGAATAACACGGCTTCATCAATTAGCTTAGTAGAAGTTTTGGCAATCTTCCTTTTCTTAATCTTCTTGGGTGGTTTTGTCTTAGTTCCAAAAAGCCAGTCTGGGGGGTCAGGTATAGAACACTGTTCGAGAAATGTGTTTATAAATGAAATCCCAAAACATATAAGAAAGCAAATTAATATAGGCCACGATACCTTAAAGCCATCAGGTGGCTCTACCATTAATTGTCCATGCCCTCGTTAGGACTTTCAAGGTAATCCTGCTCGTCGGATTCTTCCACGTCGGACAAACCCATAAGGTTAGACATAAACTCGTTAAACTCATCTTCGGTCCAAGCCTCACCGTCTTCTCCCTTGTGAAGAAGGCTTTTAAGCGGACCTTCGTAATCAGCAATAACCTGATACTCACAGGTTCGGACCTTCTGACATTCGCAGTCAGTTGGGACCGACACAACATCCTTGGGGTTAACCTTAACGATGACTACACGGTCACCAGCGTGTTCGGCCCGATAACCTTCGACATATTCCAATGCTCCACAGTGAAGACCATCAGAACAGCCAACGCTACAGTCATCATTAACCTTACGACGCTGCATACTAACAGTCTCGCCAACACTGTTATCAATGGTGCGAGACCACTTATCCTTATAATCACTAGTCACAGCCTTATAAGCAAGGAAGCAACCATCTTCTGTGATAGGAAGATTCTTATGCTCAAGGAACGTATACAGTTCTTGAACAGCACGATTACTATGGTTTTCCAAGACGTTAGCCAAGAACTTAACCATAGGCTCGAAGGGAAAACCGTTACGCATCATTCCCATAATGCGCTCAGTAAGACTGTTGTGGATTTCCTCACCATCATAGCGAAGAACACCATCAGTAACAGTGACCTTACCTTCTGCATAATCTTCGATAGCAGAGGGAATGTCAATCAGTTCAACAATGTTTTCTGCATCGTCATTAACGATACATTCTTTGATAGCCATGTAGTTAGGATGGTCGTAACCAACCGTGAAACTCTGGTTATCAATAACAATAGTAATCGTTCCGTTTCCGCTGACAATGTAATTCATCTCAATACCTTTCTTGTGTTAAAAGAACCCCGCTAGGTGATCTTGAGTGGGGGGGTAAGACCGTTACCCTAGCGAGGCTCATAAAGCCCCGCGCTAATCTATTCCCCACCAGTATCCTGAGTCTTCTCAATCTTCTTATCGAAGTCAGGCTTTTTGATAACATCGGGCTTAACCGGCATTGGCTTGTCGGTAGGGAACAATTCTCCCTTTTCCATCTTAGCCATTTCTTCACTCTGGTTAAGACCGTGCTGATAACCCTCATGCCAAACGGAATGATATTCCTTGGGGTTAGTAAGGTACTCAACAATACCTTCCATCCTGCCCTGATTTCTCATACCCTCTTCGTTTTCCTGACTTAGCTTGTTAAGCATAATGTGGGTAATTTCATCAGCCCACTCTTGGTTGATACCACTCCTTGCATCAGACATTTGAACTAGATGTTCAAGCCTTGATGTTTTAGACTGAAGATAAACAGTGTAGTTTACCAGAGTTGCAATAATAGCAGACAGAACAATTGTGGTCTTTGTCATTCGCTTACATCCTTTAGTGCTTCTTCTACTTTTCTGTCAACCAGTTTTTCGGTTAACATTCCAATCATAATAACTTCGTCGATGTTTAGTTTTGCAAACGCTTTCTCTAACTGTCTCCTTCTGTGTGCGCCATTAAGAAAACTGATTACCTTTTTGACCACCTTCTCTTTTTTCATGTATGGAGAATTAGATGGGTCAAACAATCTCACTTTACCACAGGTAAAGTCTCCACCCTTAACGTAGCTGGGCATTGTTCTCTCTC
>TARA_R100000808_G_scaffold25097_1_pt1 | contig 70002 bp, 46 predicted proteins | sample TARA_R100000808 | Tara Oceans TARA_R100000808 (sample SAMEA2622852) | marine metagenome | biome: marine biome (ENVO:00000447); feature: marine epipelagic mixed layer (ENVO:xxxxxxxxx); material: "saline water (ENVO:00002010), including plankton (ENVO:xxxxxxxx)" | depth 140 m | reverse complement strand
TTGCACCTAACGAACCCACCGTATCCGCCACTGCACTCATTACACCAGCTAGCGCCGTAGCAACTTGTGCACCTTCCTCTGAAATGTCTGGGAGTTTTGCTAACTGAACCATTTTATCAACAAAGGAAACTAGCCCATTTTGCAAAAGCTTATCAATGAGTATGTGCACCTGGGCCATATTACCAGCAAATGTCTCCACTTTGTCTCCAGACATCGCGCTGGGTTTTGCCGCCTGTATCATGGTACCCACGCCTTGGATTATTCCACCCACGGAATTCAGCATGGAACTGACTGCCTCTGTGACAAGTTTGAATTTGTTTGGATCACCGATCTTGTTGCTTACGTTTTTAATGGATTCTAGAGCTGGAACTAATTCGGATATTAATATCCCAACAAAACCGGCAATAGCTGCAAATCCTACGGCTATAATCCCGGCGCCGATACCAAATGATGCAACTGCCAGGGCACCGACCATCGCGGCAACTGGGATCACCAAGGCCATAACGCCTAGCATCACGCCTAAACCGGTCATAAATTTACCGGTTGCCTCCAGCCTCTCTACCGATACCTCATCCAACATCCACACAATTGCGCGGCCGATGCCACCGATTGCCAACATGAATAGACCCAACAATACCATCCCGGTGGCAGTCTCCTTCAATGGAAATTTCCCAACCCAGGCAGCGGCCATGGCAGCGGCCATTCCCCCGGCGAGCATGGTTGCCATCAAGAGAGAAAAAGCCGTGACCTTTTCGGGAGTCAAGTTGTTAGCCCCATCAATAGCATCAATAAGAGGAATCATCACATATGTAGTCATCGCATACAAAAATGCGCCAATCATAACCAAATTTGCCGCCTGACCCGCTAATTGCTTACCCAGTTGAGACCAAGTCTGGCCCGCCCCTGCGGCATCTGCAGCCCCGCCGGCGGAGCTGGCCCAATCAAACATGCCGCCAATTCCACTGACTAGTCCCCCAATAAGTCTCCCAATACCCATAATAGCGGGAATCAAAATAGGCGCTAACATCAATGCAATCCCAGCACCTAAGGCATATACTGCATATCTCACATATTCGTTATCCCACAATGATGTAATAATTTCACCAAACCATGCCTGAATCTTAGGGGCATATTCTTCCCATTTGTTTTGAAGCATGGGAAATACCACATCCCATAGCTCACCTAACGCCACCCCCAGCTCATAAAATGATGGACCCAGAGATTCCGCCAATTGGGACCATATTGCCCCAAACATTTCTTTGGTAGCTTCCCATAGTTCACTAAACGGACCAGCAGAAGGATTTTGAATCCAGGCAGTAAGCCACCTAATACCCTTCGTAAGGGCTTCAGCAGCAATTTGAGCCAAACCTATAAAAATATTTTTAATGGCTGTCATAAACTCGCCAAAACCGCCCAACACATCGCCGGCGCCTCCGGTACCGCCTTTCAACCATTTCATAAAAGTGTCACTTATGCTGGATAAAAATGATTTAACCCCTTCCGGACCATCTTTTATTGCCTTGAAAAATTCCTTAAATGCCTTTTTAATCGGATCTAAAAGTTGTTTTTGAAAACGATTTTTATCAAACATCTGTGATAAACCATCCAACATCTTTTTAATACCGGGAAAAAATTCAACAAAATCCTTGCCGATTTCTCGAAACGCCCTACGTGTTCTGTGAAGAGCACCCCTGAAATTATTCATTAATTTCATAAATGGACGACTCCAAGTAATCCCCTGGAGAAATCCTTCTTGCATTGCTTCTAGGAACGATTTGAGCGGACCACCGGCATGAACCAATTTTTTAATCTCATCACGCAGCTCACGAAGAATATTCACAGTTTGTTCCTGTGGGGACATTGCAGCTTCGGCACCTTTCTTAAGCTCATCATAAGACTTACCTTGATTTTCAAGGGAGAAAATTGACATCATTGTGGCATCGTCCAACCCAAGTTGCTGTTGAATAAAAGCCTTTTGATGGAAATTCATATTAGATATATCTTTACCGGCAGCAAAAAACGCCCGACGATATTCTTCAATAATTTTAGAGGGATTCTCAGCCTTCATCAGTTTCTGTAAATCTAATTGAACACCCATGGCGGCGCTCAAATTAGCAACGCTGCTAGCTGCATCCTCAAAATCCAAAAATTTATCCATGATGCCCGCAAGAGCCTTAATGGATACGCCCATTTTTTTAGCATGAGCCGCCACTGCCACCTGTGTTTCTGTGCTCATGTGACCGAAGTGCAAGAAATCTTCCGCCATTTCACCCAAAGCTTTACCGATGCGTTTGGTAGAAATCCCAAATTCTGTATACATGGCATGAGCACCGTGGGATATTTTTTCCATATCCTTCACCACATCTCTTCCCATATAAAAAGACGTCTTCATCATCATGGCCTGTTGGTGTGCGGTCAAGCCAAGAATTTTCCGGTATGCCCCTATTGCCGTGGAGGTAGGTCCCTCAAATAAATGTGCCAATTTACCATATGTATCACCAAGCTCAATCCCGGTTTCAACGTTATATCTTAGAATAGACGCTAAACCCTTTTGACCAAAACCAAATACCTGGCCCAAACTTAACCCGGTTCCGGCTAGGTTTTTCGATTCTTTTCGCGCTTGCTTAACAACGCCGATCATTGCCTTACCTTCTTTCTTTGACAATGATCCAAACGTTTCACGGACCTCTTCATAGGCCTCACGTAAATCTGTCACCGCAGGACGACTACCTGCAAACTCTATTAATCCACCCAGTATCTTTAAAGGCAACATAAGTAGGGACGCGCCAAAGGTCACAATCCCTCTCACGGCGCTACCAAGGAAACCTATCACGCCCTGAATGGCACCACCAATTTTTCCAAATATAGATGATACCCCTAATAAACCCGCGGCACCTGTCACCACACCAGCTATGGAGGAACCGAGGCCACTGCTTTGTTCTGCAGCTTCCTCTGCGGAATCTGCAATGTCATCCATCTCGTCTTTGGTTTTATTGGCTTGTTTTGCGGCGTCTTCAAGCCCATCTCGCATCTCTTTAACGCGATTGGTGGTATCAGACGGGGGGCAATTAGAAAGTGCCTTACACATCCGCTCAGATATCTTGGATTGATTTGCAAACAACTTCGCCTGCTTCTTCAGCAAACTCTCGCGTTCCTTAATCAAATCATTAATTTGTTGTTGTAATTGAAGTTGTTGTCCTAAATCCACAACGGTAGCCCTCTACAAAATAAACTGTTCCATAAAGTAATTATGGCGCTGAATAATATTATGGGACTAAAGTGGCCAAGAGAATCCAAAGCATTGCCTAAATTCATTAGCTGCAATGCGTTTTTTATTGATTTTCTCCCTGACAATATCTAGCGTAGATGACTCATCATTAAGGGTTTCATATAATTGCTTTGATGCATTAACAACATTCTCAGCAATAGAAACGGTCTTTTGATTGCCTGTGAATTGCAACCGTACCGGAGAACCCTTAATATGAGCAGCTGCCGAACCTATAAGTTTTTTTGCAAAATCTTTCTTCATAACACACCTTTATATAAATAGGCATACCTTAAGTAAACCTTCTTAATTTTGCCGGTACCTGTGATCTAGATCTACCTTGCAGCTCACGCCCGGAAGGCGTATTTGAATGTAGGGCACGGGAAGCATTTTGATCTTTCTTATTGGCGCGCTCTATTTCTGTATTAATGCGTTTTAAAAACCATATACGTTGCCATACCGGAAGTGCATAAGCCTCCATGTACGTAAAACCCATATAATACATTAAACCAAATATGTGCTCTAAAAAGAATTCTTTATTATCCGGCGTCAGGCCAAAAAAAGCTGGCCCCCATCGGGAGACGTACCTCCGAATGCTCCCCGCAGTGCATGCACTCCATCCATCCCTTCATGTCAATTCCTGGTTCATTAGAATCAATGTGTTTTCTCAGGAAAAGAGAATCTCGAGCCGGCATATTACGTACAAAAAAGTTGATCTTATTTTTATCACTCACACCATCTACAGCCACAATCTGGCGGGAGAATCTTTCCGTAACCAAGGTGTCAGTTTGCACCCCTTGCTTCTTTTTTCTCTCTGCCATCACCATCATGTCTCTTTCATCAACACCTGTCATAAAACGAAAACGGATGGTTTTTTTGGTCAATGGTAACTTCACCTCAAACAGATTGGCACCGGCTGCGACGGGAGCCAGGTTCAGTCTCTTAATTGGTAACTCAGCTAAATTAAATTCCTGCTTGCTTTTTTCATTACATGCAGGACATTCCACCTCTATGGGATATTCCGTACCATAACCCGTTACTCTCACCGCAGTCATGATTGCATTACGATCACCAACCAACATCTCATTAACATTAATATTTTTGTTAACAAGGCAAGACTTAAGTAATTCAGTGATTACAGTACCTTTTCTAATCAAAGCACGAGAAGTCAATATATCTTCCTCTCTTGCCGTCATTGCCTTAATGGAAACAGTCTCTTGACAATATAATGGAGAATCGGATTCATATATGACACCCATGGAAGGGAGGGGTACGTTTTCAACTGGAACTTCATACCCAAAGTCATCTTTCATAACATTACTAGTTTGGGTGCCCGGTTGTAAATCATTGGGAACACCACTAGTAAATACTTCGTTTCTTGCCTGTCTGGACGTATCGTCTGACATCTATCACCTCATGAGTTAATAACTACTCTAAATATCATTAAAATTTAAATTATTGTAAACAAAAAAACCCCTTACCTCACATAAAGGTAAAGGGGCTTTTGCAAATATTTGGGATCACTAATTAGTATTGCAAGACGCAATTATCAAAACGAAGTGTCAAACTAATTTCAGCAGGATCCTCTGAACCATAATCCAGATCACCAAATCCTGCGCTGGTGATAAAGCAACCTTTGATATCCCAAAGTTCAACAACCGTTCCTACAGGATCAAGAAGCTTAAGTTGACAATCCCTCTTGTAAAAATCAGCATAACCACCCCGACCTGACACAGATTCAAAATGAGTTCTAACCCATTCCATAACCTGCTGTGCACCAGAGGGTGCAATCGGATCGTGAAGAGTCACTGACATAGTTTCAAACTTTGTCTTACCCGCAAGGTAACGATGTGAATTGATAAACGGAATTTCCTGTTCTGAAGTTGTGAACGTAGGACGTGCCGCTGTTTTCATCAAATAAGAATCAATACCTTCAATAGCAAAAACCCAACGAAATTTACGCTTTGGTTCAAACTTATTAGGTAACATATCTGTGACTGAAAGAGTCTCTGCCATTTTATTCTCCTAAGTGTTTCCTTTAACTAAATATAATCCTATATTAAAAAGTTTTAGTTTGTTCCCTTATTTAGAGGCCATCATTATCCAAAGTGTTAGTAACCACAAAATCAAGTGATATAAATTCAACCGAACGCGTAGGCTGTAAGAAGATTTTACCCCGAATGGTATTGTTCTCAATATCTGCCTGTGTAGTTGTGGTGGAATCAATCTGCACCTTAAATTTATCTAAACCCTGCTGCTGCTGAATTGTTGCCAACACCGGGTTAACAGCTGCACTAAAGCGAGCCAACGTAGCCTCACGATTTGGCTCAAAAAGAATGGTGTCAGCAATTTTCTTGACCTTTCTCCTAACATCAATCAACAACCTTCTAACATTTACCCTGTCCAGTGAACTCTGGGCTTTAAGCAAGGTTTTCTGACCCCATACAATTGGCCCAGTGCCCACATAACTAGTGATTGGGTTAATGTCTGCTTCATATAGATTGTCAAGATTGTCTTGATTGAGAATTGTGTCTACTTCCAAGACATTGAGGAGTGCACCACGGGTAAATCCTGCAGGTGCAAACCAAGGATGCCCAATGGTATCATTCAGCGAGAAAGCTCCCATCACTGCAACACTAGGTGGCACTGTCATAATTTCATTAGTGCGTGTATCCAGCAATCTCACATCTGGGAAGTATGCCGCTGCGAAAGATGAATCTAGATTACGCTGTTGGAATCTTGTGATTGTGTTATTCACATTAACCAACCCATTAGAACTAGTTATAAAGTTGTTAAGTTCATCCTTTTCTTCAATATCCATCACCAACATTGCATCAAATCTATTCTCAACGGTAGTGATAGCATAATCTGTGATGGTTTTATGCCTAATGCCCGGAATTGAAAGAAGTTTTATATCTGCATCTGTTCTTTCACCCAAGATATCCAATGCCTTTCTATAAGCACGGATTGTAGGCCCGTTTTCAACGCCACCTTGACCTGCTATATCATCAAACTGACGCCTCACTGAAAGGTCTGTTTGGTTGAAATCCTGCTTGTTGAAAACATTTAGACCATTAAATCCACCCTGCATTATCATATTAAATTTAAGATAAGTTTGGGTATTCGGATCTCCAAAGTCCTTTGAAACATTTAGGAATCGACCTGGTTGGGTTGTGCCATCTGATTTTGTAAGATCTGCCAGCGTAGCATCACGTCGATAACGCGCTGCCTGCCAGTTTTGAGGATCAGCTTTATCTGCTGCGCTCTGGGTTACCACTTGAACCCTTTCCAACGTAAAGAGATTGTTGCAGAAGATATCTGCATCATACACAGTCCCGGACAAGGGTGCCTTACCTTCGTTGTCTCCCACCCAAGCATTTTCTATGTTTGTTTGATAATGTGGGAAATATTTTGTCCATGAATCCACACTGCTATCATGTTTAGTGGAACGATTAGGCCTAGTAAGGCTGGATTGAACCGTGGTTTGAACACCCCAATACAATCTCTTATCCACCCTGTCAACACTAGCTTCAGTAATTGAAAGTGATCGCCTATAAGGTACAGGGGGTTGGGTAATGGAACTAAGGGCTGTTGGAGCGCCTTCTAGGGACAATGCGGTCAGGATGCCCGGCCCTAATTGATTACATGCACCTGTCACAGCGGTAATAATGTGAGATCCAGATGTCAATAAGTGCCACGGACCCCTAAATCCAAGCGGAAGTGCTGTGGGATCCATTCCTGTTGCACCAGCATCAACTTCATCACTAACTTTAACCCTAACAAAATTAGAGACATTGGGATATTTACCTTCAATAACTAATTTTTGAGCATCCTCCGTTGTATCCCAGTGGAAATAAGCATTCATATCCCCGATTTTACGACCAATGTAATTCTCAGAAGCAGGATTTAAATCACAACCGATGAATTTTTCATACACCTTTGGATTCCTGTCATTATCATGTAAATCCCTAATGTATACATCAAAGGTACCGTATTTATTGCCTGGTTTAACACTATTTGATTTCTTAATATTAAGAATACTTATCTTAATCCTTTCAGGTGCCAAATCATTAACTGTCGAGGCATAATTACCTACGCCGTCAGACAATGCATAAAACCTGAAAAGGTTTTGCGGACCGTCGCCCATATCTTGAGATACCACATAAGAACTAAATGCGGGTTGATAACGATCTTCGAACCCATCAAAGTTTGGCACACCGGCCTCGGAAGTATCTGGAGACCATGCCGTGTTTCCTGCAGCGGTGCCACTATTATGTGCAATAGATGCTGTCACCATAAACGCAATTTGCTGACCAGGTGCCTTTTGAACCCAGTCCGTGCTTAAGGCATTACCACTACCCGACAAAGCGGAATGTGAACCGGTTACCACGGCAAATGCAGGTTGAATGTTCCAATGTGCATAAAGAAGGTGACCGGCTTCCTCCATTTTAAATGGATCCGTGTTCAGCATATTGGCAAAATATGCATCACCTGCCCGAGGATCAAATGAACATGTATATACGTTAGGATACCCCAAAGCCGGCTTATGTCCATTTAAAAGCATCACAAATGCATCTTGGCCATTGGCATTCTTATTAACGTCACCAATAAATCCACCTGCATTACGCCCGGAATTATAACCGCCCCCAAATTGTGCAGCGGCGTAACCTGCTAGCCCATCTCTTCCTGTAACATATTCATAATATGCAGCCGAAGAAGATAGAGGAATATTGTTTTCATGAAGCACGCCAGATAGAGATGCAATAACACCACTAGCTGTCATTAACACACCGCGAAGAATGGGCATGGAACCGGTTGATACACTAGCAGTTTCGTACCCGTTACCCGTGGTACCCCCCAAGATCCCCGCCTCTCTAAATATCGTGGAATTGGAATTGGATTCTGACATGAAACAACCGAACAAAAATGTTCTTCCGGCAATACCATGTGTATTATTAAGCACACCAGCATATGGGTTATTTCCCATCAATCCATTCGTTTGTACCTGTTGTGCACCCACCACATAACCGGCATTTGTTACTTTTCCTGCATTAGGATCAGAAGGTGTTGCAGTGGTGGATCTTTTTTTACCGTCACCAACCCCTAAAACCCTCATGAATGTTCCGGAACGTGAACCATTACTAAACCACTGTCTCATCGCCAAGGCACCAAACGTGGTTGAATCAGCATTACCAAATTTAGCTTCAAACTCGCTTAAATTAGGTACTGTTATGGGCACAAATGCCGGACCCTTCCTTGAAACACCAATAATCCCAGCAGGGATACCTAAGGGGGATGCAGGGGTGGGACCGGTTAAATCAATTTCACGTCCGGTTACGCCTGGACTTCTAAAAGGGATAGTCTGTTCACTCATTATTAAAGCTCCTACAGTGCTTATTAATATCTATCATCTTACTCAAAACTTACGCCAGTTGCAGTGATAATAAAGTCAACCGCAATAAACTCCACGGTCCTAGTTGGAACCAGGACAATTCGACCATTTAGGCGATTTCCTTCAATGTCCTCCAAGGTATTGTTGCTATCATCCATGACAATTTTAAATTGTTCAATACCTTGCTGTGCCTGAACCAACGCCAACAATGGTGAAGCACCAGCGATAAACCTGCTTCGAGTTGCTTGATTGTTTTGTTCAAATATCAGGTTACGCGCAACCTTGAAAATCAAACGCTTAACCTCAATTAACATACGCCTTACATTAATTCTATCCAATGCTGTTTGCGCCAATTGAAGATTTTTTTGACCAAATATTACATATGTATTTGGGCCGCCTCCATTTGGGAACGTCGCAATCGGATTAATTCGCGCATCATATAAAGTATCACGATCTGCGGCAGAAAGCCTCACATCAACATTGGTCACAAATTCAAGAGAACCTCTGTTGAAGCCGGCGGGGGCAAACCATGGTTTTGCATTTTTGTCATTAAAACCAAGTGCACCCAATGCCGCAACTGACGGTGGAACCCTTGTTATAAGGTTGTTAATATTATCCTGTATATGTACATCTGGGAAATAAACGGCGGAATAATTATTATCAACATTCCTTAACCCAAATTCAATTGTTGTTCTCTCCACATCAGGCCTGATACCGGGACCGGCAAATACCCGATCTGAGTTTTCATCATATAAAGGAATATCCATCACATTAAATATCTGCGTATTATCACGCGCTTTATCCGCTACAAAATCTGTAACCAAAGGTGACCTAATTCCTGGAATTGCCAATATGTTAATATCTGTCACGCGATTGTCGGTCATTATCATCGCAGCCTGTCTATATGCCGCAACTATACTATTATCAATAGATGTCCCAGCAGGATTAACACTTCCGTTAGGTTGTGTGTTTAATCCAGTGTCAGTCCATGATGTTGATGCATATCCACCCCCGATATTACTGGTGGCACGATCATTCATCAAACCTTGCTCTTTATTTAAAATATTAAGGCCATCAAAACCACCATGAAAAATATTGGTAAATTTAGCATAAGTGGTAAACCTATTAAATTCAACCGATGAAGATCCCAAAAGGGTTGCAAGGCTTATTCTACCTGGGTATGAAGTACTGACACTATCAAATGAAGTGTCCTGTAAAAGTGCCAGCCCAACTGAAGGTTGTTTGTTACGTAAATAGGCAGCACCTTTCATGTGTGTAGCAGCAGATGCGGTTAATTGTGAAATATGGCCACTTGCATCCAAGCTGTTAGGCAATGCAACGCGGGCGAGTGTAAATTTATTGTTATTGAAAACATCCGCTCCAGTGCCGGTAACAAGGGTATCCAATTTTTGGATTCCTATAAATTTAGTGTATGCATCCACAATGCGGTTATAGGTAGTACCTTCATTTGCACGGAAGATTTCGTTTTCGCCGGCGCCAAAAGTACCTGTTGGGGCAATGCTAGTATTCATCACACCCCAATAAAACCTACTATCAGTTCTTTCATCGTTACCCGGGCGGCCAATCCAAACCGGTGAGTCTGTGGATACGGCACCACGCGTAACCTTAAAACGATACGGAAGCGGAGGAACAATAGAACCACTTTGTGACACAAGACTATTGTCCAGAACACCGTTATAACTAGCCCCCCACGCCAGGCGCATATCCCCCGTAAGAGTTGATGCCAAAGGTAATTCTGAACCTAATTTTCGCCCATCCCTCCTGATTGTCGTTGTGAGGTCATCTGTTAATGAATCTGTTGTTTTAAGCGTTGGAATACCTCTAAAACCAAACGGGGTGGCCTCTTTTGGAACTTCCCGATTGTATACCTCATCAGCCATTTGTACTCTAATTCGTGAAGATTTATTCGCAAAACGACCCGTAATGACAAGCCTTCTTTCTTCTTCTGCTTCTGCATCAAAGTTAAATGAAACCTTCTTATCACCAATAACACGACCAATAAATCGATCACTATCGCGATCTAAGTTCACATTGGGATATTTTTCTAGAATCTTTGGATCTAAATCAGTATCATAAAAATCACGAACCTGGACTTCAAATGACGGATATGGGTAAGATTCATCTACGCTGGCTACAATGTTGGCGATAGAAATCTTGAACATTGTGTTACCAACCGCACCATCTGTTAGGGTTTCAAAATGAAATAAATCCCATTCTTTACCAGAAAACGGTTGTGAAATGAAATTTGTCGTTTTTGGCGTAGTAAATCTAGTGTCAAACCTTCCGAACAAATTCACAAAGGTCTCTGTAGGTAAACCTGAATCCCCCGAAGTAAATGCAGAACCTGACATTAATACAACTGAAGGTGATTGTATCGTACCAAAGACGCCAGGAGGATCACCTGTGGGAATTGCTAATTGGGCCACCTCTGTATCAACCGGAAAATCTACGTACAATAGGTGTTTCTTTTGTTGAAATTTTGACGGTTCTGTATTTAAAATCTTGGATATATAATTATCACTCTGTGGATCGAGGCTAGCCGTGAATATCTTTAAGCCGGGTAAACCATCTGCCTCACCAAAATCTGCACCATCTGAATTTGATAATATCAACTTAAAACTAAATGCCGGCATGCTGCCTATTGCACTGTCGTTTGGATTGGCGGACATCGGACCTGGAGTGGAGCCGTAGAAGGTGCGCCATGTAGCGTAATCTGTGCGTGGTGTTAACACCTGAAACTGGGTGCCCGAGGCTGTCATCAACACTGCCCGAAGCAACCTAACATGATCATCGCCGCCAGCTGTGCCTATGCAACTTTCGTTATCACTAAATATCGGGAAACCAATTCCCTCCAATGATGCAGAAGCAAATTGTCGGGTACATAAAAATTGGATGTTACCAACCGGCTGGGGCATTGGCTCGCCTACTTTTTGGGTGCCTGTTAACACAAACCCAGCGCTATTGCAAATACCTGCCTTCTCAAAATTTTCAATCTGTGCAGTGGTTTTATTAAGCCCGGTACCTAGCACCCTCATAAAAGTGCACGCCTGGCGATTTTTCAAAAATTCCCTAACTGCATAAGGACCAAATTTACCAGGTTGCAATGTCCCAAATCGGGTTTGGAAATCTCCAAAATCACCTACAGTCACGGGGACAAATGCAGGTCCCATTTCAGCAGTACCAATGACACCCGCGGGAATACCAGAAGGGGAAGTCTGTCGTTGAGACAGATCAATTTCCCTATCAAAAAATCCGGGTGAACGAAATGTTTGCTCAGCCATGTAGCTCTCCTCTGTTCAAGCTCCTCGAACAATAAATATTAGGTGTACTTTCAAATATACCTTTACAGCGCATGAATAATTTAAAGCGCCTCTATCACACATCCATCTGCGGTAAAACTTCTACATCTGTAATTACTTCACCGGTGGATAAATCTTTATAAGTTGTCTCGCCTTGGTTTGTCGTAACATTACTCTCGAGGGGCACATCAAATTTTTTGCCAGTTAAGGGATTTTCACCCAAAGTCTGGGATTTAAATTTTAAACTACCGGCTTTGGCACCACCAAGATTAACATCCAATTTTGGTGAAATTTGATTGTTTTCATTTTCACCATCCACTAAAACTGCAGCTGTTCCATCTTTACCAACCAACTCAGATGCAACAAATCCGTCCCCTACGCCCTCTAAATCTTGTAATACATATTTTGCAGGATCACCAGAAGGCAATCCTGCCTGATTAACAGCTATCATATCACCCTTGGGTTGTAAGGTGTCAAATATAATTTCAGTAGCAGTCGTAAAAGATCTTAAGGCATTAGGGGCCCCGGGAAATGAAGGATTAACAATATATGCCGGGACGTCAATTGTAAAAGTATACCTGATTATTCTTTCACTATCTGCAAAGTCATCAAAATTACTATTTGATTCTAACCCACTGGCAACATATGCCACAAACCAATAACCTTTTGATGTTTCCAACCGAAATGTTCTTTGATGCATATTTTGATATGCTGACATCATTGCCGTTAAGAGATCATTCATTTGTTGGGTATATTGTGACCACAATGTCACTTCATAACGTGCATTATAATATTTAACAGGGGGTACAGTGATTACCTCATAGATGTTATTGCCATCCAACTGTGATGTTAGCAGCTTTCCCTGCTGCACCTCTAAGGTCGGTTGGGGTTGTGAACGTCGACTGGCTATTTTACCTGCTTTTGCACGGGTATCATTTGGGGAATTAGAAAAATGTTTAGGGCTAGCTGCGCTATCCTGATTTTGAAGGCCCGCTTTATTCACCAATCGCTGATAAACTGCATCACTTTTGTCTAGGCGTTTTTTTATCACCAATGGCGCTGTTTGACCTGGGCCTGTGCCCTTTTCCACCACTTGATCTATACCTGTTCTCATTATTGACACCAAGGGAAGAATTAAAGTACCCCCTTTGTCACGTAATGGTTTTCTACGACGTAGGATAGCAAATCTCTCACCGGTGGCAAATATTACCGGTACCCTCCTTGAATCCTTTTTTATACGATAAAAAAACGGAATTTCTTCATTAAACAAATTAAAAATAGCCCTATCAACATCCTCAATGGAACATGAAGGAATGGAAAAATCATCTGGAATGTTTGTTCCTTCATACCCTTGATCTAGCATATTAGAATCGGTTTCTGTTTTAGAAAACCTAGTTGACATTTAAAATCCCCTTTTAAGAATCAGCATAAAAAGCCGAATCAATCATCCCTATTTCGTCCTCTGCCCCATCACCACCTTTTGGTGAAACCTCGGCTGGACCTGATATTGGTTTTGTTAATACCCCTTTCTCTTGTAATGATCTCACATCCCCAGTTGGGCCTTCTGCATTTTCTGCGAATCCACGTTGTTGTACAAATGTTTCTTGAATTGCATCATCATCAGAATAACTTTCATCTGTTGGGCCTTCCGGTACCTTATCAATTAATCCTATACGTGCCTGTTTACCTTGCAACATCACCCCGGTAGTGTGTTCAATTTGGCCATATATAGTGCCTTGCGTAACGACAGATGTTATCTCAAAAAATGTATCACCATAACTAAAAAAATCACCTGCTAATGCGTTTATTTCCTTGTCCAACAAATCCCTACTTTGTAAATACACCTCTATGCTATAATAGTATTCCATCCCAAATTTGTCAGTGGTTACATCCGAAGGTTCCCAATTAACCCTGGCGTCAATTTCGATAGGGGGATCAAAAACCTTGTTGACAGCTTCTTCATATACGTCGTGAATTTCAGACAGATCTTCTCTAACGTGATAATAATATATTTTTTGTCCAATGATATCTTTGACAATCTCTTTATTAATGTCAGCAATAAAATCAATTTCCCGCGGAGTAATAAATAATCTAGCCATTTTTTACCCCTAACCCATAATAATTGCTTTGCCATTAGGAACTGGAATGTTTCTTAAAATACGCTGTAAATTATCTGCTTCATTTGCCTCCGCTTCTATCATTTTACCATATGTCATGCTATCTAGCATTTCCTTCAATTCAGTGCGTAAATTTGTTTTTTCTTCCTGACCTTGTGTAACCAATTCAGTCCCATTTAAATCCAGGGTGGAATCGGCAATAGGGACACTGGAAAATTTGGAACGAATATATCCTAACAATTCTTTGCATGAAGCCAAACAATATTGCCTAATCCATTGGCGCCCAATACTATTGATTCGCTGAAATTGCAGATTGCCAAATGGTATATTGGAAAGATTTGATACCCCATATATTGAATCATCCTGATATGCAGGTTTAAATGGATCTGGACTAAATGCAACATTTATCCACAATTTCCTAGGATTGTCTTGCGTTGGTTGTGGATATATTCTTATTTTGGTACCAATAATCCTGTATGAATAATTAGAGCGCCTTACCCGACTAGACAAATCAAGCTGCCCAGCACGAAGCACATCTTCAAACACTGGCAAAACGTAAAATACTGTTTCTGGGGTGAATGATTCAAAAGAAAATTCATTATTTAAGTAATTAATTGCACTAGTGGTATCAAAAAACCTATATGCAGCCTGAGGGCTGAAATGAAACACCTCCATTATCTTAAGCCTAGATTTAGGGGTGTTGGCATCATTATCAAAAATAAGGTTGCCCTCTGTGTCTTTTAAATCTTGGTATATATCATAATCCTGTTTCTTTTTTTGTAGTTGGATAGATCCTGACATAAAATTATAAGATCCACCCATACCACCGTCCATGGCATAAGGCTCTGCCTGACGAAGGGGAAACTCATTGTTTTCCCTAGGTAACATTTGTTCAAATCCATTAGGACCTATATCAAACGAACCGGAAAGTGAGCTACCGGTAGGAAATCCCATCAAATTCATTAATTGGGATTGTGCCTGATATTGATTAACTATGGAACCATATTCCATCAGCGACTCTTCAAGACAGGCCCATATTTGTTTTTTTGTAAGTTCAACACTAAGAATATCATCGCCTAATTTACGTTTCACAAACGTAACCATGGAATCCGCCTCGGAAATAAAGGCACTATCCGAATTAAACAAGCCAAAAGGCGTTGGATTAAGTGTTCTTGCAAATGTAGACATGAAAATCTCCAGTCATCAACCTAAAATAAATATTGAATCAACCCATTACTTTCAAGGCCCATGAAAAAAACGCCATCCCAAATTGAACAACGGCAAACACGGTAATGGCCCTAGTTTTAAAAATCTTTAAACCTTCAACTTCGCCAATTATTTCTTTTAACTGGGTCGGGGAACATATTTCATCCATGGAGGCCTTCCAATTTCGAAGTTCATCAACACGATCTTCCCTTTCTCGCATACGGGCAATCTCTTGTTTAAGTTCTTGAACCTCGTCACGAAGGCTCTCAATACCTGAGCCTAAAGTTTCCAATTCTTTTAAAACCAGACGTGAATATTCATTCCACCCATTTTGATTACCATTACTCATCTAGCATCCCCCGCTCTTTCAATAATTTCCTTAAACGACTAGCATCCAAGGCATCCTGTAAAGCTGCCGCTGCACTATGCGTATTACCAGAATTATCAATGATTTCCTTTGCCTTTTGAATATTATGCAACATAATAGAATTAGAAGTAATATCCCACGCTATTCCTAAAATTCCCGCGATATTATTTTCAACCTTTCTAGGTACTAATTTGCACCAAAAAAGTTTTGTTTCATATTTAACAAAATAAGTTACCACCTCATCATTAAATGCTTGTTCATGACGTTTAATAGATTCATCCCTTAATTCCGGGCATTCAAACATCTCCTCCAAGGTGGCCGGCGACTGGCACGTAAATGCATTTCCATGTTTCGATAAAACTGTATGATCTTTGCCAATGAACCACATCGTCACAGGTACCGGAAAATTTGAGAAAAAATCTTCAAACATCCTAAAGTCTCGTTTTAATTGATCATCCCTGTCATTAAGTTGATCACATAACCGACGAAGCTTTTCAATATTTTTATTAGGTTTTGTTTTTTTTGATGAAAGTTCCATGAAGATAAATATGGAACTCAAAACGAAAAAAAAGTGCGGTGGTAAAAAATTACCACCGCACATTATTAACTTGAATGTTAAACGGCTAAAATTGCATTGGCATTGGTAGATTGAGAAGTGACAATATAATTTGTACCATCACTATATAATGTTGCCATATCACCGGCAACACTTGGTGCAGAAACATCAAACCTAAGGGTTTGATTCCCTGTTAGGCCGTCGGAATTAGCTCCCCCAACAATATTAATTGTAATAAAATTATTGGTAGTTGTTGTTTCTTCAACATCTAAATCATTGCCCGGTACAGCGGTAAGCATGATCGAACAATGAAAACCAGGAACTGCACTAGCCAGGGGCAATTTTATTTTCTGCGAAGCTGCATTACCTGAAACGCTGACAATACAACCACTATCTCCAGCACCTAAGGTTAAATCACCACTAGTGGCGGTATGACTAAAAACCTTTGCGGTTCCCCCTTTCACAACAGTGTTACCGAAGTCGATACCGGTTCCTGCTTGTGTATACAAACCCTTTTTAGACGAATATTTTACTTTTACATTTGGCATTTTTTATCTCCTGTTAAGCTGCTGTAATATTAGAGCCAGCACTTGAACCGGCTTGGACATAGTAAAGTGTTCCATCGCAGAAAATCCTGGCTCTATCACCAGCCACCGCTGCGGCTGTGGCAAATGTAAGTGTCGTACCTGAATCTGACGCCTCTGTCGCTGCACCACCATCTATACAGATCACTTTAAAGGTACCACCGGTAAATGTTACATTACCGCCCGGGGTGTCCGCTGCATAACATACGTCACAATACCATCCTGCACCTGCTGTTGTTGCGGATGGTAAAACACAAGCGACGCCGCCTGTTGAACTGGCTATAGAAATAATTATTCCTGAATCTCCTGCGCCGAATGTAATACCGCTAGCGGCATCTGCAGTCGTAATTGAGCGCACTGGTCTCAACATACCGCTCATACTATTACCCCCAAATTCAATCCCACTACCTGCTTCTTGATAAAGGCCTTTTGACGCGCTATATTTTACTTTTGGCATGATCTTTCTCCTCGTTTTTATATTTTAGTTTTGGCATTTCAAATTACCATTAAGATGCTGTAATAATGCCAGCAGCTGTAGCTGATGCCATCACATAATAAAATGTACCATCACACCAAACGCGTGCCATATCACCAGCAGTACCACCACCTGCCATTGAGAGAGTGGTGCCAGAATCTGGGGCATTTGTGGATGTGCCACCATCAACTTGTATCACTTTAAACGTTGACGCAGGACTAGTGGTTGCAATCACATTACCACCCAATGAAGTAGCTGCGTAACATATATCACAATGCCACCCTGCACCCGCTGTTTCTGCGGATGGCAAAACAATGGCAACATTTCCCGCAGCACTAACCAATGACACAATAATCCCACTATCGGCGGCACTAAGTGTGACACCGGCTGAAGAATCTGCAGATGTAATTGAACGAACAGCCTTCAATCCACCGGACATATTGTTCCCGCCTAATTCAATACCGCTACCTGATTCTTGATAAAGGCCTCGCGAGGGTTTATATTTTAATTTTGGCATAATCTTTCTCCTTGCTCCCAATGATTCCGGTTTCTCGTGGGTGTCGAGCGATTATATTAAACCGGGCCTGCGTATAATTAGTTAACCCAACCAGGGACTTACCTTCAAATAATAAAAAAAAGGGGTGGCCATTGGCCACCCCTTATGTTCCACTATCTAATATGAATTAGATGATGTTAAGGTCAAGAACCGTAACAGTACCGTAGAAATCGCTGCGAACCATCTTCTTACCGTAGCGAGTCATGACACCCTTACGTGGGGTGAAGTCCTCAGGAGCGAAGATAGTAGGTGTAACGATGAGCGGTACATACGGAGCGTAAACATAACCTGTCTCAAGATAGCTACCGCCCTTGAACCCAACAAGTACCTTGTTGCGAGGGAAGTAAGGATCTTTGTAAACCGTGAAACGATTGCTCAGTGTACCAACCTTCTCGGCACCGAGTGAGAACGGAGCACTGACCTGGCCTTCACCATCAAGGGTGTAAGCAGGACGATAGAGCACCGAAGCCTCAAGCATGGTAGCCACATCAGGTGAAACCACGATAAAGTTGGCAGAACCACGCAGTGTCAGGCGATGAATCTCATTGGCAACATCAATGATTGTCTCAACAAGAGTCTCGTACCACTCACGGACGGTGCCTGTGAAGGCGGGTCCCGGTGAGAGTGAGGAAGCTTTATCAACCGCAATACCTGTGGTGCGATTAACAAACTTGCCCGGAGCACGTGACCAGTAACGCTGTGTCTTCGCCTGTGTAAGAAGATCATTGAGGATTTCACGATCAATCTCGAGAGCAATCTGCTCGGAGAGGATCTGTGTAAGCTCAACTTCCGCATCCAGACTGTGATACGCATTCAAGTCCTGTGCAAGTTCCGGAGACCAGCGAGCACGGAGCTTACGGGTCACAGCAGTAACTGCAAGAGACTCAACCTTGATGTCAATATCCGGAATTGCCGGTGACGGTGTAGCACCGAAGTTAGACTCAAAGGCAGGAATGGTCAGTGTATCCCCATCTGCACCCACACTAAGTGCAGGATCAACCGGGAATGCCAAAGTCAAACCGGAATCAAATGAAGGAGAGGCATGGGTTGCATCAACACCATTACCGGAACAAATCATAAGCAACGCGGTAGTGGCTGCAGCAGGATCTGCCATGGCATCAGGGGTAAATGTAGTACCATCCCATGTACCAATTTGGTTCAAACGTCGAACATTAAGCAGGTTGGTGCTAGCTTGCACAGCATTAGCGCCTACATTGGTCACGAATTTGAATCCTGTACCGCCGGCGACGGGGGCAACACCGTCATTTACGTAAAGACCGAAGTCCTTCACCATAGTCCAGTCAGCAACACCACCGTTGGCACTATCACCGCTAGCATCAAAATTCGCAGTCCTTGCGAGAACAGCGATGTATGACGCGGGGCTGTTCGGGCCACCAACATCTTCAATGCGCGAAGTAAGTTGAGGATCAAACTGTAACAGTTTACCATCAGAACCTGTGGCCCTGAGGAATGTTCCATTTAAACCACCGCCTGTGATAGTGCTACCATCTCCGTATGCACCAGATACCACTAGATCAGCTGTGTCCATTGCGGCTGAATCATATACCCGTGAGTAACCAGAACCGGCCAGGTTATACTGCCCACCAATTCCTAAAGAACCTGATTGCACACCTTTACCTGTGGGCTCATTATATATGGAAGTACCACTAGCATACACTGCGGCGCCCTGGGAGTTCCCTGGGAGTGCGGCAGTTGAACCATAAGTGTAATCAAGATAAAAGAGCAGGCCAGAAGGCAGGCTCATAGGCTGGATTGAAACCAGCTCATTTGCAACAAGGCCACCAAAAACGCGTCGAACGATTGGAAAAGCAATGTTGCTAAAACCACGAAGGTCACCAGAGGAAGTCATGGCACCCCCACCGGTAGAAATGGAGCTTTGCTCCCTAAGTACTTGGCCAGCTTGGTTTTCAAGCATGCGTGACATGTTCTCTCTTTTGACTCCATCGAGTCCACGGAGAAGACCTGTGCGCGCCCACTTTTCAACTAGCCGACGGTTTTGGGAACCCAAGTGCCGTTGGCGGATTCCCTCTGTCAGTTGATCAAGTGAAAAATTCTTCATTTTTTATTCTCCTATAAATAAAAATTGATTTAAATCGAGTTAGTTCTTGTTCGAAATTCCCGCAAGAACAGCCCATCGATCTACCTCATTTCCATTGTTGGTCGCGCTTGCTGACCGGATTGATCTGGAAGACGAACCGAGCGTCCTAGCATTACGTCCCTCAGCCAACGACTTCTTGGAAGATCGCTTGTTCAGGGAAGTAGTCAAGCTCTTGTAAAGCAACTTTGCCTCACGAAGAGTTTTTGCATTATCCAATGCCTCAACAATTGCTCGTTGCTGCTTGGTGTTGAGATTCCTATTCTGCATTAACTTGTTAACATAAAGAAGCTTTGCATTAAACAGATTCATCTCAGTAAGTTGGGTCTTGAGGGTACCAACAGCCTTGCGGTACTCAACCAACTTACGCTTAAGAGCACGATTGGTGCGGCTCTCATTCATTCTTTTTTGCCGACGAGATTCAACAACAGGTTCCGGCACATCATCGGGACCCAATTCATCAGCCAAGGCATTAATGAGATCTTCCTCATCAATATCCAATATTACATCGCCAAGATCTTCAGCAGGTGATGGTACAAAAGTATCCACTGCCTCTTCTTGCTCACGAAGTTTACGCATGCGGTGTAATTCCCTGCGAAGAACGGCTTCATCGATTTCCAGGACTTCTTCTTCCTCGACATCAATTTCAATTTCCTCTTCACCGGCGGCTTCAGCTGAAACGTCTAGGCCTAGTGCATCACCAAGATCCTCAATGGCATCCTCGATATCTGCAACAGGCACAACTTCGCCAACGTCCTCAATGGGACTAGCCTCAACCTCAACCTCTTCCTCTTCAACTTCAACTTCCTCGTCTTGCTCCAAGAGCTCCTGCAAGTAAGCCTCCATTACCTCATCAGAAACTTCCTCTTCGGCGGCGCCTTCCTCGTCCTGAACGACTACGTCAACGTCCAAGTCCTCTAGGCTAGCCGAATCCTCCACTCCCAATGCCTCAATGTCATCTTCATCGAAAACAACATCGAACTCATCTAGATCTTTGTGATCACCTTCATATTGGCCTTCGAAAAGCCTATCAAACAAAGTGTTAGTTCGTCGTTTTGACATTTTTTTTATCTCCTTAACGATATAATTGTATTTCAAACGAATTTCCTCAGTATTCGCCGTACCTTCAGTAAGTATTACGTCTTGACGTAAACTTATCATTTCTTTTATCAACTGTGTGTAATATTTACGCACAGTCTCACGTAATGCGGAATTTTCACCAACATTCCCGATGTGTTTTACAAGGCGCTGTAAAACTTTGACATTACCAGATATTTTATCTAACGCCTCAGAAAGCCCGGTGGGACCATTCAATCTAGATGGATTCCTGATTAGTGAGGCCAATGCCCTTGCAGATTCTGCATTTAAATTCAAAAGTAAATCATCGTCCACTTCTTCATCACCTGTGTCATTTTCTACTTCCATATCACCGGTGGTCACTGCAATGCTAGCATCACCATCAACATTAATGTTAACAGTTTGAGAAGAATCGTCAACATCGGTCTCATCTTCTTCTATATCTAGCGCATCTTCTATGTGCCCATATATTTCTTCATCTCCCATTAATTCATTTTCAATTAAAGAACGAATCTTGGGTGCCATTGCATCTATGATTTTGTTTTTTGCATTTTGCTCAGCCAATTCCTTAAGCTTTTTAGCATCCGCAATTGCTTCATCGAACATTGTTGACATTAGTGTCTCCTCGTTTTAAAAGTAAATATAACAATAAAAACGTTTAATTCATTTACTTTTTTTTGTTTGTTCCCTCTGGTACCTTCTTTTACCGGCATGTTTTTTCCGCCGGCGCCGTTCGCCCTTGGGTATAAAAAAACGTCGATCCGTGACTTCTTTCACTATCCCCTCTTCTTTGCATTTTTTTATAAACCGCCTAATAAGCTGTTCCTGGGTCCTTATTTTACCACCCAATTTCACGCTTACATTCACCGGTGTTTTTTTCCCCACAACTACCACCTGTTTAAAATACTGTTAATGTTTAAATATTTTGTGTGTTTTGATCATGTATTCTTTGCATTATTTTTTCTATTTTAGCCAAAGTCATTTCATCATCACTTAAAATATCCTGTAATCTATATGCACCAATGCCTTCATCATAATCAACCGCAATCTGAGAGGGTGGAGGGGCGTGTGAATACCCTTGTTCAGTACCTGTACGTTTAGCCGCTGCAGGATCAATTGAAGGATTAGTTGAAGAGCCACCTGAAATTGCCTGTATTTTTTTACTCCACCCCGGAAAGGGAACAATACTATTTTTCATATATGGAAGCGAAGACTCTGAAACGCCCCCTATACCCGGAGTATTTCCTGCAACAAAATAAAAAGGATCTGTTTTATTTTTTGCCAAAGAATCAACCGGTAAATAACCCATGTTAATTTTCTTTACAAATACGTCCAATTCATCTTCATCCATGCTAGTTACGTCTTCACCATCCTCATAAAGATCTGGTGCCATATAAGGAAAATCAGAACCTGCATTCCTAGGTGCATTAAAACCGGTTGGATATAATTGACCATAACCTAACCCTTTTCTGTCGTCATAAAATACCGGGCTATGGTTTCGATAGGTACCATTAATATTTACCTTTGCTTTTTTTGGAATGTGGGGCATCTTACCCAACCTCGGGTGGTGATGTAGGTTCAAGTGTCATGCCAGATTTACCTTTTAAATACGTACCCAAAACATCCGGTGGTGCTTCATGATCTTGATAATTTTCCTGAAGTGACCAGCCAGGTGTACCTGGATGGAATGGATTAACAATTCTTTGTGCACCATCATGTGGGCTCACATTTGTTCCCTCACCTACAAAAGGTGATGATCCTATTTTTGCTGGTGAATTGGCGTCTTCTTTTTGTTCATCATTAGGGGCAGGTTGTGTATAAGGATCTGCGTTAGGAGCACTATTGAGGTTTGGAACAAATGAACTAAATGGATCACCTGCTTGGTACACATATGTATCACCGAGCCCAAAATCATAAGAAGGTGCACCTTTGTAATCGCGACTATATGGCACCGGGAAACCCCAATAAGAAGTAGATTCAGGCACATCACCCCTCATCACTTCTTTTGTAAATTTCAGGCTAACACTTACGTCAGTAAGATTATTCGTATTGCTAATATTGGGGTCACCATTAATGGGGCTGGCTGGAAATTGTTCTGAAAGCGCTGTGGAATTAGAGGTGGAATAACCATTAACCGGCCCTAAACTGGCTGCATCGGTTGGGTTATCAATTTCCACCACACCATGCTTCATTTATCCTATCCATCCGTATAGAGTGACTGGCCAGGTTGATCGGCAGGGGAGAGGTAATCCCCTAATTTAACGCTGGCAATTGCGTTCGATGTTTTAGATGGGTTCTCAGTACCAGCACCCTTACCAAACGTTCCGTTAGTGGGTTGTTGACCAAATCCTTCTGGCGGAGCCGGTATATCTGTTGGGTTTGTTGATCCTGGGCCTGGTGATGCTGGATTTGGAACGTACGGAGAAGCGGGATCGCCACCGCCGCCGGTCTTCACATTGTCCATGTCTGGCGCGCCACCAAATTTAGGATCAAATTCAGGAAAATCAGGATTAGAGCCTTTCCATGCAGATGAAGGTTTTTGCAGCACCGTCTCAAATTCGCCGGTAGCCTCATTATCATCATAGGTAATTGTCTTTCCAATAATCGGTGAAAATGTAAAAATCTTGCTCAGGGTTTCTGTATTAGATTGTGAATAACCATTCACCGGACCAAGGCCGCCTTCACCTTTATTAGGTTCCAGCATAGTTTGTTTTGAAGACATTTCTTTCTCCCGAAATTTAAATTAAAGTTTCTTAATAATTCTTTTACGTAATTTTTGTTTAGCCTCTATAATTCGATTGAGGCGTTTCTTGAGTTTTCCTTCCTTGATTTTCAAAGCTGACATCCACTCAACGTCATTCTCTAGGGAATCTGCCAACTCATCAGCAGGTACTTCTTCTACTTTGTCAGCAACATCAATAGAATCTTCTTCACCTGTTTCGAGAACTTCCATCATCTTTTTCTTTTCTTCCAACACCAATTTCTTAAGTAATGCCGGGGTTAGTTTTGTTTTCTTAGCCATTCCCTATCTCCTCCAATGAAAAAGCTATATGCATATACATATTTCGTTGAAAAAGTTTCTTTCTGTATTTTTTAATTATGGGAGTTTCTTCTCGGCGAATGCCAACGTTGCCCAATTCCCTGCAACGTCACCAAATGCATCTAATGATTCCCCAGAAGGTCCTGGGCCGGAGCCCATCATTTGTGAAGACATTCCTGGGTAACTCTCTGCAGATGTTTGTTCTTGCAGTGTGGTAACAGCAGTATCAGCTAATATTGATGCCATAACAGGATCATCGGTGATTTGCCCAACGGTGGATTGCACCTTTTTCTCAAATTTAATATTGTCAAGCGCTTGAGTTCGCCTAAGGTGTTGGTTTTCTAATTCAAGTTGTTTTTGTTCACGAAGGTGTGATTTTTTGATTTTATTTTCACCAATACCCTCTGATAGAATCTCAACCAGACATTCCTTAACAAGCGATTTTAACATTTTTCTAGAAAGCTTTGCCATTTTATTATTTTATTTCCAATCCAATATATCGTTAAATAGACGATCAACCCGATCGGTTTGATTAAAAACCTTTTTAAGATCTTCCCTTCTTACCTCACGGCCTTCTTTCATCATAAATGCGCCAGGAGTTGATGGTTCTGAAACAAAATCCCAACATATCAATTGGAAATCATCTTGTACGATATCATAATCGCCTTGCTGGTTTGTGGAACCAACACCTCGTGAAGATATACCTAATGTTACCCCAGATTCAACAAGGCTTTTGAGTATTTTGCCACAAGGGGTATCCAACAGTTCAACCACCCCGTAAACAACATCACCCTCCATATACGCCTCACGAATGATATGAGAAACGTTTTTTAATTCTACAACAGAACTATCTGGGTGATCGCATTCTCCTAGTGCACGATTTTCACGAATAAACTTTTGGTAGTTTCTAATTTCTCTCTCTAAAATCTCGCGTGGATAAACACGGCCATTTTGATTTAGGGTTTCCGCCTTTTGGAGAACACCTTTCATCATAATCTTACCATTGTTTTTTTCCATTGACTCCTTTATCATATCTTTGTTATATTCAAAAGGCGACCAGTCGGTAATTACTTTTAAATTAGCACTCACTTTGATTCTCCAAAAGTTCCTGTTTCAAACTTGATATAGTTAATAGGCGAGAAACGGTAGCATCATCAATTCTCTTTACCTGAAAATTTTCAATCTTTTTTATAACATTGCCTACTTTTTCATTTAATACTTCGTTCTTGCATGTTAAAGCAAATTCACGAATCTCATCAACAGCCAATTTTTTAAGAGTATTGTATTTTTCAATTTTTGCAGGATCATTTAATGATGTCTCAAACACGTATTGTTTAATAATACCTTTCTGTTCCTCATTTAAAGACTCACCATATTTTTTATTGAATTTTTCATTCATAATTTTAAGTGTCAATACGTTAATATCTTTATTGTCGTAATCCGGTGTTACAGAACCAGAGGTAGTACCCTCTGCTAGTAACCAATTTATGACATCATTTTCATATTTAACAACCCTGGCAATGTCTGCATGTTCCCTCAATCTCCAATCATTTAATAATGTTTGGATTGTGGCATAACTACGATATTCCTTAATACGTTGGTTATAAAAATTGGAATCATCCAGCGTATGATTAATTTTTTTAATTAACGCGGATTTTTCATGCCTAAGTTTATTACCGTCAAATTTTCTAGATGCATTTCTAGCATCCTCAAGAATCCTATTAGCCAATGCCTCCCGGGGAACACGGGTTTTTACTAGTGCATTAAACAATCTAAATTCACGATATAATTGACTCCCCGGTTTAAAACATTCTCTAATTATTCTCAACGTTATCCTGGCTTTTACATAATCTTTTTCAAGCACAGCTTTGGACATATATTTTGTTAATTGTTCAAATATGATCCCGACATTTCGTTTTTTATTGTGAGATCCTTTACTCATTTTCATTCTCTCCGTCTGTGGCTACATCTTCCGCCAACAATGATGATACCTTTTTTTTCAATCCAAGTTTTTTCCCAAGATTTCCTAAAGTATTCTCCAATTCAAAAGTCATTTTTGCGTTTTGACCAATCTTAGTATCTAAATAAGTATTCATAAAAGAATCTTCCAATCCCTCCCCAAACGGATTTTTCAAAGACTCTGCATCATAAGGCTGATTCATCGAATCTTGTTTCCTGGCAGGACCGCCAACACTGGCCATTTTTGCAAGATTAGGCATATGGGTAGAGGCCGGTCCGGAAGTTACTTTTCGGCTTTTCCTAAGAGGCTCGTTAAAAACATTTCTAATCTGTTTCTCAGCCTTGGCAGGTGCGTCTAAATCGCCTAAGGACAATTTAAGGATATCATCATCATCTTCCTCATCATCTGTCTCGTCGGTTTCATTAATTTCTTCCGACGATTTTGCTATCAATAATTGACCTTGTGGTTCATCAGCCGAGAATAGGCCTCCGCCTGCTTCTCCTTCTGGTTCAGGGGCACCGGCTTCAGGTGATTCAGCTGAAACATTCTCTAATTCTGAATCTCTTACTTTATCTTCTTCACGACCTTCTTCAATCCTTTCTACCTCGAGATCTGTAAGGCCCATAACATTTTTGCGTATCCAGTATCTGTCTACCACACCTTCAGGTGCTGCGGCGGCAATTTCAAATCTTGTCCTGATCAATTCCAATTTTTGTTGTTGGGCAATTGATGAAGGATTAGATAATGCCAATTCAAAATCAATCAAGTCATCCCCTTCATAACCATGACAATAAAGGTGAATCATTGCTAATTTATTAAGTTCAGAAATAACCGTTTTTTGAATACGTTGTATTGAACGTGAAAAACGAATGTCTTCCTGTGCCAAGGTTGCCTTGGCACCGACTTCTTCATCATAACCTAAATATGCCCTAGGGATTTTAAGTGCAGCAAAAAGCTTTTTCTGAATATATTCCACATCCTCGATGGCGGCGGTGTTTTGACCACCCGCCAATGTATCAATCCTTGTTCCTGATTCACCGCCACGAACGGGAAGAAAATAATCTTCATCTACACTAAGCGGATTGTATCTTAAATCAACCTTGCCCGTTGTTTTATCCACCACCTGACTACGTTTAAGACTTGTTTGTGCCTGTTGTAAATAAGTCGCAACATCCTCAGGTGGGACGTTACCAACATCAATATAAAAAACACGCCGTTCAGGTGCACGAATAACACGATAAACCAACATGGCATCTTCAATCAAGATAAGCTGACGCCAAATTCTACGCGCTGATTCCAGAACGCTTGTACCATACGGAAGAAAAGCATCGTTACCTAAAAGCCTAAAATGACTAACTTGCCAATTCTCCAATACTGTATTTCCCTGAGTCATCCACCTAAAACGCACAGCCGCGGGGTTGTTGGGATCAAAATTTTCTTCCCTTTCAATCTCTGAAATGGCAATTGGAAATGCATTAATAACCCCATATTCAGGTGAGATATCATTAAAAAGAAAAAAGTCTCCATATTTACACAGGTTTCTAACCCACATAACCAAATTGAATTCAACATTTAGGATGTCATAAAAAAGATTGTCCAGCAATTCATGAATACGCCTGTTTTCCGAGTATATATGCAAAACTCGTCCGCGTTCATCAGGAGAAACAGTTTCCTCGGAGTATATGTCAAGTGCAGAAGCAATCTCAGGTGTAGCCTCCATTTCACTGAAGTCACTATACCTTGACATTCTATCAAAAGCACCATAGGCACTTAAGGTACTATTATAAACATCGCTGTGAGCGCGCTGGAATAATTCAAGGGCTGTACTAGCACCTGGTTCGGCAAAATTACGTACTTTACGTTTAATTATCGGGCCGGCACGAAATAATTGTGTCAACCTCTGAAATAGGTTTTGGGTTTGTCTTGGCATCTCTTTCCTCTTAAACCATAACTATTTTACTTATATTGCAAAATATTTAAACCTTAAACTAACCAGGATAAATCTCCATATACAGGATGATAACTACCACTAACCGGTGCAGGCGTTTCATTCAATATAACGGGAAGGAATGGATTCAATCTTTTCTGTACCCATGGACTCTCATGTGATACTTGATTTTGTGTCTCATTAACCTTCATTGCATCTAACATGGCTTTGTTAACATCAACCGTGTATTTATTGTAAGAAGGTGTGGTATCATATAACCAAACCCCAATAGCGACTGACATTACAAGATCATCATTTTTTCCTTTTTGTGCCTGTGCCTTTGCACCTTTCCAAACAAATGTTTTTAATTCTTCATATAATCGGGAGGAAGGAATTTTAAGTTGACGGTTTCTTATCACTTCCTCCAATTTGGTAAGAATCTGGTTACGGCTTTGGCCCGAGGTGGTAAAACCTATTTTGTGTAAATTGCTTTCCCCTGAATACATGCTAGCATAACGATCTTTTTGTTTCTTAAAATATAAATTAGGATATCCTAATTCTTGCAATTTCATAATAACCGCATAGCCGTAGGTGTTATTTTCAGGACACATTAATGCCTTATTATAGCGCATACCAGCTTCATTTAAAAGCAATGCAAACTGATCAGGGGGTAATTTACCTTTATATTCTGCAACAATCTCAGATTCCATCGTGTCAATTACATGAAACGCAGAATAATCTGCGGCATCCCCACGTGCAATATCTGCAGAAATAATATACCTGTGCTCTGTTAATGCATATTTCCAAACCCATACCCCCATATCAGGGCCCCATTTTTCCAGCGGGTTCTTGACACCCACCCTAATGTATTCAAGGTCATCGGCGGTTAGAAATGTATCACCACTGGCTGAAAAATCACATAAAAATTCTTGAGCCACTTGCTTTTTAGAAAAACTTTTGGATTCATTTTCAAACCATTCTTCATCATGTTCCGGATGAACCCACCATGGTAATTTAATAGGGTTAAACTCATTTTCTCCGGCTTCAGCTTTTACATATAATTCATGGTATTGTCCTCCCACACCATTAGGGGTGGATAAAACAATAGACCTACCACCTGTTGAGATTGTAGGATATAAACCCATCCATAACTCATCAAAATTTCTAACAAAAGCTGCCTCATCCACAATCAATAATGATAACGCCTCTGAACGACCTGCATCATCTGAGGTAGGTACCGCTTTAATTTGTGAACCATTACTGAATTCCAACGATTGTTTATTATTGGAAACTATTTGTGGAAGAACCAACCATGGTGGCAGGTTTTTTAATGCAACCTTAACTTTTTTAATGAAATTTTGTGCAACTGCCAATTTAGTTGCAATGATTAAAATATTCTTATCTTTATAAAAAATAGCCAACCAAACAGCATATGCAGCAGAAAGAGTTGAAATACCTAATTGCCTAGATTTCAAAATAATATTGAATCGATGATCAACAAAATCCTTGAGACAATCATTCTGAAAACTGTATGTTTTAAAGGGAATAAGCCCCCTTGTGGGGTGCTGAATTTGTACATATTTATTTAAAAAATAAACAGGATCCTTACCACATTTGAGTATCTCTTTTACTTGGCGTTGTTTGGTAGTCAAAGCCATTATGCATCAACCTGAATATCTGCAAATCTCCTATAATACGCAATTTTTCTCGGTGAATTGGTGGTTGCCTGTATCAATTCCAGATCATCACGATTTGATAATTCCTTTGTATTAAGATCATCACCGGTTTGATTTTTAAATTCATCCTTAAGAAGTTTTAAAACATTCTTCAATCTTTGCATAGACTCATCAACTAAAACCACCGTCTGATCACGCATACTGCGTTCACTGGCAAAATGAACAATTGTTGAAAACCTTAGGGACAACATATCACCTTGTAACGTATAGGTGATACCACTCTGTCCATCACCACCTTTACCTACAGAAAAATCCAGTATGTTCCCAATCGCGTTAATTTGTTCGTTATTTAACATTTTTCTCTCCCTATGCGTATAATTATCACATCATACATCACTTTATCCTATATGTTGGTTGATTCATGAGAAAGTTCACATGTTCATCCACTTGTTCCTTTGTTGGGCGCCATCCATCCATCCACGCATGCCTATTGCCTTGTGCCCATTGAAACATGCAACTTTGACAACATTTATATTTATCGTAGGAAATTGTATCATTAATATCTTTCATCAAAAAACCGCATATGCTACAATCCACCACAAAATCAACTATGATCTCTTGACCTTTAATTATTTTAATGTTTGGAGATACTTCCTTTATTATTCTACCACCAAAATATGTATTCCATTCCTCACTCATAAACAATCTTTGCATCCTTACCGACACTGGTTATATCTAATACATTATCCACCGCGTCCTTAACTGCATCAACATGTGATATAACCATAATATTTTTAAACCACTTCTTTAAAGAATTCAATAAACGATTGCATGCTTCAACATTCATTTCATCCAAAGCACCGAACCCTTCATCAATAATAAGCATATTAGTCTTAGGTAAACATGAAATATTTATTAACGCAACCCGAATGGCCAGACTAGCCATCATCTTTTCCATTCCTGATGCACATTCAATTATGCGTTGAGAATCCCCGTAATTAATAACAATATCCATATCATTTGAACCGGATTCAGAACTTAGCTCAACCGTAAAGCCCACAACGCCTTGTAGGATTTTAGATATCTCTGCATTAATAATAGGTAATTGAGATGTTATAATTTGCAACGGTATACCTTTTTTGGAAAATGCACCCATCATAATATCATAGCAACGCCATTCCTCGTACAATTTCCCGTATTTGATCTTTTCGCTCTGTGAAGTTTTTATTTCCTTTTGCAGAAGTGCAATAGATTCAGAGGCAGATATCCTTTTGGCGTCAAGTTTTGCTATTTTATCACGCAAAGCCTGAATCTTTCGGCGTAAACTGGAAACTGCTTTGGCATTTGAATCAGAGGAAACGCGTAATTTCATACTAGACAAATTGTTTTCAGATTCTGACAATAATTTACCGGCTTTGCTTTTTTGTGTCAACAATTGATTAAACAACATTTCGTCCCTTGAATCCTCTAATAATAATTCTGCCTCTTGCTTTAAAACATCATCATATTTATCAATTTTTACCTGTAATTGCTGGTCTTCTATTTTTTTCAGTGCACGCCTACTAGCCCTTACGTTGGATATTAATTCATTCACTGCCTTTTGTTGTGATTCCATCAAAGACTTGTTGGAATGTGAATCCTTAATAAATTTACACGTAGGGTATTTATCCCCGCACGGTACCTCGCCCAATCTTTTTACGGATTTTTTTTGCTCTTTTAAGATTGTTTTTTCTTTTTCGTGAACATGTTCCAATTCTAATAAACTCTTCTCCAAATCTCGTTGGATCTCTAGTTGTTCCTTCAGTTCATTTATTGGAAATTGTTCCTTAAGGGTGCTGATTCTTTCAATTTTTAAAAGATTTTCCTCCCTTCTTTTTTCCATCGCCTGTATTTTTTCATTAGAAATAGCTAACGTAGAATTAATCTTTTCAATTTTTTTTACCTGATCGTCAACATCCCGTTGGGTAACGGCATCTTTATCTTTGTGTGTTGCCAAAGTGATGTTTAATTCCTCCAAATTGGCACGGGCATCTGCATATTGACTATCTAGCTCTTCCTTCCGTAATTGTTTGTTTATTACCCTATCTTCTTTTTCAGCAATTAAGGTATCCCAATCTTTATCAGGCACATTTTTTAGCATCCCTTTAATATCCGCAGAATCTTCTTTTGCAAGGTATGCCATCTTCTCAAATACATCAAGATCCAAAAATTTATTTAGAATTGCCTTTCTTTGTGTTGCACGATTCTTGATAAAGGTATTCATCTCACCCTGGCTAGCAAGTGATGTAAGAAGAAAATCATCTGCAGTCCCAACCAAAGTTCTCATTGTTTTTTCAGTTTCACGACGCTGTTCACCATTTAAATCCTGGATAACTTCACCGGCAGAATTCAATCTAGACAAATTAAGGTGTGTAACAGCATGAACTTTACCTGCCCTGGTTTGGTGTTTAACAGATTGACGCTCAGCCCTATATAGATTACCGTTCACCACAAAATCCACTTCCCCGAGACAATGACCTTTTCGGGAATTTATAACATGTAAATTTTTGATAGGACCACGATCTGTGGTATTAAATAAGGTGTACATCAGCGCGCCTGCAATGGATGATTTACCCGATCTGTTTTTACCAAAAATACCGGTGATCCCATTTAAATTATCAAAATTTACTACATTCTCTTTACCATAAAGAAATAAGTTGTCAAATTGCAATCTCTTAATTGAAAAACGTGTATTCCTAACAGTCGATTCTTGGGTTGCTAATTGATTAACGTATTTAGTGACTAGCTTTTCAATTCTTTCCCATGTATCTAGAGATATATCACTTTCTGAATAATAATTCTTTAAAAGCTTGACATGTGTTTTGGGATCACGTAAATCCTCATGAAATATTTCACCATCAGCAGTTTGAATTGCAGAACGGAATTCATCATGTTGTTCATATTTAAAAACAATCTCGTAAGGCTTTTTTTCCTTTTTTAATGCAGCATACAGTTGTTTAATTTCAGCCTGTGATATCAAATCATTAGCACGAATACGGTACCGTGATTCATTAGGGTGTTGACGCGCTGCATCCAATATAGTCTCCGCGTCGCCGTCCCAATCCAATGTCACAAATGGGTGTTTATGAATGACGGGATAAAACGTGCTTTTAAAATTATCCCTATCATCAATCTCCCAATATAAAAACCCTTTTCCAGGATCTTCTCCGTAATTCTGTTGGATTGTACTCCCGCAATATGCAATACGTTTTTCGTCATCCAGATATTGAACTTTGTGAATATCTCCCAAGAATGCAAAATCAAAGCCGTCAAAAAAAGCTGCGTCAACCTCACCATCTATTTGCCAATCAATATCAGTTGCAGAACCTTGCACACCACCATGGTACAAGGCGATATTGATTTCACCTTTCACCGGTTTTACATCTTCCCAGCCTTCTTCGTCAAAACACGAAAACACCCCCCAGTTAATTCCGGCAATTCCGGTTGGGTATATACCAGACTTTTTGTAAAGATGAATTCTAGGGTTATCTAGTGCCTTGATAATAGGTGTAATTGCATCCTGGCGGTGTTTATTGAGAACCAGGCCGTCATGATTGCCCAAGATAACATGAGTGGGTGCCAATTCAGCCAAACCTGTAAACCACCAATTCAAGATATCGATCAATTCAGGTGAAATCCCCTGGGTTTTTGAATGTACAATGTCACCACCCACATAAATGACATCAGGTTTCAATTCTGCAACTTGACGAAACATATCCTCAAAAGATTCCCGGTATTCCTTATGCCGAGTTAATCCTCTAAAATGTACGTCTGCTATGTGTACACAACTAAATTTCATATTAATCCTAAAATATTGTACCACTCTTGATTTTGCTGATCATGTGATAAAGCCGATCGGCGCGCTTCCAGGCAGGAGCGATTTTTCTTCTTTCTTCAAATATTTTCTTTGTCATGGAGCCTACATCATCATATCCTGTCACATCCATCATTCTAACTGTTACACCAAATTCACTTAACAATTTCGCAAATTGATGTGATTTTTTTGCAGCATCCGGATCCAATGCCAATAAAACCGGTGTTTGGTTTTTAACAATTTTCTGAAATATTGCGTGATCCTGTTGAAAACTAGATCCTAGGATGCATGTGGCATTTTTATTACATTTCATTAAATCAAATGGACCTTCAACTAAAGTTAATTCATTATCCCAGTCTATATTAAGATCATTAAAGATAACCTTTTTTTTAGGAATTTTAGAATTAAGATATTTCATAGCCGAAGTGACGTCAATTGTCCTTGCCACCGTGTAATTAAGTTCGCCTTCACTATCAAAAGAAGGCATAATCAAACGCCGACGATAGCGGCCACGCAAGCATGTACCTAATTTATAATACCACAGGTCTCTCTCTTCCAGATCACGAGAAACAGCGTATTTCAAAACAGCCAATGCATCAGGATCAATGCACCGATGGGAAACCACATCCGTCAAAGGAACAAACCCGTTAGGTAATTCAACACTGAATTCAGGATCAATGTCATCATTCTTTGATAACCTTAGTTTTCCCCCAAAAACACTTAAACATTCATTAACCAAAGCCGGTTTGTATTTGCGGATTAAATTGACAGGTGCACGCCCCTTAACGTCACATACCCAACAATGATAATCACCTGTATCCAATTTAAAAACAAGCTTTTTTTTATTACTACCTTGCTTACAACAATTTGGGCATTTGAAGGCATAATTAATACCATCATAGCTTCGATCATTTTGCCCAAATGCCTTACGTAAAAAAGAAAGCCTGGAATTTACATCTGTCATCTTATAAAGATAAACTATTTTTTTTATATGTTCAAATCATAAGTGGTGGCAACTGCTATCACATATGCATCTGCCATGTCAAAAACGGAATTATCAAAAACAACCTCACCTTTTCTCGGGCCATTCTTTAACGTTTTCATCGGCCATTGGTAACCCGGCTGTTCTCTCTCAATTCGATCTGAAACCCAGTCATGAATTTGGTTTTTGGTTGGTTTTCCACCGTGATTTTTTCTAATAATACGGATTCCCAATGTTTTTCTAGCTGCATTAACATTAAGGTGACGCGGCTTTAAACCGAAAACCTGGTAGCTCAACAAAGAAACTATCCCATTAAACCGCGCTAACACCGAAAGTGTTTTGGCTGATGATAAACCCGGCCTAAATGCCTGTAAGTTTTCCTCAATCGATACCCATTTAATCTTGTATTTTTTTACCAACCCACGAAGACATTTTTCCACCGCGTCGGCCTTTTGATACGTATCCTTGATTTTATGAAGTGGTATACTACCAATGTCGACCATCTTTCCGGAGGGTTCCACAATGCACCAACCCGTACAAGAGGTGCTTACATCTAATCCTAATATTAAATCCATCAGAAATCTATTTTGACCCTAAAAAATAATTTATCATTATCTCTCTTGATCACCGGCTGAGCAAGATTTGTTCTTGCTATAATATTAAAGTTATCATCATGAAAGTTTAAACTGGTGATGTAGGTGAAATTTAAATTTTCATCACTTACATGATCCGAAGGTAATAATGATTCATAGGTTGGGTTGGAAGATGAGGCAAACATATGTGCCGGCGCAGGGATCATTACCTCCAAAACGTGCACATTTCTTTCACCTTCAAATTCCAAACGAAATTGTTCTCCAGGCGCAATTTGTGTACCCCCGCCACCTTCTCCAGGGGTCTCATCACCCGGTAAAAACCCAATTATTTCACTAAATTGAGCACCATTTCTTCCCAATGTATATAAGTGAGGTGATTTTATTACCGCGAGGCCTTCTTCATATATAATGTCCCCAACATTATTCCATGTAGCATGAGGAGTCTTGCAATCAGCCCTGTAAATGTTTCCATGACCATCATCCTTGAGGGTAACCGATAAGGTGTTTTTAAAATCTGCATTCACCGTAGACTTCACTAATCCCACCCTACCGGTGATTGTCATTGATTTTTTCCTTACCCTGTCACCATAATACAATTGTGGTATTATGAAAAATGTAACCATATTACTACTGGTGTCAAGTAATTCATAACCAACAGATGTTATAATACCACCCTTTTTTTCAAATCCTATCAATGCATCATCTGGGTTTGGACCATAGCCTAATCCGCTAATAAAACCAACTGGAAATAGATTTGTTAAAAAAGGTGTTGGACCTGCTAACGAAGATAAATTTGCCCATTTTTCTGCATCTGATAATTCAGGTAAGCCACTTTGTTTTAACAGCATATTATAACGTTGCAACATTTTATTACCCGGGGGTTGCCACATTAATTCACCTAGATTAATCAAACTTAAATCTAGATATCCGGCATCAGTGGTGTATTTATCAAGCATGCTTCCTGAAAGTGGCTTGAGGTATTGGGTTGTGTAATCCAAAAAGTGTTGTTGCTCATTTGTTAACCCAAGTTGCCTAGTTATAGAACCGGTCAACAATAAGTTAAAATCGGGCCTAAAATAACCATTGTCATTTGGCATAAGCAACCCATTGGCTTTTGCAACGCGTTCCACCGTTGCCGGTAGATTAGAACTGTCTCCCATACCTAATAATGTGTGATATGGAAGCGCATAAGGGCCCGCCAGGCCGGCAGGCCTGGATATCCAGGTGCCAAACCCATCTGAATAATATGTACCGCCTGATGGGCTAGCCTCTGTGGTAGGCCAGTTTCCTTCCTGATTAATTGATGCAGTAAGATTATAAAGGCGTGGATATATCCCTTTACGTAAATTTGGTAAACCTTCACATGCAAAATTTCTCACAAAATTCTGTAAATTGATTTGCAGGATATTGTTCGTTAATGACAAAGGTGCATTAAATGGATCAATTGTAGTTTGAATCGGCATACCTGTTTTCATTTTAAGGGGTACAGTACCTGCATTATAAAACGGGGTAATTGGTATGTAACGATATGGTGATTCCTTTACAAAAAGAACGGGTAAATAAAACAAAAGTGTAGCCCATGTACTAAAATCATTTTCATCGAAACCCCTAGGACGCGTGCTCACATTTGTTTTACCCTTCACAATGTATGCAGAAACCTGTGATAAAGATTGACGATTAAGCGTAGAATGACTGGGCCCGAATTGGCTCCTAAAGCCCCTATTCCAAATTCTTATTTCGTGAACTTCAGCACGAAGATCGTGGCGGAAACCAAAATTAGAAGGATCTGCAGTTGCCGGGGTGGCCTGTATAATCCCTTCGCCTCGGGCTACGCGACTATTGAAAAAATCTGCAATTTGATTCCCTTCTACCGAATTATTAGGCCCTTCATAAAAATTGCCCAAAAATAGTGCATCAGGATCAGAACGATAATTATTGCTGGGTCTTTTTACTGCAAATGTTGTTGTGACATTTAAACTCTTTGAAGGAATAAAAAATTTAGAATCTACATTTCCATCAATAACAAAAGAACCCATCCTTCTATTGGTTTGGGTATCCCAATTAATGGAAATGTGATGCCAGTGATTGTGTTTAAGTGAAGCACTAGACTCAAATATAAGATCATTCGGAAAAGAGCGTGTTGTTCCCCCGCTGTTGTTAGCAGCGCCCAACGTAACGGATGATGGTGCAATTTCAGCACTGTGACTTAATTGTAAGAGCAATTTAAAACGTGATGGTTTATTTTCTAAATCCCTCTCACTTCCTGTTACCAAGGATACCGCATAACACGAAGACATATGTAATATGGTTCCAGCCTTGAAATGACCCGTATGATCTAAATCATTATAACGAGGATTAATCCAGAATTCAAAATTAAAACCACTCGATATAGTCCTGTAAGGTGCTGCAAAAACACCACCTGTAGCTACTGATGATGTAAAAGCAGGATAAATTAAGGCTGTTCCATTAGTGGGATCTGAGAGACTTTCATGAAGACCATGGGCAGCATTTAATGAACTAGTGAAAAAATTCAAAGAATTGTAGTTTGTATAAGCCCAGTTTAAATTATGATACTGGTGCTTATAATCCTCATATAATATCTTCCTAATGTTATTTTTGGCCAAACTAGCAGACGAAAAATTAGGGGTAGGCCTAGATAGTGCTATTTCTACCTGTTGTTGTTTTCTAGAAGCTGGGCCTTGAATTTTCACCAATTCCAGGTAATTTTCCAACAACGTTGATATATCTGTACCATCCGGAATAGGATCTGGTAATAAACCCATAGCCTTCAATGTTTCCAAAATGGTGGTTAAATTATCTGCCCCAAAATACACATTATCGGCGTCCTCCACCGTATAATCGGCATCCTTTTCAATATCAGAACGCTGAGCATACACATAAATCGAACCGGTTACCCCAACGGAACTGGAGGCAAACATTCTTTTTGGATTCACCTGTAATGTTACAGTATCAAAATTTTTAGGGGCTAACCCAATAACTGACATTATATCACATGCCTTGTAAATACACTAGAAATCTAATCTCACCCTAAAAGTTATATCCTTTTGATCATTTTTCTCCACTGGGCGTGATAATTTTGCTACCGCCAACAATGTATCAGATGCATCATACAAACCAATTGTAGTTGGCATTGTAAATGCACGTGTAGTTGGATCATTGGCGTCTAACACTACTATGTTATTTACACTATCCACGTATGTAGGATTGGCAGAGTAATTAAATTCATCTGCTGATGCACGGCAAAATATTAAAGTAGAGTTTATGGTAGTTTGATTTTGGAATGTCATTGCAGTTAAAGCAGAACCTGATTGAAATCTGCACCCTGCAAAATGATCAAGTATGTTATCCATGGATGCAGATACCATGAAATCAGGAATAAATTTTGACGCAGGATTATTGGCTGTAACACCCATTACTGTTTTTCCGGCAGCAATGGAGGCACCGTCAATTGTCTGTGCGGCAGAAATTGCATCAATAGAACCACTGCAACGTTGACTACCTGAAATTACCTTTGCCATATCTAAGATGGCACAACCTTGGTCATAATATACCAACCCAACACTGTTCGATGCATTAGATGAATCCACAAGTCGGCCGACGCGGCCACCAAACACACTTTGCTGCTTGTTTTGTGAAGAACCGACATCGGTAATTATCATGGCGCTACCGGTTGACGTACTGTCAATATTACCACCAATTGTCTCGCCTGCACCGAATGGTGCCAATCCACCAGCAACAGATGCAGTAGAAAATAATTTCAGTGCAAACGTTTCTGGTTTAATGCTATCACGAGCAAACAATCTTTTAAAACTTAAAAATAATGCATTATCAACCCTATCGCTGGTTGTGGTTGAGTTATAAGGCGCATAAAATGCATTATTAGCGTTTCCTAAAAGGTTTTGCGCAAATTGCCTGTAAACATCAACTTTTTCACGCATCATTAATGATGTAGAAGGAAATAACAGTTTACCGTTTGCATCCTGTCCTGTCGAGGCAGTTAAAACAGTACTGCCTGAATAGTAAAGACCCATGGTAATATCAAAAATTGCATTGGCTGTTTGCAACGTATAATTTTGATCATATATTGTTTGAAAAAGCGAAGAAGTAACACCAGGCCCCAAACCACCTGTAACAAAAACTTGTGCTTTTTTACGGGTGGTACTTCCTGATATATCAGCCTGAACTATATCAATAAGTTGGTTAAGCGTAGATCTTGAGGCTTTGATATCACTACCAGGTTTCAACGGTTTAAAAATTGCCATTCTATATTCCTTTCTTTATCTTATGCAGCTGTTGTGTTCCGGATTTGTACCTCAATGTTGGCTTGAGCACCGGTGAAAAACCCTTTTGCATTAATGTAGGTTCTTATCATATTCGTATCGTTATATGTTGCATAAACATTAAATTGATTAATGGGACGCGTTGCCACGGAAAAAGTGACCCTGCTCCCTCTTTGACTAGTTGGTTGCCCTCCGGCATTTAATAAATATGTTGCAATATTATCAGTATCAACTACCGGTGTTTGGCCGGGAATATATAAAAATCTATTTTGCATTTTAATTTCATATAATCCATCATATAACTCCGGGCCAATTGCCGCAGATGTGGACATTGATTGTGCAATTTGGACGGACCTTTTATTTGCTGACACATCCGAGGCAACTGTCATTGACAATAGGGAGGTATTTCCTTCCAATGTTACCTGTAATGACGGCAATCTAATCAAGGTGTTAGAACTCAGGCTTAATAATTTATGCTTTATCGCCAAATTACCATGAGTCTGTGCTTCAAATACGGGGGTATTTTTTATAATTTTCTCTTTTCCCACCGTGGTACCAAATTTTTTAATTATGGTGTAATCAACTTCATCATCGCCTAAAGCAAATTTAGTAATAGCAAACGATCCATTATTTAAAGCCATGGCTCGACGACCTGCATCTGTTAAAACCGCGTCTATTAAAACATTATTGGTTGAATTATCTAAAAATCCCATTTAATTCTCCTACATACTGACAATAATTATACACCAAATAAATTCAAGCCTCAATTGTTAAGATAAGCTATAAAAAAACAAAAGTTAATAGACTTTAAAAACCCTTAAGGCCACATAAGCTGTTTTATGTGATGCTATCAAATTTTCTGACATATAATTCCAATGCTTGTGTTTGATGCCTATCAACATTTGTGATTTGCATAATATATCTTCCAAAAGCATCGCTTTCTGTTTGTGCATCTTCCTCTATTTCTTGGTATACAACATGTTGTAAAGATTCCCCGTCAACTGTTACGTCCATACAATCCGGATCAAATCCCACAAACATTTGATCATAATTACTCACTGATATTAAGTCTGTCGTTAAATTAGTCACCCCGGGAAGTGTGCTAACATTTTCTCTCACAAACCAATTTGGGTACGGTTCAGGGGCATCGATTGGTGACATTAACTCCACTTTCAATTTATTTGTAAACCTGTCAAATGATACCACATATTGCGCCGAATAATTACTGAAACTCCCAAATAAATCACCTGCCACCACAGCGTATATATAGGTGCTATCCATATCAAATTCAGTATCCACATAAAAAGTTTGAGGAAATTTCATTTTTTTAATCAATGAAGGCCTAATCCATGCCGTGACAGGTATTTTCTGTGAACCACACCAGCCCATGGGACTAAAATCATAAAACGCCAACAATTGAAATGGTTCTGCCAAGGTTTTTCTTCTATAGACCTTAAAATATGCAACATCCCCCTGGCGTTCGGGCGGAAATCCCCAATGAAAAGTTAACTCATCACGATAATAATCCCACACAAATTTAAGATCCCTGGGTGCTTGTGGGGGAGGATCAAACTTAGAAGGTTTAGAACAATCCACAATCATTGCATAACCTGGTTTTGACATAACCAGAATGCGTTGTAAATATAAACCACCTGACACTACATCATATATGGGCGCATCAATTAATGCCAATGTTCTAGGCCTGTATAAATAAATTGCACCCACCTTTATTTTTGCATCAATTCCCTGCAGGTGATAAGGTGAGCCAAATACGACAGTATCCCTCCTTTGCCATGCAGTACCTACCAATGCACCGTCTTGAGACAAGAGTTCCACTAGTTCAAATTTTTCTATCAAATAACCTGCAGCTTGAAATTTCCATTCCAATGGTGTGCCCGGAGGCAGTTGGCCTATAACCTGGGTTTTGTATTTATCTTCTAACAGATCCTGAATCAAGGGAATCTGTAAATCATATTCTGCTAAATTCATCTGCTCAGGATTAAAAAATGCACGAGCATTTGTTTGAAATTGAGACAAAAATTGCAAATCATCACAGATCACATTTGAAAATGGGCCCGAAGGTTTAGATGACATACGATTGGCAATTTGGTGCGCAAATTTTCCATTAAGCTGCCCATAATGCACAACACGAGAAAACGTTTCTTCCTCTGCCAAATAGTCGCCGTTTTCAGGATCCCAAATTTTGACATTAGGATTTGACATAGCTGCATTAGTGGCATTATCAACAAATGCAGCAGTTGTTTCTAACTCATCGTTGGCCAAAGTATGCTCTTTATCTGACGTTTTAAGATCAGCTACTAAATCTTCCAGGCCGGTTTTGGGATCACCTGCTTCACCTAGCAAATACTTTATTTCACCACCCATAACCGCCAATTCAATCAATTCTTGTGCCGCGTTATTATCTTGCAATGCAAAAGAAGTATAAGGAACACCGGAATAACCTAATTTTGAAAAATATGATTCATCAACCAAGGTATCAAAATTGGCACGTATAAGTGCCTCCATTGACTCAACGGTAATTTGAGCGGGTTCATTAGGCATAGGTAAAAAATCAATACTAAGATCTTGAGCCGGTGTGCCAAAATTGAATAACACAAATCTAGGAACAAATGAAAGAAAATCCACTAGATTAATAATGGGTTCACCATTTTCCGGAATAAGGTAACCGGAGAAATCAAGCACCGTATCACCACCGGATAAACCCAGTGCTTCCTGTAACGCCAGTGATTTTGGTGTTCCATCAAATAAACCGGAATCATTTTCACATTCATCCTCTGTATGTTTATTATAAAACCACTCTGCACTAAATCCTTTTGGTTTAGGTATCTCTAGGACATTAAGAGGAATTCCGGGAAATGAAGTTGCATTTATATAATCTTCATTTACATATCCGTCAGCAACTGCATCCGGGCCTATAAAGCCTGCCTTGATACCCGCCAATACGGCCGCTGCTACTTTTGGAGGTGTTGTCATTTATATACCCCACATCGGGTTTTGGTGTATTTGTTCCACTTTATCTTTTTCCACCAATGATATTGTTACAAAATATTGATCCGCTAAAAGATTGTCTTGACCAGCCCCAAATTGTGAATGTTTATAAACATATATAGTCTCATCCGGATAAATTGATTCATATGCGCTAACCGCTATTGTGTCATCAATTAATACATTTTTTACATTTTCAATTATACCATCAGTCACATAGGATGTAATTACATCCGGATCATTTTGGGACTCACGAATTATAAATCTATCTACATCCACGGGAATAGCAAACACCCTATCAAATATCTTCATTGAAGTGGCTTGAGAAAATAGGTTGGTGGATTGAAAAGCAGCAGATGAAAGCATTAACTTAATATTGTCAAATTTCGCAGTAGTGAGATTCGTTGCCGGGCCTAAAACATTGTGATTTGCCAATTTAACCGGATGCAATAATTTTGATTTATCAACTACACTGTTCCATTCTGGGGATACCCCTGGATATTCAGGATCTGCGTTGCTGCCTGCACCTTTGTGATTCTCACCGGCCAGTGCGGCAGGTATACTGGGTATATATACAGCTGTTGAGAATGGGTGTGCCATTAATGTAGAGGGAAAAATTTCACCGGTGGACACCATATTTGCAAAATCCTTCGGGGTACCTTGTTCACCAGGTGCCGGAAGTGCATTACCTTTTGCAACCTGCGTCAAAAATGCCACTGCATCAGTTGTCACATTTAAACCGTTTGAAAAATCATCATATGCATGTGTATATGTCATCTCATCCAATTCCATACCATACATCGAACGATAATACCTACCAAGTAATTCACTTACAATGTGATTTTTTAACAGTGATTGTTTATTGGTAGAACTCAACATATCCCAATATTGCTGAAACAAGAAATCCTTTTGATACATTGAAGTACCGGTTGGATTATTAAGTAAATTATTCCCCAAACCTGTTCCTGATACCCCACCAAAGTTATTGACAAAGTTAGGGGATCCACCTGCAAATGTGAAATCCGACGTCGGTTGTGTCATCGGCACAGTCAGGTAACGTGTAAATCTTGTATTTTCTAATATTTCATCAAAATTCTTGGGGGATAAAGCTGTAACGCCACCTGTAGGGGTGTCAAACCATTTAATCGCAGGTAATTGACTATCAATTAAAAACATGTTCATATCAAACAAATAAACCAAAGGTTCAAACACCAAAGACGATCTTGCATGATCTTTACGATGAACCTGTACTTGTACGATGGTTGAATTTGATCTCCGATAAGGTATTTCCTTAAAATCAATATCAGTTGCATCTATGTTTTGTTGCGTCCTTTGTAGCGAGCTCAACATGCCCGCGGGGATTCCTATACACATCACACGTAAATTTGCAGACTCCTTACCTTGAAAAGCCGGGAATAATCCGTTTTCACCAAACATGTTTCGTAATAATTTAAGATCAATATCATAAGGAGAATACCCAGCCCAATCACCATAATTAAGAACAGAACCCGGAGGTAACATGCCTGGTCGTACTGCGATTGATTCAAGTTCCCGGGTTCTCTTGCAAATCAAATTTGCTTGATGTGTGGTAATAGCTGCAAATTTAGATACATAATACCGGTGAAGCTCTGGGTGTGATGTTTTTAAAGTTTGTAGTGAAAGTTTTAAATTACCACCACCGGCTTCGGGGGTTGACGGAAATAAGCCTACTTCCCCACCAATAAAATCACCTGATACATTTGCACCATTTAGTTCCGGAACACCCGTTGTGATCTGGGTATTAAAATTATTTGCAGCCGCATCAATGTTGTTGGCGTATGATTTAAGCAATGAAGTGGTGTATTTAATGAATGCATTTTCCCTCCTTGCCATCCGGTAAACGTCAGATAACGCATCCCATCCTGATAAAGTTGCATTTTGTAATACAGTATTAATCAATTCATTTCTTTCATATTTGTGTGTCGTGACAATTATTGGCTTGCCGTCATTGAGTTGATATTCCTCGCCATCCATGGTGTAATTATCAAAATTTTTATAAACCAAAGGATCTAGCGTAGATGTAGGGTATAAAAATTCAAACCAATCTGAATCCTGCAATTGGTTTTGGAAAAAACTTGCTATTGTAGATGGTGCAAAACTATCTTTTTTCATCCCTAAAATATCAATGTAGCTTTGTGCATCCATATCAAAAGCCTCAGATTGCTTGGGATCTTCTAGGTATGATAACATGAGTTTCATGTATATAGCCAATTGCCTATTAACCTCAGTTTGAGCACGGACGGTTGTAACACCAGCGGCGCCTTGATATGAATCAATTACAATTAAATTGGCACCAATATATTGTGGTGCAGAGGATGCAAATCCACCTTCCTCATAAAAATTCTCATCATAATTTTGAAATAACTGAACACCTGCACCACCTTCAAAATAATCCCAATAACTCGTTCCAGGCCAAAACCCAGATACCCACTTTTTCATATAATCGGGATCAGCCTCAGGGGGTTGCAAATTATTTGCCGATAAGTAAGCAGCTTCCGCATCATACTCATATGTGGTTGAAGCCTGCCCTTGCCCTTCAACATATACGGCGGGTACATAATTGCCCCCTAATTCAGTAAAAGTCCATGATGATGCCCCACCCAATGATGGAACAAATGCAGAACCTGCTTCAAAAGCAAACTGGCCTTGTAACCTAGGGGATCCGAACACATCTTCCCAGGTTAGCGGTTGCCAAAAATTCCCGTATTTTTTAATCATCTTATCTTGAAATTCATACAAAGCCGCGAGGTTGCCGTCCCATTCCTCCCCCCAGTATTCATATGGACCACCGGTTTTGTCGTTAAAATTGTCATCATTCAACCACCCTTGATTTGGTACATAACCAAAATGTTCGTTGGTATCCGGTGTCAATGACCAGAGACACAAGTATGCAGATGCTTTTGAAGTAAGCCATGTCACCCACATCTCATACACAAACGCAGCCAAGGTATCTTCATCTAAACCATTATATATCGTTAAAATGGCACCGGTACCCTGTAACGATTGCGGTAAATTGCCGGCGGCGACGTTGGTTCCTTCAGGTGTTAATACGGAGTTACCTTTGTTTTTACGACTTAAATATGTGTATTTATCATCATTTTTACTAGCAACGTGATGTGCCTTGTCCTCTAACTCATCAAGATGTCTCCACATATTGTAACCAAAAGATCCGTAATCAAAAGGTGCAGAAGTATTCACTCCATCAAATGGCATTTGAAATCCTAACGCGCTTTTTAGCGATTCCTTTATCCAATTTATCCAATCCAGCGAAGCCCCCAAAAGAGGTTCATTTGTGGGCCAATCACCCGGTTGCATTTGGTGGAAAAATGATTTCCAGGCCACATCAACCCCGCGGGTAGGTAGATCAAAATGTTCCCAAAACAACGGGCTTTGTGCCTTGCCAGGTGTAGGAGTAAACCCATCTCCAAATTGGATACCTTCCACTGGCTGATCGGGATCTGCGGTTATTTTTGTTGTCATTACCAAATTGTAATTGGCGTTAACATTGGGTATGTTTGTGTTTTCCCCATATGTTTTTTGGGGGTATTTTTCCCCTGCGTGATACCCTAAAAGTGGACTCTTGTCTGCCCCACCTGCACCCATTGCACCCTTTAAAGGAGGGTGCATGGCATCGGTACCCATGGGTGGTGTTTCGCCCAATCCGGCAGCCCAATCTTCACCAACCCAAGTTGGAGCTGTATTTGCAACAGGTTCAAAATCAGCCGACATTAAATCATTGCCTATCATCTCAGCAACAGCTTTTGAAATATCATACAATAAATTCTCAACAGCTGCTTCAAATTCACCACCAATAATTACATAATCTTGGCCCAAAGGATTAATATAAGCATCATCGATGTCACCATCTACATCATTTTGAGATGCCGCAACAATAATTGGCGTATTGGAGTTCATTACCCCATATCCGGCACCGCTGGCTTGTGGAACACCATATCCCAACATATTTTTCTCTTGATCAAAATTAATGTTCTGTGCCGTTAAGGTGATATCTTCGGTACCGAAAATAAAAGGTGACGCATTATCCGGTGCATCAAATAATTCCTTCCTGAATTTAAGTGTTGCAAATCTCCATAACGTAAATATTTTATGAATAATATCAGGATGTTGATTTTCATGTTTGGCAATATTCAGGATTGCCAATAGAATCAAATTATCTTTTCGCACCCCTTCTACACTACTACCCCAATATAATTTACCTTCATTAATGATATTATTAGGTAAAACCTGATGTGCATTTGGCCACAGGACAGTATCACTAAAATGAAATAATTCCACACCCGTATCAGAATAACCTGGTACCGGGAGCCACCCACCGGGGAAATCATTGGGATCCGGCTTATGGGCACCAAACAACCATTCTGTCTGATCCATGTGACTACGATCAGAAATTGTGAACAAAAAATTGCTGCAATGCCTTAAAAATGGGCGTAATGTGTCGGTTGCAGAATTCACTCCATGGGTATGTTTGGAACCGTCTGGCTGATCCCCGAATTTAAAACCAAAACCGGACGCGATATTAAGAACTTGATCTGATAAGTCGGCGGTGGTTTTCAGTTCTCCAACAAAATTTTGATAACGATCAAATTCTAATAATGGCCTATCGTTTACCGGTGCAAACAATGGTTTGAAAAATATATCATTGGCAGCACCCGCAGGAGAAACCGGTGCTGCGGCGCCCCATGTACTTGGGCGTGTTTCAAATGGGAGATATTTGCCATAATTACCAACCCCTCCAGGGTATTGTGAATCCACAATGTTACAAAAACTCATCAAAGTAAAAATAGGAGCTTTTGCTAGCATGTGCATCTCATCACCAGATGCTGTACCTCCCACAGTACCATATGTTAAGCCATTAGCGGCCAACAATAGTGAATGTGGGTTTTCTGAAAACATGTTGAATTCATTTGGCACACCCAATACCCTGGAAAATGGCTTATCATCTGTCAAAAAACGACCTTGGATATTGAATGACATTTGGTTGCCTGCGTCCAAAGATACTAGATTTGCAATTCCGGCAGATACAGAAAATTCACGTGACAATGCCATATTCAACAAAAATAATCGTTGTCTCACCTTATTACCGGCGGGTAGCATTGCCTGAAATTCATCCCAACCTGTTTTCCAATTTATAAGAACCGGAGAAGGTGATTTTTTATAAGAGAACTTTTCCAGTGAAAAAGAATGAGTGCCTTGAGGTGACATATGAGGATTAAGCCGATAATTTTCAATTAAATCAGACATACCTTCAATAGCCATGGGATTGATTCCCTCAAATTCAGTTCTCCACCCTGAATCTACACCTGCACCATAAAGTGGCGACAGTGGCGAATGTAATTTCATTGCACCATACATGTCGTGAACCAATTGTGCATAAACCTTGGTGCCCGGAAATGTTTTGAATGTTTCTTTTGGAAAACTTAAAAACGTTTCAAATATATTGCTGGGGGTAAAGGCTGATGTACTAAAAACCTCTGCGGGAATAAAATTTGATTTATCATGACCGTCATATTTGGCCATTATATCTTCTTTCCACGTGTTGGTCCCGTTCTCGGCAGCGCCGGTCCACCCGCGTAAATTGGTGAGATCCAATATGTCTTCAAGCCATATTATCCATGCCGTCAGGTATTGGGTCATCAAGGCCCAGTTTTTAGTTGCAGGTAATAACTTATTTTTAAAACCCCCTTCCAACTGATCTATGGTTATCTCATCCACACCCACAAATTCAATTTCATCACCGGTAATCTTGCATTTTTTTAATTTTTCATAACATTTCATCATGATATCGTATTTCAACTTACTTTGTTGCATACGATATTGCAATAATTCACGATAAGTTCGACGAGTGGGATTTTTGTTTTTCTCCAAAGATTGATCGTACGCCGCTTGGGATTGCGGATGGTTCATACTCAAATCTTCCAATGAAAGAAAATCCAATGACGCTATTATTTCCACTCGTGGACTAATGAATGGATTGGGTTTAGAAGGCATGCTCGAGCCAAACCCGGGTGGCGCGGCATCCCCTCCTGGCGGGGCATCCCCTCCTGGTGGGGGTTGGAAGGTGGTATCAGAAGGTATGTAATCCAATATCGAGGTATCATTCCCGCTGTCAAAAGTTATGGCATCCTGGCTACCCGGAAGAGGTTGGGGATGAGACTTAAATCCATCAGTACCATAATTCCAAAATTGAGTGATTTTGTTTTTACCCACTGCCGACGAATAAGGATCGGGTTTATCGGCAAAATCTTCATATGAATTATACATACCTGGAGTTGATGGGGAAATATTGCCACCAGGTAACGGTGCATCAGGTTCCTTCTCCATGAATTCTTGCCAGGGTTGTGACGTCACTTTAGCTACCATAGAACCATTAGTTAATGTAGCCCGCTTGGAACCGTCTTGTTGCATATGCATAGGTGAAGCAGTTTTAAAGGCATTTGCTTCATTATCATCCGGTAACATGCTGGTTTCTGATTTATTAATCAAAGAACCATCCGTATCATTCCCTAGCCCAGGTGGGGTTAATTTCTCGTTGTATTGTTTGGTAACTGCCTGAGCCACCGTTTGCTCTTTGTCATCTATTCTTAATTGAGCATCCAGTTCTAAATTAGCATCCGGTAATTCACTATTTGCCACCGGTTGCATATTAAATTTAACGTTTTGAAAAGAATTATCAGTTGCCATGTAAACTACCGTTCATTAAAATGTTCTATTGTATCCCTGGGTTGTTGCCAATAAATCAGGTTTTCTAGAATTGCCTTCTGTAACATTATCCAAATACCCAAGATTTGCATTAATATCCACTGTCACACCTTGTGATTCATTGCTCATCATATAATTGTTAAAACACAATCGCACCGTATATTTCCTTTGCCCAACCAAACCTGATAATTTAGTATCCACAAATTTATATTTTCCAATACCTTTTAAGAGGTGAACAACACCAACAACAGCCTTAGTACCCTGGTATTCAGCCAACACCTGAACGTGATCAATATTGTCTGTATTTCCCACAAGATCCCAAGAAATTGTAACCAAACGAGTCAACCCTTGTGTTGAAGCAACAACATTTTTTATTTCCACCGGTTGTACCGGAATTTCAATATCTTTAATAATCTGATATGTAGTTTCACCCTCTAAAAAAGTTTGCTCTATGTTTTTAGAATCCTCCGTGTCATCAAAAAATTCTGATTCCATTGGTAAGGTGGCACTTTGTAATGTTTTTTTACTAAGAAATTTTGAACGCAAGGTTTTATATTTATTGAGGGTAAGCTGATCTTTCACCTCAGTGGGTGCATCAATTAACATATCAAAAATAGATGCCTTTAACAGAGTTATCACGTAACGATAGCGATGTCCAGGCTTTAAATTCGGTGCCCGATATTTACTAACCTCAAAACTTTCTCCGGCATCAGTTGATTTATTTAATCCCAATTTTTTGTCATTAGTTACCCCATCCAAAAATTTTCCCAATGGTTGAGCACCAAAATTAATTGAAGTGCCCGTCGTTAAATTTATCCGGTCAATTTTTACGCGTAACAATGATTGAAATTTACCTTTATTTTTTTCAATATCACCCACAAAACTAGATAAAGCCTCATTTTCTTTAATGACACGTACTATTTCTTGGTACCCTTCCTTTAGGAAACCTGCCTCGGTTTCAAACTGTACCTTCGATGTTTTACCAATTGTTGTAACCTTTGGTTCACTTACACTCAAACTTAACCCTTCATCTAAAAACACATTATGTGTATAATAAGCCACATTTGGTGCCCTATATAGACTTCCATCTTTAGCACTAAACACCAACGTATATCGATATGTGTGACCATGAATTAAATTGTTATGCATAAATGTTTTATTGTTTGCCATGGAATCCAAGATTTCAAAACCATAAGGCGAAGTGGTATCCTTTCCAACTAATGTCTCCCGACTAAGCAAACCTAATGTAAAATTGCGAGGCTCACTTTTTGGTAGTGCCGCACTAACATCATCTGCCATCATATAACATCTGGTTGCAGGAGAACTTATGTTATGTGCTTCTACCTGAACCTCTGTTTGTGACACACGCTGGGTGGTTATAACGCAATGTCCAATTGTTGTTATATCATAAGCAGGAACCGCGGTATCATAAACATAACTTTTTGTTTTTGCTGTTCCAACAACCACTGCTGAGCTAAATGATTGACTAAAATTACCATGTGTATCCTCGGCAATTGCCCGATATATTACAGTGGTACCCGGTTTGTTGTTATCTGTTAATACACCGTTGGTGGGAAAAGCCAATGGCACTTTTTTTACAAATTTATAACCACCCACCCCGGTTCCATTAAAGTAGTTCATCAAATTAATGGTTTTTTTATAAATGCTGACAGATGTTGCACGGGTATCCGTTTGATTGAACGTTAATTTAACAACACCCCTTCGTAACACAGATGATTGTAATTCTGGTTTTTCCAAAACAAAATTTTGCGATATAGCACCAATATTTAAAGAATGAGGTAACGTAATTGTATCCTTTACCACACCGTCATCATCCAATACTTCAAAGGTAAAATAAATAACTTCCGGTGACATTTGATCCGGATAATTTATGGTGATAGGTAATTTAAATGTAGTAAAAGTAAGCCCTAGATTTCGAGTAACCAAGGTTTGTTCCATGGTATCAGCAGCACCCATAGAATCCCGGGCAATTAATACACCATAATATGATTTAGACCCAATAGGTAATAATGATGTTAAATAAGGATCTACATCAATATTGTCTTTGGGCATCCTCATAATGGAATCTTTCACATTGGAATAAAATGAAGGCATAAATTGATGTGAATTATACATATGATGAGGTATAATACGACCCATTCTCGCCTGAACCGGATCTACCGGAAATGCATACGAAACAGCAGAAGCGGGATCCAATCCATCTAATACAGAATATAAAGCCAATCCCCTATTTCCGGATTGGGGGATAAAATTACTTCTACCACCCCCGATATAAGATACTGTTTGAACTACATGTGTTTTGGAGTCTTTTTTAGCGCTCATCATGGTTGCATTTTTATCCACAATTTGCGTTACCATCGCCTGTTGCATAAAAGGATTTCTTATGTCAACGCCATCTTTTTCATATTGAGAACATTCAAGTGAAGAAACATTTGATAATAAACTACAATTTACCTCACCTACCTCTGTATTCTTTTTTTGTTTTCCAGAGCGTAAAAATTCATTTGCCCTTTTTTTAATCACTTTTGCCAATTGACGTTTAGATACAGATTTTATATTAGACTGGCGTGAATTACTAGGGTTTGTAAGGTGAGCCTTTACTTTAATAAAATAAGCAGAATTTTTTACTGCCTCTCTAATATTAACTGAAAATGTTAATTCATAAACATTGCGATAACCTGCAACCTCTCTGGATTTTGTCATGACAATTTCTGTCACAAAAGATTCAGGAATATTTAAAATATTTCCCCTTTCACCAATATTTCCGCTTATTATTGACATCTTACTCAGAACCTAATAAAAATTTATTATTGGGATTAATTAAATATTCATCAAATATTTCGGCACCCGTTGCTGCATTTCCTACTGAACTATTCAAAATCATTGTAAAAATATTCGCAAATCTTAAAGAAACTGCGCCAGTATTATCTTTATCCTGATACATTTTTCCTACATAAAACAAACGCTGTTGATTCCCATTGGGATTACCATCCGATAATTCCCCTGCATCAATTACAGCTAATTTATTTATTTCCGCCTTATCCCTAGGGAATTCAAATATTTGCATAATTAAATTATTGTTTTTTGAAGTCTCGGGAAATGTCACCAAATTACCTATAATTTGTTTATTGCTTTTGGGATTATCGCCGGCTTTTGCTTTAAGCCTATCAATTACTTGGCTCAATTTTGTCTCACGCTGTTGGTATTTTGTTGCCGCCTCTGCAGGCCATTGCCACTGATAACACAAACGTGCCGCTGCAAAATCTTTTTCATTTAAGCCTTGAACACCCAATGCCACTGCACCTATTTTATCCAATTCTGTTGCAATATCACCTTCCTTATAAGGTGTGATTCCTCCGCCAGTATATTGTTTCACCTCATCGGGAGCATGAAATCCATCTTTAAAAAGAGATACATTTTCCAGAACACCGTTGGGTAAGCCGTCAATTTTAAAAGCACCATTAGGTAAAAAGTGTTCCAAAATGCCTAACATAACCACTAAGCCTAGACCATCCAAAAGACCGAGATCATCACTGTCAAGCAGTTTTACCACAGCGGCAGGTAATCCCATAAACTCAGACATTTTTTTCATTGCTTGTTTGAAATCCATTTCCGGTAATTTCAAACCTGTCACTATGAAAGGTAGGATACGTGCCATTTGTGCACCGGGTGGGAGTTTGTTAATGGGTGGCAAATACAGGAAATTCGGAACATGGGTAAATCGATGATCCTCCCAAACCCTGGGCAGCGTACTTCTTTCTAACGTTTGTGGTACATCAGGTGAAGCCGAAGATTCATCTGTGACTGCTTTGGGTTCTGGGAGTGTATCAAAATTAATACTTCCTGTGCTGATTATAAACTTATTATTGATGGCAAACGGATCAATGCTGGCCAAAAATCGCTGTGACTGATAATTCCCTTCCAGCCCTTTTATAAATTCATTTGGCATGCCCCCATTCAGTGGGTTAATGTTAACGCCTGTTGGAAATGCCCCAGTAAGGGAGAATTTATTTAATAAATTCGGCAACAATTCAAAAATACTACCTGAATATAATATGGGCGGTGCCTTAAGTGCTGTGATTAATCCATTGTGATCTGTTTCAATACACAACGTATCCTGAAACCTTTGCATGGCTTCAAAATAAATACGATCCCCTGCATCACCCGCAACATCAGAAGCGGTTGGCGCCAACGCACTATCATAAAATGCATGTCGGTCGGTAAATGTAACATACCTAAATTGCATATGACCGGATGCGGCCTGGAATCTGCCGGGGGTGGTGATCAATGTATCCATCACCCTTTGTTTACTATTTAATATACCTGCCATAAGATTAATTATCCACCTTAAATATTTTACCGCATTATTGTAAATAAGAAACAAAAAAAAGGTGGGCGACCGAAGCCGCCCACCCGCTATGGAAACCCAACTATTCTACTAACATTTAGTTAGTGGAAAGAGGGGGAGGTCCATTCATACCAGCATCACGACCGGTCGGATCAATCTCAGTCATATTTAACTGAAACCACCTTCCGTTGGTGTTGTTACGAATAGTAAGCATGGACTCTTCCTCGACGATTGTCCAGTTACCACGGCTATTTGCAAGGTGAAGGTCACCTGTGTAGATGTTACCAAACCTCAATGCCGCCGTACCTAGGTCTACACCTAAATCACTACTAGGCTGGATTGAAGCAGCAGTAACACTAACATCATTGCTACCAGCATCTATCACAATATCAGCGGCTTCACCTCGAAGTGCAATAGTGGAATTACCACTATCTTCACCGATCCGAATGGTACGTGTACCGTTTGTACCGATGTTGATGTTTTGGTTAACATCATCACCACCCAAGGTAATTGTGCCACCGGATGATTCAAGCGCTATATTGCTTGAGGCATCAACCTCGAATGTGGTAACATTTGCAACACTTAATGCCCTTGCATCAGACACTGCAATAATGTTAGAACCACCTTCTTGGAGATTTAAACCACCAGCACCATTAACTGTCAATGCACCAGCAGATGTTGACCAAGTCGCAGCAGCAGCAGAAGTAAGCGTAAGCGCACCTGCAGAACTGGACCAAGTTGAAGCAGCACCAGCTGTCAATGTGATTGCCCCTGAAGGGGTAACAGACAATGACGTCATACCTGTTTCAGAAACAGCACCAGATCCATCAAACTCCCATGTACCTGTGTCATCACCAAGTGAAGCACCACTAGCACCTGTCACAGACATTGTACCAGCAGCCGAAGTTACATTAACATTACCAGCGGCGGCATCAATGGAAATTCCACCAGATGAAGTATCAAGTGTAATAGCACCAGATGCGTCCAGATCGAATGTTGATGAATCAACATCAAGTGCAACATCTGCAGCAGTACCAATTGAAATGCTATCAGCGGAGTCAATTGTCAATGCACCTGTAGCATCAATGTCCAGTGTTGTACCGGTATCCATGTTGATACTACCAACATCGAAGTGTATACCACCAGCAGCATCTGTAGTCTTGAATGCAAATGCGTTAGCACTTCCAACAGAACCTGTAAACTGCAATTTACCACCATTACTACGCATGAGCGCACCATTATCGGCTTCTATATGAACACCACCAGCACCTTGAGCACTGTAAAGCTTCACTGCAGGCCATGAACTCCTGGAACCTGACATAACGTTCCACCCTGATGATCGTGTGTACACGTTTCCACTAGCACAATTGACATCAAAGTCACCGCTGGAAAGATCAACATCCATCTCTGCAGCATCTGCATCAATTTTACCGTTGGCGCTCAGGTGAATACCACCAGAAGTACCATTGGCGACTAGTTGAACCGCCTGGTTGTCATCCTCACCACCGACCAGTTGAACCGATCCGGCGCCGTTAGTCAAGACAATGTCTTTTCCTACACCACCCTGGGCACCCAGGTATATACCACCAGCAGAACCGATGTCAACTGCACGAGCCTGAGCATTAGCACCAGTCAAAGCCAGCTTTGTACCCGCACGGACTGCGAGCCATTGGCCGGAGTTATTGACATAGTTAGCTGCATCTCCAAAGGTGAGCTTGTTAGTGCTATTGAGTGTCAGACCTGTTCCGTCAGTATGAGTCAGAGTTGTATCAGAATCAGCACCAAAACTAAGGACAGCTGAATCAGAGAGAAGCTTGACATCATTACCAAGAACTGCATCTTTAACAACACTCAAACCACCGTCAGTCTGAAGTGAACCATCTGTTATAGAAGTGGCATCAGTTGCATCATCAACAATAACCCGACCACCAAAATAACCTTGTTTTACAACACTCAAACCACCATCAGTTTGAAGTGAACCATCTGTTGTAGAACTGGCTTGTGTTGCATCATCAACGATGACTCTTCCATCGGCGGTAAGTTGACCGGCAGACGTAATAGTAACACCGGAAGAACCGGCTCCGCCAGCAACATCAAAATCGCCATTGTCTTCAACGCGGAAGACCTCCGTGCCATCATACTGCTTAAATACAAAATCATCAGAATCAACCTTGAGTTGCATAATGATCTCGCCAGCGGTTCCATCCATGTCAAGTGCCAATTGGGCTACACCACCGTCTTCGAATGAAATGTCACCAGAATCGGAATCAATTTTGACTGAATTGGCAGCATCCAGTTCAATATTTCCATCAGAAACAAGATCCAAAATACCGTCAGCAGACTGATAAATGTACGTACCGGTATCACCAAAGTTAAGTTTAGCGTCAGTTGTCGAAGCACCGATTGTCACATCACCTGTGCTATCATTGTAAGTTAAATCAGCAGCACCACCAAAATCACCGTCATTATTGTATTGAACTTGTGTGTTTGAGCCTTTAGCATCACGATGGTCTGAACCTGATTGTAGGCGAACACCATCCCAATAAAGATGACTTCCAACATTATAAAGCTTGTCGGTTGTATTACTGGGGGCGCTCATTTGCTCAAGGTTAAACGCACCGGATGCCACCAAGTCGCCACCGAAACAAGCAACACCAAAAGCATGCTCGCCAGCTTCCTTACCTTTACCGTCAATATTACCGGAAACGAAAAGAAGCACATCCTGACCGGGAAGGGCCGGGAATGCTGTTGCAGCGGCGGACTTTTTTCCACCTGGTCTAGCCACGATAAACGATCCTGTTAAACCTACATTATGTTGGCCATTACCTGCATTAGAAGCAGACATCTGGCTAAGTATTAATCCATTTGCCAAGAGATTTCTCCTAAGAATCCAAAAATGCGCTAGGATTCAAATAAAGAGTTAAAAAAAAAGAAGAGCGTAAATTCACATTAAAAACGTTTGCGCAGACGACAAATAACATGAAATTACGATCTAATTATTAGTGCAAATACAAAAAAACTAGAGTATTTTTGCAAGACACAAAATTTTAAAATTTAAAATATTTTGCTATTTGAAATAGGGTGAATTTTATATTTCTGGCGGGTCAAAAAAAAAATTAATCTTTTATTTCTTCAAGAACAAATTTGTAATGTTTACCATTTTTATTGTTTTTAATGGTAAGGTACTCTTCTTCCTCAACAATTGTCCAATCACCTCTTTCATTTCGTAAATGAAGGTCACCGGTGTATACGTTGGCAAAACGATTGGTGGAACTCCCTAAATCAACAGTGGAATCTAGGCCCGGGATTATTGATCCGCTCATTACTAAATCCCCACCAAAAACAGAGGTTCCTTTTATGGTCGAGTCTTTAGAACCAATGGCTCCTGAAACAAAGAAACTAATGTCAGATGCCTCCTTGGGTTGCATTGCACCTGCAGCCATCCTGCTACCAGATAGAAAAATTACCTGCCTGTTACCGGCCCCATAATGGTCACGCAGTCGCATTATTTCTTCTACAGAGGTACCATTAAACACATCAAACTTTAAATCATTAGTGCTTCCATCATGTGATATAGCAGCCCCCACAGTTCCACCTGAACCCGCAAATTCTAATGTAGAGCTCTCTGAGTTATTATTTCTTTGAAGCCTGATTGTTGGGCTTGAGTCTTTTGCATGCACCAATGTGCTAGGGTTATTAAGACCAATACCAATCCTGTCTGTATCACCTTTCACATACAATGTGTTATCGTCTCCAAGCGTTCGCACTTGAAAATCAACATCACCGCCATCCCCAATCTTTACGATATCCTGCCCAGCTTCAGATACGGTAATAAGCTGTTCGCCCCCTACTGTAATTCCAATTGCATCATCAGCAAACTGTATAAATGTGTCACTATCGCCGATGTGTTTGATGTACTCTGCAACCTCTACATCCCCTAGAACCCCAAAAGATCCTGTAATTCCAACATTTCCGGAAAATTGTGATCCGGTCAAGGTGGCCACAACTCCATCGTTAATGTTGAGTGTGACATCCCCACTGGTTCCGCCACCGGTAAGACCAACCCCAGCGGTTACACCGGTAATATCGCCCACCGTGCCGTCATTAATAATTGTAACCTGACCATTGGAACCGGTTGATATACCAATCCCTGCGCCGGCAATGAGGTATGATGTTCCATCAACAAGGTGGGTCAATGATCCAGACAGTCCTTGATCAAATTTTACGACGCCAGTAAACGTAGAACCAGATATAGTTGCCACCACGTTATTATCAATATTTAGGGTAACATCACCACTAGTGCCCCCACCTATTAAGCCTGTACCGGCAGTTACCCCGGTGATGTCGCCATCTAGTGTTCTAACGGTAATTGATCGCGATGCAGAGTCGCCCACCAATGTAACATTAGCACCCGCCTTAAGGGAAAATGTTTTATTTGAAGAATCAAACGATATAGCAGAATCGCCGCTAACACTACCACCATCTGCAGTAAGTGAAATTCTATTAATACCATCACCCACACCAGAAGTTCCAGAAAGTAATGGAATTCCAGAAAATGTCAATACACCATTTTCATTATATAATTTGTTTAAAATTTCCGGGGGGGCGCTGTGAGGTTGGAACACAACACCACGACCTGGCATATTAGGATCCTTTAAACCAATTTGAAAATCAGCCTGAGAAATTATTCGCCTAACTTCTTGATTTTTGGAATCTTTTAATACCAGAAAAGTTTGTTTTAGCGTTTTGTTTTTATCCTGTATTGCCATTGCATAATCAACCTATATCATAGTTCGTCTATTTCCGTTATAACTATAGACGTTTTCAAATATGGATCATCATTTCTATCAACTGCAATTCCGTCAAAATAAGGTAAGGAAGATGTAGAGTGCGGGCTTAGATTTTGGGATATTGTATCCATGGCATCAATTAAATCGTTATCATTATTTACAAATTTTATATCTATCGCCGGCTCCATTACCTTAACTAGTGCATCGATAGAATTGTTGTAAAATGCAGTATATTGTCTTTGTTCTAACCTATCCCTAAATTGACCGTATCTATCGTAGCGATACACCGCAGAGTTATAAAGAGGATCAATATTAATCAAACCATACCTTAATGCATGGGCACCACTAAATTTTTCATCATCAATGACCTGTGTTCTTGTGGCCATTGTTCCTCCAGATAATTTTTTGGTTAAGAATTGTTCATTATTAATCCCGACCTGAAATATAAATCTTCTTACATCTTTGGGTTCTGTTAAAATCTCAATCTGTGTATCACCAACAGAACCACTCAGTACCACAAAACCGTCATCAGAAAGAACACGTGTTGGATTTCCAACATACGGAAATGGCAAAGACCTGTATCCTTTCCATGTAGTTGTATCTCCATCTTGGGAAATTTCAAGGGCTCCTGAGAAATAATAGGCATTAACGTTAATTCTCTTAAATTGCCTTTGGCTGAAAATTGTACCACTCATCGCTAATCTACCAAAATAATTTTGTAAATTTGGCATCAATGAATCATAATATATCTCATTACTATCGATTATTTTTACGCCTTTAAGTAATGATCCTGTTGTGCCTTGCGTTCCCTCAGTGCACCGACCAACAACGCCCCTAGTTCCCGCAGAAAGTTTTCCATCATACACTTCGTCAATATAGGTGCCTCTATACGTGTAAAAAGGTTCATTCTGGTATTGATCAACAGTATCATAATTACCTAATGCCTCATGAATGGCGTCTGATGTTAGAGGCTGGTTTGTTTGACCGATGGTTGGGTAATTATCACAAACAATGGTTCCAAACATCGTTATTTTGCTCGGTCCTTTGGACATTACGTTGCGAAAAGTCTGAGCAAAGCCCGCTTCTGTGGCAGGATCACCGGTGGCTTTGTTCAAGGCAGGACATTGTTGGTTTGCCATCCCTATCACTAATTTGTCTGTTGGCATTAAAATATAGGGTGAATAACTCCTTAGGCTTCCATAGGGTTGGATGTATTGTTGATTTGGGTATACAGTGGAAGGAAATTTAAATGCGCTACCACTAGTTATTCCACCTACCACGCTGGCTTGAAAACTCCTTCCTGAAGCATTGGCAAACATATCACGGCCACCATCCGGATTGCCAAAATATGTCATATCATAATTTGCGCTGTCATATAATCGATCACGAGTAAATGTTCCCACCAATGCATTAGGATAAATTCCCGGGGTAACTGCAATCATTGGCAACTTAAATGTTCCCGTAACACCTGCATTGGTTCCGGTTAACACTAGGTTTTTTCGTTGATAACGACTTAATTGGTGCACAGGAGCTGACGATTTACCGAAGGTACCGTATGTGATAACCTCTTTTTCCCTGTTGACAGTGTAAGGTCCATTAAAATTATCGTAATATTCATCTGTTTCAAGATCAAAATATATCTGTTTACCCGTATATACCTGCCTGTCTACCGGGGTTTCAAATTGATTTAAAATAAAGAATGCACCAGCTTGCGCAAATTTACCGTCATCTAATGCATCAATTGAAAATGTATTAACACTACCGGTCCATTCAAATGTTATTCTTTCAACCATAAATGGGTGATTAATATAATCTGACATATGCAGCAATTGAGAACCGGTGGCATCAAATTTTGAAGCCAACGGAAAACCGGCAAAATTTGAAGGAGCACCAGATGCCCTACCGGTTTTTTTAGGCACTTCACCCGTCAGGGCATTATCGGCTATGCCATTAGGAAATGCAATATAAGAAGACGATCTAACTGTGTTTGACCTATTTAAAAAATCAACATTACTACCGGTTGTAAGATCACCGATAATCTCCCATTGTTTTTGTTTCCAGTTAAAATATGCAATACCAGAATTAATTCCTGCCGCCAATCCCAATGCAGAATTTGCATATGGCGAACTATGTGCCGATGTACCGGTGCTGAAATATATGTCGGTGTCGGTGGCAGGATTGAGTTCTATAACAATCTGTCTTTTATCTTTTAAAGGTGAACTAAACCCAAAACCCATTGCAGGTTGTGGTCCACGCAAGGTATAAAACGACGATGTTGCGTTTAAATTAACCCGAGAATCATCATATGGTTTTAATGATTGTGAAGATAAATTATTTGTTGTTAAACGAAACATTTTATCTGATACACCGGCAACAATACCGCGTGAAACAAAAATGCTGCCCGTGGTATTAGGATTGGCTATGCCGATAGAATAACCCTCTTTATTTTCAACAGAGGATGACCCAAAAATATAATCCGGTGGTAACATCAAAGGATATGACATTCCAACGGGTGATTGTGAATTATTGGGAACTGATGCTGAAAACATCAAGGTAAGAGTATCATCAAAGATAGATGGTGTTTGCTTTACATAATCCTGATCACCGGTTCTTTTCAGTGCAGGATATGTTCCCATCGCCTCATCTTGCAACCTTAATTGCACACGGGGTGGTAATCCTAAAAATGGTCTTTTATTGCTCACGACGCTATGCTCCCCATTTTATTTCTTTAAACCCCCATATACTATAGAATCAGTGCCCATATTCCAACCTGTATGATATGAAATTGCATATTCAAATCCGGATGTGGTACCATATACGTTCTTATCAAACATTGATAAAACAGCAGACCCAGTGGCATTAAAAAGTATATTTTTAAATTCTGAGTCATTTTCAAGATTATTTGTCAACCCCCTCCCTTCAGAGGAAAATATAGAAGAAATACGAGCCTCTATATAACTTTCATCAGCAAAGGGTTTAATCTGGCTGGAGGTAATTACTGTTTTAACAATTCTATTTGTTGCCCCTGCAGGTAGAAATATAGGTAAATCTGTAATATTTTGTACCGGCGGATTTAAATTATCTGTGGGAATGTCTATATTAAATGCGGCAATTTCCCAATTTATATTATAAGTTATCCATTGATCAGGTGTAAAAGACGGGTATTTCAATCTTCCAAACGAACCCGATGTATACCTTAAAACACGTCGATCATTAAATGGAGATATTGGTTCACTATAATGCCTTCTCCCATTACCTGGTACCTCTTGTTCTTGAACAATGAATATATTAGGTCTTTGATTTATTGTGACAGGACTAGAATAATCAAGTGGCTCATTACTCAAATCTGCCTGCATAGATTCACGTTTATCATATGAAAGAGGTACCGTAAAATCAATCTTTTTACGAATGGGAAAAACCTCCACAATACCGTTTAATTGCCCTAATGCAACATTTGATTGGCATCTATCTAGTGGTGATAAACTAGCAGTGATTGAAACATCATTAAGTAAAAATGCATTAGACCCCGAAGGATTTGTATTGATGGAATTTTTATCCACAAACATTATTCCATCGCCAATATTTCTTTCGAGTGTCGTTTGACCAAACATCAATTCTTCATATTCGTGATTAATGATAACATGATATCCTGGTCGTACCCCAATATTTTCACTACCTATTCCAGCCTGGGAGTCGTTAAAAGATATGCCTAATTCGCCATGGCTACCCGACAGTGCCAAGCGTGACATTGGGCCCATTGATAAATGGGGAAGCAATGACATAAAATTATATTTTAATTTATTTGCACTAATCCCTTGCCTAAATGAAGACATGGTACCTGATAGTGTGATGCTGCTTCTTTTAGTACTCGCCATTACCTTTCCTATGAACTATTGGGAACAATTGTTATAACCCATGTATTTTCTGTGTCAGATATTTCCACAAAATTTTCATACACCTTTTGAGGTGCAGCACCGGGACCAACATCCTCATAACCTACAACTTTATCTTTCACGCGTAACCTAGGTGGCACAAATATATCTGCCCAATCATATCTAAATTTTGCCCTCTCCAACATGTGTGATTCAATAGTAAATTGCACACCTAAAAAGTCTGTCTTTCGCGGTAGTAATCTTTCAATGATTATACCAATGGAATCATCAAACCACCGATAAAATTCAAAAAACTCTTTAATTTTAATTCGAGACGTCAATCTATTAAAATAAATGTCTCTTAAATTCTCTAATGTAGGATATTCATCTGCAAACAAGTATTCCGTATTGCCTATAATGTTGTTCCATTCATCAAGAGTTGAAAACATGTTTATTATATCTTCATTTAAAGCCTGAACAAATGAATTTTCTACAATAAAACGCGTGTCATCCTGTGGTTCTTCGCTTCTTAAGACATTGTATGTCGGTGTTGCAGAGGCATTATTCTCTATTTCATCTGCCCGATTAGAAAAACTTCTTATCCTCACTTTGTTTTCAGCGCTTCTTTCATCAAATTTTGGATCAATATATGAATAATCAAACCTCTGTGAACGAAACGCCAACCTGTTGGGTTCAAAGCCGGTACCCGACATTGCGTACATTACTTTGGTACCATGGCCGTCCTCTGTAGAAGGACGCCAAGGAACGCCGCGGCACCCGCTAGCAAAATTCTGGCTATAATCAAATAAAACCACGTTGCCGCCGGCGGAGGCAGACTTTATTAATTGATCACCGCTAACATCCAATCTTAACCTTTCAAATGATCCGGTGGGAGTGGTGGTAAAGTTAAAGTTGACAAAAGGATTATTAACCCCTAGTGATTTAGGATTCCTGGTGCGCTCCTTAAATTCTGCATCTGTTAAAGCCTTGCTCCAGAATCGGATTTGAGAAACTTCACCGCTAAACCTAGTTTGGCGTGAAAGAGAGGGCACCACGGGATCGTCTTGATTTAAATACAATCCCCTAGCATCTACATATAGGCTTTGGCTTCCGATGGTAATAAACGATCCCGAAGTATTACTATCATATTTTTTACTTAATGCATCTCTTTCAGGATTTAATGATGCATATTTATCTGTCCATGGCAAAAACAATGTTGAGCTCATGTGATATTCGGTAATGCTTCCATAACTTTGCTTTGCAGCCTTAAGAAAATACGAAGAAGATATTACCGATCCAATTTCTTCACCGCACCTTCTCCCCCAACCGATTTTCCAGGTGTTACCATCAAAAATATTTACACCTGTTAACACCATTTCCAGTGTAGGCATTTGTATAGAGCCAGGTGCAGCTGTGTCAATCCTGCCTGGGCGACCAAACAAAAACAAAGATGATGTGGTCACATTTCCCACTTGACCCACGGTACCTGAAATTGCTATTAAATTAAACATAACACCGTGTTGACCACTTAAATTACTATTTGTGCCGGTTACATTAAGCCTCATTAAACTCTGGGTTGCAAAATGAGTTGAGCTAGTAGGGATACTGGTAACGTCAAACCTATATAATGCTTCATATGTAAAAGAACCAGACGTAAACAATCCATCGTCAGGATTTCGAGAGATACCGTGTAAAAAAGTATTATGTGAAACATTTGGGCCACCAGATGGTGCATATTCATATGAACGCACCATAGGCCCTTGAGGGGAAGGCATACCGACTTCAACCCTGGAAGCTGAAAGAAATGGGGAAATAATGAATGGCACATTAGGATGTACGCCCAGTGTATCTGTCGTAGCTGCAGTGGGGTTGGGTGCCAACGTTGCAGAATAATTAAGCATTCCTAAATGATCTGTTTTTAAACGCCGACTATCCTGTATTTTTGTTGATTTTGGACCACCGAATTCTCTAATTCTAAAATTATTATCCGGATTTAAACCAATAGATCTTATTAGCGCCTTGATTGAATGCACTGTGCCTTTACTGGTTATAATTTCTTGAATATTGGTTAAAACTCTGCGCCATAATTCATTTTGCACATACCGTAATCCAAATTGACTATATGAAGGATCTGCCAATAAATTTTCACCATCCAAATATTGCTTCAATCCTGCATTAGAATAAAAACTCGGTAGCTGAAACCCATAATGATTTCCTAAAAATGTCAAAAACTGATCTGCGATTGTATTGTCTTTATCGTAATCCACACTCAACAAATCTGAAAAGTGATCTGTATACATTTTTAATTCATCAAAATATTTTCCCCACATTAACATCATTAATGACATTAATTGTGAAGATCCTAATTTTCCGCCCCCTGGAAAACTAATAGAACCTGTAGAATAAGGTTTGTCTAATTCACCCTTTATTGTAGAAAAACCTTCTGTAAATTGAGATTCCATCAAATAATGCGGTGGTATTAATTTTGTAATGAGGTTTGGATTATTTGCGTCATAAACACTGGCAGAAAGTAATAAATTTTTATTTAAATTCATTACATTATCAACATAAGGAAAGAGTATCGGATTTAATTCAGCTCTTTCGTTTTTAATGGGCATTTTACCGGTTAAACCTATAACCTTTTCTACCTCACGTAAAGAACTAGTAAAATTAGTAATTGTTGAATGTAACGATTTTCCTGAACTATCTAAAACTAAATTATTGTTAGAATATGAACCACTAGGCTCATTAAACTTAAAATATAATCTTAAATCTGGTGAAGAATAGACGTTTTTATAAAGAAATTCTTTTTGTTTAGTTTTTTCAATTACTGTATTATAAAGACGAAATTCATCAATTGCACCTGACAATGTTTGTTTGGGTATAAAGTATTCTGGTTCCAGTGTAGTTGCATTTGTACCTGATATTACCAAACTTCCCGAACCTATAATAAAATCACTGGCAATGAATTTAAAATCACCAAATGTGCCGGCGCTGCGAGATTTCGAGAACAATGTACCTGTTTTGTACATTTTAATGTCAGCCAATGTAGGCATAGAAAAATTATCATAAACAACACTAACATAATTGAATCTACCTTTTTGTATTTGCATACTCGCAGATAAAACACCTGTAGAATCAGCAGAACTTCCGGAACTTATTACAAAAAATAGATCACATGTCTCAGTTGAACTAGAATCTGCAAGACCCAGCGTCAGGTGATTGCTGGCATCATAATATTTTTGTGCTATTATTTGATTATCGTTTACTTGTGGTGGTACAAATACTGTCATTTCAAATGTAAGTGAATCATTTAAATTAGGACCAATAACAACATCACCCGTTTTGTCTTTGGATAATGCAGGATATAGGTTACCCGCCGAATCTTTAACACTTATATATGTTCCTAAATCTTTAGAAAATCCATTGGCCGGTGTTTCATCCACCATAGTGCCTGAAAAGTGTAAAAAGCCTCTATATTTTGGGAATCTATCGTAGATGTATTTTTCATAGCCTGTAAGTTCATCAAAAAATGCCTCAAATTCCTTTTTATTCCCATCAAATGGAAATTCATTAATTATTTTATCAAATGATACATTCACCTTTGATTCAGCTGAATTAAAAAATGTATGATTTTCAAAATTCACCCAATTAATCGGAAGTTGTTGAGTTGATTTCATACCTTGTCGCCAGTGTGTAAGATATCTAAACGAACTGGTAGAATCCACATTAGTGTCTATAAAATTTTGCGATGAATCCAAAGCGGTTGGTGCAGATTCATAAAGTATTTTTTGTAACGTTGTTGGGGAAAATAACGACGTTTTTTTAAATAAGGAATCTTCGTTATTTGCCATAATTAATTAACCTTGAAACTAGTGTTAAGCGCCTGACTTATAACATTTCCCCCGGCTTCTTTATGAAGAAATTCAATTGTATAAATTCCACCTTTAGGTAAATCCATTGTCATTTCAAAATACATGCCTTCCGAATCAGATGATAATTTAGTCCCATTATTTTCTGTTTCAAATGGGATATATATTTCGCCGCTATTCATATCCTTTACACGATAATAAACATCACTCATAAAAATACTTTCAAGACTATAAGGTAGCCTTTTTGCTTTATAGACTGCATTAAAATCCCTCACAAAGACCCTGAACAAGGCTTTTTCATGTTGTTTATATTCGTTTTTTGAATTAGTTATAATAAAATTTAAATCCATGGGATTAACATTAAATGCCACCCTGTTAATTCTATCAATTTTAAGGCTACCGGTATAATAACCAACAGTTCCATCTGCAGAGCTCCAATATTCATCAAATGTAATTGAACCACTACGGGTAATCATTTCTGCCAGCGTGGTACCCCATGATACAAAATTGGAATCATCAGATGGAATGGCAAATGAAGCAGAATAAACCCCTGTCACATAATTAATAAAATCTGCGCCGCCTGCATGGGCTACGCGGGTGCCGGCTTGGTGTTGTGAAGCATTTGCGGTAAAACTAAACGATCCGGTTCGTAATGTCAACAACATACAATTAGCACCAGTCACCTCAGTAAGGGCTGAACCTGAAACAATATTTGCCGGTAGGCCACGATGGAAATTCTTTAAAAATAAAGAACCACTTAGATCAAAATAAAATGATTTGTGATGATCTATGACTGTATCATCCCATATCACATCCAACCTTGGCCTTAATTTTGCATTCCTAACATGGCGTGAGGCAAATCTTTTAACAAAACGTGTTTTGGTATCTTCTTCTTGGGAACCTGTGAATGAAAGCCGAAATCCGTGATCAGGTAAAATGCCTGCCAATGTTGCTGAGACAATTTTTGTCACGTCCATTGTAAGATTTTCAGTGCCTAATTCAAAATTCTGCGAAACCCCCAAGGCCTGCATCCCTTGTCCATCATTTAGGTTTCCAGAAATTATTATATCAATATTGGCCGGATACCCATCGGCCGCTGTGGAATCAATATTCCCTTGTGCATTAGCCCCTGATAGGTGCCATTTGTTTAACGTACTGCCAATAAAAGAAGAAGTCAAGAAATTAGCAGCGCCGAGATCATTATATGATGCCACATTCCTACCAATTCCTTCCTCAAAACTTTGAGAAAGTGGAAATAGCATTACATTAAAATTGGTTGGAGTAAGTTGTCCACCCATTATATCATATAGGTTTAAATTACATTTAAATTTAGAACTATTGATATTGAGCGTCTGATTCATGTGTTCCCTAATTCTAGAATAATCAAACTTAATCAATAATCGGGTTAGCTCATTAGGTTTGTCAGTACCAGTAATCACAGATTCATTATATAAACGATATAAATCAAGTGTTGATGCATATCCTACATTGGCATTAGATGCACTAAAATTATTATCAATGATTTTATTGGTTATGTAAGTATCCTTGCTGGCGCTTAATATAAGATACATTTAAATTTTCCCCTTAAGCCGATGTTCCCAAAATATCAAAATCAGGAAATTTTAATTGAAAAATGCTTCCCGCCGGAGGGACTATCATTCCTCTCACCTCCAAATTTCTGGGGGTGAATGTCACATTATCATAATTTCGCCCATCTATTATACCATAACGTGCCGTTATGCGTGGTAATTCAACCATTGATATTACACCCTGGGTATTAACAATTATATTCACAATATCAGATAAAACTATGGGTTGATTAATTTGAAAATTATCAACTGTAAGAATTCCCTTTAATCTTTTTGCAACTTGTTGGATCACCAATTGTTTGTTGGCGCTTGGATTTGACACAATTGAAAATGAAACTGCAAAATTTAAAACCCTTGCGTCTAAAATATCCATTGCATCTGACACTAGTCTAAATTCATTCAAATACGTACTTAAATTCTTTTTTAAGGCATCTGTAGCCGGTACCAAATGATGTTGTTGGTTTTTACAAATAACATGCAAATTTGCTGCCAACATATTATTTGGGTTAGATGAAATTGCCGCACGATAAACCCTGCCAAATGTGGTAGGCAACGTGTAAATCCTGGCCAGCGTATCAGCCTTGCTAACCATACGAGATTGCATTTGTCTTGCCTGCGGTATTTGTGCCCTTAGTTCTTCCAACGTGGGGGCGGGTAAACCGCCGACTGCATTTGTTTCATTGTTGGCACTAACAGAATTTTTAACTTGCTCACCGATAACGGGATCTACAATATTTTTAAAAGTAAACCCAAGTTGAACAATTGTGTTAATTGCGCCGGGATCTGCATTATGACTTAAACCACCACCATGCCGGTACTTGATTCTAAGCGTTGTGTTTTTAGGAGAAAATCCCAATGTTTGGCTCTTAAGTAGCGAATTGGGATCAATAACAAATCTTGAAAAGGTTTTTTTACCAAATAATGGAAGCGCTAACTCACTGGGATCTGGAATAATATCATCATCCAATGTATCTGCATCTCCTCCCCCAAACACCAATTTTGTGGTCCTATCAAGCGGGTCTGTAAGCACCATAAACCTTCTGGGGGCAGGAATTATTTCCATTTGTTGCTTTACAATCTCACCATCTTTACCAATTGTAGGAGAGCCGCCATACACCACATCCTGACTCAGTGAATTCACCTCATAATACTGGTTTAAATTTGAATCCACAACTGAAATAACTTCTGTAATATTAGGGTGAGGTAAAGGTATTCTCCTAAATGGAACATGTGAATTTGGTATATTAATAGTGTAAATAGATTCATTACCAGAAACACATGTTCCAACCAAACTCAACGTATATGACATAGGCAATCCATTACTGTCTACTGTCAAAACCTGACTTGTGGCCTTAACATCCCCGAAAGGATCTTTTTTTCGAAAATCCAATTCATCCACCAGATTAAAAATAATACCATTATTGGCGCTAATACGTGTACCTATTTCAATAACAGGCAAAGCATCCTCCATGGGACGCTTTTGACCATCCGGAGCTGTTTCTGCGGGCACAATTATACTAAATGTAACGTCCGCACTTGCGGGTGAGGCACCCGCGATAGGAACCCCGGCTGAACGCAGGTGCCTTACTACATTGCTGGGTTCAACGGCCGTTAATGCGTTTAATTCATTGAATTGGTGATCCAAATAGAAAGACAATGAATCACCCACAAAAGCGGCCATATCCAAAAAGAGCCCGCCTACACTTCCTTCTGAGAAATCCTTGATTTTATCTGGGAAGTATGTTTTTGCATAACTCAATAATTCCGCCCTAAAACCATCGAAGTCCTTTGAGAGATAATTTCTCTCTTTTTCTTTTTTAACCTTTTTCTGAATATCTTGAGCCATCTCTTATCCCGCAATAAAAAGCACTATTTCAATTGCTCTATTAAATGAATTCAATAATGGTAAATCATATGTTACCAATATAGAAATTTTTGCAACGTGTTCATTGTCATCGTATAAAGTTTTAGGAACAAAATCTATCAAATTAACATAAGGCATAAAATCACTACATGCCTGTGTGATTCTTGACATTGCCTCAACGTCTGCATTTTCTGTACCTAACTCAAATGTAAGTTCCCTTAAATTTGCACCATAATTATACATACATACTCTTTCGCCTTTATTCGTCAGCAAAAGATTCCTAAAATTATCAGCTACTTGATTTGCCAAATCTTTATTCATGGCAAACAAACCTTCGTAATCATAACCAAATTGCAGAGGTGTTTTTATCCCAACAGGTATCTCAACACCTTGGGTATTCTTAAGTTGTTGTTTTTGCCCTACTGACAACCCAACACTTTTAAAATTATATTTTTTAAAGTTCTCTGCCATTATTGTCCTTTAAATAGACTACATTTTAAATATGACGTAAAAAAAAA
>TARA_R100000808_G_scaffold1950_1_pt1 | contig 78263 bp, 135 predicted proteins | sample TARA_R100000808 | Tara Oceans TARA_R100000808 (sample SAMEA2622852) | marine metagenome | biome: marine biome (ENVO:00000447); feature: marine epipelagic mixed layer (ENVO:xxxxxxxxx); material: "saline water (ENVO:00002010), including plankton (ENVO:xxxxxxxx)" | depth 140 m | reverse complement strand
GCTTGCTTGTCTGCCATAATATTTTATCTTTCCATCTGCCATTCTCGCTGGCGAAATTCTGTCATATACTGTCCCGCTTCAAACGAACCCTCAAATGGGCCTATATGTTTGCCATCGTCTAGTTCAACGTACCATCTTTCGCACACTCTCGGCATGAGGCGTTTGGCCTCCCAATTAGGGTCAAAGTATTCTCTTTTGTTAATTAATTTCATTTTAAATTCTCTATGCCTTCTACCCGTGTTCCGTCCCAATACCAACTGCCTTCGTACTCCTCTTGAATCTTGCGCGATTTGTTCATGCGTAGGTAAGAAAAGTCTCCAGATACCCCTTTAAAGCACCCAAAATCCTCTATGGGAAGCGTTGCTGTCTTGGGCTTGCCGTTCTCCATAAATTCAGAATCAAGCACTATACGGGCGTGTGTGGCGTGTTTCGGTGGCTTGGGAACTTCTACGGCCCAATCCGCTCTACCTACGATTGTTGTTGGTTTTGACTTAAATGGCATCTTTTTTACTTTCTTTTTCTTGGTGCGCTTTATATTCGGGCCAATACTTTACCCGCATCATTTCAAAAAATCGTTCATCATTACACCCAGCATAGACTCTTTTCCTTCTCTCACTTGCGTTTTCCATTCCTTTGGGCGGTTTGCGCTCATTGTATTCTCGTTTCACTGAATTAAATTAATTAATTATTCAGCAAGAGAGATGGGGCTACCGTGACTAGAGCGGCAACCCCATTCTCCTACCTACTTATCCTGCTGTGCTGCATTGTATCCCGCTGCATAGCCGTCATTCCAATCGTCGGACACTTCCTCATCCCAATCGACGTAATCATCGTCATAGGATTGCAGGGGTGGCGCGTCGATTGTCTCATAAACACCAACAACCTTATATTTAGAGGTGCGGAGTTTCTGACATTCGCAGTCGTGCGGCACACTTACAACGTCACTGGGGTCGATTTCAACAACCATTAAGTGACCTCCTCCGCTGGCGTACCCCTTTGCGTATTCGTAAGAACCCGCATGAAAACCAGCAGAACAACCGATGTTTGCATCATCACAAACAGTGTTGCGTGTCATTTTCAAGGTTTGACCAACAGAGTTATCGAATTTACCACTATACTTGTCGGTAAAGTCGTGATTTACCCCTTTGTATGCCAGAAAGTTACCGTCTGGCGTGAGTGGCATATTTTTATGCTCCAAGAACGCATATAGCTCGTTTGTTGCGCGAGCAGATGGGTTATCCATCAGCTTACCAAGAAACTTTACTAACGGTTGATATGGGAGATTTTCCCGCATAAAGTAAAGAAGCCTATCGACTACATGATTATGGATTTCTTCCCCATCATAGAGAACCTGTCCATCCACGACCTCGATAAGTCCATCACTGTATGCAGGAACCGCTTTGGCAACGTCAAACAAATCCTCAAGCAAGTCGAAATCTTCGGCTTGGAGGGCGAGTTTAGCACGTTCCCATGAAGGATGCGATTTTTGCATCGTTTGCGCTTTACCGTCAATTACAACGGTTAGCGAGTTGTCAGTTAGGATATGTGGTATCATAATTTTTCTTTCTCTTAACTCTACTTACAGTATATCAGCTTTTTTAGTTTAGTCAAGCTGTTTTTTAAGTTTTTGTTTCTTTTTTTCGGCTTTAAGGTCTGCTAGGATTTGTCCTACCATGTGCATCATGCCGCCATCGTAATCATCCATGATTATAGTATTCTTTTGGATGACTTCATACTTTTTTATCAATTTATCAATCATAGCTTCCGTATCCATTATCGTCAATTAGTTTCTGTATAAGATTTAATTTAATTTGTAAAGTGTTGTGTACGGTCATTTGTGATTCGCGGGTAGCCTTTATGTTATCCATATAAAATTTAAAAACTTCCTCAAAAGTCGCGTTCTCGGTGAGGTCATCGCTCCACCAAACTTCATAGTTTGGTCGTTTCATTCCCTCGCTGGATATTAATCCTTTGAGAGTCGGCCCAAATTTCTCCATTCTATCTAGCTCTTGCATGAATTTAGTTGATAGATTTAAATATGAATTGCCTTTGTCTATAATATTCTTACCTAGTTCTTCATTCAATTCTTCTTTATGACTATCAAGTTCGTCAAACATCTCCATTAGTTCTTCTTCTACTTCAAGACATCTGTTTGAATAGAAGTCATGGCTTGCCATGTTCATTTTGAATTGTTCTTTTTTTTCTTCTTCGTTCATAACTTAATTAATTTAAATAAATATTCACTGTTTGAGAAAGGGTGACGCAAGACAACCTATCAAATCTTGCGCCACCCATCGTGACGGCAACCTACACCCGCCTACGATTTTGATTTCTCACAAATGTCAATCACATTGACATAATTCTCAAGGCGTAACCTATCTTCTTTGGTCTGGTCGTGCCTCCACTTATTCGTATCAACGATGTAAAACATATCGTACTTATCAAAAACCTGTATAAGCTCGCCTAACAGGTCGTGCGATGGTTTAACGCCCTTCGGAGAAGAAAATTCCACGCCGAATGTTGACGCAACCTCTTGGATTGCCTTTATCTTTTTGTGGGTCTGGTTATCCTGCTTCATGGCGTTATACTTCTCAACAAATGAGCCTAGCGTTCCCATAGGGACTATGAGGTTCAGTTTGTTGAAGGTATGGAAAACCCCTTCGTCAGTGTAAACATCATCTTTGGCGCGGTTGTAGCGATACCCTTGATTATGTCGATGAAGTTCGTCAACTTTCTGAATATCAATCCACGCTTGGTGAAGATGCTCGTCCTCGATAATTTGCTTGAGTTGATTCTTTACCCAAGTAAACAAGTCAGTCCAACCGTCTTTACCCTCAATCTTTTGACGCTCCTTAACTTTGAAGGCGTAAATGTTTTTCGGAAACTTTAAGCCGATTTCCTCAAATGCGGTTTTCCAAGATGTAAGCGTAGCTGGGTCGTGATGTTGTTCGTACCCGTTCGTATTATTCGGTTGTTCAATGTGGAATTTATCAATGATTACATAAACGCCAGATTCGTTATCAACATCAACATCTGCAATCTTCCACCAATTAGCTTTCTTGCGCTCCCAGCGAGAGCAGTCATTATCAAAATCAAATTCAAAGCACTTCGCTGAATGTTTCTCATCCTTTGAACCGTATGAACCTGTTCCTCCTCCTGTGGAGTAACCAAACTCTGACAACTTATGCTGTGGTAGAGATGATAGTTTAACTATGTCTCCATCAAACTTACTTTCTTTGAGCCAATTAGCTTTCGCCTTTTTCGCAGTAACCATTTTTGATGTATCACTGTCGAGGTACGACTCAAACTGAATTAAGTATGGGGTTTTGCCTTGGGTTATGATTAATGGCAACATCTTGCCCATGACTCCACGGCGATGACCAACATCATTTTCGATGACAATGGTTCCCGAATCACATTCGATTCTGCTATTCTCATCTGGTTTATACTTGCTGCTCCTGTAAGACTTCTTAAAGGAGCGCAAGTCAACGCCTTGTGAATTGTATGTAGTAAAGGCAGACGAATCTACAACTTCACCGTTATACTTCAAAAGGCTTTTAATTACATCTTTGAGACGGTACAAAGGAGAATCTGTCCTAAATGTCGCTCCGTACAAGCATCTTGCTTCAAACAAAGTTTTGCAGCCCTTGAACCGTTCGCCAATCTGCTCCGCAAGCTCGTTTTGCGCTTGTTTCAATCTCTTTATGAGATTCTTTCGGGTGTATTCAGTGTATTGGAGTTTTTCGCGTGAAGCGGAAATTTCCAATTCCCCCAATGGAACGTGCAGAATCAAATTCTCACAAAGCAAACGCTTTAGTTCATAATCATCATCAGCTAGATTTAGCGCGTATTCATCAATCGGGTATCCGATGTTTCCCATGATTGCGATTGCGTCACCACGACTGTATCTGTCGTTGTTAACGTCAAGCCAAGACCAATCATCTGTGCTGAATAGCGCGTCCTTGTTGTCATTTTCAATAATAGCCTTCCATTCATGGTTGCTTTGCAACCCATGAACAATCGGCTTTGGTTTGAAATATTTAAATAAATTTATAGCTTTGGTTTTGAACTCATCGAAATCCCCGTCTTTAACAGGTATAACGATTTCCACACCATCAGCTTCATCGGTTTTCTCAACAGACAGTTTAGAGATTTGCCCAATTTGAGATGGGTCGATGTATGCGTTATATGAATGTTTCTCTCCGTTCAAATAAGAATTAATTACAAAGTTATCACCGTAGGCAAAAGCACTCTTGCTTCCCAAACCTAATTGACCAATTTGGTCGTTAGTGTTCCGTTTCGTTGACTCACCATAAAAAGCGTAAACCTCTTGGATTTCTTCGGGTGACAATGCCAAACCATAATCCCGCACTTTAAATACTGGATTCATTCGGTTGGGTAATGTGACTACGATAGGCTCATCTGGTTTTCCTGCTTCCACATGAGCATCATAAGCATTACAGGAGTATTCACGGATAACCGCAAGAGTTTTATCCGAGTAAAGTTGATTCCGTAGTACGTTAAATATGTGGGCTAATCCACTTTGCTTTATTCCAAACTTAACAGAGTCTTGAACACCGTGAGTTTGAACCGTAGTATTGTCGATAGGTCGTTGTTTCATACTCTTAATATAACAGGTTTTTTAGAAAAGTCAAGAGGGTTTTTTAACTTTTTTCACTTTTTTTAATTGTTACAATCATAGGATTTGACCTCCCATGTCATAAAACCATTCATTTCGTGGAATTTTAGGGCTTTTTCGGGTGAAATAAGGGATATTTTGCGCCTTGCAGTCTCAATGGGGGATTCGTCATATTTGACCCAAAAGGAAAAAAGCACCTCAAAAGAAGAACGATGGGATAAGCAATATAAAGCCAAATAAGGCTTACCTCCTACGCTTGGGCCAAGCTGGTTAGCCCACTTCTCTTTTTTTCCGACTGTTGACACTGGATAATTTTAATTACTTCATTTATGGTTTTAATATACTCTAAAGGATTCTTAACGGGAGAACTAAACTCGATAGTTAATGAATCTGGATGCGTATCTACATGAGCCATTAGTCTAGGGTAATGAGTATAAGATTTATCTTCATTGGAATGTGAAGAATCAACACCACTAAAATAAATGCTCGCGTGTGGATATTTTTTTCTCATATCATGCAATCTAACCCCTGCAACATTTTTCTTTTTTAATGTTACATTTAAATTGGTGACAATATCAGAAGAATTAATTTCAGAATTTTCTTTTACTTTGGAGTTTGACTCCCACTTAATCTTATATTTCATAGTTTGAATAAATTTAAATAATTATATGCACTTCACTATACTCAATCATTACACTCATAAGTCCAAAGTTTCTTTTACTTCTTCTACAACCTTGTGAACATCTTTCCAATCTAAATCTTCATCAAGAATACCATTGGAACACATTGACTTATCATAATAGCCACCAAGGTTTACGCGACAAGTTTCCGCAGTTACCCAAGTATAACCATGACCATTGTTATGTTCTTTTTCTTTACCTCTTATATGTACCGTAACAAAAGGTTTTGGTTCTGTTGGTTTAGCTAACCTAACTGTTGCCATGTCTGCGGGGAAATCCACCGTTTTCATGCGTGGAATTATATCCTCATTTTTAATTTTACCTTGAGCCGCGAGACTCAACGCCCTGCTATTTCTTTCCCATTTAATCTTCATTATCTTCCTTTGGAAAATGGTTTACTTCGTTGTTTGCTTTGCACACTTCCTCCCACCAATCCGTAGTATCTGGCAATACCGGATTGTCAAGGGGTTGCTGGTTTTGGTTTTTATCCTCTTTCATAACTAATTTTTTTCTCTAAATGTTCGATAGATTCATTAACGTAAATAACTCTACCATTAACAAAAGTTATCTCCATTTGCTTTGGTTTAAGGAGCGGTTGCGTCTCCTGTAAGACTTCGTTGGCATAAAGCACGTTATCCCAATTCACTAACACCTCTTTCTTGCCGTAGCTACAATTAAATTTAATATTCATCGGTCAGTTGAAAGATAAATAATAGACTGCTCCAATCGTTCTTTCATCTCTGAATGAAAATGGTCATGCCATAGTAGATGAGTGGTAATTGCTCCCACCATAGCACCTATAAATAAAAACAGTAGTATGTCTATTTTTTTCATTAGCAATCCTCCTTAATAATGTAATCGTCTTGCGTAACACTCTTACGAGCAAGGTTATCCTCTACATGAAGCAAGTGAAAGCTATCATTTTTGAACTGTTGTGTGGCGCATCCTGTAAAAATGACCGTTGATAATATAATAATGTATTTCATAATTTGTTTCTTTTAAGTCTCTAGTATATTCATTTTCTTTAATGTTGGCTTGAACGCCCATACTCCCTCATCGTCAATTTCTAGTATAAACGCATCCACTACCCGTGTTGATTCGTCATCTACAAGAACAAAATGCTCATGCTTATACGGATTGTATGTGACCTTGTGCCACTCACTGTCGCTAAATTGCACTTCGGAAAGAATGGTAGAGGGCCAATCCACCTTACCCTTCATTCTCTTGCCCTGTATGTAGGCGTGGACGTTCTTTCGTTTCTCTTTGCGTACACGCTCGTTTCCTGCCTTGCCGACCCTAAACACGGGGTCTAGCAACGAGATAGAGGTTACATGGTCTTCCACTAACCCCTTGTCATTACGGACACTAAAAACAGGTTTACCATTCGCAAGTTTGCGATTGAGATTCCTGTAAACTTGAACGTGACCTTTCATCGTACAACCATGTCGATGACGCTTACAAAGGCCAGTGCCACAACGACCATCAATAAAATCGGGAGGCTAAAAACAATAGTTAAATAAATAATTAAAAATATTTCTGGTGTAATCATATCTTCTGTTCTCCTATATCTAATTTAATAAATGCTGGTGTATATTCTCCAACGTATGCGTCAGCGATATTAAAATTAAAAAACTCAAGGGCTTCACAATAGGTCATATTGTCCCTCACCATAAGTATATCTAAAATGGTTTCATAATTGTAACACGCTTTCGGTGCTGCACCAAAGCTCTCAACTACACCAACGAACGCTTCTTCAAATCCATCTACGAGAAGGATGTCACCAATCTCCTCATCAGAATATCGTTCTTCTAAATAATTTTTAATTCTATCCATTTTAAATATCCCAATCATTTAACGCGCAATCTAATGCCCACTTCATATTGTACGTTTCCGGTGCATGGCGATGAAACTTTTCATACTCGCGCATTGCGCTCCACATAACTTCTGCTTGTAGACCATGCTCATTCGCGGTTTTTAATGCTTCTGCAACGGCAGATAAATCTTCATCTTGGTTCATTTTAATAATCTATTCCTACGTCTTGTTGCGGATATTCACTATCACCTTTAACTAACTCTGGTCGATGTGTTTCAATCATCTGCCGAATGTCTAGGCAGCGGTCAAAGTATTGGTCAACAGTGTATTCCCGCTTGCTTGGGTCTGGGCATCTATCATAGATTGCCATAAGTAATTCGTAGTTTCTCATGTTAATCCCTGTCGCGTATGTCGTTACCGTCATTGTCTAGGTAATAACCCGTCACATTCCATAGCGCATCATAGTTTGGCGCACTGTTCGGGGTGATGTCGTGTTTGTTTTCATAGCTTGCGATTTCCTCATCGTCTAGCCCCTCGTCATATCTTATTCTGCTTTTCATCGTTCTATCTTTTCAAAGTGTTTGTCTACAATGTCGCAGATGTCCTCACTCAAGGTTTCTGCAAACTCGTTGGTGAATACTGAAGGTACTACTTCGCCCTTCAGTGTTTCAAACATATTCTCCACATCTTCGTGAATGTCTGCTTTAACGTCTAGTATCTTGTATCCCATGTTATCCTCCGTAAATTAAGGTTCTCATTTCTTTCGCTACATTGACTAGAATAAACCAATCAACACTAATCAATAACATCTCTACTGCTGTTTTCATTTTTAGTCCTCCGTATAAAATTCAATCAACTCTTTGATTTCTTGTTTATGATGTTCTTCTATCTTTAGAATCTCGTCCGTGTGCCTCATGGCCTGTAAACTCACTAATTCTGCGTAGCTTGTTGCCATGACTTCCAGTTGCCTGTTGCCAACTTTGTGCATTCTGTCGATGATTGCCTCTTGGTCTTTGTATTCGCTATAAGTATAAACTATCATAGCCAATAAAGGTAGCATTGTACCCCAATAATAATATCTATGGTTAATTTTTATATTCATTCCCAAACCTCATCATCTTGCGGGATATTCTCCCACTCTGAATTTACCTTGTCCTCTTGTTCATCATCATAATCTAAAGTCCAAGCCACAATAATTAGTGCTACTACGATTGTCGCGCCGTGAATTAGTTCTACCATGATTTTAACTTTCTTTCTTTTCGTTCGTCTCTAGCATTTCCTTTTCGGATTGCGTAACTGGCAACTCAAGAGTAACCATATCTGCTTCGGCTTCTGCTTCAAGTTCTCTGTTCTGCATAGATTGTACCAACTTTAGGAACTCCATACGTTTTTTGAACTTTGCTTCTTTTTGTGCTTCTGCTTTACGGAGGTTTCTTTTCTTCCTCCATTGACGGGCTGTTTGCCCCTTTTTGTAATGCTTCGATTGTGGCATAATTCTAGTATAATGGGTTTTTTAATTTAGTCAAGATTTTTTTTGCCTTAAACCATCTTGGTACGGTTTTTGATTTCCATGTTGCAAAATACGCTTTCTCGGCGTTATAGTATGCGCGGTATGCTTTTACGGCGTTATGATTCTTATATTCATCGGGCATCGCTTGGGCGAATGGGGTTAGGCCAATCTCTTGGTCTAAACCTAATTTGTGAGAATTGTTATCGCACCAATCAATAGCGTTCAAGGATTTGTGTGTTTTACCATAGCGAGAAAAATATTCTTCACACAATTCGTAAGCATGGGTAAGTAGCCATTCATAATTTGCTTGAGACTCACGCGCCCATTTTGTGCATGGGTGATTGTAATAAGCTCGACGGTACGGTGCTTCACCGTTCTCAAAAGCAGAGCAAAGCATTTGTGCCGATTCAAGAATCATCTTGACAACGTGCTTGTCGCACAACTGTCTGGCGGCAATCTGGGGGTCAGAGTTAACTACAAAAATATTCATAATTCTATTCTACCACCTTTTTTAAAAAAGTAAAGAGATAAACGGCTCGTATTTTTTTAAATAATTATTCAATGCTCTCAACAGTCCCGTCAGGCCCAATCTCCAATCCACGATGCCTTTCTATCTCTACGACATCAAGTGACGAGAACCCCTGTTCAGTGTAAGCATCTTCAGCTTCGCGCTTTAAAAGCTCATCTTGTTTCTGCCATTCCTCCTCGACAAACTTGAGCATATCTTCAACTAAACGCGATTCATAAATCGTATTTTTTTCTGATGAAACTTTGCTTGCCTTGAGCGTTTGATAAACTACATCTAGTATCTCTTTATCATTCATTTCCATACCTCCCACCATTGTTTTTGTTTCTTATATTCTTTATTCGGTTGCGTTTGCTCGGACGCATCTCCAAGCTCATCGTCTATCCACCTCCATTTTTCTTCGGGCGTATCCCTCACCCACCAACCTCCATTTCCCGTTGGCGACCAATTAGGTGGAGGAAGGTCTGGGTTTGGGGTTCCCCGCTTTGCTTCTATAATTGTTCTACTCATAGTTGAAGTTGGAATTTTTGCTTCTGCGACACAATGGTATCTTCGGGTACGTCATGTACGTTTTGTCCACCGTGCCTGTTCTCCATTACGATAGAATGAACATCATAACCATACTTTTCTGCGAGTTTATAGTATGGTTTCAATTCCTTGCTCGTTGTAAAAGTGTTATGAACAAAGATTTTTTCTACTCTGCTATTCATCTTCTTTTCTGTCTGGTCAAGACAAATTCTATGGACAATCGGCAACCGATTTTTGCTAAACGCATACTTGCCTTTTGTAACCATCCAATCGTCCGCTGATAGCGACACTGACTTCTTATCCATCAGCGACTTCACGAATGAACTTTTCCCTGACCCAGATACTCCTCTGATTAAATATAACTTTTTATTCATTATCATTTTACTCATAATCTCTAATTGCAATCACATAGGGGAAGCGAGGTACTCCATCTGGAGTAAGATTAAAATACTTAATCGTCGCCTCCTGCCCAATTAATTCCTCTGCTCTTTGCAAAAGCTCCGCAAGATATTCAAACGAACCTTTAACATTAGAATTAAATTCTTTACCATCCTTGTTTTTGAATTTAAAACACTTAACTGTGCCTGTGCGATTGCCTTCGCCTTCTTCATATCCAAGAATAGTATATTCTTCGTCGATAAACTCCTTACGTTTGAGTAGCCTTGGCGAGCGTTTATTCTCGTAAGGCCCATCGAGCCTAACCATTTGCCCTTCGTATCCCGCTTCTATGTAATCTTCATAGCAACGGTCTAGCTGTTCTCTGCCGACAATTTCGATAGTCTCCACTATCACAAGTGCATCCTCATACTTCGTGTTAAGATTATCATGCCTCAAATAAGCAAATTGAGCTTCCAAAACAGAGAGTCTATCCGAGAAGTTATCGTTCTCTGTGTAAGCTCCACCTTTACGCATTGGATTATCCTTGCCTATCACTGGCGCATCATAAATATGATACTGAATCATCTTCTTACTCTCCTCTAAATGTTCGTCAGTAAGATTCTGCTTGCGAACGAGATGAATGATTTTGTTGAAATCATCTTTGTAAGCATGATTATACAATTCACCGTCAAGAACAGCGTTAGGATACTTCTCAAAAAAGGATTCTAACTCCTCATGGATGTGAGGCACGGCAGTAATCTCCTTACCAGTACGAGTAAACAACCCCTCCCGCATGGCGATACAACGTATGCCGTCTAGTTTGGGTTGAGAGAATACAGTTCCAACGGTTCCTCCATCCACCTGTTGTAAGTTAGCCATGACCTCTTGCTGTCGCTTTTTATCATCAAACTTATGGGCAAGCATTGGTTCGTAGAACCGTTTGCTACTAATATTCTTAACATCCAGATGGTAGCCGCTCTCCAGTTTCTTTTGGTGTTTGGCTTCGGCTTCTTTTAAAGCCTGTTGCTCTCCTGTTGTAGCGTTTGCGCGGCCAACATTTTTAGCTTTGCAAATAGTCCACTTGCTTGTAATTTTCTTGCCATCTTGTTGTCCAGAAACGGTGCGATACTTATCGCCCTCAACTTCAATGTTCCATTCTTGCGTTTTTCCAATGGTTGTTTTTTTGTATAACGTAGGTAGTTTCATAATTTTTAATGTATCCAATAAGTTGTAATTTGTTCGTGTACCCAATCTTTAGGTAAATTGTCTAATTCTTCGTCTGAAAGCAGTCTAATACTGCCTAAATCGTTGTATTCGGCTTTTACGATGTGTGCATCGGTGAATTTAGGGTAATCTGTCATATCAATTCCACCCACTTCCAAGATTCTGACCAAATCTAGTCGAATTGGAGCGTTGTGAAGCGGCTTAAAATCTTTCATACTCTTAATATAGCAGGTTTTTTAGAAAAGTCAAGCCCCTTTTTTAACTTTTTTAAATCTTACGCGCATATCGTCTGCGGTGGCAGATTTTTTTAGGAAGTCAAGCACTTTTTTTACTCCGGTCTGGCTTGAATATTTATTTAAAAAATAATAAGATGAAAAATGGGGTGTAATATACTATATGACTCTTGAGTTAGTAACAATGATAGGCGGCAGCGTAGTGGGCTTTATATTCAGATATATGGCTGAAAGAGCAAAAGAACGAGCAGAAATATACAAAATGGCTCTAGGTCTTAAAAAGGCTGAAGATGATAGTGCTGACAAAGCTGCAAAAAGGGTTCCCATTGACGTTGGTAAATGGGTGCGGAGACTGATAGTGTGCGCTATCTTATTTGCCGTCATCCTCGCACCATTCCTACTTTCTATATTTGGCTACTCCACAATAGTAGAAGTTGAAACCACTAATCCAGATTGGCTTTTCGGATTATTTGGGGGAGGAACCGAGGTTATGTTTGTTGAATTGAAGGGGTACTTAATGTTGCCAGAAGTAAGACAAACGCTATCTGCTATTGTGGGTTTTTATTTCGGTAATGCTTCGGCTGCTGCAAAAACATAATATTTAAAAATGAAAAAATATAGTATTCTTCTTACTTGGATTATTCCCTTAACTCTATTACTTTTATTATTAACCTGTAATGGATGTAGAGGAGGGCGGTCTTTAGGTAAAGGGTCTGCTGGTACAGTTATTCTGCCTCAAACACCGCAAGAAATTAATAAACTAAATCAAGCAAAACTAAAACCAAGCAAACCTGTTGATATACCAATGCCAGAACGAAAACCCGTAAAACATGAGTCGCCCCCAGCAGAACCAACTGATGTTAAAAGCGAGCCAAAGGCTGTTGGGAAAATAGCACCATTTAAGCCAACGATTAATACTAATGCAATTCCAGTTTTGGAGAGCAAACTACAACCTAAAACATCTCTTATTTCGCCGCCGCAAAAAAGTGGGGAAATTTTAGAAAGTAATAATGAACAAATTATTATACCGCAAAAAGAAGATATGAAAGTTGACTGGTCTGGTTTAATTGTATTTTATTTAATGTGTGTGTTCGGGCTTTTAACCTTATGGATGCTGTACGATTTAGCTGTTAAATATTTTAAGGGTAAAAAAGAACTTGACAATCAAAAAAGGGATGTTAAAGTTAAAAAATCAGCACCAAAAAGAAAAACCAGAAAGCGAGTGTAGCTCAATCGGTAGAGCATCTGCTTGCCATGCAGAAGGTCGTGGGTTCGAGGCCCATCACTCGCTCCAACTTTAAATAAAATTAAATAATTTACAAATAATAATCACTTGAAGAATAAGGGTGCATATTGCAAAAAACGTCCTCATCATCTCCATTAAATGATTACATTTATCTAGCTTACGCTCTATTTTGTATAGCCAATCTGGTAGCATTTTATCTCAACTCCTCCTTTAGCAGTCTCCACCTGTCACTGTCTATCGCTTTATTGCCATCATTTATTTGGTGAATCATCTCAAGCACACCATCAATATCATCGTAAATATAATGATGCGGAAGCATACCCATCATCCAGAGTGGAGTTTTACTTTTTCCACCTTCCATAGAAATAAAAATAGGTTTCTTCATCCTTACTGCGGTAACAATTTCTTCTGCGCTACCCCAGCTTGCAACATCTGGAAGTAAATGAGCTATAATAAAGTCAGACCTATCAACAAGATTTAAATCATAACTTCTAACCGTTGTCATCCGTTCGGCTACATCATTGTAGTAACCATTTGCCATATCGTCTGACATCTTATTTCGCGCTTCTTCATCCTCGTCAACATCTTTAACAAAGGGTTTTTTGTAAGGATTAAAAACTGTTATATTTAGTCGCGTAAGTTCTTCTTCGACTTCATCTCTCCAGTTTCTTCCATCGGCATACTGCATATGCCCTACTAGGTATGTCCTTGTTTTATTTAATACGTTGCTCATATTTATTCCTCCACTTCAAGTGTTTGGCCTCCATCTTCGGCAAAATGTTTATTTATTGCGTGTAGACAATCTTCTGCGTTGGTAAATTTATCTACTTGTTTTACCATCTCCTCCACAACCTGTGGATGCTCTCCAATCCCTGCTGCGCCGGTAAAATAAACCTTTAGTGTGGCTCTTGCTGACTCCATCTCTGCGGTGTAATGTGCTGTTAGTGCTTTGTATAATGCTCTTTTCATAATGTTATTTCTTTGTTAGTTTTTTGATTTGTTCTTGACATTCATCGGCTAATTCGTGGTAGCCGATGTTTCTTAAAACCTGTGGGCTGGAAGCTACAATTTGTTTATTTGGGTCGCCATCGCTACCTTGCTCCCACGCCATCACTATAAAAGACAACCCAGCGGAATCATGTGGATGCTCTCCTTTAAAAAATTTTTCAAAGGCTTGAGCCATTGCTTCTGCTGCCATATCTTTATATTTGTCATATAAATCTTCATTTACGTTAATCTCGAAAAACGTATCTTTATCAGTTTGAACTATGAAAGTTTTTACCATCGCCGCCACCCATAGCCTATCATTTTGTGTATTAAATCTCTAGTGCGTCGAACCTGTATAGCCTTCTTTTCTGTATGATATTGAAAGGCTCCGGCCTCGTACATTAACTGAATAATTTGTTTATTTTTTTTCATTCTAAAAAGTATCCATTTGAGAACATATCTGCATCACGCAAGTCTCTAGCTATCTCTCTAGCCAAAAATATTCTGGCTGTTTCTGATGCTATGTTTATTTGGGTTTCAGAAAGTCCATCGAGAACTGTCTTGATTACTAATTCTTCTTCGCGTAATCCTATTTCACCAGACTCCCCCTTTTCCCCAACCGGACAACAACCGTGAATGGATGGAGCGCAAAGACATTCATGTTTGCTCTCGTCGGCAGAATTTTCGTCAGTGAGATTGTTGAAATCCGCGACCATCTCATCCACTATACCTTTATTTGGCTCGTCCTTCTTCAAATAGAAAACTTTGAGCATCGAACCGTCTTTTGTTTTAAAAAAATCTTCTTTCATTGTAAATCTCCTTCGTCATCAAAGAACCCGCTATCTGGTGAATCATCATCCATTAGGATGTCTAAATCTGATTCCAAAGTTTCCATATGTTCAATAAGAACGTCACTGATATACTCCGTTACTTCCTTCTTATATTCATTAGCCGATAGGGGGCTATCTCCCTCGAAAAGATGATAGTTAGTTTTCTCAAACCAAGCTAAAAAATCTTCTGGAACATTTATCTTCATTAAATAAATTATAACAATTCTTTATTTGGGGTCAATATTTAAAATTAATTATTATATTTAACTTATTTGGCTTTCGTGTATTTTTTCTGCCGTTTCCCAAATACAATCTTCTAAATTTACCTCAACCCCATACAGTTTATTAATAACCTCCTTTAGCTCCTCAAAACCTTTATCGCTTGCAACTGAATAATAGTCCCAGAATTGAGTGTCATCATCAACGTCTATGTCTGGCTTATCCATTATTTGCAAAATTTCATCAATTTCTACTCTGTATCTTTCAGAGGCCAACGAAATGCCCTCCTCATAGAACTCATCTTTTGGGAAATAATTATTCATATTTATTAACTGTTCTTACCGAAGACTTCATTAGATTGCTGTGTTACTCTAACAAAGGTGGCGCATTTCGGCATATTTTTTATTTTTTGTGCGCCAATGTATGTGCAAGCGGAACGAACGCCTCCAAGAATACTTTCTATCGTGTTCTTTATTTGGCCTCTATGTTTTATCCTAACCGTTTTCCCCTCGGACGAACGGTAGCTTGCCACACCTCCTTGGTACTTGTTCATCGCTGTGTCAGAACTCATACCATAAAATGTTTTGTATCTTTCTCCGTCTACTACTTCTTCTTGTCCTGCTGATTCGTTGTGTCCTGCAAGCATACCGCCAAGCATGACAAAATCAGCACCAGCGCAAAAAGCTTTGGAAACATCACCAGCACAAGTGCAACCGCCATCAGCCATGACATGACCGTTAAGACCGTGAGCGGCGTCCGCACATTCGATAACTGCGCTGAGTTGGGGATACCCCACACCAGTTTGTATGCGAGTAGTGCAGACACTCCCGCCACCAATGCCAACTTTAACAATATCTGCTCCACTTAATAATATCTCCTCTGTCATTTCGCCCGTAACTACATTACCGGCAATAATAATTAAATGCGGAAACGCTTCGCGTACCCTCTTAATAAAGTCGCAGAACTTTCCGCTGTAACCGTTTGCAATGTCGATGCAAACAAATTTATTCCAATAAAATTGATATTGAATATTAGAAAGATAATCTAAATCATCTATTTTATTTGGATCATACTTAATGCCAATAGAAGGACATAAGTGATTGTAAATTCTACTTTGCCAATGTTTGGCGTTTTCGTCATACGTCCAATTTTCGCCCTTGTTGGCAACTGACTGCTCGACATTTTTATAAACCCCATAACCGTTCAACTTATGAAGCCATCTATCTATATCGTTATGCTTGCTTATGCAGGTAAGCATATGATATTTGGCAAGAGCCTTGGCGGTTTCAAACGTGCCAGTGGTGTCCATGTTGGCTGCTACAATAGGGACTCCCGTCCAGCTAGATTCCGCGTGTTTAAAAGTAAACGAGCGCATTAAATCCACCTCTTTGCGAGAGGTAAGTTCAGAACGCTTGGGACGCAAAAGAACGTCTTTATAATCTAATTTTATATCTGGTTCAATTCTCACTACGCAACCTGTTTACAGTGCTTAAAGAAATTCTTTTTTAACGCGAGGTATTTCTCGTCAGTACAAGCAATAGAATGATATTTTTTGAAACCATTATTTTTCCAACCCCTGCAACTAACCTTACCCATCCGAAGAAACTGTTTGGCTAATTTCGCGCCAGTAAAATCTTTTTGATCTATGAAGTTAAGAAATTTTCCGTATATTAGGTAAGCCGAAACGCTTGCGCTTTCTTCTGTTTTAACATTCCAAAGTGCTAAAATCTCATTCCTGTATTCTTTTAAAACTTTATCGCTCATCTAAATAAAGTATAGCAATTATTTATCTAAAGTCAACTATATTACCCCTTATTTAACCAATCTAAATCCTCAGAATCTTCTGGGGTTATGTCGATAATTGGCCCAGAACGAGAATCGGTGTTGTTGTCCTCTATCTCTGCCACCCATTTATGTTCTTCGTCAGTAACGGTTACATCTGTTGCCGACAATTCCACAATCCCATGTTCATTGACATCAGCGTGTTTGCCTAATGCTCCCTCATTGTTTGGTTTCATGCTCGCTATGGAAATTTTACTCAAGTCAAACATGACCATACATTTATCATTATAATCCGGATACCCTTCTGGGCAATCCTCATTGATTAAATAGATTGGCCTCAAGCTAAATGGTTTAATTAAAAGGTTAATTGGCCTCCAGCCCCCGTCTTCTGTTGGGGCAGAGTTGAAGTCCCACCCAGTAAGCGTGGTTGTTAGTAGGTATTTGCTGCCGCTTTTATTGATGTTGTCTAGCGCGGCATGGACGTTTTCGTTGGTTAAATGCCCAAGCACATCCCTAGCTAAAATTAAATCAACCTTTGGTAAGTCATCAGAAACAATATTTAATTTTTTAAAATTATAATCTGGATACATTTCTTTATTTGATTCTATTAATGCATCAGATGTATCTGCGCCCGTATATTCTATATCATTCAAATCAACCTCGTTCATCCAACTAAAGTTTCCACAAGGTATATGTAATATTGATTTTATTTCGTATTTAGAAAAAACAAAAGGAAGTTCAGTTCTGAGGGTTTCTGTGCTATCCATATTATATCCACTCCTTCTCTGGTTGCTCAAGTGATTTGTTTTTAGTATAATTGACTAAAAGCTCATCCCCTTCTGGTATATTTTTTAAAGCCAACAATTTAAAAGCAAACGTCCTTACATCTTCTCCATTATGAGAGATTAAAACTCTCTCGTCCATAACCACCTCGCAGTTTTCACTCGCAACGGAATGGTTGTATTTATAATTCGGGTCTAAACTTACCCAATCCTTATATTTGGGGTGATAGATGTGTGTGTATTGTAAAAAATCCCCCTCAAAAATGTCTTGTTTGGCAAAGAGGCCCACGCCTTGAATGTCGCTGTCTTTCAGCATAACAGACGCTCCAAGCTCGGAAGGCATTTTAATTGACGATGTAAATTTAGTTTCCATTCTTAAGTTCTTTAATTTCCTTTTTAAGTTTGATTATTTCTCGTCTCAAATCCCTCTCCAACGCAAAACCTCTTTGACAATACTTACGTAATTTTTTCATAGCAGGGATATAATCATCTTTGAAGTGAATCATCCCGTCATTCTTTAAGGACTTTAAAAATATTACGCCATCATCATAGGGGCCGCGAAAAAGTTCTTCACCGTCTTCTTTAATAACCCATTGAGAGGGGCTTGCGCTATGATCCCAGTATCTTTTCATTTATCTCTTTTAATTAAGCTCCATAAGCCTTGCGCTACCGCATATATGAAGTAGCCTGTCGTATAGACGATTATTAATAATAAATAATACGCCTTTTTTAAAAATCCTTCTTCTTTCATACTGGTTTATACATGAAGGTAACATTCATTCTCCTATTCCATTCTCCCTCTTTCATGTGTACTCCATTGGTTTCGTGAAAAGTATTAGATTCAAACATCATCATTCTATTGTATTTGTATTTTATTTGCTCTTTGTTTGCGTCTTTTAGGTAATCCCTTATCTTGGGTACTTGTTTATTGTATTCTTCGTAGCTCCAATCTTCTGGTGCTTTTTTATTATAAATTGTAAGACCATTTTTGTCGGGGTCTGCAACACAATGGTCTGGCGTAATCCAGACATTAACATTCATTGCCGCTGGGTCTGCGTGAGGTGTGATTCCATCACACTTATTATTATAAACAAAAATCCATCCACCCGTCCACCGTGTCCCTTTTAGGAGGTCGATTTCATTAATGAATCTTTCAGATATTTTTTTGTACGCTTGACAATCTTCAGCAACGCGCGATATAGCCCAATAGCCGCCTTTGTAGTAACCGTGCGGCTTGCCAGTATGCCCCCACCACCTCAACTCTTCAAGCTCATCGTCGGAGAGAGCGGAGTCTACAGTAGCAAACCCTTTTTCCTTATAATCTTCATGGCTATACTCGATCATCTCATCACTCTATATTTGCGAATTTTTTTGGTTTCCTTGCAAGAATATAAAAACAAAATTTGATCCCTTCCTTCGATTGGGTTGAAGTATTTCATCCATTCAATGTCAAATATATTTTTATGGTTACCATATGTGTGAGTATTCCAAGTCGGATCTGATGTTTTGTGCGACTTTCTTTTTGGTTTTCTTTTCTTACTTTTCATTACGCAAAATCTATTTTATTAAAGTCAGAATAAGGAGGTTTTGCTTCCCACTGGATTTGTCTACCCGTATCCCCATTAAACCAATAATGAGCTACCTTAATCTCTCTTTCTGTTTCCACATCTTCCACCGTATCCGCAACTTCAACGCGCTCCACACCCCGCTGAATATAATAAATATCATAAATAGAATCTACGATATTAATATCTTCTTTAGTCCTAACGTGCATATCAACAAAATCTTGAGCTTCTTCAAGCGTTACAAAATGTAATTTACCGCCGTCCATCCACCCAGCGTAGGGCCAGCCTTGGTCATCATCGGGAGTCATGTACTCTCTTTGGTAATTAAAACTACCTTTGGTATTTTGACTAAATACCCATTCTCCTTGCTCTCTTTCGTAGCAATAAACCCTGTAATCCCAACGCTTCCCAGAGCTTTCTTTTTCTGGCCCTTTTTCATCATCTTCATACTTACAAGTAATTGCGATTGCTGGCAACGCTGCCGCTACCCCTGCCGTTTTAATAAAGTTTCTTCTATTCATTTTTATATTTAATCTTTCTTAATTGTTTTTAATTATATTATTTAAATTAAATTTATTCATCAAATTAGACACGCCGATTATTTCAATGCCAACTTGAGTATTTACTTCGTCTGTGTCTATTGTTACCATATTATCTTTATCTTGATAAACCAAAACTGTGCCAACTTGCCCTTGGGGCGGGGCTACGTAAATATACATGGAGTCAGTTTCCTCGTTGTAACTTATACGATTATTAAAGTCATATTCATTATACTGTCCGTAGTCTTCTGGAAATTTAGCTTTCATCTAATTCTTTTAAATCGTCCTCAAAGTCTTTAGCGTTTATGAACTCATGCTCCACTATGTCTAATGGAGCAACCACAACCTTGGTATTGAAAAGTCGAGAATATTCTTGAGCATCCTTTTTCTTGCGAAAAAATCCCATGGTATTATGTGTCCCGCCGGTTCCCTGCTGTCTTAGTTCATAAAACTTCATAAGCTCTAAATTAATAATAAGGGAAATTTATTCAAAGTCAACAAAAAAGAAAGCGATGACCCTGTTAACCCGACCGCAATTAAGCGCGAATCAACAAGGTCACCGCAAACCGCGAAAAAAAACGGCATCGTAAATCAAAACGCCGTTTTAACGCCTCTTCTCTCGTGGCGCAGCAAAGAATGGAAGTAAAATAGGACAACTACTCCCGATGTTCTACGCTTTAAGAAAAGGGTGGGAAGAAGGATTTCTGCATTACCTCCAAGACCGATACACAATACAGTTCAGTATAACCAGTCTACTAACACTACAAGAGTCATACGATTGCACTCTCTCAAGTAGCCTTATGCCTTACCCCTTATGATGGAGGGTTATTCGGCCATTCCCAGTTCGCCAGCCGTCGCCAGCAAACAAATCTATTAAAGAACTATTTATAGTATAGGATTATTTTATGTTTGGTCAAGGCTTTTTTCTACTTTTTTTTATCTCCCCAGTTAAATCTGGGTTTAAAGCGGGTCTTATCTTTTGAAGAGCGAGCTTTTTTGGGGAAATTTGGCTGTTTTCGCCCTTTTCTTTTCCATAATGGTACATACTCGCCAAATATATCAGCAAAATTATCGTCGTATTTTTGCTTGTCTACTGGTCTTGGTTTGTCTCCTTTTCCGTTCATGAATAATTATTTATATTTTTTCTTAAAAACTTTATGCCCTGCCGCTACCCCGCGCTTTCTGCTTCCGAAAACTTCTTCATAATTTTTGTCGTATTTAGGCTTATTGCCGATTCTGCTTCCTGCGTCTGGCCTTCCCTCTTCTAATGAGGCCGCGCAGTAATCTCGTTCATCCCTACCCTCTGGGTTGTCGCTAAGAAACCTTTGTTTTACGACCACCTGATCTGGGTTCGTGGGGTGGTCTTCGACCCAGCCATAGGTTTTGCCACCTTTCCTTCTGTCTGAGGCGGCATAGTTTCCGTCAATCTGATCCATTGCTACAACACCAGACCCATTAGCGGTTTCGCCCCTTGAAGGTAGTCCGCCTAATTTTGCAGCTTTCTCCCCAGACTTGTTGCGACCTCTGTCATTGACAAATTTCTGTTGTGCTTTATTAAGGCGATTATCTTTTCTTGATTTTTTAGGTTTTTTCTTCTTTGCCATATCTAATTATACACATTATTAAGGTAATCTTCTAATTTAACAGTAGGTTCGTAGTTAAGCATTTTTTTTATTTTAGTTATATCTGCTAATGTTTCTTTTGCTTCTCCTTTTCTTGGCGGCAGATAACTTATTTCTCCCCCTATTATTTTTGCAATCTCTAGTACGCTATGATTCCTTCCTGTACCTACATTAAATATTTCGCCCGCTATTTCTTTATTATTTGAATTTTTTGCTAAAATATTAGCATTAACGACATCTTTAACATTAGTAAAATCTCGCCTTTGTTTTCCGTCTCCCACCACTGTTAATGGTTCTAAATTTTGTTTCTGTCTTAAAAATATTCCAATCAAGGGGGCGTATTGACCTTTAAGTGGTTGTCTTTCCCCATAAACATTAAAATATCTAAAAATGACGGTTTCTAATCCGTATAAGGAATTATACATCTTACATAAATCTTCAGCCGCAACCTTTGAGACAGAATATGGATTAAGGCAGTCTCGGTGCATATCTTCTTTATGGGGTGGCTCGTTGTGTCCGTATGCAGATGATGTAGAGGAATACATTACTCTTTTAATTTTGTAAAATCTAGAAAGCTGAAGAACATTGCAGGTTCCTATAAAATTATTCTCACAAGCCAAAATAGGATTCTTTATACTCGGAGGTATTCTTGCGTAAGCCGCCAAGTGAAACACGTACTCTGGTCTAAATTCACGAAAAGGTTTTGTTATACTTTTGTAATCTGATATGTCAGATTTGTAATTATGGCAATTTGAGTTCCAGTAAAACTCCTCGTTAGAGTTTGAAGACTCATTATCGACAACGCAAACCTCGTTGCCTTCGTCAAGCAATCTATCAACTATGTGACTCCCTATGAAGCCCGCGCCGCCTGTAACTAAGCATCTGCTCATACTTTTTTAAAAAATAAAGTGTAATAACAAAGACAATGAATCTCGTAATTACATCGAAAATCGCTTGTGATCCTCCTTCTGAGGGGCTTTATTTTAGACACCTGACAATGGTGGCAAAGCACGATCTTTCTTATAATATACTACTCGAAAGCGAAAAAGAATCAATAGATTTTTATTATGATTTTTTAAAAAAAAGAGGGTGGTATGATTATATGGATGGAATTGTTACTCCTGAAGAAAAAGAAGAGGGCGTTAGGCTCGACACAGAACTAAAATACCCATTAACAATATTAACCCCGCATATCAGATACGAGAATATACTAAATTTAATGGGGCAAATTAAGTCTATGAGAGATTTATTCTGATTTAATATTTTTCAATTTATTAACGTCCTCAATATACTTTGAATTAATCGGGCTGGCGTGAAATGCTTCCCCATACTTTTGTCTTATCTGTTCTGGTGTGCGAACATAATGCTCTATTGCGACCTCTTCATCTCCAAACTTCCACTCGCCAGCTTGAGCGGGCCAAGGCTTAACTGGGCAGGGATGACCAGCGTGAGTTAAATTAATTTTTAAATAGCTTAACAATGCGCCTATAACGACATCGTCTCTGGGCATATTGTAATCTAATTGCTCCACCGTCTCTTTGGAGAATACCGCAGCAGAACCAGAAAGATACCCGTGGTTGTCATGGCCCCAAGCGTTAGACTCAGACCAATTCAAAGACATAAACAGAGGAACATTAACAAGACAATCGTCATCCATAGCAAGGACATGAGAATAACTATAGGTTGACAAATATCTCCACAGCCAACACATTCTATTAGTTAAGTCTCTATGGTTATTTAGGCCGGGGGTATAAAGCTCGTCTCCTTTTAATGTAGGCTCGGTTATTTGCGCGTCACCGGCAATTACAAAAAATAAATCGGCCCCCGCGTTAAGAAAATCTTTCCCCCAAGTTTGTCTTATAGCATTTCTGCGTTCGCCCATTTGTTGGGGCGAACGTACGGCTACTACAAGTTTGGTGTTTTCGTTCATTTTTTTAAATTACGAATCCATAAATCTAATCTGGATAAATTTATATATATTTTAGAAAAGACAAAACACAAAGGAGAAACCAATACATACGCCAGCCAACCAAAACAACGAACAAGTAAATTTTTTCTTTCTGGAGGCTTTGCCATTTCGTTTATTGCTTCCATTAATTTCTCCTTGGCTTCCAAGCGTGGCGCATTTGACTTTTTTTCATAGTTTGCTAATTCCACTTCTTTCAAGTCGCCCTTCCAAAAAAGCGTCTTGAATTCAATCCAGTAATCATACTTCTTCCCTTTAAAGAGCGTGCCGAAAACTATTTCTCCTGTGTATTCGTCTCTCTCTATTCCATTTTCAGAAACAGTAACATTTAATAATCCGTTGTCATCTTCTTGGTAGTTTTCTTCAATCAAATGCCTATAAATTAGGCCATCTTCGCTAATTGTGACTTTATCTCCACCGACAAAATCCATAAAATTATCTACTGTGGCGATTGGCATATTAAAGCTATGAAACTCAACTTCATCCCACTTTACTAAGCTGAACATAAGCTCATCTTCCTCTTCTAATTTATCTGTAGGAATAGGTAATTCGTGCTCGCATATTACGATAGTCATGTAAGTATCCTTTCTAAGTTTTTTTCTGTTCTAATTATTTTGAGCGCATTCCTTTTTGCATAAAATAACCTAGACATAACTGTGCCTATAGAACAGTCCATTTGTTCTGCAATTTCTTTGTAGCTTAAACGGTCTGCGTAATAAAATTTTAAAATTATTTGATGCGCTGGGGAGAGTCCACCTAAAAGTATTTCTACTTCGAGCTTCCGTTCTTCATTGCAGATTTTTTCAACAGGCGTGGGTGAAGAATCTATCTCGTGCTTGGGGAGTTTATAAGCTGGAACTTCATCGTAATAATCTTCTTTATTTCTTTCTCTCTTTTTGTAATCATCTATAAATAAATTTCTTGCTATCGCATTTGCCCAAGTACAATAAGTGCTGTCTCCTTTAAATTTTGGTATAGCTTTCCAGCTTTTTATTAAGGTTCTTTGGTATATTTCGTCTGCTCTATCTTTATTTGGCTCTTTGGAAAGAATCCAAGAATATATATAACTTTTATTTCTATCAACCAACTCATCAAATGCGAGTGCGTCTCTTTCTCTACAGAAAGAAAGGAGTTCTTTTTCTGACATTTCGCTATAAGTTTTCACTTTTTAAATGTACAAATTATCTCTGTATCTCCTCCTGTATACATTATTAACTTGACTTTTCTAATTCCGCCTTTTAGCATATTTAAACATTCTTTGTTTACGCAATCATGACAAAATATTTTCGCGCGTTTAAATGAAGGAGGTTTAAATTTAAAATAAGCAAGCTTTTGATTGTCGTACAAAATATTGTAATCACGAGCGGAGTATCCTAGCTCACACCTAAAACAAGATATTTTAGACTTTCTACTTTCTGCATCCACAAGTGTTGCTTTAAGTGTTATCATTTTCTATTAGCTCTTTCAGTATTTCAAGGTGAAATACCATCCAGCTTTTGCCTACGGCTTTCTGTGCTTTGCCTGAATTAATCATCTCAGACTTCCAATTCCGGTCATCTTGTTCGGCTTTTTCAATTATTTGCTCTAATAATGGTAATATTTTAGCGTCCATAATACTTTATTCTAGCATATTTTTATTTAGAATCAAACAAATAATATTTATTAAAAATAGTGTAAGCAAATCACCTACAATGGCGATATATTAAGTGTAATATTTGTAGAGACCATGATGATACAGCTTAATCCTCCCATTCCTGTGGAAACACCTCTCGGAGAGGGGTGGGCTCATTTAGTTATAGATTATAGTCCGAGTTTTAATTCTACTTGGGTAGTTTTTCTTTCTGATTCTGGTATGGTTAAACATTTTGACTCTAATGATCTTAGGGTTAGCGGTAATGAAACTTTTGGCATCCCTTATCACGAAATTCCTAAAACTAACCCAAGGCCTTGGAAAAAATGAATATCTTTTTTCATCATATCTGTGGTAAGATGACGGACATGAGTCTTATATACTGTAATGTCTACGCAAACGTAGAGCCCCATGAAGAAACTCATGCCTTGGAGAATGGATGGGCCATAGATGAGTGGACTCAGAAAGAACCTAGATATTGGTTTCAAGGAAGACAAACAAGAATAGATGTTAACGCTCTTAAATATAACAAGAAGACCAGAAGGATAATCAACAGATGTCCAAATATACAGCATAAGGTAAAGAAGTATTCAGAGACAGACATAGATGAGATACAAGGCGTGTACGATAAATATATGACTCATCGAGGGTTTGTAGATGACCTAGGAGAAGGTGGCCCCGCGCACCAAGTAGAACTAGACCCAGACAATAAATTAGTTTTTCATTATTATGAAGATGGAGAGCTAAAGGCTTACACTTTGGTTAGGACTTATGACAACAGCCCCTCGATGACAGGGCTTCAATTTTGCTGGGATTACCATAAACCAGAGATGTCTTTGGGTAAATACAGCGTGGTAAGGGAAATAGAATGGGCGCGCGATCATGGTATGAAGTATTTGTATATGATGGCTGGGTACGAAAAAACCTGCATATACAAGAGAGATTTTACTGGGTTTGAATTTTGGGACGGCAAAAAATGGTCGGACGATAAAAAGATGTATGTCTATATGTGTGAAAGAGATAGTGAAGTTCAATCCTTTCAGGATATGAATGACCTTATGTGGGAACACGAAAAGAACTATTTCAAATGAGCCCTGATTAGAATAATGTATGAACTAAATGTATCTGACTATAGAGTAAAGGTTTTTCTATGTAATGACGGAGACTGGAGGCACGATACTGTGTTTATATATAATGATACAAAAGTTATAGCACAAAAAGAAATAAGAGCAATTATTCAATATCTCCATGAAGAGGGGTTTATTAAAGACAAGAGAACAAAATATTATATTGCCGAAAGAAACTCTGATTAATCTTCGCCGTTTAGCTCTTCGCTTATATTACCATGCCCCCTTACAAAAGGGTGGTCTTTTGTATCCAACTCCTTGGTTAATGGTGGACTCATATCATACCCTGCCGACCAAGGAGTATTTAAGTTTCTAAGAGTTTCTTCGATAAATAAATTCGCCGATTTTATTTCTATTGGAGCTTCTTCATTAACTTGGGGAGGCACAACGGGGGTGGTAATTTTTTGTAAATGCTCTACAAACGCTTGGGAATTTTCCTTATCTAAAAGAACGGTGAGTGGGCCTTTATCGCCTATGAATGTAATAGTTATTTGGTTCTTCTTGTTTATTTTTACAGTTAAACCTTTGTCACCCTTCAGTGAGGGAAAAAAATTAGTATTATTACTCATCTTGTGCTCCGCTTATAATGGCCACCATATATTCTTGCTCTCGCGCGCCTTTTTTTTCTAAGTAATCCAGCCTTTGGTCTAAAGTCTGAGCTTTTTCGAACATCTCCTCATCTGTTATGGCTCCAAACGCGTGATCATTCTCTAGTTTACGAGCCTCTTTTATTAAAAGCTTACTTTGCTCTTGCCACCAATCAATACTTTTTTGGCACATCTCTATTTGCTCTAGAATTTTTTTATTCATTTACTTTCTAAAGAAAACTTCTTTTTGCCGCCGATCTTTCTTATATATTTATTAGCACGAACCCTACCCTCTTCCGTGTGCGGAAACGCTCCGTAGAGTTGTTTAGAGGAATTTTCAATCACTAAATAATATTTAAATCTTCTTTTCAATTTGACAGTTTTTTTAGGGAAGTATTCACTCTTCAGTGCCTACTATTTCGACGGGGAATTCTTGTTTAGATATGAACCCCTCTTTAAATAGGTAACTAACAATGCTAACAGCTTGTTCTTCGCTGATCTTGTTATCGGGATCAAAAATCCTAACTTTATATTTCAAGATCGATATGTGTACACCATTAAAGTTGATATTCTCCACATAGTGTATTACACTTATTTATTTTTTTCTTTTCTTTTTGGAAAGCTCTGGCATTTTTCCTCTGATTTCGTCTACTAACCCCATCTCAACGCATTCGTCGGCTGAAATCCACCAGTCTTTTCTATCCCAGTTTCTTTTAATTTTATTTTTTGTAAGATTTGATCTTAGGTGAAAGATATCTAAAATTCTTTCTTCTATCCTTCTAACGAACCTAACTTCGTCTTCAATCTCGAAGGTTTTTCCATAAGCGCCAAAAGCGGCTCTATGAATCATCATCCAAGATTGGTGACCTATCCATCTTACATCACCAGCTTGGAGTAAAATGCCAGCCATAGACGCAGCATAACCAAGAGAACCTGTGGTAATTTTGTGACCTCTACCTCTTAACTCTTGTATAAAATCGAATAATTCAAAGCCAGAAATGATCTCTCCGCCGGGAGAAGAAAAAACAATCTCCATGTCGCATTTGGGGTCAAGCCTTGACCATTCCGTGAGCTTTTTTAAACATCTTCCAACGGAAGATTTTGAAACTTCGCCGTCAAATCTATATAAATGATTAGCTTCATCCTCGGCTTGTTTTTTTGAAAATGATAACTCAGTTTCGTAAGACTTAATCTCGGCTTCTCTGAGTTCAAGAAGGGCTTTTTTAGTTTCCGCTTCTGTTTTTTCGGCTTCGGCTTCCGCTTTTCTGGCTTCAGCCTTTTTTACCGCAATATCAGCGGCTAATTCCTCTTTAGATCTTTTTTCTTCTGCCATATTATATAATACTCCTCTTAAGTTTTAATTACATATTTATTTTTCGCCACATTTACATGAGCAATCTGGGTTTTTGCAACCGCCTTTTTTCTTGGCGCGAGATTTACAGTCTTTATTTGTGCAGGTATCTAGATTGCATAGTCCCCATTTGCACCACAAATTACGAATTTTTCTCCACCATCGACCGTGGTCTGGGTCTTTTTTTAAGAATTTACCGTGGCCAGAACTATGCATTCCCATATTTTATATTACACTTATAATTAAAGAAACGCCAAAAAAGTAGCCCTGTCCCCTTCTCTAACTCCGTCCGTTGACTCTTCGCCACATCTTAACCTGTGAAAATGTGAGCTATCATGAATCCCCACCCCTAAATAATGACTTTCTTTTAGTATTACTTCGTTATTAGGACAGGGGTTTACTCCGTTCTGCTTGTTGCAGGGTTGCTCGCAATTACAGTATTCTAATTCTGCGCCTTTGAATGTATTGGGATTTGAAAGTAATAGGGAAATTCCGAATTTACACCATTTCATGTGGTCGCCTGTCCCTGTGTCGCAATGCCATTTATGTAAATATGTGGTGGTGGTGCCTTTTTCAATGTTAAAATAAGAGCTATTGCTAATTGGGCCAGATATTATACCATTATTTATTTTATATTCGACACCTGCGTTTTCATTTATGGAAGAGAATATCTTTTCAAATATTTTAATAAAAACTTCTCTATTGGGTAAATTATTCAAACCGCGGCCTAAAGTCCAATTAACATATCTTGGTTCTCCCGCTAGAGGTATGATCTTTTCCGCTTCCTCACTAGAAATACAATCTTTTATAAAGAACTTCATACAGGTAATTACACAGAAAACGCGCAGCGAGGCGAACCCCACTACGCGTTTCCCCCCTTGGCATCCCTACGATTTTTATTCTTTGCATACACAAGCGCATGCCTCTGTGTCGCACGCGCCTGATTCACAACAGCCCTCGCTGCAAGAACAATTTTGGCAGGTTTCACTGCCCCAATTACATCCAATCGTAAAGATTGCTGCTAGAATAATAAGTACTTTTTCTTTCATTTTAATGTTTCTCCATGGTTTTAAAAAGCTGCGGTCCGATTTTAAGGAAATCTGGACGGTCATCTTGAACCTTGGGATAAATGCGAATCATAAAAGGAAATCTTTTTTCCGCCGCATCTTCGTGATCCGCGGCCTCTTCCGCGTCGCTTTTATCTTTATGTTTTGGTTCGTGTTCGATTGGAAGCTTTTTAAGTTCGTCTTCTGTTGGCATAGCAACATTCCTGTCTAGCGCCCACATAATCTTATGTTTCTCACAATAATCGACCATTCTGCGTACGGGTACGATAAGATTAAAGCCTTCTCCCGCTCCTCTAACGAGCATTCCTATGTATTTTGCGTCTTTCTTTAGATATACTCCGCCTCCACTGCTTCCGGGGAAGGCTGTTACGGTTGTCTGATCGAATACGTGCTTATTTAAACTTTTAATTAATCTACCATGCTGTGAGTAAATTCCATCAGTCATACTGTTTGCACCCATTTGACCGAGCAAGCTTCCGACATGTAGAAGATCCGTGCCAAGCTCTGGAATTTTTTCTTCAAGGTAAAACGTCACGGTATCCGTAACAAAATTTAGCTTTCTGACCCTTAGTAATGCTAGGTCATGACCATCATCTGCATCGCTATATTTTAATACTTCCGCGTCCATTTGTAGTCTTCCTACAGTCCTTCCATTTTGTCTAATTTCTTTAACAACCATCGGGTCTTTAAATTCCACTATGGTTTTGGGCGTACCATTGACCACCGTTTTTCTAGTTTTTCTTAAGTTATCGATGACGTGCGCGGCGGTCCACACGAAATTTACTTGGTTTCCTTTAGAATCTTTCCTTGTAAAAATTACCCCAGAGCCTTCTCCGGCTGAGTAAGGGCCTTCTGATCTAATCGTTACAGAAACATTCTGAAGGTGTTCTGCTGTGTTATTCGCCTTTTTACCATCTTCACCAGCATAAGACGAAATCGCTACGGTGAGGGCCAAGATTAGGGATGTGAATGTTTTCATAATATTTTAAATAAATTGTAATTTAAGAAATTATTTCTTTATACAACTGCTACGTTTTATTATGTGCAGATATCTAAATTTCTTCTATTCTTTTTGCTTTGTCATCAATAATTAAATCAGATGGAGGTTTAATGTAATCACCTTTTGAGCCTGTGGAAAGCTCGTGGAATTTGCACCCCCACCTTTGTAACTGTTGGTAAGTAAATCCATAATAACAATTGCCCGCTTTCTTTGATCTTTCTGAGCCGCCGCGTGCAGTCCAGTAAATTATTTTCCAGCCCTCGTCGTATAATTTATTTATCTTCGCTATATTCTCTTGATTAGGCTCTGCTAAGTTGTATTGTCTTTTACCGGGGTAAAAACAAATTGTTTCGTCTATGTCTACCAGCGCAACTTTTTGGTTGTCTGATTCAAATCGTTTCGATTCGTGAAATTGTGGAGTATGTGTTCTCATTATATTTTAGACTACTGATCTCCCTTTATTATTCTCCCAATCCCTATTCTTTCTATCTACGTTTTCATTTCTAGATAAGGCCGCAGATATAAGGGATGGGGTATCCATTTCTGAGTCCTTGTGATGCATCTCGTGTATCTGATGAAAGAGAGAGTGTAGGTCTTTCGGAAAACAGGTTCCACCAAACCCGCGCATTCCGTCTGGGCCGGGGACTTTGGAGTGGCTTCTGCCAATCCTCTTGTCTTGAGTCACTCCCAGTCTTACCGTTTCAAAATCTATACTTCGCCCCCTGCAAAACTCTTCAATCTCATTAAAAAAGGAAACTTTTATAGCTAGGAAAGAATTCCTCACGAGCTTTACGCATTCCGCTTCTTTCGTGGTCATGTAATGCATGTTCTTGTAAGCCGCTGTCGCTAACTTGGTGAACACGGCGCGCTTATCCCATAGCTCTGGAGAATCCTTATCGTCCTTGGAGTCTATACCAATAATCCAATCTTTATTTTTTTTGAAATCTTCTCGCCAGTTAGCTTCGGTGAGAAACTCGGGCATAAAGCTTACTCCAAGTTTCTTACAGGTGCCAACTGGAACGGTAGATCTAACTACAACTTTGTTTAAATCAATCGAAGCTTTTTTAAGATCTTCAACAGCGGATTCTACGGAGTGAATTGAACAACTTCCATCAACTAACATTGGCGTAGGGACACAGATAAATATAAGCTCACAATCAGATAAATCTTTTAATTCAACGCCTCGTGGGTTGCACCGAGCCGGTTCTATATCGTAAGCAATGCACTCCACCCCTTCGAAGTCTTGAAGAAGGGCTGTGGCGTTGCCAACGTAGCCGTTGCCAACAATTCCGATTTTCATTTTTTATCTCCAGATATCTGGATTTTCTCTTCTTTTTCTTCTGTTATACTCGCGCTTTTGTTTTCTTCTGCGCTCGGGGTCAGCGTCATCATATCTCTTGCGCGCTCTTTTCAGGGCCTTTTTCCCTTTTTTTGACCTTAGGTATCTTTGTTGTGATTCATACATAATATTAACCTTTGATTTTATTTACACTCATATATCTTTTGTATCCCCACCAAGAATTTCTCAGTTTGGATTCTAGTGTAGAGGCCTCGCTCCACTCACCTTTCAATTTTAAATTTTTGATTTTCTTTTCTAGCTCTTTAGCTTTACAGCAAAGACGCTTCCGGTTTTTATATGGAATAATCCATGGCATTCGTGATATTATCATTGCGTCGGTTTTCTATGTATCTCTGAGGGTAATAATTCGTGAAACTCCCAATCTTGCTCTTGGGACTCACTACCTTCACCTTTCTGCTCGTTTTCCCCTTTACCTTTTTGTCCAGCTTTTCCTTTTTCCCCCTCCTTAGTTAACTTTCCATAAACTGGCCTCCCGCTCTTCAGCTTAGGCATAAGACCTTTCTGTAGTTGTTCATGTAATGGGCGGCTGTATTTGAGGCCGTAAAGTCTGGGTTCTATTCTATCCTTTCTGTACCCAAAAAATCTAGCGAAGAGGCTTAGGTCAGCTTTGTCCGCAGATTCAAGCAATAAATAAATTCGACCGGGGTTTTTTGTTACCTTATTTGGCTCTTTAATAATAACCCAGTGAATTAAAACTTTTTCTGGCATTTCAGACTCTAAGGCTGGCCACCCTAAAAACGAATGTATTGACGACCAAAACACCACCGTGAATATACAAAACGTGCTAATACACGCCGTCTTAATGTACCATTTAACAGAAGATTCATTTAAAATCCAGAAACTTAACCCGCCAAATACTAATAATAAAATTGGTAATGCTATATTCATTCTCCGTCATCTCCTATCGCCTCTACTGGACAGTTTTCCATAGCATCTAAACAGGCATCGGACTCGCTTTGGTCTTCGGGCTGCTTATAAACATAAGAGTAACCATCTTCATGATCAGTAAAATTAGCTGGTGCTAGCTCGCGGCAAAGATTGCAGTCAATACATTCTGTATCAACATAAAATTTACCTTTTACGTTATTTTCGTATTTATCTTCTTTTGTTGCCATTATACTAGTAAGGGTACCTGCAAGCAGTCTCCCAAGTTAAATTCTTCTCTGTAATTTACAATTAACATCCCATACTCCATAACTGTAAGTAAAGAATGCCACAATAATATTCCTAAGTATCCTGAGGCCATAATACCCAGAATTTCCCAAGGTTCTCTATGTTCTTCTTGCATTTTATCTTAAATTTTTTCTAACCCATGGTTGCATTTTGTTGCTCTTGGGATCATACCACAGCGTAGGTCTGCCATACAGATAACCATTATTTAGATGAAACCTACGAGTGAACAAGGGCGTTGGCAACGGCGCGGGTTGCTGTTGTTGCACTTGAGGCTGTTGCCAGTTATTTTGTTGCGGAGAATACTGAGGCTGACTCTGCGGAAAGAATTGTTGTTGGTAACTAGGGTTTACATTTGGACGGCCAAATGTAAAATTGTTTGGTCGATGAAAATTCAATGGATGATTTGTGTTATTCGGGAACTGAAAACCTTGATTCGGCATCATAAACTGATTGCCGCCATAGAAAGGCATCATATTATTATTAAAAGGGTTATATGTGGGCCTCGCTTGTTGGGCCATGCATGCATTTGACAACATTATGCCAAGTATAACCGCCATTACAACCCAAAACCAAACTGGTATTAATCTATAATCATCTTTCATTTTAATATCCTCGGCTCAATAACATTATTATTTACTACTCTAATGGGTCTACCTCCGTCTGCCATTAGTTCTTTCCTTGGATCAATACCGATTAAACTAAACACGGTGGCCGCATAGTTATCCACGGTAAATGGGTCATCCTCGGGCGTAGACCCCGTTGGGTCTGAAGTACCATGAATGTACCCACCCTTCACGCCTCCACCAGCCATAGCAATACTGAATACTTGGGGCCAGTGATCACGACCAGCGTTACTATTAATCTTCGGTGTGCGGCCAAACTCAGTAGTAACTAAAACTAAGGTATCATCTAGCATACCACGCTCATGCAAATCAGTAATAAGCGTAGCATAAGCCTTATCGAATGGCTCAAGCTGGCGGTTCATGTTATCTTTAATATTGCTATGGTGATCAAACCCTCCGTACGTTAAGGTAACAAATCTCACACCCGCCTCAACCAACCGGCGAGCCATAAGAAATCTTTGACCGGCAGAATTCATACCATAAGCCTCTCTCATATCCACTGGCTCTTTATCTATCTCAAAAGCTGCCCTTGCTTGTGGAGAACTAACTAAATCATAAGCTTTAAGGTAAAAAGAATCCATGGCGTCTAGCTGTTCATTCTTTTCGAATTTAGAAAAACGATTATCAATAATTGAACGCATCTTCTTACGTCCCGCAAATCTTTCTGCGGTTACACCGCTGGGTAAACTTAGGTCTCTAACCGAAAAGTTGGGACTCTCCGGATTAGAACCCAAGCCGAAGGGGCCGTATTTAAAATTCAAATAGCCCGCCCCACTACTGCGAGACGGACGTGGTATCGCTACGTATGGCGGCAAGTCCTTACGGCTACCAAATTCCTTCGATACAACGCTGCCCATCGAAGGGTATGTGATAGCAGGAGAGGGACGCCACCCCGTCATCATATTATGTGTGCCACGTTCATGTGCAGCTTCACCATGAGTCATGGAACGGATGACAGTAATTTTATCAGCCACTTTGGCTGTATATTTTAAATTCTCTGAAAATCTTTCACCGGTATTTGTTTTTACTGTGCCTAGCGGGCCACGATACTCTTGTGCTGCAAGATATTTTGGATCCCAAGACTCTTGGTGAGCCATACCTCCGGGTAAATAGATATTAATTACATTCTTAGCTTTTCCTTCCTTAGATACGCTCCAAGGATGTTTGGAAGCCATAACATCCATCAAGCTCGCCCCGGCAAAACCGGTGGAGCCTAGTACGATAAAATCTCTTCGATTCATATTATTTATAATACTCCTTGTACATCTTAGTCATTAAGTAAGCCACTGCTATCGCTGGCACTAGCCAGACTAACATATTTACTTTATGTTCTGGATGTTCACAAAGCCCGCTTGCGCATTCTTGTACTTTGTGGCTTTGAGTTATTAAGCTATTAATTTTTTCTGTATAATTCATAATGTTCCTGATTCGGGTAAATTATTCCACTGGATTTGCAAATCTTTCTTCTTGTTTTCTATAATCCAATTGTGAAGCGTGCTACTTCCGTGACCATAACCATAAGGTAGGAGGCGGTAGTCTTTTGTTTCTATTTCTGGGGGACTACCCCATCTAGTTGGAAACGGTTTGCCGTTAGGGCTGTAATATATGGTTGGCTCACAAACTGGGCAGCAGCAACCTGTTATAAAGAATAGGGTTAGTAATATAATTTTCATTGTTCTTCAAAATAATCTGTATATCTTAAATCGCCCTTTACCCTTGGATATGTCTTAGGACGTTTACACTTATTTAAGCATTCATCTCTGAGGTATAATTCAATTTGATCTTTGCAATATTTTCTTATAAACCTTGACCTCTCCTTACATGGGAAAAGAAACACGGATGCGCTACTAAAAAACTTAAATAAAAATAATCTTATATTTGTAATAATGCTTTTAGCTCCTTCCAAGTGTCATTCGTGCTTCTATCTGTGTTAATTATATGATCTGGTGTTCCTATTTCAAAATCTTCTACGTGGTAATCGGCTTTATTTAATCTATCTGAAACCAATAAAATTTCCCTGACTTGATTATGGTTGTCTTCTTTAAGCTCATTTCTGAATTGGGCGTACGGGTTTACCAAGCTCATTATTACGTGGCCATCAGGGTTGGACTTTTTATTTAAATAAGTAGCCACAGCGTTGGCTGCTCGAATATTTTTTTTGCGGCCACCAAATCCGTAGTCTGTATTGCAAAAAAAGGATCTAAATTCATCTCCGTCAATAATAAAAGGCGTGCCTAGATGTTCGGACAACATTCTGCCTAATGTAGTTTTTCCCGACTCTGGTTGTCCGTAAAGAGAGTATATCATTTAAACCATTCCTTCAATACGTTTGAAGTTACGAATCTTAGATTCTTAAACTCCTTTAAACGCCTTAACGTGTAAGGAAGCCACTGTTCTCCAAACGGTACATATATTCTAACACGATACTGTTTAGAAAGCAAGTCCTTTTGTAAGTCTCTTCGAATTCCATATAAAAATTCATAATCAAAATATTTCGGTTGCGGGATAAGTTCTTGTATGTCTTCCAGTAGCTCTTCGTCGTGCGTAGCCACCGCAGGTTTGTTGGCTTTTTCTGAATATAGGTGTGCTGCGTGAGCAAAAAAACAAGAACCTATATCAAGGCTATTTTGATAAGCTATTTCTTCGCTCTCTTTATATGCTCCTTTAACTAACCTAACGGAGACGCCGTTATTAATTAAGATTCTTATATCCTTTTCTGTTCTATATAAATTTGCCTGAACCGCAACACCGACATTTTGGTATTTGTAATTCAAAGACATGGCTTGATTTCTTGTTAGCTCTGTAACTCTTGAGTCTTCCATGTCTAATCTTATTGTGTGACCGTACCTTTTTGCAGCCTTGGCAATTTTATCTAAATTTTCATAACAAATTACTGGGTTTATAAGCAAACCTAGTTGCGAAGGCTTAATTGAAATGTCTATTTTTTTGGACCAATAAAAAGAAATAATTTTTAAATATTGTTTCGTAGCCTTGTTACAGTCTTCCACGTTTGAACTTAATTCTCCAAGGTAATCTATGGAAACGTCAAAGCCTTCGTCCATTAGATTTTTTATCTTAGGTTTAGCTGAGTCAAAATCATAACCCGCTATAAACCGTTTGGCCAATGGGTATAGTATCTTCATGTCACCAGTGTCTAGTCCCACAAATTCAAATAATACTTACCGTACAAATCTAATCCCTCTTGTACTTTTTTAGCGTGTTCTTCTGCCTCTGACCAATCCCATTTTCTGTCATCGAAAGGTTCATAGGCTACAGAGCCATCTTCATACTCAATTCTAGTGTGTCGAGGGTCATAATCGTCTGGCTTCTTAGGGGATGGCTCGTTATCTATATTTTCAAAAGCCCAAATAATTTTATTTAATATTTTTTTCCATTCTTCGACTCCCTCTTCTACGTCCTTACCCTCTGATGTAAATTCTGCTGGGCAACCATGTAAATTATCTCTCAACATTTTTAGCCTCGGAACAGCCATTTTTGCATTCCAATGAAAATAGTCAAAAGACTCGTAATGCTCGAAGCCCGTGGTTAACCTTTGCCATTTACGCCTAACCCGATAAGAAAAACTTTGCCACCACCAGCTTGGTTTGTAATAAAACCACCTTTCAAAAAAAGAAATGTTGCCACCGATGTCACTAAACATTCCGGGTACAACTTTTTTAGATACTATTTTTCTTTCAGTTTTCATTTTCTCTCGCCAATCCTTGCTCTATCCTATCCACGAACCACTTACTTAAACTCTTTTCGTGAACGCGCTTCTTACCCGTAGCTTTCTTGTAAAGTTCTTTAAAGCTCTCGGAGTATTCCACCTCCCATTCCACGCCACCATCTTCAAGAGGCGTTTCTTTAATTATTTCAAAGTATCTATTCATTTTAAAATTTCAACTTGCCCTCTAATTTCCAAGAATTGTTTAACTTGTTTCCTAACCAGCGAACCCCTCGGAAAACAAGATTCACTAACCTATTCCAATACTGACCAAAAAATCTATAACGCCATTTCTGTTGATACTCTTTACGGGCTTTCATCTCCGCATCAATACGAGCACTTTGCTCTTTTCTTTGTTTATTGGACTCTTCCTTAAACTCTACAAGCTGTACCTCTCCTTCTACTTTTCCATCTTTAATGTGAACTGTATACTCCACCCAAGCATCGTGTTCGGGATCAATATTTTGAATAAAGTCATAAAAATTAATATAGCCAGTGTGTTCGTATTTAACCCATTCTTCGGATATGGGCTTTAAAGACCACATAGGATGCCAAAATCCGCCACTCTCCTTATCTTTCTTTTCTTCTTCAGTTAGCTCTCTATTTTCGTACTCTACTTTTTTCTCGTAGAAGACTCTATCTTTGCCAATCTTGTACTCTACAAGGGCATTATCTAAGTCCTTAGTCTGAAATTGCTTTTCATAGCGAAAGTAAGGGATTCTATCTCCCGCTCTTGGTAAGTCCATTTCGCACTGTATGTAATCAAACATTCCCATTGACCCACTCCGCTAATTCTTTTGCTTCTTCTTTACTTAAAATTAATTGATCATCATAATAATTACCCTTGGTCAGCGCCATCCAGCATAACTTTAGTCTCATCCACCAAGTTAATTTGACGGGGTGTAAGCCCTCTCGCCAAAAACTAACATAGATTTCTTCTTCGCCATCAAACTTGGTAAGTAGCATACCTTCGCCGTGACAACTGCATTTAATGAATTTTTCTTGGTCTGCCATCTCATAGCTAATGATACCCTGTTTTTTTGAAGGGTCAAGAATATTCGTGGCTTAATCTGTAAATTAATTCTGCGATGGCAATATCCTCAATTGCTACACCCGTAGAATCAAATACTGATACGCCCTTGTCTAGCTGCATGGTTTTATGATTCTTGATTAGGTGTTTCATTGAGTTAACATCTAGATGCGGCCATTCGTTATATTGTAATTCACCTGAGTGTGACGCTTGCGTTGGGTCATCGCATATAATGTTGGCAGAACCGTCGATAACATTAGTCATCAATTCGCGCTTACCAACAGCGTCTGCACCAACCGCATTTACATGACAATTACTTTTAAGATCAAGTATGTTTAGGTAGCCCTCAGTCGAGGGCGTAAGTGTGGTTATGACATCAGCGTATTTGACTGTGTCTTTAACATTGTCATTATAGCCCCACGCTTGCGCGATATTCTCTCTCCCGATCCATTTATGAAGTTTTTTCATGGCATCCCTGTTTCGATCATGGATTTCCACGGTCATATTCATATGTCCAAAGATAGACTCGTAAGCCTCAATGTGATATTTGGCTTGTAGGCCGCAACCTATGAAGGCAAACTCCCGCGCGTCTGGGGCGCAATATTTGGCTGCGATAGCTGAAGTGGCGGCGGTTCTGTAAGCGGTAAGGGTTGTGCAATCCATGCTCATCAGTGGTTGGCCTGTGAACCTATCGTTTAAGATGAGAGTGCCTATGGTTGTGGGTAATCCACGTTTGTGGTTTGCGGGAAAAACACCAATCCATTTTATAGCTGAATAGCCTCCCAATACGGCCGGCATTGCCCTGAAATCTCCATCGAAAGCTTCAGCACTACAGGGGATGTAAATTTTCTCTACCATACCCGCCGTTGAGTCAAGAAATACTGATTCTATGGATTCTAAAACGTCATGCCACCTAAGGTGTAACAATCCTAAAACTTCTTCGTCTTGTAAATGTTTCATTTTGTGAAATTTCTTGGCAGCATGTTATAATTAATGCAATTATTTGGCGATACTTTCCCCATTAAAACATTTTTAGCTGTTAAAGCAGCCTTATGCTTCATCTCCTGAAAGGATTCCATACTGTAAAACCCACAGTGGGGGGTTACTATAAGGTTTGGGGTTTGCCCCTCCTTCTTCGATTGTAAGGGTTCGTTTTCAATCACATCTAAAGCTGCTCCTGCGATTTTATTCTTTCTCAACGCGCTAAACAAGTCAGCCTTTTTGATTATTGGCCCCCTCGCTGTGTTAATTATAAAGCAGTTGGCGCGCATTTTATTTAACTGTTTATGGGTAATCATATGATGAGTTTCATCAGTTAGTGGGCAGTTTATAGAAATAACGTCCATGTTTGAAATTATGTCATTAAAATTTTTGCACCTATTAATGCCTAAAGATTTTTCTACACCGTCAGAAAGATAAGGGTCGTAAAACCAAACCTCAAATCCAAGAGCCTTAGCTTTTAGAGCAACTGACGTTCCAATTCTACCTAAGCCAATCACGCCGAACATCATCTGATTAAAGCGCCTGATTTTGTTTTTGTTTTGCACGTCCCATCCTAAATTTTTACAATGTTCGTGATTGGGGATTATCTGGCGGCATAAAGCCAAAGCCAAAGCTATAGATTGGTCGGCCACCTCGTCGGTTCCGTAGTCTGGCACGTTATAAACTGGGATATCGCTACATGTCGCTGCAGGTATGTCAACGGTATCGAAGCCCGTTCCGTTTCTTACGATACATTTGCAATCTTCCAGCTTATGTATGACTTCTTGAGGCATTCTGGTGTTGTGCCACAAGAGAACTGCGTCAGCCTTAAGGAGTCCCCCTTTCCAGTCATCTTCTGTGTCGCAAAGGAAATACCTCACATGCGCAAGTTCGCCGATAGCTTCTTTTTCTACTTGGCACTTCTTGTCACCCCGAGGTTCAGGTTTCCAATCTACAACTGCAACTAGTGGTTTTTTCATTCTCCCAACGGGTTTAACAGGCTTGCTGGTAGTTCGTTAATATCAATAACCTCACCATTTTCGTCTGTAACAAACCTGAAAGCTATTTTTTCTTGCCCTACTGACTCGAATTGAATTTTCTTAGTTTTAATCTCTTTATAAGGTTTAATTTTTATTAATTTTACAGTAGCAACTACAGGCTCCTCATCTCTCTTTGAGTAGACGTGGATGGTGGTGATATTCTCCCCTTTTAACGCCCCCCTGAAAGATACAATCTCTTCGTGAAACTCAACTAACGCGCCCCTTTGCCCTTCTGGTAGATGATTATTTCTCAAACCTAAAGCATCGTGATCCAAGCTGATTAGGCTGCCTTGGCCTCCTTCTCTGTTGTTAAAACTTACTGTATGTCCAGAAGCGGCCCGAACGTATAAGTCTAAATCATCACCACTTTCACCATCCCAAGTTAAAATAACTTCATACAGTACGTTGGGAGGTCGCATCTTCGTTTTCTCTTCTTCACTTTTTAGCAAAAAAAGAATAGCTACCAACATCAACAAGCAACAAAAGAGTACGTCAATGAAGGGTCTAAAAGTAAAAAACTTTCTATATCCTCTGTTAACAGCCATGGTTAATCTTCCTCTAATTTAAATTTCAAAATCATTAGTTGCCCCTGTAAGGGTAAGCTAAAAACTATGCCGCAAATCGTCGTGTAAAACGCTGTGTTTAATCCTTGTTTTAGTCCGGCAACGATTGTGGTTACTTGGGCGTCTGGATCGAGGTTTGTGGCTGTAGCCACGCACAACCCAAAAACGGTACCAAGCAACCCAAGGGAAAAAAAGTGCTCCGCAGCAAACCAACCTATTTCAGCGCGCCGAGCGAGGAACTTTTTAGCCTGTCTTTCTTTGCCTTCGGCTACCTTGTCCGACAGGTAACATAGTTTACCCACGAATCCAGAAACCAAAAGGTAAAGCAACATAATAACAACGGTCAGGTAACTAACGTCATTCTTTACCATCAACGAGATTGCGCCTTTTGTTTCCGCAAAAAATATGGCTGTTAAAAAAATAGCGTTAAGTAAAAACCATTTTGTAAATGTAATCATTTTTATTTTCATTTTTCCCAAATTTCCTTTATACTTTGTAAGGGCGTTTCGCCCATGTACCATACTTGGCAGCTAAATTTATCTATTTCCGGCCAATCCATGACGTTCTGTATCATAAATATATAATTATCTGATATATTTGTAAATATACACTCTAACCTCGTTATTTTATCCTCTGTCAGCCTAGCAACTAATTGTGGTTTAATATTGGTTAAACCGCCAATCACTTTTTGACAATATTTTAAACTCGCTTCTGGGTTTTTTGTCATTTTTATCGACTCTATGTCTGTCCCTTTGGGTGCTACGCCATTAAGCAATAGGAGGTGCACGTATTGGTCATGCAAACTATCTAATTTATTATAGAAGACTTCTTCCGCTTCTGCACTAAATATGTATTGCTCCGCCATTTAGCTCTATCCAATTTAATCTGTCTCTTGAGTGAAGAGTTCTCATTTTCAAGGCTTCTTATCCTAGACTCAAGCTTTAAAATTTTCCACATTAGTATGTTTTTTTTATTTATTCGCGCACAAAACAAATGCATCTAAATAACCTTTCTCTCTACGCTTTATGGCTCTTATTGGTGTTGCGTCATGTAAAAGTTTTTTATCTGCAAGCATAAATAAGTCTCCAGCGGAGAGCGGTTTTGACACAATCGGATTTTCCCTATTTTCTGGAGAAAATACAAGTAAGTTACCACCTTCGATATTGTACCTATTTATTCCTACCATACATATATAGTCGTATCCATCTCTGTGTATGCCCTCTGGGGAAACTGGTGTCACAACCCAAGGACCGTTCTTAGTTAATAAATCAGACCTGTCTAGCGTTTGGATTCTCATTTGGTGGATTTCGGCAATTTGGCCGTCTATAAGATTGTTAGATTCTTTAAATTGAAGACAAATATCTTTAAATCCAGTACTTTGGACGACATTCTCTTCTAAGTCTTCAAATATTCTTATTTTTCCACCTTGGTGGGGATTTAGCTCCTCTGATTGAATAAATTCTTCGTTTGGTTTAATTTCTAGCTCCACCTCTCTCTTAGCGTTCCAAAACGTGGAGCGAATTTCTACGCGCGAAAACCTTCTTAATCTATATTTTCCATCTTCATGGTCTGTTTCTGGTAGGTTTTCAAATGAGTCAACTAAGCATTCAACCGACTCTTTATCTAGCTGGTTTAGCTGTAACAATTTCATAACTAAATAAAGTATAACATATTTTGTTTTTAAAGCAAGCTAAAACTTATAATTTATTATGAGTAATTGGGTAGACTTAGCTCCTGAAATTTGTAGACAAAGAATGGTGATAGAAGGTACTCTGCATAACTCTTTTACACCGAAAGAGATGAAGCAGTACTGCCAAGAAATATCACAGGTTCTTGATATGACACCGGTATCAACTCCACATTTATCTTTTGAAGAAAAATACGGCTGGTGTTGTTTTATGCACTGGAAGGAATCTGGAATGCATATATATAGTTGGGAAAATCGTAAGCCACAGTTTTTCTCTATAGATATTTATACGTGTAAAAAGTTCGCGCCTGACCACGCCATGAACTATACGAATGAATTTTTCGGCGAAAATCTAATCAAGGTCGTCTGGAAAGAATGATATATCGTCCACCTTGGGTTGTGATTTCTCTCCCGGTTTAAAATCGATATTTTTGGATTAACCACACAGAACCCAATGTGTCCAGCCATAAATATTAGCAAGAACTAATACAAAAGACATGACTACGGTGGGGTAGGCTTCTTTTTTAATAGAATAAACTCCTACTAGAGAATTTCCAACCACCCAAATTGGCCAACAATAAACACTCTGGTGCGCGTTAAAAATATACCCAAGCAAAACAAGTGCCGCACCAAGCCATCCCATCCAATTTTTTTTCATATATTCCATTATAACTTCTTGGAGGAGGATGCTGGCGTTAGTAACCTCGCACTTTCTTTATCTTTAAATAGATTTCTTTCTGCACAATAGTAACATTTAAGTAATTCCTTATTGATACCTAGCTTTTCTCTTATGTTTTGTATCTTGTGGTCCGCGAATTTTCCGAAATCCACTTGGGAAAGATCCGTTGGGCACCTGCTCCCCGCCATGACGCCCGAGTAAAAAATATAACGTTCTTCCTCTGTAAACTTGTAGCCTTCGGGGTAAAGATATTTACAAACCCACAAAAATAAATTACGACGCCATCGACTCATTTTTTTGCCTGACCCCATTGTGTAGCCTATAACAAAGGCTTCGTCTTTAGGCAACAATCCCCTTCCCAAAACTACATGAATGCAATCATGCGTAAATAAGTCTACTGCGCCTGTGAAAAGTTTGGAGGTGAAGTATTTGGGGTTTTCTGTAAGTTTGATTATTAACGGTACATCTTCTTGGGCTAATTTGAACTCATGCATTCCGTCAAGAACTTTGTAAAGTTTGCTAGAGCCTTTTGATAGGGGGTGATGCCAGTCTGCTGCTAATTGGGCTTGCTTTTCTTTTTCTTCTTTTTCAAATTGGATGTATTCGTACGGCGTCATGTTGTTATGATAAATATTTTTTTTAAAATATCAAGACTTATTACAAGCCTTTCTTATTGGTGTAGGCTTTTATAAAAAAACCCACCAATCTACATTATAGACGGGTGGGCGTGTTTTTATTATGAAACAAGTGTTTTTGTTTTACTTCTTTTTCTTCGTTTCGGATTCAGTTGCTTTTACCTCAGCTTTAACTAGAGGTAGTGTTACACTAGCACCTGATGTTCCCGCATTGGCACCGATAACTGCCGAATCGTTAGCCTTTGTACCAAGTGTAACTGTGCTTGAGCAACCTGCGGCAGTAAAAATAAACACTGCCATAATAAATGTAATTAGAGTTTTCATTTTATTATTCTTTGTCTGCAATCTCTGTAACCGACTGGGTTACAGGTGTTTGTTGAGTAGCTTCCATTTGAAGCTTCATAACGTTGAGCATAACGTATCCCGTAAGGCAAAAGTTTAATGCCAGCAAAATAATACATGCTCTAGCGTAATTGGTCTTAATTGTGGTTTGAGAGGTTTCGCAACTCTCGGTCTCTGTCTGTGTTCGTTTGTTTTTGTTCATATTTGTGAATGAATATATAGTTTATCGTAACTTTATGAAAAGTCAAATTTTTTTTATATTTAATTAAGTTTTGGTAGGGAAGGAGGGACTCGAACCCTCATGAGCTAACGCTCGACAGATTTTAAGTCTGTTGTGTATACCAATTCCACCACTTCCCCGATGGTAGGCGATGCAGGGCTCGAACCTACGACCTACTGGGTGTAAACCAGTTGCTCTTCCAACTGAGCTAATCGCCCAAAGTGGCAGGAAAGCTGGGACTCGAACCCAGAACCTACGGTTTAGAAGACCGTTGCTCTATCCAATTGAGCTACTTTCCCAAAATTATTTTTTACGTTTTTTCTTGGGTTTTTTTCTTCTCGCTGGGGGACTATCGTTCCTGATTGAATCATCTCTTCTCCAGCCTTGTCTGTATAGTAACGCTGTTACCGTGTTTGCAAATTTATAGACTTCCTTTTCGCTCTTATCCCAAAAGAAGGCATGAGTAAACTCATGAATTATCGTGTTTAACTCTGACTTAGGAGTTAAGTAAGGATTGATATATATTCTAGGTAAACCATCACTTGGTCTTACGTCCGGATCATCGCAATACCCATCAGCTTTACCAAAGTGGGCTGTGTTTGGTTTCCTAAAATAAACCTCATACTCTACCCCTTTAGTGTTTTTAAATTTGTAGACGTAGGGCCTATCTTTTCGGCCCCTTATCAACATCTCTCTTCTTTTTCTTTTACGTTTAGGCATTGCGTTTATATTTGTCAATAACAAATTCTAATAATTCTATTTTGTTTTTTACACCCGCACACCAGTTGGCGTGATGTACAAACAATGGTTGCGGTATGAACATATTCCGCCTTTCTTCTTCATCTTTTTGATCCCACCATTGACCATTTGGTTCTCGTGGGTTCTTTATTCCATTTATGTATTTACCGTGCGTATAGTATCTCTCTGGTAAAAAATCCCAGTTAATATCATTAGACATTTCCGAAAGTAAATCGTTTATTGTACCCTGCTCTGAGGTGTCGAAGGTTACAGACTTCTGCGTTTTATGCGAAGTAAGTCTTCTTTGGATCTCTTCAAAAAAGCTCCTCATTTTGCTGGTGGATTTTAAAATAAAAAATCCCGCGCCACGACCATTCACTGAGTCAGGATGATCCTTAATAAAAACAACATCCTTATCGCCTAGGCAGTTTATTAAATCTTTGTATATTAATCTTTGGTTGTAAAAATATATATCAACATCACAAAATACGCAAATTTCTCCGTCAAACCTTCTCAGGCACTTAGCTATAAATTTTTGTTTTTCTATCATTTGGTCTCGCCAGCCGTGAGTAAATAAATATCCACTCCCACATCGCTGTGGTAATTCTTCTACCACTAAGGAGACATTAGCACTAAAGGGGAAACTTTTCAAAAAGAATTTATCAAAGAATACCCTATGGCTCTCGCTAAAACACGTACAAAAGTTCATAATATATTATGCCTCAGTTATTTTAACATTCTAAGTTTTTGCGACACTTTTACCTTAATGTGGTTCACGTTATGATTTGGGAATTGACTTTCAAATTCAATAAGTTTATTGCGAGCCTTAAAGTAGGCTTCAAACGATTTTTTTCTAGTCGTAGTCGCTGGGCCTTCAAGTGTCCAACCGTGACGACTAAGCTCTTCGTAGTGCATTCCTTGGCGTACAAGCATATTAATACGGGCTATCGCCATGACAGATTCTGGGGTCTCTTGGTGTTTATCTCGCCTTGTAGCAAAATTGATCTCAGGTATTGGTATATCGTCCACCTTGGGTGGTATTTCTTTCTCCGGTTTAAAATTGGTTTTTTTGGAACCCCAAAACCGTTCGGCCATTTTATAGCTCCAAGGTGAGTATGACTTTAAGGCTTCCGCGCCTTTCGGCATTCCCCTTCTGGCTACAAGGGGTCCGGGCACTAGGTATACGGCAGATATTTCAGCAAAATATTCCATGTGGTTTTTACTACCGTAAAGCCCTAAGAATTTTTTATTCTTTTTTACAGCCAGATCGTAGTAGTTTCTAATTTCGATATCTCTATGTTCATTCATGGCGATATGGTTAAAGTGAGCCATTTCATGGACAAAATAAAACGTATCAAAAGGAGGATCAAAAAATCTAAAGGTGCGGAAGATCATTATACTCTTACTCATTGAACCGTTGCGGGGGATACGCCTGTCCCACTTCTCCTGCCCCGCCCTTATATATTCCAATCCGTTAGATGCGTGGGGTTCATTTAAAAAATAAACTTTATATTCTTTTTCAATAAATTTAGAATACGTATTCGGCATTACATTCTTCGTTTGAGTGAAGACTCTGTGCGCGTTGGTTATTATTTTCTTTTTTAGGAGGGGTGATTCATTAATCTTCGTCGCTACTTCGGGAGATATGTGAACCTCTATTCCTGCTATTTTAACTACCTCAAATCCAGCTTTACCCTGTCTAAGATCGAAAATTATACCTAAAGAGCTTACAGGGGTCGCTAGGGCGATTAATAGGGATAATATAATGTTCCTCATACTACTATTATGAGGGTTTTTTTTGTTAAGTCAAGAGGTTTTTTAATTAAAAAGTCAACCAAGCATTCACCGGCATAGAAGTTAATCTCTGTTCTCTGTCTGGGGAATTGCTGTTGAAGTTTGGGTCATAATCTTTGCCACCTTCCTGCTCGTTAACTCCAAGTCCTGTAACAGCCCCAGCATCTGAAAGGCTGGCTGCGGGATGGTTAAATTTTACTTTCTCTGGATTGTTTAGGAGTTTCTTTATCTCAGACTTTAAAGCGTCATTACTAGAAACAAACTCTAAAGCACTCTCATAGGTTTGAACGGCAGCAGCTATTCGTTTCTTTTTTGTGCAGCCGCAGCCGCCAGCGGTAGCAATGCAAGCCTTACTAAAATCAGATAATGGAGTAAGGTCCAAATCAGAAAGGGAATCTGTGAGTCTTTTTTCGTTTACTCTATAGAAAATCCCAAACTCGTTCCAATTTTTAAAAATATATTCACTCATGACTCTTATTATATAGTGTACACAAAATAAAATAAAGAAAATATGTCATCCATATGTTTAAAATTAATACTGTTACATCTTGGTACATATAGTATAACCCCGCATTAATCCAAAATCCAAAGCAAACTGGGCAAGATAGCAGCCTCGTTAGAAAATTGTTATAATCAAACATTAAAAAATCCCAATAAGAATTTGCTGGAAATTTTATAAGATGATCGTCATATTTATCAACAAGAAACAATTTATTCAGTCTAAATAGCCTAATATACTCCACTAAAACATCTGTTTTATAAAGAAAAAACAAAGATAACGAAGCTAAAACTGAGTAAAATAAGTATTCCATCTTTTGTATATTTTATAATAAATATATCTCAAATTCTAATAAATTCTAGTTAAAGAAACATTATAAAAATCTAATATCTCAAATGCAGAATCATCTCTCTCATAAAGATCATTATAATAAACTTCTTTAACTCCGTACGCCGCTATCATTGTGGCACAATACGAGCAGGGTAACAAGGTAACAGCCAGCAACTTAACGTCTCCCTTGTTGCATAAAGAAAGACAGTTAGCCTCTGCGTGTATCATATATTTGCGACGAGCTTCCCTGTCGAGCCAAAATTGCTGATCGACGTTTTTTCCTGAAGCAAGCCCGTTGTAGCCGACACCTACCACCATATTCTGGTGGTTTAAAGCGCAAGCCCCCACCTTTCGGTGAGGGTCTTCGCTTCTAAGGGAGGCTACGGCGGCTATTTGTAACGCATATTCCCCCCAAGTAGATTTGGGAGACTCGGACATTTTTACCCTCTAAATTGGAAAGAGAGATACAATACGCGAAAAACGAAGTACGCGATTCCTAGTGCTATGAATAAGTCTACCATTCTTTTTCCTGTTGTTCTTCTGTTAAACCGCTTGGGCACTGTGGTGCTGGGCAGGATTCAACTTGTTGATCACCACGTTCATCTAAGGATACCTTAAGGTACTTAACGCGCGGCCTCCCGTTGGGAGATTTTACTTGGCCTACAACCTTTAGCTCCCCAGAATCAACCGCGCTATTTAGTTTGCTGTGGATAGTAACTCTAGATACCTTCTTGGTACAAGAGTCTACCACATCCTGAGCGGTGAATACTACGTCTGGCCAGCTAATGTCTACTGGAGGCCTTCCTCTTTGCTTTTTATTCATGTCCATGTTATTATGTTAAATTAATTTTTTCCGGAGTCAACAGTTTTTTTTGTTTTTTATCAAGTTTTTTTTAATATAGATTTATGACAGTACAAGAGGCTTCTGGGAAACTTTACAATTGGTTTTACAATCATGATTCTTTTTGCTTGGATAATGATTTTAATTCGATTATCCCTATGACAGACCTTCCTGACAGGGATAAGGCGGCACTAGCTATAGCTTTGAAAAAGTTGGAAAGCGGGGGTATGCTCGCTTGCAGTGAAAGGGAAGGCGAAGATAAGAAGACTCATGATTATTACGTTCTTGAAAGAAGTTTTGATTCTTGGCAGCAAACCGTAGATATAGGGCCAACTAGCGCAAGGTTCATAGCTAACGAGCTTAATTCTTTTTGCGAATTAATAGAAGATAAAACTGATTGGTGTGATGTAACCTCCATTAGTGAAAAAGACGTAAGAAACTTGGTTCATATTATCGCCTTCTACAAAAACAAAATTGAATCTGAGCCGCCGGAACCCCCAAAGGGGCGAAGAAAAAAAAGTTGACTTTAATAAAAAAGCCGCTACACTGTTAAATTAGTTCTTTGTTAGCGGTGAATAGCTTACGAGGGTTAACCTCGTATTAACTCATTAGAGACCACAGGCCCGTAAAAAGACCTTGGCTAAATAGACCTAATAAGTCTACTGTTATTTCGGGAAAAAGCGGCAGTTGAAGTCAATGTAAGTAGAAATACTTAAGCTAGAAACTTAATCCTCCCAAGAGGAAAAAGGATAAGCAGTCATAAAGAAAAGTCCCACCGCCTAAAACAAAAACTACATAGCTTAACGAGTCAGCAAGCGAGACTAAAAGAGGTTAACGCGACGGACTGAAGCGGCTTGGTTAAGAGAAGATTATGAATTTACTTCAAGTGGACAGCTATGTTCTTATCTCGAAAGCCTATTCGGCTTTCTCAACCCAGTGGAAAAATTTAAGGATAAGCAGTCACAATGAAGATTGTTATATTTAAGATTTAATTATTATTATGAAATACATAGGACTATCAGGAGTGGCGGGTGCTGGCAAAGATTTATTCTTTTCTATGCTCTCAGAAAAAATTCAGTGTCAAAGGTTATCCTTAGCGGATGAACTTAAAGAGGATGTTAAAGACTGGTGTCTTTATAATTATGGTATTGATCCAACGTCATGCTCTAGAGAAGATAAGGATGTGCTTAGGCCATTCTTAGTTTTTCACGGTATGCAAAAGAGAAATAAATCCGATGGACGCTATTGGATAGACAGACTTCAGTTAAAAATTAAAGCCCTAGAGCAAAAGGTTAAGAACTCACCGTTTGAAGACATGTATGGTGTTATTACCGACATAAGATACGATGACTACGAATGGGATGAAGTTGGCTTTCTGAAGAACGAACTCAATGGTTGTTTGGTACACATCTTACAATACGAAGAAGAATCCGATTCGAATGAGGGATGTTTATACAGGCATCCTCGGCAACCCGCAAACGACGAGGAGGCTCGCAATGATCCCAAGTTAAAAAAGAAAGCTGATTTCAATATTGAATGGAAATTCTTGGAAAACGGTCAAATTGATAAACTTACACCACATGTAGACGATTTTGTGGAGTGGTTAAAATCAAAAGATGAAAACGAAACCCCAAAATGACGAAATATTAGTAGAAAACGTCAAAGATAAAGGCTGTAATGAAAGTTACAAAGAAATACTCCACCGTCACGAGAATTTATTTTATAAAATATGCCAAAAATACATGCCAATTGTTTTATCTAAGGGGTTAGAAAAGAATGACCTCCTAGAAGACAAGCATTTTGTAGTATTTAAATCTATTAATTCATATCTTCCTAATAAAAATACTAAATTTTCTACATGGTTAGGGAACTGCACCAGATACCACTGTTTAAATTTCATAAACTCCAACGGTAAGTACGTTAGCACCGAGGACGAGATAATTAAAAGTAGGATTGATTCAAAAGTTAAAGAATCTTACGCCGATGAAAGAGATGGAGTAACAAACTCGGAGTATATTTTTAATATTTTATACCAACTGAAAGACAAGCGTATAGCTGAGGTGTTTCGTTTAAGATATTTTAAAGACTTTGGTGATCAAAAAAAACCAACATGGAGTAGAATTGCTAAAGAAATCAACACGAGCACCCAGACAGCTATCAATTTACACCATCGTGGGCAGAAAATCCTAAAAACAAAATTTGTTTCCAAGGAATATATGCCAGATAAAATTTAATGCTTGACTTAACTGAAAGGAATGTTATATTCGTAGGCATGAGTGATAATCAAAAACAACAAACCGACTGGCAGAAAAGGGAGATTGGCGCGCTCTGGAAAAGAGAGAGCCCCAATCAGAAATATTTTTCTGGCCATGTAACAGACCCCGATGGGAATCGTACCAAGGTGTTAATCTTCACCAACAAATCTAAGCAAAAAGATAACCAACCCGACTTTCGGGTATACAAGGCGGATGATCAACCGCAACAATCAAGAGAATCTGCCACTGCGGCTGTAGCCTCAGAGGAGGTCGTCGATGATACCCAAATGGTAGACGACGTTCTTTAGATTATGGGCTATGCTACAAATGTACCGATAAATCCTACTTCCTTCGGACAAGTTAGTATATCCATTCTAAGAGAACTATATAACAGGTCTTCAGAGCCGAGCCTCTTCCCGCTTGGCTCTGTTGACCTTAGTCCTTTTAGGGAGGATAAAGGGTTTACTGAATGGTTAAATGAATGTAAAGGTAAATCATACCTTCATTCTAGAACTAACCCGTGCTTTAAGTTGTGGCACCTAAGTGGCGCGCTTGAATCCCCTAGTAAGGATCAAGCCTTAATGACTTTCTATGAGTGCAACCAGCCAACTAAACCAGAAATCAACGCAGCACTCAACAACAACTTAATACTAACAAGCAAACACAGCCAAGCCATCTTTGAGTCAGTCGGCGTAAAATCAAACCTAGTACCACTAGCTTTTGATGACTTTAGTTTTCATGAAACGAAAAGTAAATACTACGAAGACGATAGAATAGTTTTTAATCTCGCCGGTAAATTCGAGAAACGAAAAAACCACGAGAAAATAATTAAAACGTGGGCAAAAAAATTTGGAAACAATAAAAAATACTATCTTCAATGTGCGTTATGGAATCACTTTTTTTCAGAAGAAGATAATAAAGCTAATTTTAGAGGGTGCTTAAATGGAAAAAGCTATTTCAACGTACAATTCCTCGCTTACATGCCTGATAACGCTTCCTATAACGACTACCTAAACTCCTCTGACATTATACTCTCTATGTCAGGCGGCGAAGGCTGGGGTTTGCCTGAATTTACATCCTTATGCCTAGGAAAGCATGCTGTAGTATTGAATGCTCACGCGTATAAAGAGTGGGCAACAAACGAAAACTCCGTCCTTGTCGAACCTAGCGGTGAATACGAAGCGTATGATAACCTTTTCTTTAAGAAAGGGGACAACTTTAACCAAGGCTCGTTCCAAGACTTTAACGAAGATGATTTTATCTCAGCCTGTGAGGAGGCTATAAAAAGAGTTGAATCTAACAAAGTCAATATCAAGGGCACCGAATTAAAAGAACAATTTAATTATAAAAATACAGTTGATAAAATTGAATTAGTTCTAGATAATATGTAATGCCATTTTACGAATACAGACATCCGGAGACAGGTGAAACCGTAGAAGTATTACAAAGTATGAAACAAGATCATACATTTGTTGACCCTGAAGGTGTCGAATGGCAACGAGTATTCCATGCTCCAAACGCATCCATCGACACGGAAATGGACCCATTCTCGCAATCCGACTGGGACAAGAGAACAAAAAAACCCGGCATGACCTACGGTGACATGATGGACTTATCAAAAGAGATGAGTATTAAGAGGGAAAAATCCGCTGGCCTTGACCCAATCAAACAGAAAGCGGTTAAAAAATATGAAAAGAAATGTAGAAAACCTCACCCCAACAAAAGCAAATGAAATTTTCCGTATTCACAATATCTCACGACCTGAAACATTTAGATAGACCACTAAACAGTCTCCTATCTCAAACGTATAAAGATTTTGAATGGGTCATATTACTTAACGGCGACGCTGTAGATGAGTCCGAAGATCTTAAAAAAAGACTAGGTCACAAATCTAAAGAGTTTGGTTTAGATTTTAAAGTTCATGTTTACCCCAAGCAATCAAACATGAATATCGGCGCCCTTAAAAAAGCTTGCTGCACTCTGTCGAGTGGAGAGGTTCTTGTCGAATTAGACCACGATGATGCCCTAAGAGAAGATTGCCTCTACAAACTCGCCGCAGCTTTTCAAAACGAGAAGATAGATTTTGTATACAGTGACGATTACTACGTAGACATAAGAGGAGGAAAAGAAGATTTTACGAGACCATTTAACGAAGAGTACGGTTGGCGCAACGCTGTAGACTCCCACGGTCGCCAATATTGTTCTGGGTTTGATCCATCACCATTATCATTTTCCTTCATATGGTACGCACCCGACCACGTAAGGTCTTGGAGAAAATCTTTTTACCACAAGATAGGAGGGCACAACATAGAGTTAGATGTCTGTGATGATTATGAATTATGCGCTCGAACTTATATAGAAGGTGAGTGCCTAAGAATACCTGAACCATTATACTTTTACCACCTACACGAAGAACAAACTTTCCGCAACGAAAAGAATGAAAGAATACAGCAGCTTACACAACAGCTTCACGATAAATTCATCTATAAAATCGTAGAAAAATGGTGCGACGAAAACAAGTTATTAAAAGTAGATTTATGCAGTTGTGACAATAAACCAGAGGGATACATAGGCGTAGATAAACGCTCGCTAAATAAAGATGACATCCTTTTTGATTTAGATAAAAAAGATTGGCCATTCAAAGATGGCTCCGTTGGACTATTCAGAGCCCAAGACGCAGTAGAACACCTAAAAAACCCAATAAACACCATGTCAGAAATGTACAGATGCCTCACTGACTTCGGCTGGAGCATGATAGAAGTTCCATCCACCGATGGCCGCGGCGCATTTCAAGACCCAACTCATGTTAGTTTTTGGAACAGTAACAGTTTCTGGTATTATACCAAAGGACACATGGCGAACTTTATTGGATCACCAGTAGCCTTTAAAGATTACAGGTTACTTAACTATTACCCATCAGAATGGCATGAAACTCACGATATACCCTACACTAAGGCTCACCTCGTAAAATTACCTTGGGACCAAAATATAATTCCACCCGGCGGTCGCCAAATTTAATTTTTTTTCTTTCATTTTTGTAAAGTGCTGGTATTATATATCTACCACACCGAAAGGTTTCAAGAGTATGAGTCTGGAAGTATTGCATGTAAAAAAAAGAAACGGTAGAATCCAAGAACTAGATATTAATAAAGTTAACCTTTGCGCCCAGCGAGCCTGTGAAGATATTACTGATGTCTCAGCAAGCGAAGTAATCATTGACGCCAACGTACAACTTTATGATAAAATTCCAACGAAGGAAATTGATAAAGCTCTCATCATGTCAGCGAGAGCTAAGATAGAAAAGGAACCAAACTATTCTTATGTTGCAGCTAAACTTCTTTTAGGAAATGTACACAAAGAAGTGTTCGGGGTAAGCGTTGATAAAGATGCTTTCGATCACCAATACAGACTCTCTTTTGTAAGAAATATCAAACTACTAGTTAAAGAAGGTGTCCTTAACGAACAACTATTAGATTTTGATTTAAAAATGCTATCAGAAAATCTGTCTCTCGACCGCGATTTTAAATTTAAATACCTAGGACTTCAGATCCTCTATGATCGTTACTTTCATAAACTAAACAATAGGAGACTAGAGTCTCCGCAATCTTTCTGGATGCGCGTCGCCATGGGGTTATCCATAAACGAAAAAAATAAAAATGAAAAAGCGATTGAATTTTACAATGCACTATCCCAGTTTCATTTATGTTGCTCTACGCCCACCCTTTTTAATAGCGGCAGCACCCATAGCCAGCTTAGTTCTTGTTATCTCAACACTTTTGATGACAGCATCGATGGCATATTTGAGGGTGCTTGGCAAGAAGCTCGAAAATCTAAATACGCTGGAGGACTAGGCTTCGATGTTACAAATTTTCGCTCATCTGGAGCCTACATAAAAGGCACTAACGGAAACTCTAGCGGCTTAGTACCTTGGCTTAAAATCTACAACGATCTACTCGTCGCCGTAAACCAAGGGGGCAAACGTCCCGGAGCGGGATGCGCATACCTAGAGCCTTGGCATCTAGATATAGAAGAATTCTTAGATCTGAAAAAAAATACCGGCGAGGAAAGGCGTAGATGCCACGACATAAACACAGCCAACTGGATTCCTGATTTATTCTTTCGCTACGTAAAGAACGACGCGGATTGGTATCTTTTTTCTCCATCGGATGTTGACCTCCACAGCGTGTGGGGCGAAGAGTTTGATAAAAAATATAAAAAATATACGAAGCTAGCTAAAGACGGAAAAATCAAAAACTACAAGGTTGTAAAAGCCAAAACCTTATGGAAAAAGATGTTACGCGTTCTATTTGAAACAGGTCACCCATGGATCACCTTCAAGGATAATGCTAACTTCCGATACTCAAATCAACATGAAGGGATAATTAATAGCTCTAACTTATGCACGGAGATTTTTCTGCACACGAAACCCTCTCAATACAAAAACGGAGAAAAAACCGAAATCGGAGAGACGGCTGTGTGCAACCTTAGCTCCGTTAACCTAAAGGAGCACCTAAAAGATAACGGTAAGATAGATTTCAAGCTCCTATCTAAAACTATATCCACCCAAATGAGGATGCTAGACAATGTTATCGATTTAAATTTTTACCCCACAAAAGAAGCTGAAAAATCAAACCTAAAACATCGCCCCGTTGGGGCAGGAACTATGGGTTGGGCAGACGTTTTTCATTCTTATAAAATCAACTTCTCCTCAGACGAAGCTGTTAGGATGTCTGACGAGTTATACGAATTTATTTCGTTTCATTGTATCTCTAACTCAAATAAAATAGCCAAAGAAAAAGGTGCGTACAGCACGTTCGAAGGCTCCCTCTGGAGCCAAGGTATACTCCCAAAAGATACCTACAAAAATCTAATGAATTATATGGGCGAAAAACCAATCAACCACAAACTTAAAAAGTACTGCCCAGATGTAGATTGGAATTTCCTAAAACAAAGAGTTAAAGAACATGGGATGAGGAACAGCAACACTATGGCAGTGGCCCCCACAGCGACGATTAGTTACATACAAGGCTGCTCACCATCCGTAGAGCCAGACTTCTCGACGATTTTCGTATACGAGAATAGCTCCGGTAACCTTTTGATCACAAACGAGTGGTTTGTAAAAGAGTGTAAAGATCTCAACATTTGGGACAATAACTTTATTGAAACATTAAAATCCGTTGACGGAGACGTTAAAAGATTAAATGGCGAACTACCACCAGAAATCAAAGAAAGATACAAAACCGCATTTGACCACGACCAATTTATTTTAATCGATTGTGCTGCCGTAAGACAGAAGTGGATTGATATGGGACAAAGTTTAAACTTGTTTAACAATAAAAGTTCGCTAAAATACTTGAATGATGTATACATGCATGCAAGAGGTCGCGGGCTAAAGAGTACATATTACCTAAGGAATAAGAGTGCGAGCCAGATTGAGAAATCAACTCAAAAAAGTAGTGACAACAGTGATAGTGACACAGGTGGTGCTAATGATAATACTGTTGATCCTAAAGCTTGTTCAATCCTAGACCCAACATGTGAGAGTTGCCAATGAACCTTGACGATCAACTAGAAGCAGTCGCGGACGAAGCGAAAAAAAATGGCCAAAATAATTTGGCTATAGTTTTATACTGTTACCTTGGGGCAAAAAAAGCTGGCGTAGATGAGCACTTCGCAAACTATTGTAAGGATTGGGCTACACACGCCGCCGAAGAATTAAAAAAGATTGAAAACAGGAGGAATAATTAATGAGTAAAAGCGGTTTATTGTTGGGCGAAGAATGCGCGGGAGTCAATCAGATCCTCCCTCACAAACACCAATTTGCTTGGGACCTTTTCCTAAAGGGTGTAGCGAACAATTGGTCACCAGCGGAAATAAATATGTCAATTGATGTTGATCAATGGAAAAGCGACGAGCTTACTGAAGATGAAAAGCTTTTAGTTAAAAGATGTCTAGGATTCTTCGCTGGAAGCGAATCATTAGTTGGCAACAATCTGTTACTTAATGTAGCTAAATGGGTAACAGACGCTGAATGTAGGCAATATATACTTCGTCAGGCTTATGAAGAATCCTTGCACAACTGGACCGTAGTCACATGCTGCGATACTTACGCTTTAAAAGTATCTGAGGTTTATGAGGCCTATCTTAATATCCCTTCTATAAAACAAAAAGACGACTTTCTAATGGAGATCACAACTGATACCAATAGAGCAGACTTCTCTACAAAAAACGTCGAAGGTAAAAGAGAGTTCTTAAGAAATTTAATTACATACTATATAGTTTGCGAAGGCACGTTCTTTTTTAGCGGGTTTGCAATGCTACTAGCCTTAGGTAGACAAAACAAACTGCCCGGCTTATCCGACCAAATTCGCTACACTCTACGAGATGAGAGCTTGCATATAGAATTTGGAACTTACTTAATCAATACAATTAAGGAACAATACCCTTCGGTGTGGACGAAGAAATTCGAGCAGGAAACCATTGAGCACATTAAAACAGCCGTAGATCTTGAAATACGGTACGCTCATGACGTACTCCCAAGGGGTATCTTGGGCTTGAATGCTGATATGTTCGTTGATTACATGCAGTATATCGGCAATCGAAGGCTTGAAGGAATTGGCATTGACTTCCGTTTCGATAGCGACCAGAATCCATTCCCTTGGTTATCTGAGGTTGTCGATACGGGAGCAATGACCAATTTTTTTGAAAGAAAAGTTAAAGACTACCAAAATTCAGGAGTGTTAGAGGACGACTTCTAAAATAGAACCCACCCTTTTATATCTTCTATCTTTACCAACCCAAGCCAAGACTCGTTCCTGTTATCTCCTATAACCCACACATACCCCTCGGGGACCACCCCAACGTCTTGGTCTGTATTTAAGAACAACCACTCACCCCTAGGTTTAAGAGCCTGAACTTCCACAGGTTCTGTCCAGTAAGTAATATCCTGATGTGTCCAAGGGTCTGTATATTTTTTATTATTTATAAAAATTCTACCATGTTTTATCCTTACATATTCCCCTTCTACAGCAACAACCCTTTTAATTATAGTTCCTCCATCTTCTTCATCTCCCGCTATTATAACCTGCCCCCGGGCTGGCCTCCAATCTTCACCTAGAGCTTTAGTTCTATAAATAACAACCAACTCACCATTCTCATAGGTGGGAAGCATACTATCACCAGTAGCTAAATAAAATCTAAACTCAGAATAAAAAGGGTAAGTCAGAATCAACAATAATAAAGATACTCTAAATATTTTATTATTTAATAATTTACCAATTAATTTCACCGTATGATTAATCATAACAAAATAGCCAAGTTTATTCCAAGACTTACCCCAAGAATAATAGACAGAACTAATATTATATAGGTCTCAGGTCTAATTACTAAGGATCTTTGAGAGATTCTTTTTTTACTAGGCATTTTCATAGAAGTTTTATCTTTTTTATTTCGATAAATCCACCAGTTCCCTTCTTTATCTTGACAAGCCCATTCCTTTTCAATACCTTTCCACCATTTTGCATTTTTATGTAGTATTTTCATGCTTCGCTCCGACCAGCTAAACTATCCGGATCAACCGGTTGCTGCGGCTGCGGTGGTGCAACCTTGGGGGGCCACTCACCTAGCTTTTTTAGATACTCCTTTAAGGTGTCTAACATTTGCTGTGCGTAAGATAATCTCGCTGAAAGTTGTCTGATAGCTTCATTAGCTTGCATTATGTACAAGTCCCGTCTCTCAATTTCTTCTCTTTGTTTATGGGCTATGTCCGACTGAAAGTCTGCAAACTCTTCAACAGCAGTTAAGTCCTCCATTAATTCTTCACTTATTCTTATCAGTTCAGATTGATCCCTAAGATTAGCTATCTCTCTAGAAGTGTACCTCATATCCTGTATAACCATTATAACCATCATTAAGATGGCTACGATAGCTCCAGTAAAGATACTATTAAAATTCCTGTTCCCCCAAGTTGAAAGTGCGCCTAATTGCACTCGCAACCAAGATGATATATTCATATAAATACTTACACCCAAAAAGGACATCAGTGAGACATAATGAGTCTCTGAACTGTGACACAAGTAGTGCCAGTATGTCACTATCCCATCAATAAACCTCAGTTTTCCGGGGTTTTTGGTTGGCACGAGGATTGCTTTAATACTTGTATGAATAAAATTATTTTAAAAACACCACTAGGGCTAGTCAACGACTTTGTCAGTGACTGGGATAGAGCTTTCTTCAATGAAGATCATTCTTTTTGGCGCAGGAACATCAACAACTCCGTTACATATAAGGAGCACGAAGATAGCTATGAATATTGGATTAATCTAGCTGGATTCAAAAAGGAAAACATCGAAGCTTCAGTACATGAAGGACTTGTAACCGTCAAAGTAAATAAAGATGAAAACACAGACAACTATTCTTTTTATTTAAAAGATGATGCAGACATTTCAACGCTTTCGAGCAAGCTAGAGGACGGACTACTGTCAATCAGCGTCAATAAGGAGGAAAAAGCTAAAGCAATGAAGATAAAAATAGACTAATTTATAAGTTATTTAATAAATTAACTACTTTATATTAGTGTAATAGTATATATGGCACGGAAAAAAGTCAAAAAAGCCAATAACAAATTATCACAACTCTGGTCGTGGCTACAGCTTAAAGGGCTCAACTTATGGAGCCTTCTTAAGCGCCACGCCTCCTGTGAAGATTTATGGAAAGGGCTAGGCCTTGTTGCTGCTGGCGGACTACTCGTTTTGGGTGGTAGCTTAGAATGCGCGCTTAGCTTTCTCCTTATCGGATGGGGATTAATGGAGTTGGTTGATCATTTTAGATGGCACTAAAAAATTCTTAAGTTTCTTAACTAATTCAGTGTAATAAGGGATATGGACTACCAAATTCTCGTCAATATCTCTGTGGGCATTATCACGCTTATGGGCGGCTGGGTATTCAAGATGATACTTGGGCATATAAATGAAATTAAAAAAGAACATAATGAATTAATGAACAAGCATGGGTTAGATATGGAAAAAGAAGCCCAACGCAACATGGAAATTCTCGAAAAACATAATCAATTAGCTCTTTCTCTACCTGAAAAATACGTGAGTAAGGATGATTTTAAATTATTCTCAGAAAGAATGAACGATAGATTCGACCGCATAGAGGAAAAGATTGACAATCTAAAAAAATAACTTACTATATAGGTAAGTGCTAAATCTAAAGAACGTAACCCTAATTGCGGCGGATTGCGTGGACATTGGTAAACTCACAAAAGCTGCCGATATCTGCGAATCTTTCGCCAACTTTGGCGCGGTCAAACTCCTCACATGTCCATCAAACGGTACTCCAGCGTTAGACTCAAGGATAATTAATATCCGAGATATAAACTCTAAAGAAGAATACGACAAATTCATGATGGAGGAGATTAATGAATACGTCACTACAGAATACGCGTTAGTATTCCAATCAGACGGCTTCATACTTAACCCAAACGCGTGGGACGAAGAATACCTAAAGTACGATTATATAGGAGCACCGTGGGGCTACCCGGGGAACAAAGGAGTCGGTAACGGGGGCTTCAGTTTAAGGAGTAAAAAATTACTAGAAGAATGCGCAAACGCCACATTCGAAAGAGAGTATGGCGGCTTAGAAAATCAAGAGGACATGCAAATCTGTGTTAAGCACAGAAAATATTTTGAATCGAAAGGTATAAAGTACGCCCCCAAAGAACTTGCAGCCAAATTTAGCATAGAAGGAAACCCAGAAAACGACAGAATATGGACTCATCAATTTGGCTTTCATGACCTAGAGCAAACAGATACTAGTAATTTCATTATCCCAAACAAAGAAGTAAAGTTCAACGTATTCTACAAGTACAGCGATAAGGGTAAAAGCTCTCAAGTAGACAAGAAAACTATCTTTAAGAACTTTATAAGACTATTCGGATCACAAAACTTACGAGTGCTGCTCGACAACTCCACAAAAGAATCCCTCGAATTTTTTAAAGGGTATTGCCCCGAAAAAATAATTGAAACTAAACTAGGTAACTCTGCGGCATGCATCCACATATTCGACCAGATAAAAAATCTTGAAGACCACGAAATAGTTTACATATGTGAGGATGACTACCTTCACGCAAGCCAACATTGTAAGGCTCTAATCATAGAAGGCTTACATATTTCTGATTACGTAACTCTCTACGATCACGGAGATAAATACAATCCACCCCATAACCAGAAAGACCCGACTATCAACCCTCAAGTTTCAGAGGGTGGCGAAATGTCTAGAGTATTACTTACTGGAAACTCCCACTGGAAAACCACCAATTCCACCACCATGACTTTCGCCGCAAAAGTAAAAACAATAAAAGAAGACTACAAAATCCTTCGGAAATACTGCGAAGAAAATAAATTACCAAACGATATCCCAAATGATTATGAGATGTGGCAAGAACTCATCAAGTCTGGGAGAAAACTTGTAAGCTCCCTACCGGGGAGATCAACCCACCTTTGCCCTAATCAAAATTATTCACCATTAATCCGTTGGGACATGGTAGCGGAAGCATGAAAAAAGTAATTATAACAGGTGTCACAGGTCAAGACGGAAGCCTGATGGCTGATTACTTACTAGGCAACTTTAAAGATGTTCATGTATATGGCGCCGTAAGAAGGCTGAGCGTAAGCAATCACGAAAACATAAAACATTTAAAAGATGAAGAAAGATTTGAGACTTTTGATTTCGACTTATCAGACCCTCACTCAATAAGGAATTGCATACAAGAAATTAAGCCAGATTATTTTGTAAATTTCGCAGCACAATCATTCGTTGGCGTAAGCTGGGAAATCCCCAGACAAACATTCACAGTTGACGCAGTTGCTGTATTAGACATCCTTGAAGCAATTAGAAAATTCGCACCCGAATGCAGGTTTTACAACGCGGGCAGCAGTGAAGAGTTTGGAGACGTTCAATACTCTCCTCAAGATGAAGAGCACCCACTTAGACCAAGGAGCCCCTATGGGGCCGCAAAAGCTGCAGCCCGACACATAGTAAAGGTATATAGGGAATCATACAACCTATTCGCAATACAAGGCTGGCTATTTAACCACGAAGGTGTTCGCAGGGGTGAAGAGTTTGTTACGAGAAAAATAACAAAAGGTGTCGCTAGGATTTACAAAGAAGTACACAACCTAGAAAGATGGAAATACCACAACGATGAACCCTTAAATATAGAACCGATAGTCCTCGGCAACCTAGATACATACAGAGACTGGAGTGACGCCGAAGATTTCGTGCACGGAGTATGGCTCATGCTAAACGCCTCAGAACCTAAAGAATATGTACTAGCAAGCGGCGAAACTCACTCAATAAGAGAATTCGTAGAAAAAGCGTTTAAACAAGTTCATTTAGCATGCGCTTGGGACAACCCAACAGGAGAACCTGACGACGAGGGGTACGACCCCATGGAAGAGAAGTATATATACCTACGGCAGAATCGCAACGAAACAGAATACATTCCGCTAGTCACGGTTAGCCCACTATTTTACAGGCCCAACGAAGTCAACCTACTACAAGGAGATCCCTCTAAAATAATAAAAGAACTGGAGTACAACAGAAAACCGTCACTAGACATGCTTGTTTACTCAATGCTCCACGCAGACCTTAAAGATTACTTCCCCCATGGTATACCAGCATTCAAGCCCGAATTCTACGATGACGGAATATAAGGTTGACTCACTAAAAAACCCTGATACACTATAATAGTGGCTTACTCTAACAAGAAAGTAAAAAACAAATTTCAATTTCTTGTATGGAGGTTTCTAGTGGAACCAGAAAAATGCAGTTGGCCCAAAGAAATTAAGATAGCTAAAACATTATTTTCAAAATACCCAAACTTTATGTTTTGGAAATGGTTAGAGCTAATCAATAAACATGGGTATAAATATAAGGTTAATTCCTTAGCGTATTTTTTAACAGAAAAAGGTAAAGTACTAGTGCATAATAAGTATGTGTTTTACAGAAACTTTAAAAATACAGGGATATATAATCCCAAAAAAATAAATCTAGAAGACAAGAAGATAGGTAAAGATAAGAAGGTAAATAAAAAATTTAAATTATTTGATTTTATTCGTTATGGCAAGAAAGAAAAAAACTGATACAGAAGAAGGTAAATCCCCCTTAGGTCAGATACAGACCTACCTAGAGCAAAACAAGGCGGATCATTATAACTTTGAAGAAGAAAGAAGTTATGTAGTTTCGAGCGGAAGCTTACTCTTGGATATAGAAATGGGTGGTGGTATTGGCCCCGGGATCATCCGAGCCTCAGGAATAACAGAGGGAGGTAAAACATCCTGCGCCCTTTCCTTTGCTAAAAATTTCCAGAAGATGGATAATGCTATGGTAGTCTACATTAAATCAGAAGGCAGACTCTCTCAAGAGATGCTTGAAAGATCTGGTGTAGATACAAACGAAGACAAATGGTTCGTTTATAAAAGTAACGTTTATGAATCGGTTATTAACCTAATGAGGGAGTTAGTAAAGAATAATCCTGAGAACTATAAGTATATGTTTATTATAGATTCAATGGATTCCTTGGTTCCAAAAAATGACCTAGAGAAACCACCCGAAGAAGCAAACAAGGTGGCTGGCGGAGCATTACTTAGCGCAGACTTTCTCCGCAAAATGGCCCTAGGACTAACAACCCGCGGCCACATATGTTATATGGTGTCACAAGTAAGAAGCAAAGTTTCCATAAACCCTTACGAGAAAGTAGATGCTCGCGTAACAAATGCCTCAGGAGGCAACGCATTACTACACTACAGTGACTGGATTATTGAATTTCAAGAAAGACACCTGAAAGATATTATAAGCACCCAACCTCAAGGCAAAGGCGATCTCTTAGGCCACTGGTGTAAGGTTGTATTTAAAAAGAGCCCGAACGAAAAAACGGGCACCATGGTCAGATACCCTATTAGATATGGCCGAACAGATGGAAAGAGTATATGGGTCGAGTATGAAGTAGTAGACATGATGTTGCAGTGGGACATGGCCTCAGCCAGAGGAGCGTGGGTTACGATCTCTGACGAAGTGGTAGAAGAAGTGCAAGAAAAAACAGGTCAAGAATTTAAAAAACAACACCAAGGTATGGACAACTTCAGGAAATACCTTGAAGAGAACAAGGAGATAGGTAAACATCTTTTTTATAAATTTAGAGATGTTTTGAAAAAGTCTTAATCTATGTGTATAATATTTTATGGGAGCGTACTGGATTCGATTTAGAACCTTACGCCAGATTGCAAGCAGAGGATAATGGTTGGCCTCTTAAAACATCCATTAAAAAATCCAAATGCCAATGATACCATTGACATGGAGATGGCCCCTTCGCTAGCCGAAGCTGACGCGATCCTCGCTAAGTTCGGTTATGTTGAAGAGGAAACTCTCCAACTAGCAGCTTAAGTTCTGCTACGTCCTACTCTGGATGCTCGTTAAAGAGATAGGGCGACGACAGCGAGCAAAACACTGGTTGAGTCTGGTTGAGTCTCCAGTAGTTTAAAAAAAGATAGACCAAACCTTACGTGAAGTCGTCGGCCACGGACACGTATTGAATTAGGCCGACTAAGCTTGTAGTACATTTGAGCCGATGGCTTTAAAGACGCGGGTTCGACTCCCGCCGCTTCCACCAATTTAAATTATGGCTCATCCACAACAGGCAGAATTCTGCAATAAGGTTAAGGCGCTTTTCCCAAACCACTTTACTGGTGTCAACGTCTTAGATTGCGGCTCCCAAGATATTAACGGCAACAACAGATATTTATTTGAAAATTCTCAATACCTCGGGATAGACTTAGGCGAAGGACGAAACGTAGACGTAGTTTGCCCTATGTCTAAGTTTAAATCTGATTCTGGATATCAGACGATTATTTCCACAGAAGCTTTTGAACACGACAAAGACTTCGACGCCAGTTTAAAAAATATTTTAAACCTCCTACTTCCCGGGGGCCTATTCCTAATGACTTGCGCTGGCCACGGTAGACAAGAACATGGCACTCATAGAACCACTGGGTCTGACTCACCATACACCTTAGATTTCTATCAAAACAGATACCCCGAAGACTTCAGTAAAGCTATTGACCTATACAAAGAATTTAAAAAATTCTCCTTTGAATACAACAGCGAAACCCGAGATTTATATTTTTGGGGATTAAAATACTAGATTTGCATGAGACTATTCAATATACACGGTCGCGCACAAAACAAGAATGTCGCAAAATACGCAATAGATTGGGATAAAAAATCTAAATCAAAATTGCAGAAAAGCGTTAAAGACTTCCTGAGACCCTACTGGAAAGCCCACGTGGTATTCGAGGAGTTCCCAGTGTATGGAACTAGATTGAGGGTAGATTTTTTAAATGCAACAAACAAGATAGCCATAGAAGTTAACGGCCCACAACACAATGCTTTTCATAAGTTTTTCCACGGTAACTCTAGAGCCAAATACCTTGAATCAATCAAGAGAGATATGCAAAAAGCTCAATGGTTAACAGATAATAAATTCCACTTAGTGGAGTTAGAGGAAGAAGATATCTTAAATATGTCAAAGAAAACTTTTGAAGAGAAATTTAAGATTTCCCTTTAAAGTCTTGACTGAGATAAAAATTCAGCTATACTTTAAAGTAAGATGGACTCAATTTATTCTATACAAGTAGAGAAGCATGTCTTAGGAGGGCTAATTAAAATTCCAAAATCCTTCGCGGACGTGGAGAAATACATCACGGAAAAAGACTTTGTCAATGAAGTTCATCAAACCGTTTTTCGTGTTCTCCGAGAAGTTATTTTAGAGAGAGGAACAGTAGACACGGTTATTCTTGCTGAGAAAATAAAAAATATAGGAATATCATTCAAGGATGACATTAATATTTACGACTACCTTGAGGCTATTTCTTTCAGCCAGATAACCTACAAAGCAATTATAGAAGCATCTCAAGAATTAAAGAAACTTACTGTACGTAGAGAGCTTTACCATAAGTGCGACGAAATTAAAAAATTTATCAAAGAGAACGGTGAAGAACAAATTGATGCAATCGTGAGCGAGGTGGACTCCCTGTATGGAGAACAACTCAGAACCTATGAGATAGAAGATGAGCCAATCAATATATTCGAAACTATGAGAGACAATGTAGAAGAAAGAGGAAACAACCCACAAGACGACATGGGGATTCAAACCCCATACCCAGAATTTAACAGATTATATGGTGGCCTTCGCCCCGGCAACCTCTACGCTATAGTAGCTAGACCGGGGCAAGGCAAAACAACTTGGTTAAATGACATCTGCTTTAAGACAGCAAAGATGAATAAAATACCCGTTCTCATCTTGGATACAGAGATGAGTTCAATGGATATTCAATCCAGAATAGCCTCGGCACTCACAGGGGTTCCGCCTTGGTACATAGAAACAGGAAACTGGCGCAAAAATCCAGAGCTTATAGATAAAGTGAGAGAAGGACTGAAAAGCGTTCGCAATGAGAACCTCCATCACTTTTTCGTTGGTAATAAAAATATAGATCAAATTTGTTCTCTGGTAAGGCGCTGGCACTTGACTCACGTGGGCCGCGGAAACCCATTCGTGCTTGGTTATGACTATGTTAAGCTTACCGGAGAGAAAGTTGGCAACAACTGGGGAGAACACCAAGCTATCGGTGACAAAATTGACAAGCTCAAGAAACTGTCAGAAGAGTTACAATGCCCCCTAATCACAGCAATGCAACTAAATAGGTCCGGCGAAAACTTTAACCGCCGCGCGCAAGGTGTGGTGGATGATAGCTCTGCCATATCTTTGTCAGATAGACTTCAGTGGTTTGCATCATTTGTTGCAATTTTTCGCCGAAAAGTTGTGGAAGAAATCGCTGAGGATGGAGAGCAATTCGGAACCCATAAGCTCATACCGCTTAAGACTAGGTTCCAAGGTAAAGACGCGGCCGGTCATCATGATATTGTCAGAAGGTTAGGTCAAGACGGAGAAGAACGTTGGGTGAATAATTATTTAAATTTTAATTGTGAAAACTTTAATGTTCGAGAAATGGGCTCCCTAAGGGATGTAGACGCTAGAGCAAGAGAGCAATATCTAGTAGAAGGAGAAAATCCACATGACGGAGACGTAATATAAAATGGACTACAAAGAAATATTATTAGACATGGGGTATTCGAACATAATCGATAACGGTAGAGAGTTAAGAACTAAGCCGATCTACCGCGACTCAAGCAGCAATACGGTTCTAAGCATCAGGAAAGACACCGGCCACTTCATTGATTTCAGCAAGCAAATCAGTGGATCATTCTTAGAACTGGTTAAGATTTCCCAAGGGTTTAAGGATTACAAAGAAGCTCAAAACTATTTAGAAGATAAAGGCAGCGTCACAAGAAAAGTTATCCGTAAGCCTGAGGTGAAATCCCCAAAAGTTTTTCCCTCGGAATACTTATCAAAACTCCTACCAGATCATAGCTACTGGATTGACAGGGGTATAGAAAAATCAGTGTTAGAGGAATTCGGCGGCGGCCTTTGTAAGACGGGGAGTATGGAGGGCCGCTACGTATTCCCTATTTTAACCTCCAAGAATGAATTGATAGGAGTCTCCGGAAGAGACGTGGAAAACAGGGAATCTAAACCAAAGTGGAAACATAAAGGTACTAAAGCTTTCTGGAAATACCCATTACAAATTAATTATAAGATTCTTAAAGAAAAGAAAGAAATCATACTTATCGAGAGTATCGGTGACGGTCTATCCCTCTGGCAAGCTGGCGTTAAGAATTTTATAGTCACATTCGGTTTAGATTTAAATACTAATTTAGTTAATTTATTTTTAAAATTAGACCCCAAGAAAATATATATCTCATTCAATAATGATTCAAATAATAATAATGCAGGTAATTTAGCAGCAGAAAAAGCAAAGAAAAAATTATGTAAATATTTTGATCATAATCAAATCTCTATTAAATTACCTACAAAGAAAGATTTTGGAGAAATGAGTATGAAGGAGATAAAAGAATGGCAAATTAATACTTGCCAATCTGTAAAATAATAATATAATATTACTAACATGGCACTCAAAATACAAAAACAAGAACGTAAAACTGTAGATAAAAAAACTAGACAGGGCTGTAGCAACAACAGCAAAGGTATGAAGAAGTACAGAGGGCAAGGCGGACCAAGAAAAAGATGCCGCCAGTCTTGTAAGCCCGGAAGACGGGGGGCTAAAAAATGAGGCTAGATCATGTAGCTTACAGAGTTGAGAATAGGTATAGATCCGCTGGATTTTTTACCGAAGCTTTTGGTTATAAGCTTGGCACAGAATTTCAAATCGAATTTGATGATGGGTCCAAGGCGGACTGTCTAGCTCTTACGCCACCTGAAATAAGGCACCCAGACACAATGCTCTGGACTCATCACGCTTTACACCCCGCACCCTACGAGACGATCAACGCAGAATACCATGCCCCACCCGAGATTTTCGTTAGTGATGGCAGCAAGGGGTCCATCGTGGGCGACTGGGTGGCAGAAAGAGGCGGAGTAGGGGGTATCCATCACATGGCATACCAAGTTGAGGACGTAGCGGCAATCATGAAAGAATGGAAAGAAAAAGGGTACGCGGAGTTCTACTCTGAAGAACCTATAACCTGCAAAGATCCGGACTTAACACAGGTCTTCACCAAACCATCAGAACTTACAGGAGTAATATATGAATTCATTAACAGAGAAGGCGCTGGATTTTGCAAAGACAGCGTTAAGGAACTTATGCAAAGCACTAAGGAATAATATGAGAGACTTTGAAGGCAGAAACTACATTAATGGCAAGTGGCAAGCTACTGATGAGATGTATACTAAAATCAACCCTGCCACTGGCAAAGCGCAAGGCGCTTTCCCCTTGAGTGGACCGATAGAAGTAGAGACAGCTATTGAATCCGCTCGCTCAACTTTTAAAAAATGGAGAAAAGTTAGTAGGTTTGTACGCTCAGACTACATGAACAAAGTTGCTCAGTTAATTGAGGAAAGGAAAGATTTACTAGCTACAGCGATATCCCTAGAAACAGGTAAAAACTACAACGAAAGCGTGGCTGAAGTCAACGAAGCACTACACATGGCCCAATTTGCTTTTGGATCAGGAAGATACCCCCACGGCGAAGCGGTATCATCAGAAATACAAGACAAAGATTCTTACATGCTAAGAAAACCTAAAGGGGTGATAGCTATCATAACTCCGTTTAATTTTCCCCTCGCAATAGGTATGTTTTGGAATGCTGCTCCAGCGTTAGTAGAAGGAAACACTATAGTAATCAAACCAAGCGAGGATGCGCCAATGTCAACTCAACTAGCTGTTCAAATCTATGAGGACGCAGGTATCCCAGCCGGTGTTATTAATTTGGTTCACGGAAAAGGTCACACTGGTGATCTTTTAGCTCGTGGCGAAGTGGATCACATTTGTTTCACTGGTTCCGCTGACGTTGGTCAACACATTCGTAAAGTCGCAGCCGAGTCTTGGCATAAAACAACCTCTTGTGAACTGGGGAGCAAATCAGCCTGTATTGTCTTTGATGACGTAGAAATTCCTTTAGCTCTAGAAGCCTCAATCGCTAGTGCGTTTAAATTATCAGGACAAAGATGTGTTTCTTCTGGACGAATCCTAGTACAAAGAACTATCTGCGATGATTTTGCTCGGAGGTTCGCCGATAAAGCTAGCAAATTAAAGACAGGTAACCCTTTTAAAAAGATCGTAAAGTCAACAGGTATGCCAGAAGCTGTTGCGTGGGATGAACTAGTCCCCGACGAAGAGATTTATTACGGACCAATCATAAACGAGCAAGGCTACGCAAAAATAAGAGCTTACAATAAAATGGTCAATGATGATAGTCAAGCCGAAGTATTACTTTCCCCCACTTATACCGGAGAACACGGGGCCTATTACTCAACTCCTATGGTTTATAAAACGGAGTGGCGCGGCCACGATGCACAATACCTACGAAACGAAGTATTTGGCCCTCACGTAGCCATAATCCCATTTGATACAATGGAAGACGCGATTCGCATTTATAACGATACCGAATATGGTCTCGCAGTCGGAATCCTAACTAATGATTTCAGAAAAGCGCGCGTTATGAGGGACGAGTGTGAGGCTGGTATGATTTACTGGAACGGTGGATCTATAGCAGCCGAGTCACATCTTGCATTTGGTGGAGTTAAGAAATCAGGAAACGGATTCCCAAGCGCAGCCAGAACTTTTAGAGCCGTAACTCATGAAATTAGCTGGACAGTTAACCACGCAAATGAGCTAACGTTTCCTCAAGGAATGAAATGATGACAGAGCATATACAACCAGACGAAAGAAAGACTGCTGCTGTTCTTGGAGTAGGCAGAATGGGAACAGTAATTTCATACGCGATGAAAGAGCTTGGTTTTTTTGTTGTCGGCGTAGACAACAACGAATCTGCTGCCGTAAACTTTCGAAAACGAATGTCAGCAAACGATGGCACATTCTACAGAGTAACTGAATCTGGAACCCTAGATGAAAATGCCATTGCAGCAGGAGTACCCCCAAAAGATTTCAGATATGTTCTCTCTCACGAGAAGCCAGATATTGTAATAAGCAGTTTACCCTACCACCAAACCGAAGAAGTCGCTGCGTGGTGTATAGAAAACTCTTTAAGATATTGCGATCTAGGAGGAAGAGTGGATGTATCAGAAAGAATCAATAAACTTGCCAATGAAAAAGCTAAGGCTCCCGTAATGACAGATTTAGGGCTTGCCCCGGGTTGGGTCAATATCTTAGCAGAACATGCTTGTAAGGAGATTCACGGCACCCCTGATGAAGTCTTAATGATGGTCGGAGGAATCCCGGGGACACCGAACAATCCCCCGCTTAATTATGCGTGTACTTGGTCAACAGACGGGCTGCTTAACGAATACGCAGATGACTGTGAAATACTCTCTGATGGAGAAATAAAAAAAGTAAAAGGCATGGACGGCTTAATTGACGTAGAATTCAATAAACTAAAGTTTACAAACTCCTCCCGAAAAATAGAAGCATTCTATACGAGCGGCGGTGCGTCACACACCATTAAAGATATGAAAGAAAGGGGTGTAAAAAATTGCGCTTATAGAACCATGCGTTGGAAAGGTCATGGAGATATTATAAAACTTTTAATTAGACAATGTGATTTGAGCAGAAAATGCTTAGAAAAAATATTTGAAAAAGGTTGCCCACACACAGAGGGTGACCCAGACCTAGTCCTCATTAAAGTAAAAGTTACATGCGGTAAACTAGTATGGTCTGATGAAATAATTATAGGATATGATTCAGAATTTTCAGCTATGCAAAAGTCCACAGCCTTCTCTATCTCTGCTGTAGCATCTCAAATGGCTGAAGGGATGTATGATGGTAAGCTAGATCAACATAGAGATTATTGGACAGAATACCCAAAAGCGTTATCATATAAACATATAAATTACAAAGACTTCAGCGATAGATTAAACAAGCTAGGAATTCAATTATAATGAACGACATCAAGTTAAACGCCGATATGATTAACTGGTTAGATAAAAATAAATCTGACTATCAAAACATTGCTATCGATAACCAAACCTTCCCCTCTGATGCGGTCACAAGGATGAACCAAATAAGCAAATCCCCACACTCAATGGCCGAGCGGCGCCTCTTACTTAAGGCGTTCTGCGAACAATTTAATATGCTCCCTTACAGCGAGGGAGTACCAGTAGCAATCAAGATGATTGACCAGTGGCAACATATTAAAAAATATAAATAATATGCCTGAAAATAAAGTACTATCCGCTTCAAGGATTAAAACCTTAGAAGACTGCGCGTGGAAATACTGGTGCAATTACCACCTAAAAGTCCCACAGAAAGGTAATGACGGCGCAAGCAGAGGAACAGTTTGCCACAGAATCTTTGAGCTTCTGTTGCTTAAAAAAAATAAAAAATATTTCGACGTAATCATAGACCAAAAATCCACAACCGCAAGTCCGGCTGTGTGCAGGTTAACAAGAATGCTCCTAAAACAAGAAGGTCAAGACGCAGAGTTTTACAACGAAGAAAACTACCAATTATGTCTAGACATGATATATGTCGGGCTTAATTTTGATTTCTTCGGAAAAGGCGGAGAACCAGATAAACCGGAAATAAAATTTGTTATAGAAAAAGAAAACCCAGAATACAAGGTAATGGGCTTCATGGATAAAGTTCTAAAGTTTGATGATAAAATAAAAATAGTAGACTATAAATCAAGCAAGCGCAAATTCTCCAAAGAAGATTTAAAAGCAAACATGCAAGCCATGGTTTATACTTTAGCAAGCAAAGAGCTATGGCCCAAGAACCTCACGACCCTAGTTGAGTTCGTATTTCTAAAGTTCCCAAAGCAACCACTCCAACAGGTGGAAGTGTCAGACGACCAACTCAAAGGATTTGAGCATTACCTAGCCCATATGTACAAAGTTATCAACAACTTTACCGAGGAAATGGCGAAACAAAACTACGCAAAAGATAAGTACGCAACCAAGTTCTTTTGTCGGTCAGACAAATCGGGGTGGAAATGCCCCTACCTAGAGAAGTTTGATTATTATATTCTTCTTAGTGAAGAAGGTAAAATTCTTAAGTCTGCCTTTAAAAAGAAAGACTTGACAGCCTCGGATGGTCAAAAAATAGAGAAAAAAACATACGAAGGATGCCCCGCTCACACCGCTGACGACCCTTTCGACATTTAGCTCTTGACATTTTTGAAAAATGTCGTACCATTATAGTATGGATAAAGATAATGTGATTCCAATCTTTAAATCTCACTACAGCCTAGGTAAATCCATCCTCACGCTAGAGCCTCCGACAGAAGATAAAACGTACCCTAGGTCTTGTTTGTCCATATGTAAAGACTACGGGATTTCCAAATTTATACTGGTAGATGATAACATGAGCGGGTTCCTTCAAGCTTATGAATCCTCAAAAGAACTAGGGGTTCAATTGATTTTTGGTGTGAGAATAACTGTATGCGCAGACATGGAAGAGAAGAATCAGGAGTCGTTAAAGACAAACAATAAAGTAGTAATCTTCGCAAAAAACTCAGAAGGATACAAGAAATTAATTAAAATTTACACTCTTGCCGCAAGAAAGGGATTCTACTATGAACCGAGAATAGACAGTGCTAATCTAAAGAAACTATGGGATAATAATTTAAAATTATGTATTCCCTTTTATGATTCTTTTATACATGCTAATTTAATCAAAAACAGTCTTTGTGTACCGGAATTTGATTTTACTGAATTAACTTTCTTTTCAGAAGAAAATGAACTACCTTTTAACTCAATAATCCAAAGTGGCATTGAGAAGTTCGTTGGGGCAAAAAAAGATATAATTAAAGTTAAAAGTATATACTACGAAAAGAAGGAGGACTTTAAAGCCTACCTTACATTTAAATGTATCAACAACAGAACCACACTTGACAAACCAAACTTAGACCACATGACCAGTAACGAGTTCTGTATTGAAAGCTGGAAGGAAGAAAATGGTACCGTTTAGAGTTAAAAAGGTAGAGAAAACTTGGGGCCACGAACTGTGGCTTGCCAATAACGAAACAGAAAATTACTGCGCCAAAATCCTCTTCATCAAAAAGAATAAGAGCACATCAATGCATTACCACGTCAAAAAGCATGAAACAATGCACGTCTTAAAAGGAACCTTAATGGTAGAAGGACTAGGAGACAGGCATAACTTCGGGCATAAATTTGCAATGATGGCTAAAGAAGGTGAATCTCTAGAAATAGAAAGGGGCCGAGCCCATAAACTGGTAGCCCACCACGAAGATTTAACTATCATAGAAGCGAGCACATTCCACAGAGATAAAGACAGCTATAGACTACATAAATAACATGGACGACCATTTACTTAGATTCGACAAAGAAAAAGTTTACTGTTTCATAGATTTTGAAACGGAAAACCTGTGCCTTAATAATTCCCACAATCTACCTTGGCAAGTAGCAATGATAAAAGCGGTTGACGGTAAAAAGATAGACGAAAAAAATTTTTACGTCAAATGGCCCCGACAAGTTAATGTAAGTAAGGAAGCCGCTAGAATAACTAGATTCAACTTAAAGAAATACGAAGAAATCGCCGTACCACACGATCAGATTTTCCCCACCGTTGAAGACTGGTTGGACAATTCTGATTATGTTTTAGGGCATAATATTTTAGGGTTTGATTTATATCTTATAAAAGATTTCTATAAGGAAATGGGTAAGGATTACAAACATTTGGTCGAAAAAATGATTGATACTATGTGTGTAGCTCGTGGTATAAAATACGACGAACGAATCAAAGACGATGAAAATTTCTTAGCATGGCAATACAAAATGTTACACACCCACAGAAAGGGTGTAAAAACCAACCTAACAGCCCTAGGTAAAGAATTTGACATACAACACAATTACGAAAAGCTTCACAATGCTATTGTAGATTTAGAATTAAACCTTAAAGTTTGGAATAAATTAAAATGGATGATTGATGTATAGTGTTAGGTATGAATATTCTTGGTATAACCCACCCCATAAGCTTTAATAGTAGTGCTTGCATAATCAGAAGCGACGAACTTATTGCTATAGGAGAAGAGGAAAGGTTTAACAGAGTTAAACACGCCCCTAGAATTTTCCCAGAACAATCTGTAAAATTCTGCCTGAAAAAAGCGAATTTATCACCCGAAGATATTCATATTGTTGCCGTAGGGTTTGGGGATAAAAATTTCTGCGGAGGACCCGGCAGCAAAGAAATGATCAAGAGAAACTGGGATAAATGTTTGTTTGGTTTGGCTAAGTTAGGGATAGACTCTTGTAAAACTCGTTTTTTCTCCCACCACTTATGTCATATGATGTCTACCTTTGCTGCGGGAGGACATAAAAACTGGTCAAATATAATGTCTATCGATGGAGCGGGAGATGATTGCTCTGGGTTCATGGCTAATTCCGAGGGGCTTTTTCGTGACCTAAAAAGTTCTGTTAACTGCTCTGCTAACACCAGATTTCCTAGCTATATAATCCCTTGTGGAGCCTCTTGGGGGCTGCTATGGGAGGATGTCACCGAGCTTCTTGGTTTTAAAAGACACTCAGGCGAAGGAAAGACAATGGGGCTCGCCTCTTACGGCCAAGAAGATATGAGGTTATTACCACCTCTATTCTCAGAGAACTACCCAAACACAGAAAGCTTTAGAAATTTTTTCAAAAGCAATGGGTGGATAAATACCCGCGTAGACCCTTTGTCTGATACAGGCAAAAACCTAGCGCACACCCTGCAACAATATTATAATGAAAAACTAATTTATTATGCCAGAAGGCTGTACGAGAACACGAACTGCAAAAAGTTTTCCCTAGCAGGAGGGTGTGCGTTAAATTGTACAGCTAATGGAGAACTAGCCAAGCAAGATTTTGTTAAAGAATTATATATCCAACCCTTAAGTCACGACGCTGGAACTTCCGTTGGCGCAGCGATCATAGCATACTGGGCCGAAAACAACAAGCTTCCTAAGGCAAGAATGCCTCACGCCTACTGGGGCGCAGAATACTCCCACGAAGAAATACTTAGCGAATTAAATAAACAAAATATTCCCTTTAAAGAACAAGACCCAGCCAAAGCTGCCGCGGAATTGCTCGCGGATAATAAAGTTGTATGCTTTTTTCAAGGTCGAGCCGAAGTCGGACCGAGAGCTTTAGGAAACAGGAGTATCCTAGCAAACCCAATCTTTAAAGATAACCTAGATAAAGTTAACAAGATCAAAGGAAGAGAAAGCTGGAGACCTCTTGCGCCCAGCATTTTAGAAGAAAGTTATTTTGACGTAGTTGATGCAAAATTTTTATCCCCTTTTATGCTTATGGCTGCGCCTGTAAAAGAATATTATATAGAAAAAATTCCAGCAGTAGTTCATGTAGACAACTCGTGCAGACCCCAATCTGTAAACAAAAACACAAATAAAATTTTTCACAAAACAATTCTTGAATTTAAAAAAAGAACTGGTATACCTGTAGTATTGAATACAAGTTATAATTTAAGCCACGAACCCATAGTTAATTCACCAAGGGATGCCATCAAGACCTTCTTAAGTTCTGATGCAGACGCCTTAGTTATTGGTGATTTTGTTGTAGAAAAATGAATTTTATGAGCACATTTGAAAAGCTAGAACTCGATCTTCATGGAGTAAGATTGCCGTCTTTCTCTATTGAAAATAAATACAAACGCAACCTCAAAGTTAGCGAAGACATCTCCAACGAAGAATTTTTAGACGCGCTTTGCCAAGCGGGACTTGATAAAGTAACAGCCAACTTAAACGCAAAGAACGCCAAAGCCTACGAAGCTAGACTTAAAAGAGAGCTCGACACCGTAAAGGAACTAGGATTCGTCGATTATTTATTGCTAGTTTGGGACGTGATCAACTTTTGCAACGAAAGTAAAATTCCTACCGGCGTTGGTCGCGGAAGCGCCGCTGGCAGTTTGATTTTGTTTTTGATTGGGGTAACAAAAGTCGACCCTCTTAAATATAATTTATTCTTCGAAAGATTTATCTCTAAGATTAGAGCTAAGAAAAAAGTAGTAGATGATATAACTTATCTTGACGGATCATTAATGATGGATGTAGATTTAGACATATGCTACTACAACCGCCAAAAAGTTTTAGAATATTTAGAGAATAAATTCGAAGGAAAGACTTCTAAAATCCTTACTCTTAACACTCTAAGCACTAAACTGCTCATAAAAGAATGTGGAAAAGTAATTTCTAATAAAAGCGAACAAGAAATGAACAAAGTTTCTGCGCTGATACCCAAGGTCTTTGGGCAAATCAAAAGCCTAGAAGAAGCTTACGCAGAGAAAGAAGAGTTTAAAGGGTGGTGCGACCAGAACAAAGAAATATATGATATAGCCCTAAAACTCAGGGGCTTAAACAAGAATAAAGGAGTTCATCCGTCAGCGGTTTCACTATCCTTCGATAAAATGGAGGACTCCTGCCCCACAGAATTAACCTCCGATAAGAAGGGGTTCGTTTCCTCTTATGACATGAATTGGGTTTCTATTTTTAATGTTAAATTAGATATTCTTGGGCTTAGAGCCGTGTCGGTTGTCGATGATGTATGTAAAAACGTTGGCATAGAACTTTCTGATATTGACCTTACGGACCCAGCCATATATCAAAACTTACAAGACTTACGTACGCCTCATGGCCTGTTCCAAATCGAAGCGGAAACCAATTATAGAGTCTGCCAAAAAGTTAAACCCAAAAACCTAGAAGAACTTTCCGCCGTTCTCGCGCTTGCTAGACCGGGAGCCTTGCAGTTTGTAGATCAGTACGCCGCTTACGTAAATGAAGATGAGTACGAACCGATCCACCCTTTCTTCGATGATATATTATCCTCTACGGGGGGCGTTGCTCTTTACCAAGAGCAGTTAATGCAAATGGCGAATAAGGTTGGGTTCACACTCGACGAAGCCGAAATTCTCCGCAGAATCGTAGGTAAGAAAAAGATTTCCGAGGTTAAAAAATGGAAAGCTAAAATTAAAAATAAAATTAAAGAGAAAAAACTAGACCCTAATATAGCGGATATTCTTTGGAGCATTTTAGAGGACTCTGCTAATTATTCTTTTAATAAATCTCACTCCATATCCTATGGCGCACTGTGTGCAATCACCACTCACTTAAAATTTAAGTATCCCCAACAATTTTTCTTAAGCTTACTTCGAATGACTCGCCACGAGCCAGATCCAATTAGTGAGATATCCAAAATTCAAAAAGAAATGGATTACTTCGGCACGAAATTGTTACCGCCACATATTGTGAAATCCAAAATGGACTTCGAGATTGAAGGCGAAGATATAAGATTTGGTTTGCTTTCTATTAAAGGCATTAGCGATAAAAGTATAGAAAAACTTAGCGATTTCCGCAGCGAATACTCCAACAAATTCGAAGTATTCGAAGGAGCAAAAGAATGCGGACTAACCATAGGAGCACTCTCAGCATTAATCCAAGCCGGTACCTTCCAAGGCTTCAAACAATCTCGCAGTAAGATTGTTTATGAAGCTCAACTTTGGAACGTGCTAACACAGAAGGAGAAAAAAATCGCCATGGAAGTGGCCTCAAAACATGAGTTTGATTTGGTTGAAGTAATTAAAGACTTAGCTTCAAAAAAGGACGAAAAAGGTAAACCGTTTATTAAAGAGTCGAGAATGCAAACGATCAAAAGAAAATCAGAACCTTATAAGAAAATATATTTTAAGAATAAAGTCTCTGAATCTTTTGCCAACTGGTATTATGAAAAGAACTTGCTTGGCTACACATACAACAAGGACTTGCGCGACATATTCTCAGACAAAAGAGAAGACTTAATGAGCCTCAGAGATATTGAAGGACTACCCACGGACTCAAGGGTTGTTTTTATTGGTACGGTTAGCGAAAAGCCATTTTTTGGTTCATCAAAGAACGGGAATAATTATATGAAATTATTCGTCGAGGACGAGACCGCAGCCCTGAAGACCATGATATTCAACAAGAAGCTAGAAACATGCAAAAGCATGAACGACGGTTTCCCAAAAGAAAAAAGCATCGTCATCGTCAAGGGTACAACCAAAGACGAAGTGCTGTTCGCAGACAGCATCTCCGTACAAAGCAATAAAATTTACACCAAGCTATCAGAACTAAAAGAGTAAAAATGGAAACAAAAAATATACAAATATCGCCCGACGATTTCAAAGGTAAAAGCCTATACGTTGGAACTCCCTGCTTTGGAGGGAACGCTCGTGTAGAATTCGTTAAGTCCTTATTTGACCTAACACACCTTTGTGCTCAACTCGGTATACCATTCACAATGAATCTACCAAAAGACGAAAGTCTAATTACTAGAGC
>TARA_R100000808_G_scaffold2804_3_pt1 | contig 108495 bp, 118 predicted proteins | sample TARA_R100000808 | Tara Oceans TARA_R100000808 (sample SAMEA2622852) | marine metagenome | biome: marine biome (ENVO:00000447); feature: marine epipelagic mixed layer (ENVO:xxxxxxxxx); material: "saline water (ENVO:00002010), including plankton (ENVO:xxxxxxxx)" | depth 140 m | reverse complement strand
AACCCTGCCTGACAAGGTTGAGAATAAGCACGCACCTCATCTTGAAGCGTGCCTTGATAAGTACCCTCTGATTAAAGTTGTGTCTAAAAGATATTACGGAATTGAAGAGGAGATGGTTGAAGAACTGGCTCGTTATGTTGACCTTATTGAAAGGGAGAGTAATGCCTAAGTATGTTGCCGGGAAAGACTTTAAGAATAGTAAAGAAAGACTGTTTAATTTAACAGAAAGTGATTACTTAAGCAAAAAAGCAGTAGTCGAGATAGTTATTGAGCGACTAAATGGAAGGCACAGAAAATCTTTTCTGGAAAAAGCGTTCAGAAAACTAAGTGCCGAAGAAGTTGCAACTATTGGAAATCTTGTTGACGCAACCATTAAAAGAGAAGTGGGCGTTATTCAAGATAAACTCAACTCTAAATGCAAGGATATTATCTAATGAATTATATTGTTAGCGGCAACGGAACTATGACGATTGTGGTTGATAACCAAAGCTACACGGTTGGGTACGACCATCCCAATTACTTGGCTATCAAAGAATGTATCGTTAATAACGATGCAGAAAACATTGTTGAACTGATTGACATTCCCTCTGCTATCGAAGATTATGCAGAAGGCAAGGTTACTGTTACTAATGGTGTTCTTCGTTATGACGGCGAGGAAATTCACAACACTCTTACTGAGCGCATTATGGGAATGATGCGTAATGGCTTTCCCTTTGAGCCTATGATTAAGTTTTTGGCTAACGTCTTGGAGAACCATAGTAATCGCGCCGTTCAAGAACTGTATACGTTCCTTGAGCATAAGAACCTTCCTATCACAGAAGATGGTTGCTTCCTTGCTTACAAGGCTGTGACTAGTGACTATAAGGATAAGTGGTCTCAGCAGATTGACAACAGCGTTGGTCAAACTGTTAGTATGCAGCGCCGCAAGGTTAATGATGATTGTAATGTTGGATGTTCTGACGGTCTTCACTGTGGCGCGCTGGATTATGTTGAAGGCTATCGGTCTGAGCATAATGGAGACCGTGTAGTCATCGTTAAGGTTAACCCCAAGGACGTTGTGTCAGTTCCAACTGATTGCGAATGTCAGAAGGTGCGAACCTGTGAGTATCAGGTTATTGCTGACTACCAAGGACCGCTTAAGAGTCTTCTTCATAGGGGAGAAGATGGCGAAGCGTGGACCGAAGATGAGTTTAACGAGTTCATGTCTAACCTTATGGGCTTGTCAGACGTGGAAGAATCCGACGAGCAGGATTACCTTGAGAGTCCTAACGAGGGCATGGACATTTAATGGAACGCATTATCTTCTTGGCTTATTATTGGGCCGAGGGGTTTGAGTTCTGGTTTTGGTTGATTGTTTTTATTCTTACTTGCTTATACAGTTTTCTTGATGGACTAATAACTGGACCCCACAAGCAGGAGTCCAAAACTGAGATAGTCCTGATTGATAAAAGACCAATAGGCTTAAGCAACACAGTTAAAACCGAAGAAACTAAAACCCCTTTAACTAACCAAGAAATAATTGATGACGCCTTAAGTGGTCTTGTCGGTCTTGGTTATAAAAAGAGAAAAGTGTCAAAAATTGTCTCAGACTTAGTTGAGGTTAAACAATATGAAAAACCAGAAGACTTAATAAGAGACGTGTTTAAACACGCAAAAAAGTAACGGAAAGGGCAGGGGGTTATCTCCTGCCCTTTCTTTTTGGAGGAACAATGAATAGACTAAAAAGAACAACGTGTTATTTATGTGGTCCGATGGACAGGGTTATGGATGGCGGAATTATCTGGCGACAGGAAATTACGCCTAGACTTAAAGAGCTTGAAATCGGAGTGCTTGACCCCTGCGACAAGCCAAGCAACTATGCAACAGAAGATTCAAACACAAGAGAAAGAATTGACCTATGCAAAGAGTCTGGAGACTTTGATTCCATATCAAATATAATGAAACCTATATGCGCCGTTGACCTTAGAATGGTTGATATAGCACATTTTTTGATTGTTAATCTTGACGTAGATATTCATATGTGTGGTTCATACCACGAAATGTTTGTTGCGATAGGACAAAAGAAACCTGTTCTAATTAGATGCGAAGGCGGAAAAGAAAAATTACCAAACTGGATGTTTGGAGTTACACCTCACCAAATGGTGTTTTCAACTTGGGATGAACTAATGGGATATTTAAATCATGTAGATTCTGACGAGCAAGTTGAACACTATAATAGATGGAGGTTCTTTGACTTCAATAAGGTTTATGAACAAAGCGTTTCACCCGAACTAATCTGATGTTAGTAGCAGTCTGAACAACTTGGAGACCTAGCGAAAATGGCAAGAGCAAGAAGACAAGCGAGAGTTCCAACTAAGCAGGAAGCGTATAAGTACAAGACGAGGTACGGCAGTCATGCTGACATGATTGACGAAGAAAAAACTTCTGAATTAAATGATAAAAAATTAGCCGTCTTAGAGGACGAACATGGATATTATATAACTGAGAGGCATCGTATCGACAACGGACTGGCTGACCCAAAAAGATATACTCAATCTAGACTTAAGTTTTTCAAATAAACAAGGAGATTAATATGATTAATATACATTTTAACAGACGTGAGTTTATGAAGATTGGCGCCATCGGAGCCGGTATGTCTTCGATGGGACTCAATGACGCTAATGCACAATCTTTACCAACCAGCGATAAGTCAGTAGTCTGGGTTTGGCTAGGTGGAGGCGCTACTCAGGTTGAAACATTTGACCCCAAGCCTATGGCTCCTTCGGAGTTTAGGGGTGTTAATGGTTCAGTGATGACTAATGGCGATTTTCTTATTGGCGCCGACTTCATGCAGTTGTCAACGAGAAGCGATAAGATTTCTGTAGTGCGCTCATTCGCGCATAGAAATAGTAGCCATAGAACAGGCACACACTGGGTTATGACCGGACATAACTCAACTGACAACTCGCCCCAGTCAGTACAACAGGAGCCGTCCTATGGTTCGATTGTTTCATCTCTATACGGGGCTAACCACCCCCTATCTGGTATGCCCTCATATGTTAGAGTCAACGGCATTAGCTTTGATGGGCCTTCGTGGTTAGGTGGTCAGTACAAGCCTTACGAAGCTAGCGGTGAAGGCGTGGCTAACCTGAAGTCTAGAGTTAAGAGCGACCGTTTCTCTGACCGTAGAGATTTAGTTGGAGGTCTTGACAATCTTAAGCTAACCAACGAATTGGAAACTTGGGGAGACCTCAGAAAACAGTCATACGGCCTTCTTTTAGGCAAAGCTAGTGAAGCATTTGATGTTAAGAAAGAACCTGAAGCTATCAGAAACAGATATGGTAAAGGTATTGGAGAGCAAATGCTCTTGGCGCGTCGTCTTGTGGAGAACGGCACAAAGTTTGTAACTATTCACTATGGTGGATGGGACATGCATGGTAATATTTCCAAGTCCCTCAAAGGAAGAGTGCCTCCACTTGACCACGCCCTTTCGACATTCATTGATGATGTTAACGAAAAAGGAATGAACAAGGATGTTTTACTTGTCGTTACTGGCGAGTTTGGGCGCACTTATCGTATTAATAAGAATGGTGGACGAGACCACTGGCCCCAACTAAGCACCCTAATGTTCTCCGGTGGAGATTTTGAGATGGGTAGAACCATTGGGGAGTCCACAGACAGGGCTGAGACGCCCAAGACTGACCCCTACGGACCTCTCGACGTGACCGCAACCCTCTTCTCTCATTTTGGCATTGATTCCGCCACACAGAGGGTTGACTTTGCTGGACGACCTCGTTATTTTGTAGATGGAGATGCGAGGTCCATTCTATGATAACCTTCACAAAAGAAGCTGTAGACAAACTAAAAGAGTTTGCTAAAGAAGAAACTGATTCTCCTTGGGTCAGAGTTGGCGTTAAGGGTGGCGGATGCTCTGGCTTTACCTATAGTATGGGATATACCGAAGAAGAAGACTATAACGAGGATAAGCTAAAGAAGTTTGAGCAGGATGGTATAACTTGTGTTATAGATAGAGCTAGTGAGCCTTTTATAGCCGGGGTAACTGTAGACTGGCATGAAGACTTAATGAAACGCGGATTTGTTTTCAATAATCCTAACGCAACTAGGAGTTGTGGTTGTGGAAAAAGTTTCAGCGTATAAGTTTCCTAATCTAGCAACCTTACTGGTTTGCTCTTATCTTGATGAGCAAAAATCCTCTAAAGACGTGAGGGTTGAAGCAATCAAGAAACACTTTCATGTGCTTTACATGGAGGCCAGAAAAGCAAACACCTTCGTTGGCAGTTGTACTAAACTTATTATAAATGACGTGGACTGGGATTTCGTAGAGAAATATAATGAAGACGATAGCAATTAGCGGGGGCTTCGACCCAGTTCATGTAGGTCATCTTAGGATGATGAAAGCAGCCAGTGACTTCGGAGAAGTTATAGTTATTCTAAATAGCGATGACTGGCTAGAGAGAAAGAAGGGTTATGTATTTATGCCCTTTGAGGAAAGAAAAGAAATTATTGAAGGTTTTTATTGTGTCCACAAAGTTGTATCCGTTGACGATAGTGATGATACCGTATGCGAAGCTATCGCAAGAATAATGCCAGACTTTTTTGGCAATGGTGGAGACAGAAAATCTGACAACGTGCCAGAGGTTGCTGTTTGTGAAGCTATTGGAACAACCCTGCTGTGGAATGTCGGCGGAAACAAAATTCAGAGTAGTAGTGAACTAGTTGAGAACTACAAGGAGAGTACGGATGGCAAAGACTCTTAGTTTCAAGTCTGCTATTGATGCCCTGAGTAGAAGCAGTCTTAGGTTTACCAAATTAAATGGCCGAGACCAAGGCAAGGTACACGGTAGAAGTACCGAGGGCTTTCCTGACGGTGGCGATTCGGCTACAATTGAAGACGTGCTTCATAGCATGGGCTGCGATTTGTTTGGGAATACAAAATATAAGATAACTATTCAAGCGGAAGAAATACGAAATGCCAAACAAAAGAAGATTAAAAAAGAAGAAAGCCCGCGAGAGGTTAGTTAAGAAGAGGGTTCAGGCTAGGAGGGCCGATATCCGTGAAGAAGCTCGGCTTAAGAAAGAAGTCGAGGATATTCAATGGGAGAACAGGGAAAGGATTACCCCTATTAGGAACCCTAAGAACAATGAGTGAAAGCAAGGAAGCTCTACGAGAAAGAAAAAGCCGGGAAAAAAGAATAAGAGGGCGAAAGTACAAAGAGCTATTGATTGAACATTTTGGGGGAAAATGTGTCACTTGTGGATACGATAGATGTCCAGCAAGTTTTGATTTTCATCACCCAATTCCAGAAGAAAAAGAATTTACTATAGCTTCAGAATTGGGAAGCATGACGTATCAAAGGCTATTGAAAGAAGCCGAAAAGTGCATGCTTCTTTGCGCTAATTGTCATAGAGAGCTTCACTACTATGAATCAGAAGAATTTGCAGAAGTCAATCGAGATAGCGAAACAACTCTTCCCGACCTGCTATGCGAAGAGAGTGAAGTATCAGACGTTCCACTTTGCCTTTCTGTGGAAGAAGAATCGTCTGATTTCAATTGGGCAGAACAGAGTTGACAAACCCTCCGCTAAGGCGTTGTACTTTGCGGAGAGGTTTAATATAGAACACCAAAAGAAGTATCCCTACATGCATGCTGAGATAAGCGCGATTCAGAAGGTTTGGAGTAAAGTCTATATAGATAACTCAGTCAGCATGGTGGTACTCAGGCTTTCAAAGAACGGAACACTACAAAACAGTAAACCCTGCAAGGGATGTGCAACGATACTGGATGCACTTGGGGTCGAAGATGTGTGTTGGTCAGATTCCAGTGGAAATATAGTTTCTAGCGATACTATTTTGCTCGAACAGGATATAATTTAGGTATATTATGCCGAAGTTTTATGTAGAGTCCGGGCCTTTATCCGACGTGGTTGATGCGCCCGACAGCTTATCAGCCTGCATTAAAGCCATTAAAAGAAGTTTAAAGAAAATAAAAAGCGGTGAAAAATCTATAAAAACTGCTAACATTTTCACTGTAAACGAAAAAGGATTTTTAACAGATAGAGACCAGTTTACTACATCAGACTTCGTTCAACACGACGCAAGAGAGGTATTAAAAGAGCTAAAGGGGTAGTAATTGCCCTTGTAGCTCAGTTGGACAGAGCATCGGATTTCTAATCCGAGGGTCGCAGGTTCGAGTCCTGCCAAGGGTACTTATAAGAAAGGTGTTAAATGTCAGACCCAACCAAAAGATTAATAGTAGATTGTGATGGAGTTATAGCAGACAAGAATCACGGTGGTGATTATTCTAAAGCTGGTCCGCTTCAGCACGGCATCGACCAAGTAAATAAGCTATATGACATGGGGTATGAGATTGTTCTTTATACTGCGCGATATGGAGACAGAGAGAACGGAAACATACACAGACAGTATGAGAGAGGATACAGAGAGTGGACAGACTGGCTAGAAGACCACGGCGTTAAATATCATCATGCCCACATGGGAAAGCTAGCTGGCGTTATATACATAGACGATAAAGCTGCTAGGGTTGAGGGAGATACGGAGGACGGCTGGTCTCAGGTCTGGAAAGAAATTGACAACCTGAAGGGGAAAGACAGATATGGAAACCCCGTAATTGAAGAGTTAGATACGGGTGGTGACGGGATTGCATATCGCATAACCTGAAAGGACAGTTATGAAATTAGACCACATCGCTTATAGAGTTAAAGACCGGCACAAGGCCGCTGAGTTCTTTAAGTCGATGTTCAATTATGAGGTTGGCACTGAATTCGATGTAGAGTTTGACGATGGTTCTAAAGCAGAGTGCTATGCTCTCCTGCCTCCAGTTAAGCCAGAGGTTTTAGTCCGCGAAGGTCCAGAAATTTTTATATCTGACGGCACTTCAGGTTCTATAGTAGGCAACTGGGTTGAATCTCGTGGAGGGGTTGGTGGAATACATCACATAGCTTACAGAACCAGAAAAATAGACACTCTTGTAGAAGAGTGGAAAAATCTAGGTATTGAGTTTTTGACAGACGACATAATAGACTGCCCAGAGGACAACTTAAGACAAATTTTCACCAAGCCTTTAGACTATCTTGGCGGCGTGATAATAGAACTTATACAAAGAGGAAGCAAAGGCTTCTGCGAGAACTCAGTTAAAAATCTTATGGAATCTACAAAGGAAGTAAAATGAACACTGTGCAAATTGTTCAGGGTCTCAACTATATTAGCGGTCAGTTTACAGCACCCAGCCCGGTAGACGTTGATTATTTTGACAGCATCAATCCGGCAACAGGACAGATATTAGGTTCGTTTCCTCAATCCACATCTAATGATATAGACTGTGCTTACGAAGTCGCTAGAGAATCTTTTGAAGGCTGGAGGCAATATAGCAGAGTAAAGCGAGCAGAGTATTTTCTTGCTCTTGCTAATATAGTAGAAAAAAGAAGAGAAGAAATTGCCAGAGCCGTTAGTCTGGAGACGGGAAAGGTCTACAACGAGTCTATTGCTGAAGTTAATGAAGCTCTACATATGGCTCAATATGCTTTTGGTACAGGGAGGATGCCTTATGGTGAAGCAATTGCTTCAGAGTTACCAGAAAAAGATGCGCACATGCTTAGAAAACCAAAAGGGGTCGTTGCAATTATTGCGCCTTTTAATTTTCCTTTTGCGATTGGTGGTTTTTGGTGCGCTGCTCCTGCTCTTGTTGAAGGTAATACTGTAATTCTTAAACCTAGCGAAGATGTTCCTTGGGTTGGTCAACTGACAGCAGAATTATATCACGAAGCAGGATTTCCTCCCGGTGTGTTTAATATGATACACGGCGACGGCAAGGTTGGCGACCAACTAATCCATAAGGATATAGACCACGTTTGCTTTACCGGTAGCGCCGACGTAGGAATGCATGTTCGTAAGGTTTGCGCCGAGAGTTGGCACAAGACCGCTTCCTGCGAAATGGGAAGTAAGTCAGCAGTCATTATTCATGAGGATGCAAACTATGACCTCGCTCTTCCAGCCTGCCTTGCCAGTGCTTTTAAATTGTCTGGGCAGCGATGTGTGTCTGCTGGTCGCCTAATTGTTCATCGGTCTCTCTACGATAAGTTTGCAAAAGACTTTGCTTCCTTGGCGTCTAGAGCCGTTACCGGAGACCCATTTGATGATAACACATTTTATGGAAGCTTAATCAACGAAACTCAACTAAAAAGAGTCGAGTCGTTTAACCAGTTGGTTAACGACGACCCAGAGGCAGAAGTTCTACTTATGGGTTCCAGATGTCAAAACAACGGGTTGTTTCTAACCCCAACTGTATACAAAACGGAGTGGAGAGATGTACCATACCTCAAACAAGAAGTTTTCGGCCCTCATGTGGCAATCATTCCTTACGATACAATTGATGATGCTATTAGGATTTACAACGACACTGATTATGGACTTTCTCTTGGAGTAATAACGGAGAACTTTAAAATTGCTAGAAGAATTCGTATTGAATGTGATTTTGGTTTGGGTTATTGGAATGGTGGTAGCATTGCTGCTGAGAGCCATCTGGGTTTTGGTGGAGTGAAGAAGTCTGGAAACGGACAACCTAGCGCAGCTCGAACCTTTAGGGCCGTAACTCACGAAGTCGCATGGACCGTCAATCACGGAGATTCACTCAACTTCCCACAAGGTATGAAAACAGGAACTGATGAATGAGATTCTAGTATGCAATCCTAGTTATTTCGACATCAACTACGAAATAAACTCTTGGATGAGCGTAGATAATGGCGCGGACCCAGAAAAAGCTAGTAGACAGTGGCTTAATCTTACCAATCAACTACTAGGCTGTGGAGCCACTCTACACTACATAGAACCAGACCCTAGATTTCCAGACATGGTTTTTACAGCCAACGCTGGACTGGTTCATAGTAAAACTAGAACGGTAATTCTATCAAACTTTCGACACAAAGAAAGACAGGGAGAAAAACAGGTATTTAAAGATTGGTTTTTGAATCACGACTACAGAGTAGTTGAACTACCAGAGCATATATGTTTTGAGGGAGAGGGTGACGCTTTATTTTTAGGCGACACTCTTTTTCTCGGTTATGGGTTTAGAACAGACCTATCTGCCCATAGCATTGTTGCCAACGCATTAGGGGTTGACTATGTTTCCTGTGAACTGGTCGACCCCTATTTCTATCACCTTGATACCTGCTTTATGCCAATGTCAGACAGGGTTGTTTATTTCAAGAACGCATTTTCAGATTACTCTCAAATCTCAATGATTGACAAGTTCATAGAGATAGGAACCGAACGGGGAAGGCTTGATATACTTAACGTCCACAAAGAACAGGCGGATGAGTTTATTTGCAATAGCGTCAACGTAAAAAGCTCAATAATAACCCCAACAAGCAGTAGCCATTTGTCTTTTGCTGGCTATAAACAATATGTGTGTAATTTATCTGAGTTTATGAAATCTGGTGGGGCAGCTAAATGTCTGACTCTCAAGTTATAGAAATATTAAAAAATCATATATTGGTTGACGGATTCCATGTGGTCGTTGACCAAACTAACAGTCTGGGTTCTTATGTAGCCGACTTAAATACAGGCAAGAAGTACCTCGACTGCTACTCACAATTTGCGAGCCAACCGTTGGGCTGGAAGCACTCTGCTCTAATTAAAGCTCAGATAGAAATGGGAATTGTCGGCAAAGTAAAAATAGCTAACAGCGATATGTACTCAGAGGAGTATGCAGAATTCGTTGAAGCGTTTTCTGATATAACTCCAGATTTTGATTATTATTTTTTTATAGACGGTGGCGCCTTGGGAGTAGAGAACGCTCTTAAAGCTGCGTTTGATTGGAAAGCCAAGAAGCTAGGATACACTCACACTGTTGACATAAATAACATGGACGTGTTTCATTTAAAGAATGCCTTTCATGGAAGAACAGGCTACACACTGTCGCTGACCAACACAACACCAGAAAAGACATCGCTTTTTCCCAAGTTTAGATGGACAACTGTAGAACCTGACTGGCGCGACATCGAAGAGAGAATGCACGACGAGGTGGCTGCAATTATTATTGAGCCTATTCAGGGTGAAGGTGGCGACAATCATTTTCCACTAGAGTTCTTTGAGAATTTAAGACGTATAGCAGACGAACGAGATTGTCTTCTTATCTTTGATGAAGTTCAAACTGGTCTAGGGCTTACGGGCAAAATGTGGGCCTACGAACATTTTGATGTTGTTCCAGACATGATGTGCTTTGGTAAAAAGACTCAGGTGTGTGGTTTTTGTTCGACAAAAAGGATAGACGAGGTAGAACACAATGTGTTCAATACTTCTGGTCGTATTAATTCTACTTGGGGCGGCAATATTGTGGATATGGTTAGATTCCAATATATCGTAGAAGCAATAAAAGAACATAATCTGGTTGAAAACGCCCGAGATGTAGGTCAGCATCTTACTTGGGAGTTAATGAAACTTCCGCTCATAGATAACGTGAGAGGAAGAGGTTTAATGATAGCATTTGATTTACCAGATGAACAGACTCGCGATACCATGATGTCGCTCTTACAGGAAAACATGCTAGCGCTTAAGTGTGGAATTCGCTCAATTCGATTGAGACCACCTCTAACATTTTCCTTAGAGGACGCTGACTCAGCAAGGAATTTTATCTATGAGGCCATCACAAAGCTATGAATATACAAAACGTAGGAATAATAGGGCAGGGATTTGTTGGAAGCGCTCTAAGAGAAATGTTTTCCAAACACTATAAGGTCTACACCTACGACAAAGCTCACAAAGATTTATCAACCCATAAAAACGTGGGGGAGATGTCTAGACTCTGCGAAGTTGTTTTTGTCTGTGTTCCCACTCCAATGAGGGAGGACGGTTCTTGTGATATATCAATTGTTAAGGATGTTGTGATTCAGGCTTGTAGCACTGGAAGACGCAATATCATTGCCGTTAAGTCAACCGTTCCGCCTAACACGACAAAGGCTTTGCAGACACTATGCCAAGACTCACAGATAGTCTTTAATCCAGAGTTTTTACTTGAAAGAAACGCCGAAGATGACTTCAGGAATACAAGCAGGGTAATTCTGGGAGGCCCAAGACCAGCAACAACGAGGTTGAAATGGTTTTATGCCAATGTTTTTCCTAATGCCCAAATCATAAAAACAGATTCTACCGTAGCTGAAATGGTAAAATATTTAACAAATTCTTTTTTGGCGGTAAAGGTTTCTTTTGCCAATGAGATATATAATATATGTGAAAGCTTGGATATAGATTACGACAAAGTTGTTGAGTACTCTCTTTATGATGAGAGACTAGGCCAAACCCATTGGGCTGTACCCGGACCAGACGGACATTATGGTTTTGGCGGTAGTTGTTTTCCGAAAGACATTAATGCTCTTATGCATCTGGCACAAACATTGTGCATTAAGGCAAACACTATAAACGGTGCTTGGAATACCAATCTTATGACAAGACCTGAAAAAGACTGGGAGAAGCTTAAGGGAAGGGCTGTCAGTGAATAAAATTTATGTCTGCCGAGCAACGGTTGCTGCAAACCAGAACTTCAATGAAGACAAGCCGGTTATTGTTGTTCAAGAAGATGGTACAACAAAATACAAAGCTCATCATATAAAAATTGATGGGCCGTGTGAGATAGTTTATAAAAAGGAATCACCTATAGAGATAGAGGAACCGGGGATGGTCAGGTGTTGGATTGAGACAGACTCTAAGGTTATAAGAATAAATTAAATAATCGGAGGTAACAATCATGCCTACTAGCCAACAAGAAGCGTTCAGTATAGTTGAAATACTAGATGAATATTTAGACGAAGAACAAGCTAGAGAGCTTACCGCTAGACTAGAGCAAGAGATTGGGCAGAAAACAGACAACGACTCTTTAAAGGTTAGTCTGGAAATGCTCAAGGCTTTATACACAAAAAGCCCTAATAGAATAGATTATGCGAAAAAGGCTGCTCTCTATTCTCTTATCGTATTCCATGTTTTTGTTATAGTTGTCAATATAGCGGCGTTCTTCATCCTCCCATTCATGTACCCACTTTACGTGTGGATGCCTTTGAATAGCTTTATATTAGTTACCACATTCACCAGAGAAATATGCCCTCTTACCAGACTAGAAAACAGGCTCAGAACTTCTCTGGGGATGAACAGAATTGGCGGGTTCATAGGACACTACTTTATAAAACCAATAAGGAAGGCTGTCCGAAATAAACAAGTATGAATGTCTTTAAGGAATATATTTCTAATTTTCCAGAGTCGCTTTACCCTTGCAATCAAGAGGTTGTAAGGTACTACAACAACGTGACAGTGCTGGGAAGACAGAAAGCTGCGGATTCATCTGTCATTATATGTGGTATATGCAGGGACGCTGAAAAGAACTTAATGTTCAATGTTCCCAGAATTGAACGTATAGGCGAACTATTTAAAGACTATAAAGTTGTGGTATATGAAAATGATTCAAGAGATTTGACTAAAGATATTCTTGAAGCGTGGAGAAAAGCCAACCATAGAGTTACGGTCATTACCGAGAGCTTGGGAGACAAGAAGTTTGGAAGCGTTGCGTCTTTTGAAAGAGCTAGCGCGCTTGCCGATTGCAGAAACAAGTATATGAAACTTGTGAACGAAACTCTTGACTCCGACTACGTTATAATGCTGGACATGGACATAGAAGGAGGCTGGAGTTATGAAGGAATTTGCAACAGTCTCGGACACACAGACTGGGATATGATTGGGTCGAACGGAATACTGTACGGTCCAGTTGATGAACACAACAATATGATTGAGGAAGGCGATATTTTCGGGCGAGTCTACTATGACACATATGCCTTCAGAAGACCGGGACATCCAAAGCCACATTCCAGTCAAGAAATTAACCAGTTATTTTATAATAGAGGAGAGCCATTAATTAAAGTGTTGTCGTGCTTTGGCGGCTTAGGAATATACAAAAGAAACGCAATTAGAGATATTTGGTATAGCTCAAAAAAGCCAGACTCCGCTGCTTGCGAGCATGTATATTTCCATATTGACATGGCTAATAATGGGTTCAACAGAATCTATCTCAACCCCAGTCAAATTACCCTATATTCATCAAACCCCTATACATATATCTAATGTACGAACTTAAAGACGGATGGCACGACCGGGAAAATGATGGACTCAGGGATTTTACTTGGTCATCGGATTCATCGTTGGTAGAACTTTTCGGTTCGGGAAATACGTTAAGAATATTTGCCGGGACCGACAGACCTAAAAGAGTGCTGAAGTTTAAGTACGACGATGGGACCGAATATTCATTCAAAACATTCAATGGCTGGAAATATTATTTTGTCCCCTACTCTGGGCAGAAATTTTTGACTATTGAAACAGAAGCATTCAACCCCCCCGACGACACAAGAACTCTAGGGGTAATGGTTTCAGATATTGTGACTCTACAAGAAGAACATTCCAACGACTGCTGTTGGATTTCTGACGAATCCCTTGTTGAATCTTATACTGGAAACACGTTCTTTGTTTCTGACCTAAAATCCAAGTATATTGATATAGTCTACACACTCTACGAGCCAGACACCACAAAGATAAAAATAACGGATACAGATTCTGGTAAAGAAGAAGAATTCGATATCATAAGTGGTGGAAGTAGGATTATATGCTATGAGACTGAATCTAAAAACAGTCTCAACTTTGAAGTCTCTATAGAAGACAATGTAAATATGGTTATCAAAAGTGTTGTAAACAGAAATGATTACAGCGATTACCTAGGTCTAACAGAATACGTAGAAGATAAACCGCACTGGAAGTATGAGGAACACAAAGACAAACATGAACTTAGCATTCAATGGTTCATGACTTGGAAGTGCAACTACAAGTGTGGTTATTGCTGGCAGGAAGTTTCAAAAGAGCTTTACAGGTATGATAAGTGGGATAGAATGGCTCCCGAATTATGGGCCAACGCTTTCAATAAACTAAACCCTTATTCTATCTATCTTACTGGTGGAGAGCCAAGTCTTTACAAAAAACTTCCAGAGTTTATAAGCCTACTAGACAAAAAAACTATTGTTAGCATAACCACTAACTTTGGCAGAACCTTTGACTTGGATAAGTGGAAGTCTATTATTAAACCCGGAAGGGTCACGGGTTTCTGGGCGAGCTTCCATCCAACCCAACTAAACAATGTTGATGAGTTTTTCTCTAAAGCTGACCAGTACCTTGATTTATACGGAAGCCACGGCTTTGGTTTAGAGATGGTTCTACATAAAGACAATCTTCCCTACAAGGAAAAGTTCCTAGATTTTTGTAAAACCAGAGACATACAATACTCACTTGACCCATTCGTAGCTCAATACGAAGAAGACAACCAGCCAGAAGTGAACCCTAAAGAATTTGTAGAGTTCGATTCAAATAACAGGGCAGAGGACAAGTATAATAAACTTCCTATAGTTCAAACCGCCGGGCTTAAACGAGAACGGATATGTAATATCAATGCTCAAAAGCAAATTGAGTACACTGAAAAACTGATGGCTCCCAAAAATCTAAGGCTCAAGCTAGACGAGAAAACAGACGAGCCGGGGAGGCTGCCGATATTCTGCACCGCTGGAATGTCAAGAATCAACGTAGATATGGAGGGGGACGCATTCACCTGCATGAGTGCGATTGACAGAGGCAAGCTATTCAAGCCCCATTCCCTGCCCCACTACAAGCCGATAGGAAATGTACTAGATGATAATTTTGAGCTACTGAAAAAACCAATCGTGTGCTGGGAATCATTCAGGTGCTCTGCGTGTGATTTTGAACTCGTAGATTACTACTGGGAACCCATCAACAGTAACTTTAAATACAAACTCCCATTACCTGAGTAGACATGCGTAACTTAGATTCATTATTTTGGTATCATACTTTTTTCTTAAATGATAACAATCATGTTTTGAAAAGAGAGTTGTCAAATAGAGTCCTCCAAGGTGAGTGGTGCCACAATATAGATGCTGACATATTCTTGAAGAACATGAAAGATGTAGAATCTGGAAGCATTATTGATGTGGGGACAAATGACGGATTTTTTTCACTAATTTTTGACAGTCTAGGCTTTGATGTTACCACCACAGATGCTTGTGACAGAACTACGAGGCGCGCTATATACGAGTTTCTTGGCAAAGAAGACAAATTTGTACACACAAATCTTTACCAGTTAGACAAGATTGACCACTCGTATGATTATTTGTGGTGCCAAGACGTAATATGTCACTTAGAACATCCTTTGCTGGCATTCAGAATCTTTAGAGAAATTTGTAAAAAGAAAATATTCTTAGGTGTAGACAGGTTCACCTGTGAGGAGTTTGAATTTGATTTCTACGCAAACTGGAATGTTGGACCATCAAAAACATGCGTATATGCAAACTATGACTACACCTATGTATTTGCAGAAGATTTTATTAAACAAACCTTAATAGACTGTGGGTTTATGAACCCCCACATCAAGTTTTCCTACAGGGCTGTTGGGCAGAACAACATGTCTGACTGCGGAGTCAGGACTATTGATGTCTATGAGGCTGACGTAAATCCAGACAGGAGAACTGACTCTTGGTGGAAAAGCTTAGACTGGACAATGGTTGAGCCTTGGCCGGAAGATGACAACTGTTCTTTGAACCCCATGCCACACGGTTAGGGTATAATACTCAGAAGGGTATTCTAGAAACAAAAGGCGGAAAAATGGACGTATCGAGAGAAGATATAATTGAAGTCAAGTCTTGGATGAATATGTGTGAGGTCAACTATGAGGTAGACCATCCTGATAACGACAGCATTCCACCAGCCGGTATTGTGTATTGCAATATTGAATGGATACCAGCGTTTTTTGATAAGTGTAGCCAAACGGACAACGAATACATAGTCGTCAGCGGGTTTAGTGACTTCGGTCTTGCGATACAGAACGAACACCCTGTGGCTATAGATATGATTAAGAATTTTCCGATGCTTCACGGGCAGATACAAAAAGCCGGATATTCTTCAATTAACCTTCCCCCTAGATGTAGGCCAGAAGTTTGCGACATAAGACACAAGTATTCTATAAAGGTTCACAGTTTTACAAGAGACACTATTCCAGAGATACCTAGCAATATTAAGAAGTGGTATCTTTCCAACACCATGGTTCAAGAAGACAATATCACTGGAATACCTTTTGGCGTCAATCAAGGTGCTTCAGAGATTATTCCCACGATTAAAAAATACTCGTTTGAGGAAAAAGAGAACCTAGCTTATGTTAACTGGCAGAATTACACAGATGAACGATGGCGTCTAAAAACACAGCTTCTGTCAAGAGAGCTTCCTTGGGTTACAGCAAGAGAAGACTCCGACTTGGAAGTAGAGGACTTCTTTGATGAGATTGCCAAGCATGTTTATGTCCTGTGTCCGCAAGGCAATGGCATTGACACCTATCGCTTTTTAGAAACTATATACTTGGGTTCAATTCCAATCGTAAAAGACTGTCCTCTTATTAGATATTTCTCTGGTTTGCCGATGCTTGTGATAAAGGAGTGGCATGATATAACTCCGGGGCTTTTGAAAGAACAATACGAAACATATTTTTCCAATAAAGAACTATTTAATTTTGATAAGGCTAAACTTTCATATTGGAAAAACTTAATCAATTCTCATGTTCCAGAGGCGGCTTCGGTATGAACTTTAATTTTATTTGTCCTATAAACCAGTTGGGCTATGGAGTTGCCAGCGGGAACATAGTCAAGGCGCTGGGAGAACTAGGTAATTCCATTGCTCTCTGGCCCCTTGGAAAACCAGACTGGCCCAACCAAGAAGACCACGAACTTTTTACGACCTGTATGCATCTCACAGATTTGCCAGATTTCAACGCGCCCTGCATAAGAATCTGGCATCAGAATGACATGTCTCAGTTTGTTGGTCGTGGTCCTAAAATTGGATTTCCTATCTTTGAGATGGACAGATTCACTGAAGTGGAAGTACACCACCTGTCCAGTCTAGACAAGATATTTGTGTGTTCAAAATGGGCTAAGAAGATTGTTGAAGAAAATGTAAACATCAGTCCCGAAAATGTTCATGTAATTCCTCTGGGGGTCAATCCCGACATATTCTCTTCCACAGGTATTGCAGGAAGAAAAGAAACTGTGTTTTTTAACTGCGGAAAGTGGGAAATAAGAAAAGGCCACGATATCATTTCTGAAGCTTTCGACAGGGCGTTTGAGCCTGATGATAATGTTGAGCTTTGGATGATGTGTGCAAATCCATTTTATAGCCCGCAGGAAAACTACGATTGGGAGAGACAATATAAAACGTGCAAGATGGGAAGCAAAGTCAGGATGATTCCCAAGCAAAGAGACCAGCACTCCGTTTCGGATATTATGAAGACCGCAGATTGTGGAGTGTTCCCGGCCAAGGCAGAGGGTTGGAATCTAGAACTCTTGGAAATGATGTCGTGTGGTAAACATGTTATAGCTACAAATTATTCCGGCCATACAGAATTCTGCAACAGCGAAAACTGCATGCTGATAGAATGTGATGAACTCGAAGATGCGCACGACGGCAAGTGGTTCAATGGCCAAGGGCAGTGGGCTAAAATTGATGAAAAACAGATAGATATGATTGCTGCATATATGCGAGATATTCACGCTCTAAAACAGAGTGGTCTTTTGGAGAAGAATATTGCTGGAATAGAGACAGCACAGAAGTTCTCTTGGGAAAATTCAGCACAAGCGATTCTGGATATAAATTATGGGTAGAGTCAATGTTCATCAATATCTTGCTAATGTAAATCAAGAAGGCTTACTTATTGTTTCAAAGGACGGTATTCATAGGCCAGAGGACCAATTTAAGCAGTGGGATGTTAATAGGATAATAGTTAACCATTACTCTGCCGCTGTGAATAAAGCGATTGATGAGGACTCGTCTTTTCAGAATTTTAAAAGCGACCCGAACTATAATAGTATAGTTGGTATGTGTAACGAACTTCAGGCTAAAAGATGGCTTGAAAGAGCAGAGAAAGAATTCCCACAAGTAATAGAGAAGATAGAAACGTTCAAAAGGAATGATATTATAGGAAATCCCGCGTTATGGGATTCAAAGAAGTACGGAATGATTTCTGCGGACACGATGCATAGGATAAATACCCTGTGTGACATCGAAAAATATTTTGGTGGATTAAATGGTAAAAATGTTGTGGAAATTGGTGTAGGATATGGTGGACTTTGCTTTGCTCTGTCTTCTTTCTATGATATCAAATCATACGAATTAGTTGACTTGGATAATGTTGTTGAGCTATCCAAGAAGTATTTGTCAACGCTTGGTGTGGAATTAGATTCTTCCGAAACAGAAGATTTTGATTTGACAATTAGCGAGTTCTGTATAGCGGAGCTTGATAATAAAGGAATCTCTGACTACTATCAGCGATATATACAAAAGTCAAAATCTATCTATTTAATGATGAATCCTGTACCCCACAAATGGCCAGAAAAAAGATTAAGCGATTTTCACGACATATTAGAAAAAAGCTTCGAAATCGAAATACACGAAGAGTTTCCAAAGGTTGTTGATTTTAATTATCTCATAGTTGGAAACAAGAAATAAGGGGTCTTAAATGCCGTCTCCAAAAAAGAGTGAAATAAAAAAGGACTACATCTCCAGATGCATGTCTAGTGAAGAAGCCAAGAGAGATTTTCCAGATTCGTCGCAGAGAGTCGCTTTTTGTCAAAGTAAATGGGAAAATAAAGAGAAAGCCTCTGCTGCTATTTTTATTTACAAAGATACAAAAACCGGTGAACTTTACCAATATGCCAGAAAAGGCACCTATAAGAAAAATGGTAGAGTATTGATTTTTGTTAAAAAGGTGAAAGGTGAAAACATGTCAGACCATATTTTAAATAGAATTTCTCAATCATATGCAGATGACAAAGCCGGGTATCCTCCAAATTGCAACGAAGGATATGTAGAGCAGGATGGAAAATGCGTTCCTATTCAGGAAGAGGACGGTGGAAAGATGAAGAAGAAGGCTGGCAAGAAGTGGAAAAAACATTAATATCCATTACCAAGGGAGAATAACATGTTATTCAATTACATTAAAGAACACTGGCTGTGCTTTCTAATTGGTGGAATTATTGGTTACGCCATGCATTGGTGTCCTCTACTCGGCCATGACCACGGCGTTTGTCCTAGACACAATGCTTGTGCCTGTGAAGACTGCGCTTGTGACAACTGCGCTTGTGGTGTAGACTGCAAGAACGGCTGTGCTTGCTTGGGTTGAAAGCTCAAAAAAAACTAGCGCCGGTCGGTGCTACATACTAACTAGCGACATTCTACAAGAACTTAGGGAGGAAGGATTGTGACACTTCTTACCAACATGGTGAGACAAGCGGCTGGAACCCATTTTCAAGCAAAAATGGAGGAAGCCAAAGTCAGAATGCAAGTATACGAGGAACCGGTGGGTGTTGGAGAGCATCCTTATGTTCTTGCAGAATATATCAAAGCCGTAGAAGACTATGAACATGCCCGAGGCTGTTTGGAAGTTATAAATTCTATGGGAAATTAATTAAATGGATAAAATATGGGCATCTTCTCAAAATTCTTTAAAGGGCAAAAAGAGGAAGAGATTGAACAGTCGCTGAATCCAGAGCCAGAAATAAACCCAGAGCCTGAAATAGTATGCTCCATGCATTTTGAAATGACTAAAAATGGAGACATACTTGCTGAGTGCGAATGGGACGATAGTTCCTTGTTCGACTTTGCTCAACTTATTGCAACACTAAACACTGGACAACTACTTCCAGAAATCTTGTCTATAATAAAAGACACCTGCAATGATTTCGGCTCAAAGGAAGAATATAAACGACTACTAGGGTTTATTTATCTTCTTACATCAAAAGAAGCGACCAACAACTTAGACTCTTCTACAAACCCACTAATCAAACCTACCCAAGTCATCAACCCAAAAGACGAAGGTGGTCTTGCCGGTCTCTAGGAGGCGTTATGTCTTTAACAAAAAAGATAGCGTGGGAAAAATGGGAAGATGAAGAGGAGCAAAGCTCTCCCCCTACAGTTTCCCATATGAATACAGCAAGCCCCTACCCCGAAGAAGAGGAGGAGGACAGCGGTATCGACATTACCGAGCTTTATTCTGGATTTATCTCCGAAATGCCAACGATAGTTTCTACGCCTGTTGGCATGTATCGCCTACAAGATAGAATGAGTCCAACCAATCAGTTTGATTGCTGGATGGGCTATACCAATTTTGACATAACGGAAGAAGTCAAAAATACGATAGAATCCATAAAAGGAGTAGAACTTCTAGTTGTCTTAACAAGATACAGGTTCTTTCTGGGTGTAGCCAAGCTTTTTAATTTTAGGGATGTCAGAGTTGAAATTGAAAACAACTTATGCAACCGACACGTAGAGCAAATCAATATACAAGATGATGAGATTAGGGAAAAAGTTGAAGACCTGCAAAATCGCCTAAGTTCAGAATATAAACACTGGGCAATATTTGTGTTTCCCAATGGAGGAATCGACTATACGTTTTCCGACGACAGCAATGATGATTCTTTTATAGAAAGGATGATTCAATACAACGAGGCTAGAGTGATATCTGGAGGTCTTGTTGTTAAATCGGAATAATGGAACTAGAATTAGCGTGTTATGATAGAGTCTCCGACTACGATTCGGTTTTAAATAGCATCTTTACTGGCACAAGATGCACCGCAAGATGTGTGTCTATACCATCAGGTCTTGTGTCCAGAACTTCTTTTTTTAAAGAGTATATCGACATTTCTTCAGCCGTGGACTTTCCTTATGGTCTTAGCGAGACCTCGGTAAGACTCCACGAAATAATAGTCTCCATCAGGCAGGGTGCTTCTTTGATTGACCTCTGCATCAATAGCAGTAGTGTAGCAGAAGAAGACTGGGAAAGTATTCGTTTAGATATCAGAGCGTGTCTAGCCGCCTGCAAGGAACATAACGTTGAGCTAAGGCCGACCATAGAGTACAGGCTTTTTTCTGAAAAAACCGTATTCATTCTTTGTGACCTTTTTATGCGAGAGGGGATTGAATACGTGGCCAATGCTACAGGTACAATGTCGGACGACACGATGGACAATGTGATAATATCAAACAGAATGCAAACAAAAACCGGCATCAAGGTTATTTCTTGTGGTCGTATATGGACTCCTTCACATTTTGACACTTTTAAAAATGCTGGGGTGAATTGCGTAAGATTAACATCTCCTCGTTTAGCTGAAGAATTTCTTAAAAATGGTGTATAGTAATCTGGACTAGGATTATTATATTTGGATTTTAAGGACAAATAGTCAAATCCAGCTATGCTCGCTGGACACCTTACAGGAGGCTTTTAATGGCCACTACAACCATTTCTGGAAGCACCACCAGAAACAACGGTGCAACTGTTCTCAACGGTGGAGACGTAGACACTACCAACACGGTCACTAATGCTGTAGCTTTGCGAAGTAACCTAGACGGCTCCCCTGCTGCCTACGGAACCAAGGTTATTGCAATCACGGGCGTTCAAACTTCCAAGGGTTCTGGAGCCATTGCTTATCAGCCTGAAGCTGGCGACCCTCAATTCCTAATTCGCGGATATAGCACAAAGGTCAACAATGTTTCGAATACCGTTCTACAGAGCGGTGGCTCCGAAAAAGCTGGTCGTCGTGCTATCAATGCGCTAGCCAAAACCCACAGATACCACATTACGTCTATTAACTACGTAACTGGTAAAGCAACCAAGGGTGGAAGCGCGGGAGACGTATCCAACTTCGTCCAAACTGGTGACGGTTCAACAGCAGCTTCTGATGACGCTGCCAACCCGACACGCGCCATTCCCGGCGAGCTTGTTTACATGCACGGTGCTTTGACTCCTAAGCAGGATGATTATAAAGCCAAAACAGGTGGCTAAAATTTAGCATCCAATTTCACGGAGGGGGTTGGCTGACAAAAGTACAGTCAGCCCCCTCTTTTATTGAAAGGCGCGCTTTCTCATGGAATCCGATATTTTTTCAGTTCCTATGCTTGCTGGAATAGTAGCGATAGTCATGGCTCTGGGAAAGGTTATTGAAGTTCTAATTTTGAAATCAGTACCCCCAAAGTCAGTTCTTATGGATGAAGAGAGAGATTGGATTCAACATACTTATAAAGTGATATCTAGACAAGATTCTGATGGAACTCCCTTGGTCTATGTCCCAAGAAGTTGGGCAGAAACACAAAAAGAGATGCAGCATATTATGACGCAAATCGTTAACGACCAAAGAAGGATTGCAGATATCTTGGACAGAATAGAGAAAAAATTGGAAAACGAACAATGAAATTAGTTCCTTACGAAGAAGCTAGAAAGCAAATAAAAGAAGCTGACGTTCTCCTGTTCCGTGGAGAGGGCTTAGTTTCTTGGCTGATAAAAAGATATGGCGGTGGAGCGCATAGCCATGCGGCTATGGCCCACTGGGATGATGACGATTTGCAGTGTGTGGAATTTAGAGAGTTCAAGGGCGGAAGGGCCGTTTCTATGAAAAGTCAGGTCGAAACTCATCCAAATAATATTGATGTATTTCGGGCTGCTGATTTGATTAGAATTGGCGAATCTAAGTATAATCTTGATTATGGTAAAAACAGCGTGTCAGAACGCATTGGAGATACTATGAAAGAGATTACCGGTCTTGATTACGGTTGGAAGAATTTTTGGAAGCTAGCTAAACACTATGCTCCGTTTTTTAGATTAGCTAAACAGAACATGAAAGACGAAGAACCTAACGAGGTTTTTGTTTGCAGTACCGCTGTTACTTATGCTTACAGAAAGAATTACCTTGACCCAACCCCATATTTGGCAGATTCCGCAACTACTCCCGCTGACCTAGCTAGGTCGGCTCTGTTTTCCTACCAGTTTACTATACAAAAAGATTGGTAGAATTATTTAGGATTTGTGAAAAGGACTTTCTAACGGTTAATGCCTTATGGAAAGGTCCAGTGTAATGAAAAAATTATTATGTGCTATCGCCCTTGTTCTAGGGTGTATGATAACCACAGCAGAAGCTAAGCCACTAACAATGGACGAAGCTTTAGAGGCTGTATGCCGAGTAAGCACTAGCGGTGCTTACGGAAGCGGCACGGTGTTTGCAGAAGATGAAGATAAATACTACGTCTTGACAAACGGTCACGTCGTTGGCCGCTCCTCAAGAGGTCATGTAGAATTTTTCCAAGATGGGTATAAGTCCGCAAGAATTCCATTCAAAACTGAGTATGCGGCCTATAGAGAAGGAACAGCGCTAGACTTGGCTGTTCTTTCTGTTAAGAAAAACTTCTTTGGTCGCTATCCGCCAAGAGTAATCCCTCTCGCACCAAAAGGCACGAGCATACAACCAAATGACTTGGTTATGGGTGGAGGGTGTCCGTCCGCACAATGGGCTTGTTATTGGAAGGGCAGAGTCAGAAGCAACACTGGCGCAGTGATAAGTTTCAATGCCGCTCCAATTGGAGGACAGTCTGGTAGCGGAGTTCTAGTTCTTGTCAAAGACGACAAGGGAGAACTTCATAGCAGAATCGGCATCCTTCTTGCTTGGCGAGTTGGCGATGGGGCTTGGTCAGACGATGGACCCAATGACTATGGCGCTGGCCTGTCTCTAAAACAAATCTATGAAATACTAGAAGGCAACGGCAGAGACCATCCAATTGAAACCTCTCACAGTATAGTCAACGACGAGAAGCAGGCAAAAAGACCCCTAAACACTAGACCTGCTAAAGAAAGACTGAGCCGCACTTGTCCAAATTGCGGTCACAAAATCAGTGACCATGTTGTTATTCCTGAAAAGGGTGGTCTCAAAAAGACTGCCAAGGGCGAATTTATGTTTTGTCCAGAAATTAAATTTGCTGATGGCGGAGTGGCAGACACGGCTCGTTACTACGGGGGGATAAGAGTTGGAGAATTGTACGAGGGCAACGGATTGTTTCCTTGGTGTCCTCTAAACCCATGCCCGCCCCCACGCAATCCTCCACAACCGCCCACAAACCCTCCTGATGGTGGCGGAAATGGTGGAGGAGGCGGATTTAATCCGTGGCCGGGAAGACCAAACCCCGGAACCCCTGAACCACCAGTAGACCCTCCTATTGATTTCAGCAAAGAAAGACAGGAGTACCTTGACAAAATTGCCGAACTTCAAGAAAAACTTAGCAATCTTGAAGCACTATCCGAAAGCTTAAAAGCCGAGCTATCTGGAACTACTGGAAATCTACAAAAGTCTCAGGATGAGATAAATGGCCTTAAAGATTTATTAGGACAAGTTGAAGGTCAAAAGCAAACCCTTAATTCAAGAATAGAACAGTTGTTAATTTTTGTTCAAGATAAAGAAAAAGTTATAGCAGAGCTAAAAGATGGAAGTTCTCATTATCTTGATGATATGACTAATGGCAACGGCAATACAGTAGAAAATGTTAGCTTTACTCTAGGTGGAGCTAGCTTAGGTATGCTTGCGTTAAAATACGGCGTTCCATTCTTACTTAACAGGAGACGAAGAAAAAAGAAGAAAAGAGGAGAAGATAATGACGATTTAGACGACCGAGCGGGGTATGATATTAACGGGGGATGTGATACCCCACCACAAATCTCAGAGCCTGAAAATAAAGAGTACATTCACAGACACGAACATATTCATAAACATAGACACAAGCATGACAATGAATTTATAATGTCTCCAGACGAATGTCCTCAACCACAAACCAGCAACGAGATTGACGATTTGCAGAAAGGACAGCACGGGTTAAATCCGGGCTTTGTTGGATACGGAGTTCCAGTGGCAACGCCGTATCATCAACAGCCTGTTGCGGCCCATGGATTGCCTCCTCAGTTCATCAACATTCCGTTTAGCTCAAGAAAAACAGTAACTTCTGAGCAAATCATGACGGTAATTGGTGAGCTAACTAACGAGTATCAAAACGACCAAACCATGACAATGGGTCAGATTGATACCCTTATCCGTCAGAGACTTAAAGAAAAATTTAATATAGAATAAGGAGATAATTATGTCAGAAAATCTCATCATCCCTACACACGACGCAATTTTGCCGTACATGTACAAGGGCGTGAAGTGGGCTATTCCTAATGTTGGCGACAATAAGGAAACCCACAACTTAGCAATGGCTAGACTTTTCGAAAAGGTTGGCGAGCATCTACAGGCTTTTTCAGTACGTACTGATTGCTTTGTTCCCGGCCCGCCAACACTTGGCGCTGTAAAGCATCATCACAATATGTTCGTTCGTCTGTGCAACCTGATTGATACGAACACAAAGCGTGACAACATGGAGAGACTTGAGGCGCATCATATCAGCCATGAGAGACGTGCTTTTAAGATTTACCCAATTCGATACTTCGATGTTAAGAATGACTACTGTCGTCGATGGGTTGAATTGTGTCTTCAGGGCTTGAGCAACATTGCCCAGCTAAGTGAAAACACTTGGGGCAACGATTGGTCAGAAGCTACAGCGACTGAAATGAAGAAGCTGTTCCGTGAAGGGTACAGGCTTATGTGCGTGGAACTTTTCAAGGTTCCCGTGGCAACCGCAGAGAAGGTCTTTGCCGAAGACGGTACTGCATTCTTCCTAACCTCTGAAGATTTTGCCAACTATGACACTAGCCACATTCCTACTATCGAGTGGATTAAGCATCCTGCTCTTGGTAGTGAATTTACTGAAGACGAGCTTCGACCGATTTCAACCAACAACGTTCCGGTTGCTCCCGGTGTAGCGGAGAATGACCCCAATTCACCAAATCGTGTACTCGAAAGAGACATGCAGGGCAACAGTGGAGAGGTCATTGAGTAATTAACTTTTCTTGGATGGCCCCCAATTCGGGGGCCATCTTTTTATATCCACAGGAAGGATTCTATAACATGAAACTCTTAGCTACTATCATAACGGCTTTAATCATCTGTGCATCTCCGACCGCTATTGCGGAAGAGAAAACCTCTGTTGACACAGTTTCACAATTTTTACAGGACGTATCTGTAACGGTTAAAACCGGAGGTCTCGGTGAAGGCTCTGGGGTGATTATTACCAGAGAGATACAGACTAAGAGAGGAAAAGAAAAAATTAACTTTATCTGGACAGCAGCCCACGTAGTAGATGGGCTTCGCTCCGAAAGAAGAATTGTAAAAGCTGGACAAACGAGAAGTGTTATTGAATTCAAAGATGCTCAAATTGTTAAGGAGCTTGTTGAAAATGGAAGACGGGTGGGTGAACTTAAGATGGATGCAAAGGTCATAAAGTATAGCGATTCGGAAAATGGGGAAGACTTAGCCTTGTTGATGATTAGAAAGAGGGATTTTATATCAAAAGGTGTTGAGTTTTATATCAACAAGGACAAACCGGTTTCGATTGGGACAGAGCTATATCATGTGGGAAGTTTACTCGGACAACTAGGCTCAAATTCCCAAACGCGAGGTATAATGTCACAGGTAGGGAGAGTTCTTGACCTTGGGACTGGAGATGGTGTAGTATTTGACCAAACTTCATGCCCCGGTTTTCCGGGGTCGTCTGGAGGAGGAATATTCCTCTCAGAAAAAGCTGGTCCCAACTCTGGCAAATATGTTGGAATGCTTGTCAGGGGTGCTGGAGAAACCTTTAATTTAATAGTTCCAGTAAGACGGATGAAAAAGTACGCTGAGAAAGAAAATATCCTGTGGGCTATTGACGAAACTGCCAAAACACCAACCTTGGAAGAAATCATCTCATTGCCAATAGAAGGAGGAAGCGCCAAAACGACTGAAGGCACTAAGAAGACTGAGGATTCTGTTAAGTTTCCAACATTATTAAACATCAAAAGAGGTAGCACCAATGTTAAACGTCAATAAAATTTCTGGCCTTTTCTCATCTCGCAGATTTTGGGTCGCTGTTGGCGGCGTCGTGTTTGTGGTATTCGACGCATTCGGGCTTGGCCTTACAGCAGAACAAGTTAATCACATGGTACTTCTCGGCGGGGCATGGATTGTCGGGGACAGCCTTAGAGCATCATAGGTTTAAGAATGAAGATTATTTGTACCACCGTGGTTAGGGCTGCTGAACATGGTTCTAACCACGGTGGTCTTTATATAATAGATTTAGAAGACGAAAACATAATCCACTACGCTCCCTATGACGAGAACTTCGTCAATGACAACGAAAGGGGAGGTGAGCGTGGTCTTAGGGGGGTTTGCGTTTTGGATGACAGGATTATTGTCGCCAGCGCAACCAGTCTAATAGAGCTAGATAAAGAGACTTTCGAAGTAGTCAGAAAACTCGAAGACAGAGAAGTCTTTCGCTCTATACATGAGATATGCTTTTTCGCGGATTCTATTTGGGTTACGTCTACAGCTATAGACTGTATAGTACGAGTCGATTTAGATTTTAACATCATTGGCTTGTATCAAATAACTGGCGAAAGCATGTCTGACTACAAAATGTTGACAGGAAAACATGTCACAGACCTCTCAAAGATAAAGGAAAATGACAATTTCCATATCAACTCTATCTCCGCTTTTAACGAAAGGCTCGTATTCGGCGGACTGATAACACATCTGTATGATTTTGATACGATGAATGTTATTGAATCCATGCCGATAATCCAGAACTCAAAAAGCTTTCAGCACAATTTTTATGAATATGACGATATGCAAATAGTCAACCTGACAGGTTGGCAGAAACTAGGAATTATCAAAAATTCAATTTGCAAAACTGTTGATATTCCACGCTCTAAAGCGGTGAAATACTATGCTGACGAAATTGCCGAGAATAACTGGAACCGGGGATTGGCGAGAAAGAATGAGCTTGTCTTTGTCGGCTCGTCACCAGCCAGAGTTCTTATGTTTGATATGTCAACAGGGAAGTTTGAAAAGATAATTTCGCTAGAAGAAGACATGCGACACTGCATTCATGGACTAGAAATACTGGAGCCATAATGGTTAAGGAAATTACTGCGCAGGATTTACAGGACTGGCAAGAACCTTTTGAAAGAATCTTGTCTCATATGTATACCAGCAAGACTGGTCCCGCAATTCAAATACCAGAAGAGCATAAGCAAAAGCTTATTGAAGACGCTTTCTTTCTCAAAAGCCTATACGAGCGTTCTGGAGTAGTAGTATCTAATCTCAACAAAATAATCGAGATTGACAAAAACAATCCTTCTCCGTCAAGCCACATGGAGTTTACATGCAAACTTCTTGGTTTTAGAGGAAGTTATGTGTACAAGAAGTTTGACGATAGTATTATACAAGAAATGAAGAGAAAAAATATTGACAGCGCAGAAGAAGAAGTCTACGACCTCTGCATAACTAGAGTTCCAACAAAGATATCAGAGGTTAATATGCATGATGGCGGATGGTACGTTGTAATTTCTAGACTTACAAAAAAGTTTTCTTTTAGTGTTCGTGCTTATAGGTATTTAACTGCGGTGAGACTTTAATATGGGAAAAACGATAAGAAAAAAAAGTAAGCGAGATAGGAAGCGTCTCAAGAATGAAAGACGCACTAGGAATAGTAAGAAGCGCTTATATGAAGAACATCAGAAGTAGACCGTCTTGGGACAATTATTTCATTGGTCTCGCTCACTACGTTTCTACAAGAAGCCACGACTCCCAAACTCAAGTTGGCTGTGTAATAATTAATGGTCAGCATGAAGTTGTTGGAGTTGGGTATAACGGGTTTCCCGGCGGGGTAGATGATAGCGCCCTTCCTACCACCAGACCGGGAAAATATCCATTTATAGTTCATGCAGAAGCCAACGCAATAAGCAACCTGATTGTTAAACAGGTCGATTGGTATACAGCTTATATTACACATTTGCCGTGCGCCACATGCGCAAAACTATTGTGGCAAAATGGCGTCCATGAGTGGTATGTTCCAAAAGGCTCCAAAGCTCACGGCCAAGTAGAAGAAGACCGATTGGTTTATGAGTTCCTGTCTAAAAATGGCCTTGAAGTCAACTTTATTGAGCCAGACCTGTCGCACCTAAATCAACTGGCGAGCAGCCTGAAAAGTTCTTAGAGTTAGTAAGAAATATAGTGTATATCTATTGCTGGGTTTTATAGAGTTCAGACGCGACGGGCGCATAAATTTGCCTCCCTCCAGAAGAGCTAGAACGACACTTATCCAGCAAGCCAATGAGCATCAAGCATCACTTGTGACCATGTTTAATTTTACTTTAGATAGGCGTTAGATACTATGTTGTGCTTGATTCATTTTCTGTGTCGTTCTTAAAAATTACAGGTCCACGGCCCACCAGCCGTGGGCCTTTTTTATTATGGCAACTAGGATAATACATAACGGACCCGGTAGGTTCAGAAAGAAGACAGCCATGGAAACCCCACCAGAAGGATTTTCCACAAGGGCCAAAGTGGTCAGGGTGGTAGATGGTGATACAGTAGATGTTATCATTAAGAGAAAGATGAGAATTCGCCTTGAAGACTGCTGGGCGCCTGAGACACGCACCAAAGATTTAGAAGAAAAGCTTAAAGGTCTAGAAGCAAAAGATTTTGCAGAAGACCTTCTTATGGGCAAAGAGGTCATAGTGTTCATACCGGGAGACCCAGAGGGAGAAATGAAAGACGTGTTCACCTTTGGTCGCGCGGTAGGCAGGGTCTTCCTTGACGGGGAGGATTTTTCGTCTATAATGGTGCGGGAAGGTCTAGCCACACAGACCAAGAATGGATAATTTAAGCAATGTCGGTCACAGAATTACAAAATTACACCTTCGTTAGTAAATACGCCAGATGGATTCCTGAAAAGAAAAGGCGAGAAACTTGGAAAGAATCTGTTACCCGTGTCAGAGAAATGATGCACGAGCAATACCCCGAAGCAAATGGAGATATTGATTGGGCATACGACCTGATGTACAAGAAGCGAGTCTTAGGCTCTCAAAGAGCGCTACAGTTTGGCGGCAAACCCATCTTTAAACACCACGCCAGAGTATACAACTGTATAGCTTCATATATTGATAGGCCAAGATTTTTTCAAGAATGTATGTACCTACTTCTTTGCGGTTGTGGGGTAGGGTTTTCAGTACAAAAACACCACGTAGCCAAACTGCCAGAGTTGGTATACAGAAAAGATGGAACCAAGAAGTTCACTATTCCTGATACGATAGAGGGATGGTCTGATGCTATTGGCGTTTTAGTTTGCAGCTACTTTGATAAATGCGGCCTGTTTTCAGAGTACTCTGGGAAAAACGTCACTTTTGATTTTTCTAAAATTAGACCTGCTGGCGCGTATCTTAGTTCGAGTTCAGGAAAGGCTCCCGGCCCAGAGCCTCTTAAAAAAGCCCTAACGAATATTAAAAAAGTCCTAGACAAGGCTTTAAAGAACTCGGAATTTTCTACCAGAAAACTGAGACCTATAGATGTCTACGATGTTGTTATGCATGCTGCTGACGCTGTTATTTCTGGCGGGGTACGCAGAAGTGCTACGATTTGTCTTTTTTCGCCAGACGATGGAGAGATGGCATTGGCAAAGACTGGTAATTGGTTTCACGATAATCCTCAACGTGGCCGGTCTAATAATTCTGCTCTTTTATTACGGGATTCAACGACTCCTGAACAATTTTCTTCTTTAATGAAATCTGTTAGGGAGTTTGGAGAGCCGGGATTTGTGTGGTCCGACTCTACAGAGCTTATTGTAAACCCGTGTGTTGAGATTGGGCTATATCCTGTAGACGAGGAAACAGGCAAGACGGGCTGGCAAGCATGCAATCTTAGTACAATCAATTGCGCAAAAGTAAAAACAAAAGAAGAGTTCTTCGAGTCCTGTAGGGCGGCATCAATCATAGGAACGCTTCAGGCTGGTTTTACCAACCTCCCATATCTAGGTGAAGTAAGCGAAAGGATTTTCAGAAGAGAGGCTCTTCTTGGAGTCTCAATGACGGGAATCATGGAGCAGCATGAACTCTGCCTAGACCCGGATGTTCAAAAGGAAGGGGCTAGGGTTGTTAAAAAAACGAATAAAGAGTTTGCTAAGAAAATCGGAATTAATCCAGCAGCTAGAACTACTTGTGTTAAGCCTGAAGGTACTGCTAGTTGCATCCTTGGTACTAGCTCTGGCATTCATCCTCATCATGCCAAGCGTTATATTAGACGTGTACAGGCTAATAAGATGGAGGATATATACCAACACTTTAAGAAGACAAATCCGAGGGCGTGTGAAGAGTCAGTCTGGTCAGCTAATGATAGCGATGACGTTGTTTCTTTTTGCATAGAAGTTCCCGATGGCGCAAAACTAAAAAACAAAGTCAATGCTATTGACCTTCTAAGCTGCGTAAAACTCACTCAGCAAAACTGGGTGATGACGGGTAAGACCGACTCCTTGTGTGTCAAGGACTTTCTTCAACACAATGTTTCAAACACAATTAACGTGAAGCCTGAAGAATGGGAAGATGTAGAGAAATTTATATATAAAAATAGAAAATTCTTCTGTGGGGTTTCGCTTTTGCCAGTAAGCGGAGACAAAGACTATCCTCAAGCCCCCTTTACAACAGTCTACCTTCCCAGCGAAATGGTCTCCCACTACGGGGATGGAGCCGTATTTGTTAGTGGGCTAATTGAAGTCGCCCTAAACCTATGGGAAGACAATCTGTGGGCGGCTTGTGACTCTTTGCTGGGACTTGGAGTCAAAGTAAAAGGTAATGGCAAAAAGACGTGGACAGACAGATGTCAAAGATTTGCAGATAAATACATGGATGGGGACATTAAAAGGCTCTCATATTGCATGAAAGATGTGTATAATTGGAAGGAGTGGGTTGATATCAAAAGGTCTTACGCTTCCGTAGACTATACAACCTGCATCGAAGAACACGACAACACCAAGCTAGAGCAAGAACTAGCCTGCGCCGGTGGAACATGTGAGATTATTTAGGAGATATGGGGTATGTTTCCCTGCTTTACAGAATGCACGGAGGATAATAAAGTGGCACTAGCCGACGAAGGAGGAGCGTTAGAAGTAAAATTGTTGTCGGACAAAGGAACCCTTCCTACCAAAGCAAATCGCTTTGATGCTGGCTTTGATTTGTACTCATCTCAAAACATTACAATACTTGCACATTCGAGGTCTCTTGTTAGCACAGATATCGCCATGGCGATTCCAGCAGGACATGTTGGCCTGATTTGGCCTCGTTCTGGCCTAGCTGTCAAACAAGGCGTGGATGTTTTTGCAGGAGTAATTGATTCGGGGTACAGGGGAGAGGTTAAAGTTTGTCTGTACAATTCAGGTGACAAGGCTTTGGAAATTAAAGAAGGCGACCGGATAGCTCAACTTTTAATTCAAAAAGTAGATAACTTTTTCATTAGAAAGGTGCAAGAGCTAGACGAAACCGACAGAGGTTCTGGAGGGTTTGGTAGCTCTGGTCGTTAATACATATGAGTAAAAGAAGACGCCCCAAAAATAAATCACCCAAGAGACTATCTCCTAAGACAAAAAATCAAGCTACCTACATACGCGAGATGGCAGAAAACGATATTACCATCTGCGTTGGGCCAGCGGGTAGCGGAAAAACAGCCGTTGCAGTTGGCCTTGCTTGTGAATACCTTCTAGAAAATAAAGTAGACAAAATAGTCATAACCAGACCCGTTGTTGAATCCGGTAAGGGGCTTGGTTATCTACCGGGAAGTTTTGCCGAAAAGATTCATCCATATTTAGTTCCAGTTCTTGAAGAAATGGGGCGTTATTTTAATCAAGAACAGATAAAGACCATGCGCTCTGAGGGTATAATAGAAGTATGCCCTCTGGAATATATGAGAGGAAGAAACTTTCATAGGTCTTTTATAATTCTTGACGAAGCCCAAAACGCTACTTTTGAGCAGATTAAGATGTTTATAACTAGAACCGGGAGAGAGTCTAAGTCCGTGATTAATGGTGACCTCTACCAGTCGGACCTGCCATATAAAATGAGAGGCGCGCTTGAAAGATGCATTGACAGTCTGGATGGCGTAGAAGGAATAGGAATTTCGGAACTTACAGGCGAGGACATCATAAGAAACAAACTAATATCTACGGTATTAGCGTGTCTAGATGAAGATTACGAATACGATTAATAAATACCCTCTATCCACATGGATTTTTTGTACCATGTGGTTTCTTATAGGATATATATCATCGTATGATGTTTACCTGTCTATTCTTCATGGAGATGTACTTTACGATATTGAAGAAAACCCAATGGCAAAGTATATAATTGCCGACCAAGGCTTTGCATACTTTATCTTCTTTAAGATGTTCGGAACGATATCGGCTCTCGGTATAATAATCTTACTGTATCACAATTATAGAAAGATTTCTTGGACTGTTAATACCACAATATTTATAGCGCAAATGGTTCTTTTTATATATCTTACATTATATGTATGCTAGGAAACGACACCATGAAAAGCAGCGAAGGGTTTCAAATAGCTTTTGATAATGAGGTTACTGTTTTTGTTGGCTGGAATTCATACGAGGAAATGTCAGCCAAGGTTTCGGCATCTCATAAAATTAACGGACCTGTTGAGGTAACTGGGTTCGAAAAAATGTACAACGAAGACAACGTGATTCCCAATCTAAAATCGGAAGATGTTGTCAGGTTTATGGATAAAGCATCAAGGATGCGCTTTACTGAAGATGGACAAAAAACCATTTCCTTTTTTGACTTTTAAAATATGCTCGATTTTATAAGAAACATTTTCAAGCGCAAAAACGTGTTTGACAATGTTGTCAACAAAAAGCAAGTCAAAATAATGCCAAGACCCCAGCTTGAAAAGGTCTTGGCTATTGGCGAAGGAGGAAACCTTATAGAAGGTAATATAGTTTCAATTCTCTGTCAAAACCTTCTGGACCTGAGAGAGATTTGTGAATATATTATAGTCTATAAAAACGACGGGGAGAAGCTGGCTTTAGACGAAGCAATTCAGCATCTGGCCCACATGCTAGAAAGACCGGAAAATTACGCTGGCTTTGTGGAATACAGGAACGAAGATGCCAACGTATGATTATAAATGCTCAGGTTGTGAATACGCCTTCGAGCTAGTGCAGTCTATGAAAGACAGGCCGAAGAAGAAATGTCCTTCTTGTGGCAAGCTTAAACTGAAAAAAGTCCTGTCACCCCCATCCATTTTTGTCAAGGGGGAACCTCAAACAATAGGCCACTGGGCAGAGCGCAATACAGAGAAAATGGGGCGATACGAAATTGGAGACAAAGAAGGCAAGAGAAAAGAAGGCTTGAAAAATAATCAGTCTACTCTCGGTAGCGGCCCAGCAACACCAAGAGAAATTCGTAAAATGACACCCAATCAAAAAAAAGACTACATAGAAAAAGGGAAAAAATGAGAGAAGACAATTTTTTTAAGAGAGAGATAGAGAAAGAGAGTCTTTCAGACTTGGGTCATGTCGTCATTAAGAATTCTGATGAAACTGTGGATATGGTTGACTTGTGGATAGTCAGAAAAAGCAACAGAAAGACAAATATAAAAGCCTGTCTTATAGATGGTTCTGACGATAGCTTTGTTTATGACGTTGAGGGAGAATTCTACGTTGGTCCCGCTAAAGGAATGAACCTTGCAAATATTGATACAACAGAAGAATTAACCACAGTATATGTGAGGGAGATAAACTCTGATGGATAATGAAGAGAAAGAATTTGAAAAATTCGGCTTGACAGAAGCCTCCGATAATGCTATAATAGCGTATACTATAAAGATGAAAGAGGTGGACAAGGACGACAGGAAAGCCTATTGCAAAAAAGCGGTCTCTTCTGACGGACAAACTGTATCCTGCTTCATAAAATTCTATCGGGGAAAAATGTTTGACCCGTGGGGAATATATCACGGTAGAGAAAGAAGGCTGGACTTAGAATATAGAAAGGTTTCCGAAAAGGCTTTCGATATGTTTTCCAGCTATCTTAAAACAAGGAACTATAGACATTTTTTGCAATCCGAAAGAGAGGCTTTATAATGACTAAAAAAGGACCACTGACAAAGATTGAAAAGTTTTACATTGAGCATAACGTAGAGCTTGGTAAAAAAACTTTGTCGCAGGAATTAAACAGAACTCAGAAGTGTGTTCAGTCTCATATAGACAGCGTAACCGATACGTCACACTCGGCGGAAGCAAAAACAGGTGAGGCTCCTACAAGTGCTGGCACTCTCATGGCTCGCAATGATAGAGGCTCTACGGTTATGACAGAAGCTGCATCGCAAGCTGGAGACGAGAGCAAGGGCAGAAAGAAGGAATTGGGTTCTAGGTACACCGGGGCAGTAACGACAATCAAACAACAATGATTTGTACACAAGTAGATGAATACATGGCTAAACTGTTCGATACTTCGACAGTCTGGACATGCACGCTATCTGACGGCACTCAGGTATACCAAGACGACGGAAGGCCGGGAATTGACCCTGCTTCTGCATGGGAGCGTCTTGGTGATTATTGCAAAGAGACCGGTCTCCACATTGCAAAAATGATTCTTCAGAATGGAACCAATGTTGTAACAATTGGCGAGAACGTTGATGGCTTTTATTTTAGAAAGACCGCAGGCGGTTTTATGTTTGGAGACGAAACCTATCATGGTTTTGTGGCGGGAACTCTGAACGATGGTTCGCTTCATGTTGGACACTGGACTGTTCCAGAACTTAGAAGAGAGTGGTCAGAGAACAGAGACCCTGAACAAGCCGGAATTTCATTGATATCCAAGACCACAATTGACGCATAATGGCAGAAAAACGTACAGATTTGAGCCGATACAAATCTCCGTCAACAGGTGAATATTGTACCGGAGCGCAGTATATTGCAGAAATGATGTGCCAACGCATGGCCGAAAAAAATAACGAAGGCAGCTTGGCATACAAATTTTGGAATACAAAAAAGTGGCAGAAGACCTATCAGCTACAGGTTATTGCTGCAAACAGACTTGTAGAGAAATACGACGAGAGGGCTATAATAGCGGCGCTTAAAAGTAAAAGGGGTTCTAAAATATACTCTTTGAGATTTCCAGCACTTGAAGAAATGATAGAAGAGCAGGTTGAAATTCTCAAGAAGAAAGACACGGACTCACCCACCATAAACCACACCGAAACCTCTTCAAAGCCAATGAAGCCCTTCGGTAGGAAAAGCAAGATACAGAAGTTGAGGGAATTAGATGGCAACTTTTAGTGATGCCACAACTAAAGAAATAATAAAAAAGCACGGCAGGGTTATCTCCAGCGGTATGGAGGTGTTTGAGGAGCGCAATGATTTTGACACTCTTCCAGTAAGCCCTGCGGTTGATATAGCTTTAGGCGGCGGTCTCAAGGAGGGGAGTTGGGTTCTTCTTACGGGAGACCCGAAAACTGGAAAAACGACCACCGCTCTGCAAATAGCGGCCAACTGCCAAAAAGATGAAAACGGCTCTCGCCCTATTATCTATCTGGACGGTGAGGGTAGGCTCAAGGCGATGAACCTCACCGGAATTGATGGCTTAGATAGAGACAAGATGAGAGTCGTACATTCAGACGAAGCCCCTCTGAGTGCAGAACAGTTTCTAGACATAGCTATCAAGCTAATCAGCAGTAAAGACTTCTACCGCTGCGTATGTATTATTGATTCCACATCTTCTTTAATACCAGAAAGAGAACTTACAGAAGATATAAGTGGAAGCTTTCGTGCTGGACTTCCCAAAATACTCGCATCGTTCTGTCGCAAGCTATCTAACGTGGTGACACAACAGCGCGCCACGATTATTATCATCACGCATTTTATTGCCAACACAAGCGGATACGGCAAGCCTCGAATGCCAGACTGCGGCAGAAAGATTCAGTATCAGGCCGACACAAGGATGGAGGTCAAAAGCATAAAGCCGTGGGATGTTGGCGGCAAGCAAATCGGACAGATGATTAATTGGCGTGTCCTTTGTTCTTCTCTGGGTGCAAACGGAACAGAGTGCCAGAGTTGGCTCAAATATGGGGTTGGTCTCGACTTTGCTCAAGAGCTTTTGAATCTAGGAGCAGACCTTGGACTAATTTCCAAGAAGGGCGCTTGGTATTCCTGCGACTTTATGCTCGAACACCAAGACACCCTCTCAGACCTGCTCAAGAAAAACGATGTGGTAGAAACGGAAGAAGAGATAGCAAGATTTCTAAAGTTCCAAGGTCAGGAAAAATTATACAGATTTCTAGATGACAACAAAGCAGTGTTATCATTACTAGAAGAAGACCTAAAGGCGATGCTTTGATAGTTAAGGGTTTTGATGGCAAAGATTACAAGTGGTCCGCACACAGACACAAACCCACACAAGACGACACTCGTCCCCGTTCTAAAAACCACCTTCGAGCTAGGGCGGTACTAAGAGAACTTTTCCCAAGAGATGTAATTCTAGAAGAAGTTCCGTTACCGGGAAGCAAGACACAATCAAGGCACTCGACATTATTTGCTGACTTTTATATACCGAACAGAAATCTTATCGTAGAGGTACATGGGAGACAGCATTATGAATATGTACCACACTACCACAAAACCAAAATGGGTTTTTACAAGGCAAAAGCAAGAGATAGGGACAAGATTGATTGGTGTTCTATAAACGATATAGAAATAATTACACTAAATCACTCGGATAGTGACGATGACTGGAAACGAAGAATTCTTGAACGCTAAGGAAAGACTGGCTAGATTTGTTGATGCTACCGAAAGGTATATCAACACTCAGCATGTAGGACTAACAAGGGTAAATCCTGAAGTTGTAAATATACTCAACTATGATTCATCTGTTCTCCATTCCTTAACATCAGAACAATGTCTAGCGGCAGCGTATGTTCTTTTCTCCTATGCTGACCATTTGCAGACTGTGTATAACAGCAATCTGGTCAAGCTACACTGGGCTTCTGATGCAATCAACAAGGTAGTCGCTCCAGCCTTAAAACAGTATGGTGACAAATACACAAAGCATGAACAAAAATATTACGAAGCAGTTCAAGACAATGAATTTGCCAGAAGTTTAAACAATATAAAGATTCATGCAACCGCCAGAGTCGACATGCTGACAGAAAAAATGCGTGACGTTAGAAGAATGGGAGACGTGCTAATCGAATTATCTAAAAGGAAACAATATTCATGATGGGTCATTTATTTCAGGCAATCGAAACAATTAGGCTGGGCATTCTAGAAAATGACATGGCTCAGGTTTCGACGGGGTTTGAGTTGCTGACGGGACAAAAGGTGTCTGGCCAGCATTTGGAGGAACCAGAAGCGGAACAGGCGTATGAAGTAGATGTTGAAGAGAAACAATCCGGCCCTTCGTTCATTACAGGTATAAAGAATAACCCTCCAGACGCTTTTAAGGCTTCATCTTCAAGCGATAGGACAAATAAGTTTATTGACGACGGCTCGGTAAAAACTGATGAAGAAAGGGGGTATGAAGCTATCGACGATTCTGTTGCTCCCGTGCCTAGAACCAGAAAGAAATTTGAAAAGGTCGAACAGCGATGTCATTCCTGCGGGAAAACAGACATGGTCAATCCCCAACACAGGCGGGATTTTTACAAATGCGAAAAATGCATAACTAGAAGATAACAAATGCCAAAAGTATTGATGAACGCTGCGGCAGAAAGAGCCGTGTTGTCTGGCATCTGCCATTATGGAGCCGAAGCATATTTAGATATTGAGGAGTTGGTTGATGTTGAAAGTTTTGTGCTGGAAGAAAATCAGATAATCTTCAAGTGCCTGACAAAAGTTCTCTCTGAGCAAGACGAAGTGGACATGGCGTCCATTCTCTCTTCCGCTAGCGACCTTTCTCTTAGCGAAACTCTTAATAATAAGAAGTCTTCTGAGCATCTTAGGGCTGTATACAACTTTCCAATCAAGCTAGGTAGCGTAAAGCCACACGCGGTTAAAATTAGAAAGCTACAGCTTGGAAGACAAATACAAGAAAAATCAAAGAGTATCTACACAGATATATCCGACATAACAGGTGATGAATCTGTTGACGAAATTATATCAATAGCTGAAAACAGCATCTTTGAATTATCTTCTTCTCTTGAATCCAAGAACGACAACAAACCCACATTTCTCGGTGAGAACGTAGAGGACTACCTATCCCACCTTGAGGAGAATCCATCCCTGATTATGGGGATTGGTAGCGGGTATCCAAGATATGATGCGGCTATAGGAGGTGGCTTTAGAAGAAAGTGTGTAGACCTAGTTGCCGCAAGACCGAAGGTTGGCAAGAGCATGTTTGGAGACAATGTTGGTCTCCATATAGCGGGCGAACTTGGAATTCCGGTTCTCATGTTGGACACAGAGATGTCCAAAGAAGACCATCTCAATCGCGTTTTGGCAAATCTTAGCGGTATAGAAATTAACGAGATATCAACAGGCGGCTATGCAAAAAATGAGACCGAAAAGGAAAGGGTGTACGCAGCGGCAAACTACCTTAAAGAAATTCCCTACAAGTATGTTAGCATTGCCGGGAATCCGTTTGAACAAACACTTTCAATCATGCGCAGGTGGATTCTTCAAGAGGTTGGATTTGACGAAAACGGTAGAACGAATGAATGTCTGATAATTTACGATTACCTCAAGCTTATGACAGCAGACTCTCTGGCAAGCATTCAAGAGTTCCAAGCGTTGGGGTTCCAGATTACCTCCCTGCACAATTTCTGCGTTGAGTACGATTGTGCGTGTCTTAGTTTTGTTCAGTTAAACAGAGACGGCATCACTAGAGAATCAACCGATGTGGTAAGCGGTTCTGACAGACTTATCTGGTTGTGTACGAGCTTCTCAATCTTCAAGAACAAGAGTGACGAAGAGATAGCTGAAGATGGCCCGGAAATTGGCAATAAAAAACTTGTGCCTATCGTTGCTAGACACGGACCAGCACTAGAGGACGGTGACTATATAAACATGGCAATGAATGGAGGTATTGCAAAAATAACAGAAAACAAGACCAGAAATGAACTTAAAAAGGGTGGCAGAAACCAACAAGATGAAGGGTTTATTGTAGAAGATGATGACGATGAAGAAGTCCCCTTCGAGAGCTAAAATTGACTTATCAAAGCCCAAGATAGACATACTCTGTCAGAAGCTTTCTGAGAGAGTGGAAGAAATTTTGGACTTTTTTGGCATCGAATATGAACAATACGACAATCGCATAGCCGCCGCATGTCCAATCCATGACGGTGACAAGACAGACGCTCTTACTATATTCACTTCTGGAGACAACGTGGTCGGCAATTGGTATTGCTGGACGAACCACTGCGAAAAAGAGTATGTAAACACAATGCTCGGTTTTATTCGTGGTGTTATGAGCCAGAGAGCCGACAGAGAAGTGAGCTTCATTGAAGCGGTGAATTTTGCGTGCGAGCTTGTAGAAATAGATTTGGACAATGTAAAAGTTGACAGAGAGCATATAGAAAAAACTGCTTTTGTTGCCTGTGCAAGCAATCTCCTAAAAAAATCTAAACCTACCCCAAAAGGTATTTCTAGGGATGTGGTTAGGCAGGGATTGCAGAGGCCCGTGGACTTTTATCTTAAGAGAGGCTTTTTGGAAGAAACACTTGACACTTTTGACGTGGGAATTTGTATAAACTCAAACAAGCTGATGTACAACAGGGTTGTTGTTCCCGTTTATGACGACTCTCATCAATATATGGTGGGTTGTGTTGGTCGCAGTCTGGAAGACAACCCCTCCACACAGAAGTGGATAAACAGCAAGGGTTTTAATTCTGGCGCGCATTTGTATAACTACTGGATGGCCAAGAAAGAGATATCAAGAACCGAAACCATTGTGCTGGTTGAGGGACAGGGAGATGTGTGGAGATTGTGGGAGGCGGGTATAAGAAATGCCGTTGGCATGTTTGGATGTCACTTGACTGACTACCAACAAATTAGTATAGAGAAGTCGGGGGCTATGAACATCGTTGTGCTGACAGACAACGACGAGGCTGGCATAAAGGCTGCAAGCTCGATAAAAGAAAAATGCGGACGACTCTTCAATCTTCACTTCCCGCAACTGCCCAAAAAAGATGTTGGCGATATGTCAACTGACGAAATAGAAGAACAACTCAAACCACAGATAGCGAGCATTCTGTAATGTCACAAAAGATATTAGCAATTTCTGGGGCAAAACAAAGTGGAAAAACCACTTGTGCTAAGTTTCTATATGGCTATGAGATGAAAAGGAACAACGTTATAGAGCAGTTTGAAATCACAGATGATGGCAGATTGCTGGTGAACGCCTCCTTCACATCGGCAGATGGGGAAAAGACCGATGGGATGGGAGTCTTTGATATTTTCAGGGGTGACTACCAATTCATAGAGTATGCTTCAACGCACATATGGCCGCACATCAAAGCGTACAATTTTGCTGACTCGTTGAAGTCTGTTGCCATAGAGCTTTTCGGTCTAACTTACGAACAGTGCTACGGGACCGAAGAGGAAAAAAATACCTACACCACGGTTAGAAAACCGAATGGGACAGTCTGCTTCATGGCCAGAGAATTCCTACAGTATTTTGGAACCAATGTTTGCAGAACCCTTAAGCCGGATATCTGGACTTCGTTTTGCCTGAACCAAGTGGAGGCAGAACAGAGTAAAATGGCAGTCATTGCGGATTGTAGATTTCCCAACGAGGCGGAAGCGATTCAGTCTCGTGGAGGAAAGGTCGTTAGGCTTACGAGAGAGCTTTACGAGGACAGTCATCAAAGCGAAGTGGCGCTGAAAAACTACGGCAAATTTGACGCGGTGATTGATAACACAAAAATGACAATTAAAGAGCAGAACGAAGAGCTTCTTGCCGCCATGCTTGACTGGGGATGGGTGGAATCGGCATGAACACAAAGCTCATATCACTTACGCCGGATGCTGAAAAAATAATTGGATATTGTGCTAGGGTGAGCAATCCCAAAAATCAGGACAATCCAGATGTTGCTGGCCTCTTAAGATTTTGTATCAAGCACGGGCATTGGTCTATCTTTGAGATGGCAAACATGGTTGTGGAAATAAACACCACCAGAGGTATCGCAGCACAAATATTGAGGCATCGCAGCTTTTCTTTCCAAGAGTTTAGTCAGAGATACGCCGAGGCGCAGGGGTTCGAGAACGTAGAACCCCGAAGACAGGATAAGAAAAACAGACAGAACTCTCTGGACGATTTGCATAAGCACGACAAAGAGTGGTTCAACAATGCTCTGTCTGAAATAAACAGACGAAGTTACTCCAGATATCAAGAGGCATTGAGTCGCGGTATAGCAAAAGAAAGCGCTAGGTTTTTGCTGCCCCTAAACACAAAAACCAGAATGTATATGAATGGCACTGTCAGAAGCTGGATTCACTACATAGGGTTGAGAACGCATGAATCAACACAGAAAGAGCATCGGGATATTGCAAATGAAATCAAGGGCATCTTTACGCAACACTTACCAATTATCGCTGATGCCTTGGGGTGGTCTGAATGCTTGTAACCTATATAAGAAGTTCCTCATATAATAATTATGATTACTGTCAACAGCAGTATTTCATAAGCTATGTGCTTGGTCATCCCACAACGTCTGGGAAGAAAGCACAGATGGGGACCATTGTACACAAGGTTATGGAATGCCTAGCTGCGTGTACCAAAAAACTGCAAAACAACCTCGACTCCAGCTTGACGAGCATCACAGACGATGCTCTCGGCAATATTGTCTTCACTCATAGCAAGCTGCACTCGGAAGAATTTGTAAACGACCTTGTTGATAAAAGCTTTGAGCATTACACATCCAACTGCACACATAACTATGCGCCCAAGGACGAAAGAGATTGTAGAAAATGGACGTGGATGGCCCTTGAATATAACGAAGGCCAATTTGACCCGCGCCTACGGAAAATAGTTGCTACAGAGCCGCATTTCGATATCCCCATCGAGGAAGATTGGGCCGAATACGAATACGAAATGCCAGACGGCTCCACCATCAAAGGCCGCTTGGCTATTAAGGGTACAATCGACCTCGTAACAGAGGTGGACAAGGGTATTATCGAGGTGGTGGACTGGAAAACCGGCAGAAGGCTGGACTGGGCAACGGGTCAGGAAAAGACCTACGAGAAACTTGAGAAAGACCCTCAACTCCTGCTTTATAATTACGCCATTTCCAAGTTGTTTCCAGAGTACCATCAGGCGATAATGACCATCTTTTATATAAAGGATGGCGGACCATTTTCCCTATGCTTTGATAGGTCAGACCAACAAAAGTTTATGGGGATGCTGAAGAATAGGTTCTTGGAGATACAAAAGACAGAGATGCCTAAAATGCTTTCCAAAGAACAGTCGCACTGGAAATGCACTAGGCTTTGCGACTATTATAAGAATAATTGGGATGGAACAGACAAGAATATATGCCAGTATATTCATGATAAGTTGAAAAAAGACGGCTTGGAAAAAACTGTTGCTGATTGCACAAAAGAAGGGTTCAATATTGGATACTACGATGCCCCCGGTTAAATTTTCGCCTCTCCACCTGCATACGCACTACAGTCTCTTAGACGGACTCTCGAAGCCCTCACAGGTCGCAGAACGCTGCGAGGAGTTGGGGTACGATGCATGTGCCGTTACTGACCACGGGACGATTTCAGGGGCCGTCTCATTCGTCAGAGCGATGCTGGACAAGAACATCAAGCCGATTCTCGGATGCGAGTTCTACCTGTCTCAACAGGACGCTACCTTAAAAGAGAAAACAAACAGGACACTGAGCCATCTAGTGGTTCTGGCAAAGAATAGGCAGGGTTGGGACGACTTGATTGAACTCGTTTCCAGAAGCAACAAAGACGACGTATTCTATTTCAAGCCAAGAATAGACCTTGATATTCTTGAAGAGCACAACATCAAAAAGAACCTGATTTCATTCAGTGGTCATCCGGGCAGCGACCTTGCGAATGTGCTGTTTACCGATTGGAAACAGGCATACAACTGCGATACGTATGAAGAGGTTCAATCATTCTTGAAGCCAGACTGGAAGGACCAAGCTTCAACTCTGGCCAAGAGATACGAGAGTATTTTCCGCAAGGGCAATTTCTTCATTGAGATTCAATTGATTGACCAAGACAACTCGTCAGCGTCGAGACTGGTCGGAAAGTGTCTACGACAGGTATCAAAGGAAACAGGCATTCCGCCTGTAGCGACCGCAGATTCGCATTATCCAAGAAAAGAAGACGCAGCGGACCAACGGATACTACTTTGCTCCGCTATGAAGACAACGCTTAGAAAAGTTGAAGAGAAATTGCAATCAGGAGACGATGTCGGTTTATCTGGATTCTTTCGTTCGAATAACTTCCACATTCCTTCGCTAGAAGAAATGAAGGAAATTCATACCGATGAAGAAATTATCAACACTGGTAAAATCGCAGACATGTGCGAGGAGTATGATATATTAGGGGCGCCCAATCTTCCTAAATTCTCTTGCCCAGACAACATGACAGAAGAGGAATACTTAAGACATTTATGCAGACAAGGATGGAAGTCTAGGCTGAAACGCCTAGGGAAGGTTTCAACAAAAGAATCTGAGACTGTCTATGTTGAGAGAATAAAGAAGGAGCTAGAGGTTATCAAAGATGCGAACCTGTCTGGGTACTTCCTCATAGTTAGGGATATCGTGTCGTATGTGAAGTCCAAGGGTTGGCTTCCGGGTCCGGGTAGAGGGTCTGCTGCGGGGTGTCTTGTCTCTTATCTAATTGGTATTACTCAGGTAGACCCCATAGAGTACGGGCTGATTTTTGAAAGGTTTTATAACGCGGGGAGAAATACAGACGACCGAATATCTCTGCCGGATATTGACATAGACGTTCCTACGACAAGAAGAGACGAGGTAATTGACTACATAAAATCCAAGTACGGATACGACAATGTTAGCCAGATGATTACTTTTGGCAGACTTCAAGGTAGAAGTGCCTTAAAAGAAGTTCTCAGGGTCCACAATGCTTGCTCTTACGACGAGATGAACTTTATCACTAAGAGCCTTCCCCAAGAACACGAAATCTCCGACCAGTTACAAGACATGGAAGAATCCTCTGTCATCAGATGGACGCTGCTACATCAACCGGAGGTGCTATCAGACCATTGCAGAATATTGGAAGACGGCTCTCTTGAAGGCGAACACGCAAGACTATTCGAACAGGCAATCAGGATTGAAGGGACATACAAATCCCAAGGCAAACATGCCGCAGGGGTTGTAATTTCCTCAAGAAAACTAAACGAAGTGTGTCCTATGGTGAGAGAAACCAAGGGCGCGGAGAGAATAGCTGGCATGGAAATGGTTGACCTAGAAGCCATGGGTCATGTTAAGTTTGATATTCTAGGTGTTAACTTATTAGATAAAATTATGGGTATTAGTAACCAATTATTTTCAGGAGAAATCGAGGTTCAGGATGAAGCAACATTATCTAGCGGTACTAATGGACGGCTGCGCTCTGGAGAAGGGGAGGCTGTCCTTGTGTCTAATAAACGAATACAGAAACACTTATTTTCTTCGTAATAGCAAGCCTCTGTATCAGGTTCATTGTGATGATGCAAAGGTCAAGCATAGCGAACTGTATAAAGACGCCTCTAAAGCTGTAGAGAAATTTTTAGAACTCAAGAGAAAAGTAAAATGAGTTTTGAAAAAGGTAAAAAGGGCGAAAAAATAGCCAAAGAAGTTCTTGAAGAGTTCGGTGTGAAATGTGAACTTAACGAGGACTACGATAAGAGGTACGATTACGACCTGTCTTGCAAGGTTGGCAGGAAGAAGTTCTCTGTTGAGGTCAAGTTTGATGACAGGTCTTCAAGCACGGGGAATATCTACATAGAGTACCACAACAGCAGGGCGGATAAGCCTAGCGGGGTGGCGGTCACAAAAGCGGACCTATGGATTCATGTATTGCCAGACGGGACTGGTATTAATGCAGTTTGGATAACACCCGTTTCTTCTCTCAGAAGATTCATGAAAGAAGTTGAGCCTCACAAAAAAGTAAGCTTTGGTGGTGACAGAAACTCTGCGGGTTACGTTTACACTAAAGCCTCCATTTTGGAAACGTTGTTCAAAAGAATTGACATTTTGAACAAAAAAGAAGCCGTCAAATTGATTAAGGAAATGTTAAAATGACTCCTAGAGACTTTATAGTTTTTGACTTTGAAACCGGCTCCAAGAATCCGCACAAGGCACAACCCACACAGTTGGCGGCTGTTGCCATTCACGGGAAAAAGCTGACCCCACAACCGGGAGGATTTTTTAACAGTGAAATCAGGCCCATTATCGACGACGAAAAGGCAATAGAAATGGGTCTGGACCCTCTCGAAGAAGAAGCCCTACAAATCACAAGAAAGAACAGAAACGACCTAGCTAAAGCACCACAACTTAAACAGGTCTGGCAGAAGTTTATAGAGTTTGTAAATAAGTACAACTTCAAAAAAACGCAGTGGTTCGCACCGATACCCGTAGGGTATAATATTATCAACTATGATATGATTATCATACAAAGACTTTGCAAAGAATTTGGGCCTACAGATAAAAGCGGAAATCAAGCACTGTTTAATAAAATTCACAAAGTAGACGTTTTAGATTTAGCGTATGGGTGGCTGGAAAGCAATCCAAATGTCAAATCCATGAGCATGGACTCTATGAGAGACTTTCTGTCACTTGAAACAGAAAACGCTCATGACGCCCTACAGGACGTAAAAGATACGGCCAATATTTTTATCCGCTTTTGGAAACACCAGAGAAGGATTGGCTCCAAAACAAAATTTGAAAAGGCTTTTGCAGATGGCACTGTATACGTTTAAGTGTGGTTGCAAGTTTGACGTTGCCGAGAATGGAAGTTGCACAGAAAAGCAGACCGGACTTCCCGCTATCAATCTAAATATTGCGGAGAGACAGGAAAATGACCTGACGTTTTATGGATGTAAAAGAACTTGGGATTTAATATGCGACGGTAGAACCAAGGGGGTATTTCAGTTAGAAAGCAATCTTGGAAAATCGTGGGCGAAGAGGCTCAAGCCAAGAAGTATTGAAGAACTGGCGGCTCTAGTATCTCTTATTAGACCGGGGTGTCTGAAAGCCATTGTAAGTGGCAAGTCAATGACACAGCACTATGTTGACAGAAAGCACGGCGAAGAGGAAATCGAGTATCTACATGACTCGCTTGAGCCAATACTGAAGTCCACACAGGGGGTTTTAGTTTATCAAGAGCAGTCAATGCAGATAGCGCAAGCAATTGCTGGATTCGATTTGCAACAGGCTGACGAACTGAGGAAAGCAATCGGTAAGAAAAAAGCCGACTTGATGGCTTCGGTTAAAAAAGACTTTTTGTCGGGTGCAGAAGATGTCGGTTTGGTTCCTAGAGAAACAGCGGAAGAGATATTTAGCTGGATTGAGAAGTCCAATAGATATGCTTTTAATAAGTCTCATGCTGTTTCCTATGCTATTTGTGGTTACTGGAGTGCTTATTCTAAAGCTCATTTTCCTATTAACTTCTACTGTAACTACTTATTTTACTCAAAAGGCAAGCCAGATTCTCAACGCGAGATACAAGAGTTGATTTCAGACGCAAAGATGCTGGACATTTTTGTGTACCCTCCATCAATCGTAAAGATGGATAAAAGCTTTTCTATCCACGAAAGCAAAATCAATTTTGGCATTGGAGACGTAAAATTCATAGGAGACAGTCAGGTACTCAAGACAGAAAAAGCCATCGCAAACGCTACAGCAGAGCTATCAAAACCTTCAGCAAACTGGTCTTGGTTGGAGTTCCTTGTCTTTTGTGCAACGAACCTTACAAGCAAGGTTGTCACATCGCTTATATCTGTTGGTAGCTTATCGCATCTTGGGTTGAGCAGGAACAAGATGCTTTATGAGTACGACCTTTGGTCCAAGCTAACCTCCAAGGAGAAGTCGTGGGTTGCAGAACGCATGCGGGAGAACTCATGGGGGGATTTGAAGACCTGCTTGGAAGCCCTTTGTCCGGTTAAAAAGATGGGCGGGGGAACTTCTACCGTCAAGAGGTCGGAGATTATAAGAGATTTTATACACCAGATTGAACATCCTCCTTATGAGTTAAACGACGACCCCGAATGGATTTCCCAAACTGAAGCGGAACTTCTAGGGGCGTCACTTACGTATTCCAAGGTTGAGGCGTGTGATACAACGGCTGCAAACTCTACTTGTAAAGAATTTGCAAATGGAAAGTCTGGTGCAATTGTATTAGCGGTTGCAATAAAAGGCGCAAGAGAGTATAAGATTAGTAGAGGACAATCAAAAGGAAAGAACATGGGGTTTTTGACTGTTGAAGACGCTAGCTGCGAGCTAGATAACGTCATCTGCTTTTCCGAAGAGTGGGGCGAAAATAAACATCTATTGTACGAAGGAAACACCGTTTTGATGACCGGAGAAAGGTCTAAGAAAAAGGACAGCTTGATAGTTCAAAAAGTTTTTCAAATATAGCTTGACACAAATCAGGCTGGTCGATATAATATCATGGGTGGACTGTGTTAGAATTCTTCAAAGATTATGATTACGTTATCAGGGTGGGTGCCTTGAACGATGGCTTCACCTGTCTGGTAACGTATCCGTCGAAGATTCTAGAAAATCCTGTAATGAACGAGCAGACTTGTCTTTACACGATAGGAGATGGAACACTTTCATATTATTCGGACTGGTATAAGGAAACTCATGAGGTAGACTGTCCAAGGTATGCAGCAAGAATAGTGATTTTCCAAGATATTTTGATAAAAGCTTCTTTGTGGGGTCTGTCTGAAGACTTTATAGTATACCACACACAAGACGGAGAAGAGCTAGGAGAAAACGCAACCTTCACAGACCTTATAGACGGACCACAAACCGAAGAAGAAATAAAGCTAGAAAACAAACTGGCAACAATTTTCTACGCTTCGTTTCCTGATTTCTCAGATGATTGGGAGTCGGTTGCAAAAGAAAATGGAGTGGAAGAAGGATATAGGTTGATTATTTTAAACCAAGGAGACTCGGATGAATAGTTGTAATTTTATTGGGCGTCTAGCGCAAAATCCCGAACTCGTTCCTGTTGATAGCACTCATGTAGCTAGGTTCACTTTAGCTGTAGAGGATTACAGGCGTTCAAGAGATGGAAAAAAGACTAAAAGAGTTGACTACTTTGATTTTGAAGCGTGGGACACTGGGGCAACAACCATCTGTAAGTACTGCAAAAAGGGTGACGAGCTTGCCGTATTTACTACTGGCAGGCAGTACAAATGGACAGAGGACGATGGAAAAAGAAATTCTAAAATTAAATTTAGAGTTAATAAATTTAAACTTATAGGAACACGTAACTACGTGGAATCTGAAACTTCGGATGAACCAAAAGAAGAAACAGCCGGATAAAGACGACTCTGGCAATGCAAGCTCAGAAGAAAGTCTCGTTATAGAAAATTATGGCTTGGTTGTATCTCAAGCCCTAAAACTTGTTGTCCAAAAACAAGATTTGGATGACTATATACAAGTCGGACTGATGGGATTGCTCAAAGCAATCAGAAATTATAATCCCGAAAAGAGCAAATTCTCTACGTTTGCGACAGTCTGTATCAGAAACGAGATACTAAAGTTTATAAAAAAGAAAAAAAGACAGAGTCGTCGTGTGACCACGGCAAAGAAACAACCTAAAGAGATTTTGCTCTGGGAATACCAACCCGACGATTTGACTGAAGATGAAATGGATATTCTTAATATGAAGCTCCAGAACCACACCTACAAAGAAATATCTGAAGCCATGTGTTGTAATAAGAACGAAGTTAAACAAAAGATAAAAAAAATACTAAGAAAGATAAGAGAAGCAAACAAGGATGAGGAAGAAGATACTTCTCTGTAGTGAAGCTACGTTTCTAAACACCGGCTATGCAACGTATGGCCGGGAGATTATGAAGCGACTATACGAGAAAGATAAATACGAGCTTGCAGAGTTTTCTAGCTACGGAAGTGCTGACGACGAAAGGGCTTCGTCTATTCCTTGGAGGTATTACCCCAACCTCCCTGACGAAAATGACGAACAAAGAAGGCAAGAGTACGTCTCCGCTGCCACCAACCAGTTTGGCGAGTGGAGATTTGAACACGTCCTTCTAGATTTCAAGCCTGATATTGTATTTGATATCAGAGACTTTTGGATGATGGACTACCAAGAAAGGTCTCCCTTTAGAAGACTTTTTCATTGGGCTGTCATGCCAACAGTTGACGCTTACCCTCAAAACGAACAATGGCTTGGTACTTATGCCAACGCCAACGCTGTCTTTAATTATTCAGAGTTTGGAATGGAAACTCTGTTGGAAGAGAGCGATGGCCGAATCAATTGTAGAGGCGTGGCTTCTCCATCAGCAGATGCTGCCTACAAGCCTGTTAGCGACAAGTTTCAGCACAAGGAAGCGATGGGGTTTGACGGCAACTGCAAGATTATCGGAACCGTTATGCGCAACCAGCGCAGAAAACTCTATCCCGACTTGTTTGAAGCGTTCGCAAAGTTCATACAGGAGTCAGGCAGGGAAGATGTATACCTCTACTGCCACACCAGTTACCCAGACTTAGGATGGGATATTCCGAAGCTGCTGAAGCAACACGGCATCTGTAGCAAAACATTGTTTACATACGTTTGTGCAAATTGCAGACATTGGTTCCCCTCGTTTTTCCAAGACGCAGTTTGCAGGTGCAACAACTGTGGACAGCATGCGGCAAGTCTTTCAAATGTGCAAAAGGGCGTAGACACAGAAGACTTGGCACAAATTGTAAACCTGTTCGACCTGTATGTGCAGTACGCAAATTCTGAAGGGTTTGGACTTCCGCAGGTTGAAGCGGCGGCGTGTGGTGTTTTTGTCATGTCGGTAGACTACTCTGCTATGAGTAGTGTTGTTAGGAATTTAGAGGGCGAGCCTCTGAAGCTCATAACAAAATATCTAGAACTTGAGACTGGCTGCTATCGGGCCATACCAGACAACGATTATGCGTGCCAGAAGATGGTTGAGTTCTTCAATCTTCCCGACGAAGAGATAGCAAGAAAGGGGGCTGTTTGCAGGAAGAATTTTGTTGAAAAGTACCAGTGGGACGCCTCTGCTCAAAAGTGGGAAGAGCATTTTGATGCCGTGTATCGACCACCAGAAGACAAGTGGAATTCTCCACCAGAAATCTTTCAGCCAGCAACACAAATGCCCACCAACATGGACAACAAAGACCTTGCGAGGTGGCTGATTGTCAATGTGCTGGGGGATGAAACAAGGCTAGATTCCTATATGGAATCAAGGATGGTTAGAGATTTAAACTACGGAGTCTATATCGAAGGCACCGGCGACGTTTATATCAATGAAGATTCAATGGCTTACAACAGACCACAATTCAAACCATTTGGGCCTGAAGAAGCGTATAAGGCCATGTATGAGATACGAATGAAAAGAAACTACTGGGAAAACATACGCGGGAATATGGCGCGCGAATCACTATGAAAGTACTCTACATCGGATGCTATAGAGACCATACCGGCTGGGGACAGGCGGCTATAGACTATATACTTGCCATGGACTCTGTAGGTATAGATGTAGTCTGTCGTCCGTTGAAACTCAACCAGACGTTGGGAGTCGAAGGAATTCCACAAAGAATACTGCAACTAGAGTCTAAAGATTCCTCTGGATGCAATATCTGTATTCAGCATGTACTTCCGCATTACTTAGATTATAATGGTCGCTTTGAAAAGAATATAGCCCTGTACGCAACAGAGACTAGCAATTTTAAGTTTTCTGCTTGGCCCCAGAGGATTAATACTTTAGATGAAGCTTGGGTAATCAGTAATCAGTCCAAACAAGCCTCGCTGGACAGTGGTATAAACGTACCTATAAAAGTCATACCACACGCCTCTGATATCAGAAAGTTTGAGAAAAGATATAACCCGCTGGATGCTGACGAATTAAAAGATAGTTTTGTCTTCTATTTTATAGGAGACCTCACTGTTAGAAAGAATATCACAGCACTTCTAAAAGCTTTTCATTTGGAATTTGACATAAATGAGAATGTTGAGGTATTGATAAAAACCAGTCAGTATGGCATAAGTCCAGACGAGTGTGCAGAAAAAGTTAGAAGCATCTGTACGCAGGTCAAAAAAAATCTTAAGATTTATGCTGAGCTAGAAAACTACAAAGAAGAACTTATAATAACAGACAGGCTTGCAGAAGAAGACATATATAGATTGCATACTTCTTGTGATTGTTTTGTCATGCCAAGCTATGGCGAGGCTTGGTGCATTCCGGCGTTTGATGCGCTGGGATTTGGCAAAACACCAATCTGCACAGACGTTGGAGGCATGTCCGATTTTCTCAAAAACGGTGGAGGCTCTCTTGTACCGGGAAGCCAAGAGCCTGTCTTTGGTATGACAGAAACATTCAATGACATATGTACCGGACATGAGGACTGGACAAAAATTGATATCAGAAAATTGCAGCTTGAAATGAGAAGGATTTATGAGATGTATAAATCAGATAAAGAATCCTACACAGAATTACAAGAAGTCGGAATTAACGCAGTAAAAAAGTTCTCCTACGAGGAAGTAGGCCAAATCATAAAAGATGAATTAGAAAATGCCAGTTAATCCAATCTCTTCCATAACTAGAGCGTCCACGAGAGACCCTGATGGCCCTCTCAATATACTCACCTTTCCTACCCATGAAAGGTACGAAACGCTTCTTGCCAGAACTGGACACAACTTCTATGCATACCACGCTCCGGGTATAAAAACTTGGAACGAGGATTATGCAGAGGTGCCTGACAACTACGTGTTGTTGGACGAATCATTGAAGGGAAGACAGGTTCCTCTAAACTTAGACATCGACCTGATTCTCTCTCAAAACAAGTTTGGGCAATTTCAAATCGCGCACCAAATTGCCGACACCCTGCATCTCCCGATGATAAGTCTAGAGCATACGTTACCCATACCATTTTGGGACCAAAAGATGCGCACCAGTCTGCGAAATATGCGGGCCGACGCTAATGTGTTCATCTCGGAGTACAGCATAGACGGTTGGAATTGGCAAGAACAATCAGATACGCTTATCATCAAGCATGGTGTTGACAGCAACTCTTTTAAACCAGACGACTCTCTAGAAAGAGAAGTTCACATTCTTTCTGTTGTCAATGACTGGATAAATAGAGACTGGTGTTGTGGGTTTAAAATATGGCAGGATGTCACCAAGGGGTTGCCTGTTAGCGTTCTTGGGGACACTCCCGGTCTTTCAAGACCCGCAGAAAGCTTCGACGCGTTGGTGAAGGCATATCAAACAAGTAGAATTTTTCTTAATACGTCCACAATCTCTCCTGTGCCAACTTCGCTTTTAGAGGCAATGGCTTGTGGATGTGCTGTAGTAACAACAGCCACATGCATGATACCAGAGATAATAGAAAACGGTGTTAACGGATTTATATCTAACGACGAGCAAGAACTCAAAGAGATGCTTGTGCAACTTCTGAACGATGAGGACTTGGCGAAAAAGCTCGGAGAAGCGGCCAGAAAAACTATCGTAGAGGATTTTTCAGAAGATAGGTTTATAGAGCAGTGGGACAAGTTATTTAGACTAGTATCAAAAATACCCTACACGGGAAGATTCAAATGAAAGTAAATCTAACAATAGGCGGCGCTAAAAAGAGCGGGTATCTCAATATCGACGCTCTTGAGAATTTGGAAATCAGAAACTTGGACGAGTACGTTGACAATGCCGAGTGTTTTGAAATCATCGCTGATGATGTCATTGACTACCTGCCCAGACAGGAGATTTCTGTAGTAATAGATAACTGGGTGAGCAAGCTAAGACATCAAGGAACCATAGTAATTGGAGGGACTGATGCTTATGAAGTATGTAAGATGTTCTCTCAAAACGCTATAGACCTACAAGAACTCAACAACTTATTTCACGGACAGCAGACTCAAGAATGGGACGTTCGTTTAAATCAGCTTACGTTACAAACTGTATCTGAGGAACTAGAAAAAAGAGGTCTCAAAACTCTTAAAAAAAGAATAAACGGGTTTAAATTTTCGGTGGAGGCAGAAAGACCATGAGTGATTCTAAAGCACAAGACCTGACAACGAACTCTGAAACAGAGTCGGATTTAGGCCAGCCAAAGACTGCCACCGGACATGGAACTTACAGGGGAGAAGAGGTTGTCACCTCCTGTGCGTTCTGTTGCTTTGCTGAATACGAAGACAAAACACAAGTATCGTGTGAACTGGGACGAATAGAGAAGTTCCGAGAGCGCGGGGCAGAGATAGTAGAAGCAGAGGACGGTGAGAGAGAATTCTATCTGATACACCGAATGTGTAACTGTTACAGGGAGAAAGATTGGGCTGAGTATTGGAAGGACAAGAAAAAGCGTGTTCTAAAAGAGAACTCTGTCAGAGTAAACTTTATAGTTCCAATTAACGAAGGCGACACGATTGAAGATTTGCAAAAGACGCTTGTGTCTATAGCAACTCAGGATGATTTTGAGGCAACAAAAGTTGTAACGATGAACAACTCTAGCCGTGACAACTTTGAGATTATCCATAAGCTTCACGAAGTTTTTGGCAGTTACGCAGAGCAGACCTCCTATCTTAATAAATCGGAGGAGGGAACAACTTTCGTTGGCGGAATTATGGTTGACAAAGACCAAGATTTTTGGACTGTTCTGGAAGCATCAATAGACTATGCTACCAACGGCTTTTATATGATTGCAAAAGCTGGCTCAGTTGTACCTTCAGACACGCTTTCTAAGCTAAACAAGGCTGTAAACGTAGAGCTACGTCAACTGGTTATGGTTGAGCCTAAAGAAAAGGAATCCTACGACGGAATGGTAGTCTTATGCGCCCTGCATAAATATTTGAATGGTAGCAAAAATGTAAACGATTTTTCAATCACACAACCTGTATACGATAAAATTAAGCACGTTGCCAAGCAGCAGGAATTTGACAGCCTTATTCTAAACTGGGAGGATTTGGATTAATGAATCCCCCAGTTGTAACAGTTCTTATAGCCAACCATAACAACGGTAAGTATCTCAACGGTTGTATAGATAGTGTTCTTAAACAGGACTATCATGGGCCAATTATTGTCGCAATTATTGACAATGGTTCAACAGATGATTCTTGGGACATTATTGAGCGTAAATGCCTCAAGGGAAACCCCAAGAAAACTATAGAAGAGGACGACCTGCTTGTTGTTGAAGCGTCAACATCCACCAACTTCTCATTTTTATGCATTAAAACAGACTTGGCGCTCGGACCAAGCGAGGCTAGAAATGTTGCCATAAAGCGAACTATAGACAAAAGCTTTTCGTATGTTACATTGGATGCTGACGATGAAATGTATCCAAACAAAATTAGCAGAATGCTTTCTGTGTTCAAAAACGACCCAATAAGAATTGGCGCTGTTTATGCGGATTACGACACTTTAGACACAAGCAATGACAAATTAATAAGAGAGTACAAAGAGCCTTTCAGTCGTAATAGATTATTACAAGAATGTATTGTGCATAGTGGCTCTATGGTCAGCGCGCAAGCTTTTATGGACACAGAAGAAGAAACTGGCTACTATGACAGGACAATGAGAGTTTGCGAGGATTACGACCTGTGGATGCGAATAAGCGAACGGTTTTTAATTTTGCATATCCCAGAGTCATTAACCCTAGTTAGAGTTACTGGAGAGAACTCATCATCTACGGTGCAAAAAGATATATGGGAACAAAATTGGCGTAGGGTTGCTGAAAAAACAGCCCAAAGACAATATGCAAAGGTATAATCGGTTCATAGCCCCCACGAAAAAAGGGGGCAGGCAAAAGCCTCAATTCACCAGTGTTATCATTCCTGTCGCTGGTGTCGGTTATAGAATGAAATCTTATGGCCCCAAATGCCTATTGAGAGTTAATGAAAAAGAAACTATTATTGAAAAAATCATACACAATGTAAATACCGTATTTTCAAAAGATGAAATTATTGTATGTGTTGGATTTGAAGCTGATAAAGTCATGAGAAAGATACCAGAATATGTTAGAATAGTAGAAAATCAGCTATACCAAGAAACCAACACTGTTGAGAGCCTAAGACTAGCTGTGAATAATTCTGTCTCAGACAGCATTTTAATTATACATGGTGATTTAGTATTTAATCCCAAAACAATACAGGCGATAAACAGAAAAGAATCTTGCGTAATAGTAGACTCTTGCGCGAGGTTTAAAGATGACGAAATAGGCGTAACGGTAGTAGATGGTAAAGTCACGACATTTGCTTATGGCCTTCCAAACAAATGGGCGCAGATAGCCTATCTTACAGGCGAAGAGCTTTACATGTTTAGAAAAGAATGTTCGGACAGAAATAAAAATAAGATGTACACATTCGAAATTCTAAATAATATTATCAAGAATAATGGCTCTCTAAAAGCCATCGAACCTGATGGAATGGAGATATACGAAGTGGATGGTATCAGGGATTTACAATGAGGGTAATGATTGCTAGCGATGGGCCGCACGCCCATTACCACATAAGAATGGCTTGGGCCAAAGTATTCTCGGCAATGGGCTATGAGGTGATACTTTGGGATATTTTCGCAAAATCAACATTCGATGCGTTCGATGAGTTTGAGCCTGATATTTTTATTGGGCAGACATACAACATGGATAGGGCTTTATTCAAATGCATCAAACACAGACCACACATGAAAGTGGTTCTCAGGGCTTCAGATTGGGGAAATGAGCAGGAAAAAATCGACCTTGACGAGTACCCGGTACTTGTGGCTCGTCAAGATGAAATCGACATGCTGGGTCAGCTAAAAGAAGAGACGGGTAAGCCAGATTTTGTCTATAACCACTACCATGAAAACTGGATGAAAAAGACCCACAACAAGTGGGAGAGCATAGGAATCAAGCCGGTCTCCATGCTACACGCCGCTGACGTATTTGAGTATAACAACTCTACGGTGTACGACCATCTGGTGAGCGATGTTTCGTTTGTTGGCGGCTACTGGCCCTACAAAGCAAAGAGTCTAGACAGATACATCGTTCCACTCTGCCATCCAGTGGGCCGCTACAACGTCAAGATATTCGGCGGTCAAAACTGGCCCGTGTGTCAGTACATGGGATTTATCGAAAACGAAAATGTCAAGAACGTCTTCCGCTCTGCTACAATTTGTCCCAATATCAGTGAGCCACATTCACAGGTCTTTGGGTATGATATAATAGAAAGACCGTTTAAGGTTCTATTTAGTGGCGGCTTCTGTATTTCAGACTATGTTCAATCTATGGCAGAAGATGTCTTCACAGAAGATGAGATTGTGTTTGCAAAAAACCCGGAAGAATTCTTTGAACTGATAAATCATTATTTAAAATATCCAGACGAAAGAATACCGTATATACACAGGGGTTTCAACAAAGTTGTTTCTGAGCATACCTACTTCCACAGAATTGCAAGCATGCTCAAAGAACTTGACCTCCCAGATGAACAGTTTAAATGCATGGAAATAGCTGCTGACACGATGAATCAACTATTATTAGGCCAAAGCTAAATGAAAAAAAGAGTTCTGGTCACTGGCTCTAGCGGTTTTATGGGACGTAGCTTGGTTGACAAGCTCGTTTTAATGAGCGACATTTTTTCGGATGTCGTCACCTTGAGCCGAACCCCAGTGATAAACAAGCATCCTAGAACAACACATTTTACTTGTGATTTGGGATGTTCTGATTACGAAAATTATTACTACCACTGCATGGGAAAAATTTGCGCTCAGACAAAGCCAGATATAATTTTCCATCTTGCGGCAAATCCGCTAACCAAGCTTGATGATTCCAATCCGTACAAAATAATTCAAGACAATATTACCTCTACCCACAAGGTAATACACTCGGCCCCTGAAGGCTGTAGGGTGGTATTGGCTTCATCTATTACGGTTTATGGGGATTGGATGTTCGAGGTTGATGATGGGCCAGAGTTTTATAAAGAAGACATGGTCACTAAGCCCACCTCTTTGTACGCAATCACTAAAAGAACGTCAGAAAGCATACTTGAGTCTTATATTAAGATGGGCAGAATTTCTGGGGCGGCTCTAAGATTATGTGCAACTGTTGGTCCAAATTTAACTCATGGGGTAGTAAAAGATTTTATTAGAAAACTTTTTTCTAAAAACCCCTATCTGGAAGCTTTGGGTGACTATCCGGGTTCTACAAAACCATATCTTAACATAGACGATGCTGTAAATGCATTTATCCTATTAGGACTTTCAGATACTAATGGTTCGTTTAACGTTTGCCCAAACGACCAAATAACCGTAGAAGAAGTGGCTCACGCAGTAATGGAAGGATGTGGCGTTTATAAAGATATTAAATGGATGGGTGAGGGAGCAAACTGGAAGGGCGACAATAGAGTTATAAAAGCCGATAATACCAAGCTAAAGATGTTAGGGTGGAGATTACAATATCCACGCTCACAAGACTGCATCAGGTCTGTTGTGGAGAAGATTCATGAAAATTAATAAAGACGATGCAATCTTAGTAACTGGCGGCGAAGGGTTTTTAGGCCACTTTGTCTGCAACACACTCCGCGACAGAGGGTACACAAATGTTGTCCCTTTGGCGGGAACCAAGGGTGGAGTAGACCTAACAGATTCTTTTGTCACAGAACATGTGTTCATTAGACACAATCCAAAAGTCGTTCTACATCTAGCGGCTAGAGTTGGTGGCATTGGAGCCAACAAAGATAATCCGGGCAGATTCTTTTATGACAACATGTCGATGGGCATGAATGTCATAGAGTGCTGTCGCAGATTTTCTATCAAAAAGATAGTTCTTACAAGCACGGTTTGTTCGTATCCAAAGTTTGCAGAAGTGCCGTTCAAAGAAGAAAATATCTGGAGCGGTTATCCTGAAGAAACCAACGCGCCATACGGGGTCGCCAAAAAGTCTTTGATGGAAATGCTACAAGCGTACAGAAAACAATATTCTCTAAACGGAATAACTCTTATACCCGTAAATATGTATGGGCCAAGAGACAATTTCGACCCCCAGTCCAGCCATGTTATTCCAGCATTAATACTCAAGGTTCAGGAAGCGATTGACCGAGGGGATTCTGAAATAACCGCTTGGGGAACCGGAGAGGCTTCTAGAGAATTTCTATATGTAGAAGATTGTGCAGAAGGGATTGTGTTGGCAATGGAGGATTATGACAAACCGGAGCCTGTTAATTTGGGAACCGGACAGGAAATAAAAATAAAGGACTTGGTGCTTCTGATAGCTTCGCTGATGGGGTATTCCGGCGATGTTGTGTTTGATTCCTCCAAACCCGATGGCCAACCCAGAAGGTGTCTTGACGTAAGCAGAGCCAAAGAGTTTGGGTTCTCAGCTAAAACTGAATTCAACGAAGGTTTACTAGAAACAATTAAGTGGTTTAAAAATGATATCCGCTGTAGTATTTAGCAAGAATAGAGCAGCCCAGCTTCACCTTGCTCTTCATAGCATACAAAAGAACTTTCCAGATATTTCAGACATATCTGTTCTCTATACTTATACAGATGACGAATTTAAGCGGGGATATGAGATTGCTCAAGAACATTTTCCTTCGCTGGATAGAGTTTCTTGGGTAGAAGAATCACAGTTTAAAAAGGATACGATGAGTATTCTTGAAAAGGCCGAAAATCATGTCTGCTTCTTCACCGATGATGACATCGTGTACAGGAAAGTCTTCGACTCTGCTGAAAATATTTGCAGTGTTTTTGATGAATACTCAGACTTGTTTACCTTAAGTCTTAGGCTCGGTAAAAATACCTACATGCAAAATGTATGGCGTGGAATTTACTGTGAGTTTCCACAGCAAACAGCAATGGTAAACAACACATACGTTTTATGGAATTGGAGGACGCTGGTCTCACCTGATGGATACTATTCTTATCCATTTTCTGTAGATGGACATATTTATAGAACGCAGGAAGTTATCAATATTCTTTCCAAATATGACTTTGATACACCCAATGGGTTAGAAGGAAAAGCGGCATACGAATATAGAGATGACATGCAAGAAGTTATGGCGTGTTATCACTTTAGTTGTCTTGTAAACACTCCTATCAATATAGTCGGTTCATCAGAAAACATGTCTGGTCTAGTCTTTGGAGAAAGCTTGGAAAAATTAAACCACAGATATGTAAATGGCGAAGTGCCTGACTTTGAAAGTATGGATTTTAGTGACGTAAAATCTCCCCACCAAGAAATCAAGCTAGAATTTAAATGAAAATACTGTTTGTTCCCATAATAAATCCAGAGACACTGGAAAGCCCTCACGCTTTAGATTACCAGTCCGACACGCTGTTCTATGGGTTGAGAAAGGTTTTTGGGAACGACGTTGTTGATATAGTTCGTCTCTGGTTTATGTACAAAAGAGACAGGATGGAGAGGCCAGAGAATTTTGAAAAATTGTGGGGCAAGGCGTTTACGTGCTACGGGCTTTTGGAAGATGACTCACAGGTAGACAGAGAAGACATTGGCTCCAAGCTAAAAAACCACTTTTTTGATTTTGTTGTCATGGCTATCCACCATAGCGCATGCCATGGAAAAGAGGAAAACAAGAAAGGTATTCATCAGTTTTTAGATGCGGTCCTTACACATTATTCACCTACAAGAGTTGCATTAATTGACGGTTGGGATAAATCAGATGTAGATTTAAATATATCTAGAAGATGCATATATTTTAAAAGGGAGTTAGCAGACAAATATAAAAATGAAGCGTTTCCGATTACCTTTTCTATACCCTTAGAGCAGGTGAGAAAAAATCCACCAGAAAAAACTTTAGACTTTGCACCGTTGATTCCAAGCCCCGAACACTTAGATACCTATATCTATAACGACGAAAAATCTTACTACGACGACTATAACAAAAGCTATTTTGCATTCACTTCTAAAAAAGGACACATGGAAGACTTAACTAGTGCTTGGGACTGTCTTAGGCATTACGAAATTATGGCAGCAGACTGCATTCCATTTTTTACCAATATAGAGAAATGTCCCGAGCACACACTGTATAATTTTCCCAAAGATTTGTGCATCGAAGCCAAAAAACTAGCGGGGGTGTATCCGGGGGTAGAGGGGGGCTATAACTCGGAACAAGATACTTATATAGGCCCATCCACAAAGATTCTGCACGGGGAATCAAGAGGTCGTATTGACTTTGACAAATTTGACCATACTGCGTATCTTGATTTAAAATACAGATTCAGAGAACATTTACTAAAAAATCTTACATGTGAACAAACGGCCAAGACCATGGTAGACAGAATGATGAAGGTCAATGAAAATTAAAAATGCATATTGTCTATGTTTAGACAAACGACAAAAGCACTGGGAAGAATTGCGCGAGCAGTGCGAGAGTCGTGGCATAAACTTCCATAGATTTCTGGCTGGAAAGGGCGAGCTATTCCCCAAAGAAGAGTACGATTACATAGACGACCCAAATCCCCCCGTGGAGAACTGGGGATACGGACGGCAAGAAACTGCTCCAAATCACTGCAATGCCTTTTTATCTCACAAGGTCATGGCGGCTAAAGCTTTAGAAGAGGGGCTGGAAGAAGTTCTTTTTCTTGAAGACGACGCATACTTTACATCTAGATATGAAGACGTACTTGAAAAAGTCTCTGACGGAATTGACGCCTTGGACTGGGATATGATGTATTTCGGCTGGTGGATTGGAAACGAATACGACGCATGGAACGAAGCAATTGAAGAAGAATACCTACGAGATGGCCTATCTTCTATAGGAAGAGTCAGAGCGGCTCCTAATCCTCTTGGTGGTCTTCATGGGGTTATAATAAAGAAAAAAGTGCTTGAAATAATATGCGAGCTTCCTCCGGTTGGGCCGATAGACGGCATACTCAATTACAACTTTCATAATGGGCCATATACCATTAATTCCTATTATGTAATGCCCAAAATTATTCACGATAAGGGCATATTCAGCGAATGTGAGCAGTCTCCCTGCCCAAGGAGGCATATATGATACCACTCTTCGTTACATCAAAGAACAGACCTGCTCAACTGAGGCTGCTTTTAGAAAGCCTAAATCGTAATTGTCCCGAACTATTCAACGTATCCGTACTGCATTTCTCAAGCGAAGGCTGCTACAAAGAGGGATACGAAAAGGTCAAGGAAGAAAACTTACTGGAAAATGTCCAGTGGTCGGAGGAAAGAACAAAGTGGCCACACGTAGAAAGAGCTAATGGGGTTTTTACAGAACAGTTCTATGAATTTCTAAACGCCAACAGGGATGGACACTTTGCCCTTATGGTAGATGACAATGTATTCTTTAAGAAGATATCTATATCCGCCGATGATATCACCAAGCTGCTAGACGAAGAAACGTTTTCTTTTAGCTTCAGGCTGGGTAAAAACACATCAATACAAAACCACGTAGACAAACAGGAACAACTGCCTTTAAAAATTGAGCGGGAAACAGAGGGTTTCATCAAGTGGGACTGGCATGAATACAACAATGCTTTTACTGATTACGCCTTTCCATTTAGTTGGGATGGCGTGGTTTACAGGACTGATGATATACTGGATATCTTAGACGGCAGTGATTTAGACAGCGACACAAGAATAGATGAGTCTTGGAAGAAATTCCCGCTTCCACATAGGCTGGAGTGCTTCATGGGAGCGCTTGCTAATGCAAGACATGGACTCTTCTCCAAGAGGAGACTGCTCTGCGCCCTGCCGCACAGTCACGTCGTTGGTATGGACTATAACAAGGTCATCAATGTTGCCAATCGTGGAGGCCACCGCTTCAGGGCTGATGAAAAAGAGCTTTGCAACGCATACTTAAAAGGCTGGCGTATTGATTATGATTCTATGAACTTCGATAATGTCAAATCTGCTCATGATGAAATACCATTTAAACTTACAGAGTAAAATTATGAACTTCACTTTTGGTATAATCACATACGACGACGGCGCTAGGACGCAGTTAGCAGTAAGGTCAATTCTCAGAGAGAACATACCTGATTGCCAGATTATTGTGGTGGGCGGCGAGAATCTTTACAACGACCAAAGAATAACCCACATACCTTTTGATGAGTCAATAAAAAAGGCGTGGATTACAAAAAAGAAAAATATCATAACAGAGAATGCGAGACATGATAATATAGTCTACATGCACGATTATTTTAAGCTGGACAAGGGCTGGTATCAAAAATTTGTTCAGTTTGAAGAAGACTGGGATATATGCATGAACAGAATAAATTCATTCGAACATCAGCATCCTTGGGGTTATAGATTTAGAGATTGGGCTGCTTGGGACGACCCCAATATTTGCAACGTAGGAAATATGCATAGCTGTGTTATGGTTCCATATTCTTATGGCATCACAAAACATATGTATATATCAGGCGGCTATTGGGTGGCAAAAAAGAAGGTTATGGAAGAAGAGCCTCTCAACGAAACCTTATGCTGGGGCGAAGGTGAAGATGTTGAATGGTCTAAAAGAGTTCGTGTAAAATACAAATATGTAATGAATCCACACTCCTCTGTCAGACTAACCAAATTTAAAAACGCAGGGGTGAGTTTCATAGACGAGAACAGGGTGTATTGGCATGTCAGAGGTGGCACACAAGTTACAGCTATAGGAACGGTGGATGGAATTTAAAACATTTAAAGAAATCAGGTACAACACACCTGCTTTTGATTTTGCTGAAAACGGACAAGGTTTTGCGTTTCATGAGAACAAGCCCGGATACAGCGATATATCCGCCCATCTTCCATTGTTGGAGTACCTAGCATCTAAATGCAAACACGTCACGGAGTTTGGTACAAGAGATGGATTTAGTACTTGTGCATTCATGTCCGGTCTTCAAAAAAGTCGAGGAAGACTTATTAGTTTTGATATAAATATACCGCCTTTTATCGACGATTTTAGGGTTATGAAAGACTACCCCTGCCACTGGGAATTCAGACAGAGAAGCACAGTAGACGACACCTTGGTTATAGATGAAACAGACCTACTATTTGTAGACAGTCTGCATACATATCAGCAAGTTAGAGATGAGCTAAAACTACACTCCGCAAGAGTTAAAAAATTTATAGTTTTTCATGACACATATTCTCACGGGAAATTTAGCAGGGATATAAACGGCGAAGAGGGTATACTGCGAGCGATTAACGAGTTTGTGGATTCGTCGCCAGAGTGGAAGGAAGTCTATAATGTAGACTTTAATCATGGACTTATAGTTTTAGAGAAGCAGGCATGATAAAACTAGTCGTATTTGATTTGGATGGGGTTCTAGTAGAAGCTAGAAATATACATTATCATGCGTTCAATAGGGCGCTGGCTACAGTTGATAAAAAATACGTCATCGATAGAGAAGAGCACCTCTCTATGTATGACGGGCTTCCTACAAGAAAAAAGCTAGAGATATTAACTAAAGAAAAGGGCTTGCCGGAAGATGCATACAAAGAAATATGGCAAAGAAAACAGGAATGCACGGCTGATATTATAAAAGAAACTGTTAATGCAAAAGACCACAAATCTATAGCCAAAGCATTAAAGAATCTAAAAGAGCAGGGATACAAGGTTTATTGCGCATCCAATTCAATTAGACACAGCGTAAAATTAATGTTATTATGCGCTGGATACATGGAACATATCGACGAGTATTTTTCAAACGAAGAGGTAAAATTTCCTAAGCCCCATGCAGAGATTTATCTTAAGTGCATGATTAAAGCTAACGTAAACCCCAAGGAGTGCCTAATCGTTGAAGACTCTCATGTTGGACGAAAAGCTGCATATGAGTCTGGCGCTCATGTAATGGGAGTTAGAGGGCTAGAAGACGTGACGCATGTTGGCATAAAAAAAGCGATAGACAAAGCCAATAAAACAAACAAAAAGAAACTATTCAAACCAAAATGGCAGGGTGGAGATATGAAAGTTCTTATTCCAATGGCGGGGGCTGGGTCCAGATTTGAAAAGGCTGGGTATACCTTTCCTAAGCCGCTTATTGAAGTCAACAGCAAGCCGATGATTCAGGTTGTTGTAGACAACATAAATGTAGACGCGGGGCATGTTTTCATCACACAGAAGTCCCATTACGAGGACTATAACCTTTCCTACCTGCTAAATCTCATCTCTCCAAGCTGTGATATCGTACAGGTTGATGGCATCACTGAAGGAGCAGCGTGTACAACCCTGCTTGCCAAGGAATATATTGATAATGACCAACCTCTTCTGATTGCGAACTCAGACCAGTACGTGGACTGGGATAGCAATGAATTTCTATACGCAATGCAGGCTGACGGTGTGGATGCGGGAATACTGACATTTGAATCTGTGCATCCCAAATGGAGTTTTGCAAAAGTAAATGAGAGCGGTTTTGTAACAGAAGTCGCTGAAAAGAAACCTATCTCCAATCACGCGACTGTTGGGATTTACTATTGGGCAAGGGGCAGCGATTATGTAAAATATGCAGAACGGATGATTGCGAAAAACAGGAGGGTCAATAACGAGTTTTATGTATGTCCAGTTTTCAACGAAGCAATAGAAGACGGGAAGAAGATAAAGATATTCCCCGTGGAAAACATGTGGGGAATTGGCACTCCAGAAGACCTAGAGATATTTTTGAGTAGATAAAATGATACTAATATCACACCGAGGAAATATATGCGGACCCAATCCCTCTTGGGAAAATGACCCCTCTCGTATAACGAATGTCTTGGAAAAAGGATACAATGTAGAAATAGATGTGTGGCGGGTCGGCAAACAGTGGTTTTTGGGACACGACTTTCCATTGCATAAAATTAGCTTTGAGTATTTGATGAATGATGCTCTTCTTTGTCACGCAAAAAACTTATCGGCCTTAGACGGCATGCTGAGAAATGAAGACATTCATTGTTTTTGGCATCAAGAAGATTATTACACAATTACTAATCGCGGATATATAGTGAGTTATCCCGGCTACGCGCTTGGAGATAATACTATATGCATGAAGCCTGAGATGCACACAGAGTCTTCTCTTGAAGGCTGTTATGCAATCTGCTCAGATTATGTGGAGGAGTATAAATGACAATATTAGTAACGGGTGGTGGTGGATATGTTGGTAACGTATTGTGCCGAGACCTATTGAATGCTGGATATAAAGTAAGGTGCATGGATAATTTCCATAAAGGACAGTGTGATGCCTTAATTGCACTGGCCAGCAGTAGATTCTTTGAATTTATGTATGGAGATGTAACCAATGTATCCCATGTAAAAAAAGCACTGGAGGGTGTAGAGGGCATCATTCATTTGGCGGCAATAGTGGGGTTTCCCGCCTGTGATGCACAGCCGTCTTTGGCCACAGCCGTAAACGTAGACGGCACTCGAAATATTTTGGAGTTTAGAGACCCAGAAGTTCCGATGGTGTTTGCGTCCACCGGCAGCGTGTATGGAAAGGTGGAAGGAATCTGTACCGAGGACTCTCCACTCAACGCCGTCTCCCTGTACGGAGATACTAAAAAGGTCGCTGAGATTGCTGTCAGGGATGAACCAAATACTATCTCGTATCGGTTTGCTACGGGATTTGGCGTTAGCCCATGTATGAGAGTCAATCTTTTAGTCAACGATTTTACACATCAGGCAATGACAAATAAATGCCTAAATATTTTTCAAGCTGACTTTAGGCGCACATTTATTCATGTAAGAGACATGTCTCGTGCATTTATATTTGGACTTAAAAATTATAGTCGCATGTCACACAATATCTATAATGTCGGTGCAAACAATTTGAATTGGACCAAGAGAGAGCTTGCGGAATATATAGCAGGGAAAACAGGGGCGTTTGTGAACTACGCTGAAACCGGCAAGGATTTGGACCAGCGTGATTATGAAGTTGATTATTCCAGAATTAAAAATAACGGCTTTGGGTGTTCGGTTACTATGGAGCAGGGAATCGATGAGCTTATGAAGGTGGTTCCCCTTCTGCAAATAAGGCATCAGTACGCATAACATGTCAATCAACAGTGAATACTTTCGTAATCTCATAAACGAACGCGGTTACAAGCAAGGTTTGGAAGTAGGCGTTAGGGATGGCATAAGTGGTCGCGCCTTTATGAGAACTAATATTGACCATGTGTACGGTTTTGATTGTCTGGAATGGGAAGCCGGAAGAAACCTTGAAGCGGAAAGTGATGGAAGATATCAGTATGTAATCGGCAAAAGCCCAGAATGCTCGGAGGCTTTTGAAGACGAGGTTTTTGATGTCATATTTCTTGATGGAAATCACTCATACGAAGGAGTTAAAAACGACCTAAACGCATGGTGGCCCAAGTTGAAATCTGGTGGATTGTTCTGTGGCGACGACTACCACCACGCTTCAAACTCTGACGAGGGGCGGTACGGGGTGATACAAGCTGTCGAAGAGTTTGCCGAAAAAATAATCGCGCCTGTCAAGCTGCTATACTATGAGTGTTTTGTTTCGTCTGATGACGATAAGTTAAGAATAGCTCTGAACTGGAATAGTGACCCACTATATAGATATATAGCTGATTTGTCAAAAAAAGAGAAAAATGTTTACCCAACACCACCTACATGGATGATAGATAAATGATAAACCTAGAAGGGAAAAGGGTTTTGGTTACCGGTCCTAAATCAATGATTGGTAGGTCTATTATACAATCTCTAAAAAATCGCGGCGTTGTCGTTTGGGCCGCTTTTCATGAAGATGTTAACTTACTTGACAACTATCAAGCAAGGCACTGTTTCGAGGTTTCAGAACCGGATTACGTTATCCATGCTGCTGGATGGAACGGAGGTATCGAATGGAACAAGAAGTATCCTGCCGATATATTTTATCGAACCTCTCAGATGGCGTTGAATGTTCTAAAATGTTGTGAACAGTACAAAATAAAAAAATGTCTATCAATCTTGGCGTCTTGCTCCTACCCCAACAACCAAGAAAGCGTTTTAAAAGAAGACAGTTTGTGGGATGGTGCGCCTAACGATACGGTAGAGTGTCACGGGCTTTCAAAAAGAATTCTTGACGCCTATTCTCGTCAGCTTCGCAAACAACATGACCTAAACGCTATTACTGTAGTTTTGACAAATTCGTATGGTCCATATGATTCCTATGACCTAGAAAAAACAAAAGTAGTAGGAGCGTTAATCAGAAAGTTTGTAGAAGCTGCAAAAAATAACTCTCCAAAGGTGGAATGCTGGGGAACAGGAAGCCCAAAAAGAGAGTTCATGTTCTGTAAAGACGCTGGAGAAGCGATTGTACAGGCTTTGGAAAAGTACAACCAAGCAGAGCCGCTCAATATAGGAACTGGTGAAGAGGTAACAATTAAGAGGCTTGTTGACATTATTGCAGGTGTAGTGGGCTATGAGGGAGAAATATTTTGGGACACATCAAAGCCAGATGGACAGATGAAAAAGCTACTGGACACAACCAAGATGAAGTCTATTCTTGACGTTGATTTAGTCAGCCTTGAAGACGGCATAAAACAAACTATAGACTGGTATCGGAGGAATAACCCATGAACATAGGGGTTGTTGTTGAAAATCTAGGAATGTCACAGTTAGCTTATTCTGTGATAAATAATATCAATATGGCCTGTGAACATAACAGCCAAAATGACTACGTGCTTTTTTACGAAAACATGGGAAATCCAATCCTGCCAGTAAATTGCGCTATCATGAATAGCAGCGAGCTATGGAGCTTTAATGGAGTTGTTATTGCAACAACCGCTTCTTCAGCCAAGTTTGCTCTTAAGGCAGTTAATAAAACTAAGAAGTTCTTTTATATCTGGGACTTAGAGTGGACCAGAGAACGCAATAAAACAGAGTTTACAAAGAATCTGTCGTCTTATAGAAATGAGAGCATTAGCCTAATTGCTAGAAGCAAGGAGCATGCCTTAGCTATCCAAAACTATTGTAATCGCAAGGTTCCGTATATCATGGAAGACTTCGATATTAATAAACTAGAGGAGATAATAGAAAATGAAATCTAACCTTTCTTCCGAAGAGACTACAAATTTCCTTATCGAACAGTATATAAACAAGGGAAAGAGTACGTATGAAATAGCGGAACAACTAAACACATATCCTAATAAGGTAAGACGCCTTCTTGTAAAGGCTGGTGTGGAGCTAAGGAACAAAAGCACGGCTCAATCCAACGCTATCACTACCGGTAGACACAAACATCCGACTAAGGGAACTACTAGGTCGGAAGAAGACAAAATCAAAATTAGTGATGGGATGTACAATCATTGGTCTAACATGACTGATGAAGAAAGAGAAAAAAGGTCGGCTCAAGCAAAAAAACAATGGGAATCCATGTCGCTTGAGGACAGGGAAAAACTGCGGAAGGCAGCAGCGGAAGCTGTCAGACGCGCTGGCAAGGAGGGGTCCAAAATGGAAAAATTCCTCCACCGGGAGTTGACAGAGAGAGGGTTTTATGTTATATTTCACAAGAAGGGGCTAGTTCCAAACGAACGGCTGGAGGTAGACCTTTTTCTACCAGAGCTTAAGGTTGCCATTGAGATAGATGGCCCCTCTCATTTCTTTCCTATATGGGGAGAAAGCAATCTTCAAAAACATATCAGAGCAGACGCTCATAAATCAGGATTGCTACTGAAAGCTGGATACGTTGTTCTCAGGGTAAAACATTTAACAAAAAGTGTTTCCAAGAAGAGCCAGCGAACAGTTCTTGAGGCTGTTTTAGGATGTCTGGCTACAATAGAAAATAAGTTTCCTCCCAAGGGCAAAAGATTTATCGAAATGGAGGCATAATGGTTGACTACAAAAAGACAAAAGTGGACGAGCTTCGTTCACTTCTTATTAGCGGGGGCTTTCAAGAAGACAAATTGAACAATCTTACGAAAAAGGAGCTAGTTGAAATGCACAAAGAAATGACCCTTGCCGAAAGCATCGACGACATCAACTTGGAATCAGATTTTGAGGAGATTCCTGACGGTCTACCGGGGACAGATTCTCCTGATGCGGTTGCGGAGAAGCCAGAGGACAGCCCAAGCATTCTTTCCTCAGAATGGCATGACTACGTTATGTCGCAGTTTAAACCTAACGAACTGGTAGACGGCAATCCAATTACGGCGGGTTTAAGGCGAGTGGTTGAGGTCGTACTGGGGGAAATCACTTCAACAGGCCCAACTCAGGTGTTTCCTGCCCAAGACCCAAACGGGCCGGGAAGAGCTACAGTTGTTTATGAGGTTGTTATTCGGGAATACGAAACCGGCAGCCTTAAAAGATATGCGGATACGGCAGATGTCTGGCATGGAAATACTGACGACTTGTTCTGCGCCCATCCAGTAGCAACCGCAAGCACGCGAGCAGAGGGCAGGGCTTTACGAAAGGCTCTCAAACTTCGTGTTTTGGCGGCAGAAGAACTTGCCAAAAAGGATATTGTTAGTATTGTACAACAAACCGTTCCGGGTTCTCCTACAGATGGAGACTGGAACCCAGAAGAAAAAATTAGCGTTCAGCAGGTCAGTTTCATTGACACTAAGTGTAGACAGCTTGACATTAGCGGCATGGACTTTGTTAACTCTGGCACAGACAAGTATTCATCTATCACAGATGTAACCAAGGAAGTTGCCAGCAAAATGATAAAGCAGTTAAACAAATATCAAAACGGTGAATCTGAAATCCCCGAGAATATTTCTGGGTACGTTTCTAATTGGAGGCATGAACAATGAAAGTTACTTACACAACATCAAACGGAAGATTTAGCGTAGAGCTTGACTCGGACAGCCAAAAAGACGCCTTTGAAAGTATCGCACAATTTCAAGAAGTCTTTGAGGAAAGCATCTGTGGTAAATGCGGAAGCGAAAATCTCAGGTTTGTAGTCAGGAATGTTGACGACAACTTGTTTTATGAAATTCGTTGCCAAGACTGTGGCGCAAGGCTGGAGCTTGGTGTTATGAAAAAGGGTGGAAGACTATATCCTCGTCGCAAGGACAAGGACGGAAATTGGCTACCGGATAGAGGATGGCAGAGGTGGAATTCTAAGACTAAGAGCTTAGAGTAGTCTGATAGTCGCCCTTACAAAAAAAGACCCCGGCGTAAAAACCGGGGTCTTTTCTTTTGGACTCAAATAAATTTTATAGATACTCTAATGAAACATAGAGTCCATATTGGGTCTTAGCGCCGATACTCTTGGGTGATGCGGATAGTGCCACATACCAGTCATGCTGAGTATAGGTTCCAGTGTTAGCAGAGCCGTCTCCAGCAAATTGACCACTTGGGCCGGGAGATTGGGCTAGCGGTACAACAATACCGCTTCCACCAACCGTATACTGGTTGGCTGGTAGTCTAACATCTCTGTTTGGAGAACCGGGGAAAGTACCCTGAGAATCTGTTCCGGTGTGTGTTGAATCACCCCACCAAGTGGTATCTCCAGAGCCTTCGACTGTGCTATAGGTTGTCATTGGCTTGAGAAGTTCTGCCGCCCGCGTCCAAACGCCGCTCGCTGGGTTGTTGGCATTTACTCTGTCAAAAATTCTCAGTCTAACGTTCTGAGTTTTGACTGCACTTCCATGGGTAAATCGAACGTTCAGGGTTGCATTCTTGTTTGGAATATATTTTAGTCCAGTTGCCGGAACAATACTGGGAGCATAGGCTGTCGTTGCGCTAGCATATTTAACATTGTTAACCGCAGCGCCTTCGATTGTACCTGCACCGTTTGTGATATAGGTACTGCCTTGGAATGCGTTTAGTTCTACCGATGCACCAAAAGACCCTCCAAAGAACCCCAAACCGGAGCCAGAGAGGTTATCTATCGGTGTGTTTGTTCCACCGTAAAAAGAAATGGTTGCCATATTAAAAATCTCCTTGAATTATCTGTTGTATTATACACCATTTTTATTGTAAATCTTCTTCTTTGGGCCATTTTCCGATTGGGCAATCAGAACTAGACCATTTAGCTTTGGCAGAAATAAAGCAGCCACAAGCAGAGCATCTTTCGCCTACTCTTTCGGGACATGTGTCGCATGTTTCTAGTCTTGCTTTGTACAGTTCTTCTGAAGCATGAGCCGCCCCACTTCTTATGTGGTTGCTAATTGCCTTTGTAAAATTCCAAGCCTGCTTTCCCAAGCTCGGCATTTTCTTAGGCTGCGACTCAATATCCTGCTCAATTTTATTTGCAGTTTCTTCTGAAATTATGGGCTGTATTTCATCTTCTTGTTTTTCTGTTGTGTTTGAAGGACTACCCTGCCCCGGACCAAATCCTTCTTCCCAAAGCTCAAAATAGTCTGCTCTGGTTTGACATAGCTTATGTAAATGTGGCCCTTTGACCATATTATGTCTCTTACAGAAACCAGCTAAAGGACACTCACATTGAGTTTTCTTTTCTCCGGTCATCGAATTCCTTCCATATTATGTAGATTCAGTAATTATAATCCTAGTTGAGAATTGTGGGAAAGAGCCAACATTTTGTATCGTTCCTTCTACAAGACCGATAATGTTTTCAACATCTCCACAACCACACCCCGCACCACCGGATGTTTCTAATTCTAGAACAAACGGTCTTGTTTGGGGATTTCCTTCTGCATCTTTTATTAGATTTCCATCACAGTCTTTAAAGTCAGAGGGACACGCGCAAGCAGAAGTTGACCACAATCCACAACAGTCACCCCTATTTGGCGGAAGGTTGCCACAGGTATCAGCCTCACAAGATTTTTCTTCACAACATCCCGACTCCCAAGAGGTTTCTTGGTCTCCTGCGTAGTACCCACATCTGAATTTGTATGTTGACACGTTATTGCATTTTCCGTTTACTTCATCCCACTCCCCGCCCCATGTATTAGTACATTTTTCGCAGCTAGGAAGACCTCTGTTGGCAGCAGCATTGAGTCCACCAAAGTCTGGATGGTCTGGGTTACCACATATTGGCCGCGCTCTATCAAACGGAATTATTGGCGCGCCCATGTCCAAAACATCTACAGTTTTTATTATATTATCTTTGTGACAGGTGGCACCACAACAATCTTCTTTTCTTTGTGGGCATCCGTCTGGACACATCGGTCCTTCTTTCCATGTTTCACCGTTGGCTTCGCAGTCTACTTGATTGTCATATGTTTGGTTTGAGCAGCCCCCGTCACACCTTTTTAGAGTCCCGTCTGAGTTTGTATCCCAGCAACATTCTGGGCATTTAAGCCCCACTGCTGTGTCTTGACAATCATAGCAACCACAGCACTCCTCTTTACATCCTTCTGCGGCCAACCAACAATTATCTGGGTTGTCACCAAGACATCCTTGTTTACACACAGTTATATTCTGTTCTAGCGTAAGATTGGGGTCTGTACAATTCTCTGCGTCATACGCTTCGTTACCCAAGCATTTTCCGTTATGTATATTTCTGTCTCCATTTGTATCCTTGCATTTTCCGTTATAGAGACATTTTCCTCTGCCGTCGCAGTTTGGACAATTGGGAAGAACTTCGTCACAAGTACCGGGAACCCACTCACCACCACATCCTCCTATTAACTCTCCCGGTCGCTCCGGGTCTGGTCTTCTTCGTTCCTTACACCTCTGTCTGTCAGTGCCGTTTTTGCCAGTTTCACAGCAGTTCTTAAATCCGTCAGGACACGAAGCTCCATCAGGACATCCATCTTGACAATCCTTACAATAACCAGCTTGACACTCATCCTGAAATGCTGAAACTTTTCTTCCTGAACACTTGAGCTTCAGACTATAATCGTGACTAGAAATTCTCTGTATTTCATAACTACCATTAAAAGAACTTGGGCTGTTAATGAACGCCTGAAGCCCATCCGGGTCAACCAACGGTTTTTTGGGATTTGTAGCATTCCATATATTGATTACATTTCCGGTTTTTACTTCTGAACCAAGCTTTTCCCAGCTTGTCATAATCACATCGTCGCATATATAATCCTCGTATCTGTGACCATGACTTGCGTTTGGCGGATTTCCGGGTATGCAGGCTTGTATTGGAGGACATCCGTTACCATAAGGCAAATTGTCTTCGTTGTAATCCTCGTCGCCATATTGCTCGCAGCAACAAGGCGGGTTCCCTGCTGTACCACAACTGGATGAATTGTCACAATCTACGGGGTCTTTTCCGGGCTTAGTCTTGAAAGGAATACAATCACAAGCAGCGTTACTCTTAAATTTCTGGTCTTTATCTACTATATTTTTTCTTTCACAGTCGCCAGTCCAAGCCTCAAGTCTAATACGCAAAGTCCCCTGTCTTAATGGAATCCAGTGGCCGAGGCTGGGAACCCATGTGCGACCAAGAGTGCCATCTCCCTCACAGTCTTGCATGTTTGTGTATTCTGGTACTTCATCTCCACTGCTATCCGTACATACCCCAACGTTATTTTTACATTCTGTTTTTGTTACATGCTGCCTTGCGGCACAAATTCCACATCTTTCTGGGTCTGGTAATCCGGTGTTGCCAAAGAATTCGCATCCGCCACTTAGCGTTGCTTGTGTTGTTATTGGAACTGGTGGTGGTGATTGAGGGTTTGCGTACCCAAGTCCTTTATTCGAGAGCAAGACTTCTGTAAGTTTTCCATAATCAGCACTAGTTATATCATCATCAATATACGAGGTAGCAGTTGCTGTTATGCCCAACGGAAGAGGCACAAAAGTAGGGTCATCAATTGTTACCTCTGGTGGTATGGTGTATCCTTCACCATAATCCAGTACATCAATCTGCGATATTCTAACAAATGGTGCTGGCCTATCTTGTCCCTCTAAGTGTATTGTATCCGGGCAGCAGGTATCTGGAGCAAAAAGCCTACATTCTGGTTTAGATATATGCTTGATTGCTCCTTCTTTATATCCAGCCCTGTAAGCAGCACCCCCTAGAACAACTTCAAAGTGATTGCATGTTTTACCACACTGTCTATGTTTCCAGTTAACAGGATTATAATTACCGCAACCGCCACCTGTACATCCCCTTGAACTACAGTTTGCTCCACAGTCGCCAACTTTCGGGAATTCGTCACACCACCCCTTAGACAAACAATGTTCTCGCTGTCCCGACGCACCAAATGGGTTGCACGCTTTTCCAGCACAGCCTCCACAGACATCCGGTTCATTTCCGCTACATGAGAGACAGCCCTTACAAATTTCTGGAGGAACAAAACAACCTTGAGGGTCAAATGGGTTTGGCTTCCAGTCATAGCTAGAAGATTGGCTACCAGACCCTGCTCCTCCTCCCCCTCCAGTTCCTCCGGTTCCACCAGCACCAGCACCGGGTTCATATCCACCCGGCGTATCGGTAGTACCTCCACCTCCACCAGTTTGAGTTGCTCCACCCGAACCTTGGCCTTGCCCCCCTTGCCCTGCGCATTCCGCAATTTTTCTTCTACACTCCGCTTCTGTAATTTCCCACTCGTTACCTTCACACGAGAAACATGCACCTAAACAATTAGGCATGTCTGGACATCCACCTCCAGCCTCGCAGGTTGGCTCAACAGAACCGCACATACAACCATCGTAACAACTATCGCCCAGTCCACCGTATCGATATTCTAGCAGGCTCACATACTTGGGATAAGGATTCCCTGCTGCTGCTGCGGCTGTGGGGTCTTCTTGATTAGCTATAGCAAATTGCGTATCGTACCAGTACGGGTCGTTTTGCGGACGCCATATTGTTGACCACTTATCAGCACACGCGGGAAGGTCACAACCTGACCCCTGACAGTTTGCATCTATACAACTTCCCTCAGCAAGACACTCTGCCTCGCTTACTACTAGGTCTCCGTTTGCTTTGGTAAATACTCTGTGTCCCGCTCTATGCCAACAAACACCGTTTGTTTCTATCCAGTTATAGGTAATCCACTCGTGTCCATCTTCGTTACATGCTGTTTTATTCGAATAAACATCCCAGTTTGTTGGGTCACAACTACATCTTCCGTTCTTTTCGGGGTCTCCCATACAATCAAGAGACGTGCCAAGAGGGGTGCTCTTGTCAATTAGAATTTCCCTGCCCATTCCCGTACATGGGTTGTCTGGTCCGGGGAATTCACAAACACCAGAAGAAGAGTTCTCTGTTAGTTTTCCGTCGTGTGTACCGCATCCCCCGCCACATACTGGAGGCCATCCCCAAGGTGGCGTAAACCATTCGTGTCCACAAGCATATCTATCAGTACCTTTCCAGTGGTTCTGACATAGAGTTCCCCCAACGACCAATCCTTCATGATGAGGGCCACCACCGCACATACCGGTAGCCCCCATACACTCTACCTGACCGGGAGTTGGTCCTTGGCACTCGCAATCAATAAACTGGTCGTCTTCACTTGGGCCGCATGGACATTCGCTCTCATCTCCCCAAGTACCCCATCTAAACTTTCCGTCGTTGCCAGCATGTGGCGGGTCTGGGGGCCAATATTGACTACCACCCCCCGCACAAACAGTGCCGCCTTTCTTGGCGCCACATCTTTCTTTGTTACATTCGCCTCGCCATTCTCTTGATACACCAAGCCCGTCACAGTCTTCTTTGCAGGAAGATTCTTGATGACAAACCAAATAGACAGTTTGAATATCACCTATGCTGGGTCCGCAGGGATTATCACATCTTCCTGTCCAGTTTGATTGACCGCACCCACATATGCTGGGCAGATTACAATCTGCTATCAGTCTTGGATATATTTCTCCACACCCTGCGCATTCGTTTACTATTTCGTCTCCAAAACCACCGCCCGAGACACCACCAACGCCACCTTGTCCCGGCAAATCTTCGGAGTCTTGGCCGCTACCGGGAGCATCGGGGTCGTTGGGGTCGTCGGGGGCGTCTGGACTAGCACTGACCGGGGTTGGACATAACTGAGTCGCCCAATATGGGTTGCCACTACCGTCACAATATAAGGTACAATCACCCTTACCATCAACAATACTTTTTGGACCGTGGTCAGGATGATATTCGATTCCACCAATCACCATTCCACACATACAGGCGGGCGGCGGATTACCCGGAGCATTAACTATAAGTGCCCCATCGGGAACATTTCCTACTCTACAGGGGTAATATGGACATTCGGGTGGAGGAGGAGGACATCCGGGGCATTCGCATGTTGAGCCAGCGCCCTTTCCGATAGCGCTTACTCCGTTGCATTTTATGTTTTCGTGACATATGACGTTATCATCACAATAGGCCACATCTTTACTACAACCCGGACCTTCATCTGGTATATTACACCAAGTGGTAGATTGTACTAAATTGCCATATCTATCTTGCTCACAACTAGGACAGCCCTCACAACATTCACAGTTGCCCTTTCCGCATCGTTGACCGCGATTTATAATTTGTTGACTTTCGCAGGTGCCTGCTACTGTTGCCCAATCACAACAAGTTCCGGGTGCAGCAAAAGCCTTCTGGTTGCATTCACTGTCTCCACACTCTGTAACAACTTCTCTACATAGGGGTATACCATACGTATCTGCAACAGCTTTTGTGTCTGCGCAGTCACATCTAAAATAACCTTCTGACGGGTTGGTGCAATTGATACCACAGTCTTGGCTTGGCGGGGATGTATTTCCCTGACCCGGACTATCAAGGCCGGGGTTGGGCGCGCCGCCACCAGAACCGCCTCCAGATTCGCAGTCTAGCTTCCAATCCCCACCAGCCTGAACACATTCGTATCCACTACCAGCCTGTATTGTTCCTCCAGTTAAAGGGTCTTCACAAGTTCCAGCACAATCTCCATGAGGCTTTCCAAAGGATTGTTGACAACACTTATGGCAATTAAAAGCATCTTCGTTACCATCAAGATTAATAAAATCTTTGAATATATGCGTACAAGCTGGTGCGGGTTGTACTGATGGAAAATCTATACATGTAGCATCAAATGGGTCATTACTTACACCGGGGTCATGGCCCGGAACCCAGTGTGTGTCATCATGTACTTCAGTTAATGGATGAGATAAATAACCACAGTTGGGACATTCCACGTCGTACAGGGCAATAAAATGACCACATCCAGCACAAGAGCCAAATGCTCCAGCCCATACACCACATGTATTTTCTATGTTAAATGAATTTATATGAATAAAATCAGCTATTGCCGATGAGGGCGGTCCAGCTTGTCCTTCTATAGATGTCACCAGTTCCTTATAAGGGTCTATTCCGCCAAATTTTTCCCAAGGAGAAATACTGATTGGAAGACCAGCACCGCCCATCCACACAAGGTCGGTTTCACAAACCCCGCCGGGACAAGAACATCCACTAATTTGTGCTTTTAATGTTTCAAAACCGGGCTTGGCGTACATTCGCATGCCGCGTTTTTCACAACAGGGTGGCTGGGTATGACAAGCGTCCTCTGACCATACGTTTGGACTAGCACAGTCACCTTTACTTGTACCCCACAAAATATCGCCAGAGGAGTCTTTGCAAACCCCAACCTGAGAACCCCCACAGTTATCGCTGCACTTATTTGGAGGAAGACAGCCGGGGGGATTACTATTTAACCTATTAATTGGAATCCAAACACCGTCACAAGTAGCCTCTGTTGTGGCTCCGGTTTGTTTTCTAGAACCTCCGGGCAACAAAACCTTTCCTGTGTCTAGTACTGGACCAGCTTCAAAACATACGCCGTCTGGGTAATTTCCCTGAGCGTCAGGAGAGATTGGTATATCTTCATCAGTAGTTATCCATGTACCAGAAACTCCATCAATTTGGTTTCCTTCGCAGCTTGCGCGGTCTGTATATTGAGTATGTGTGTTGATTGGATAACAATGACCCGCATCTAGCGTAGCGAAGCTTTCATGTTCATACACATGCTCAACACCAATCATTGCTGGGCAACAGGGGCCGCAACAATCACAACCACTGGTTATCCATGGGTATACATCGTCGGCTCTTGTGCAATATTCTTGTGTGGAGCAGCCAAAGATAGGGTCTAGGTACTTGGGGGCATAGGAGGTAGGCCCGTCAGTGAACGGGTATCTTCCTATAACAACTCTGCAATCATGGGGGCAATCTCTACACGGTCTTCCAGTTCCGGGGCCACACCTACACGCCTCTTGCTCTGTGCCGTCATAGTTGAAGCCACCACAACAGGGAGCAGCGCCGGGGTTCCAATTGTGATGAGGAACCCATGTACCTCTAGCCGCATTGCAATCTACTTCTAGTTTATACAGGGGGATATCGCACGTACCCCGAGCTTCAGGGGGCCGCGTAGCGTCGTGGCACGGCGTTGGTGGAACCTTTAGCTGGTGGGGCCAAGAATCTGGAGCGTTTCTTGGTCCGTCAGGATTCCAATTTACTTCATTTATACCCGTATTAGAGTGAACCATTCATATCATTCCTAGTATAAGCTAGCTACTCCCGATGTCTCATCCCCACTGAGACAGCTAGTAAAGCCGGGACAGTATTCGCAACTAACCCCACCCTCGACCGGGATTCTTCTGGTACACACCGTTATTTCAAACGTGTCTGGGTCGCACGTTACCTTCGTAGCGAAGTTCTTGTATTCAAATTCTGCCTGCATAATCCAATAGACGGGATAAGTATCAAAGATTTCAACTGGCTCACAGCCAGTGCCGTAGGCGCTATCATTATCAAGGTCGTATTCTTTATCTTGTGCGTCTTCACAACAACATACAGGCTCCCCAACCCCCCCACATGCAGCGGTTGCTCCACCTCCAGCAAAACAGTTGTCGGGATTACTACCCGCTCGCACGTCTACCAAGGTTTTTCTTGTTCTTCCGGTTTTTAATCCGTAGAAAAATTGAGAGCGTTTTAATGAGTGCAACAAAACATTTTCTACGACTGCTGGCTGAATGGCTATTGACGTTGGGGTTTCTTTATGACCACCCTCCCAATCTGGAGGAGAATCTGTTGAATAACCATTTGGGGGTTCTGCGGGCTTTCTTATTTCTATAGCGTCATGAAATGTCAAGCCCGGACCTATGATATAGAATGGACCATCCCACTGTGAAGTACAGCCTCTGGCCCGCATGCCTTCTTCATCTATTGTAGCACCCGCGCAATTAGCACCCTGTGGCATACAAGGGTTCCATTCTTCTTGTGGACAACCCTGCCAAGTGGGAGCGGATAAACCTCTGTTTTGAGGGGGTGTACCAGTATCCGGCGCTATTTCTATCCAGCCCGGACATTTAGCATCAGTACATTTAGGGTCATCAAATTGCACATCACTAATCTTAATCACTTCTGTGCCGTTAAAGTTGACAGTCCCGCCACCCGCACCACTCACACCTCCCGTTAAGTTGGGAAGGTCTGGCTTAAGGGATGGATTACCGGCAAATGCATCATCCAAATCCTTTGAAACCATAACATGTATCGTGTTGCCTTGAGAAGGAACCCAGCTTGAGCCAGCGTCCTCACAATCTTTTCGTGTTCTATGTTGCGGTGCGCCCGTACACACGCCCAAACCGGTTATCGCCTTGTACAAACATGTCACATCTTCAACCGGTATTTTATGCCCAGCAGCAGCAGCACCGGTCTTATCCTTCGCAAGCGTCGTATCTGTTTTAGTTACACAGATAGAAACATTGTCACAAGAATCACACGTCCAGTAATTCGTAGCACACTGCTTGTTTTTGCAGTTTGAGCCGGGACAACAGGTGGTAAATTCAGCGGTGTTTCCCCCGTAGAAGGGCGGTTCAGGAATACCCATGCCGCTCTCATCAGTAAAGCAGCACTGAGGGTTTCCATCTAGACAAGTATCGTAAGGCTCTTCCCAGCCAGCAAAATTAAAGCATCGAGATGCCTGCATTAAATGTATATCTGCCCCGCCACCGCCACCGGTCCACACTTTTCTCTCTCTATCCCATCTGACATCAAGAGGACCAACTTTCCACTTATCCACTCTCCATGTGTGGTCGTCTATAAAACTGTCTGCATCTTTTGCATATCTGTGCGGCTTGGAAATTTTTGGGTCGACATCCAGACTGGCGTTTGGTACGGGTCTTCCGTTCGTATCAAATCCCCATCCCGCAATCATTATCGGTCCCCTCAAAGCAATGCTTCTTGGGTCTTCTGACCGGTCTCTCATAGACGACGTTTTGATGGGAGAAAGGTCTTCGATATGTTCTATACCACTACCACGATGAACAATTGATATGTTGGAATTTTGGTGAAAAGGATTTAATGTTATTGAGTTGGCTTGAGTTCCTCCAACATCAGGATTCCATCCCTTCGGATATTCTCTGGTTGGAAGATTCTTTGCCACTAAGTCGGCGTTATATCCTTCATGATTTCTGACTTTGAATTCTCCGATATCTTGATATGGAGACAAAGCCAATCTGAAACCCACCCCCTTTGTTGGGTGGTTTAACGTAACACCAGAAACAAAAACTCCCCCATAAGGCACGAACAAAGCGTCAATGCTCGTTGAGGATTTACCAGACCAGTTTGTTACAGACTGCGCTACTGCCGTTTCTAATGGCTGGAAAACAACACTAGGCATAAACAATGGGCGAATAGATGGCAGATAAACACCCTGTTCATCCAATCGGGGCTGAGATAAATCTACAATATCACCAGAAACCATGTCATGATGATAAAGACTTGATAGCTCAGGGACACCTCTATCTTTATGTGTATTAGTCATTTCTGGGCCTGTTCCTATACACTATATTTTCTCGTTCAGATTTCAGCCTTTGCGCATTGGCTTTAAACACTCTGGCCTCTCTTTCTGCTTCCCACCAATCCTTTTGTGCAGGAAGCTGTCTTTTATAAGTTTCCATCCTGTATGTAGTATTTATACCCCCCGCCGATATGTCTGTTGTAATATTTGTTACATATGGACCACCCGCTACCAGCGGAGCGCCCAATCTAAATTCTGGAAGCCCCCATAGGGTAACACTGGCTCGCTCATATTCTTGGAACTCTTCCACAGACATGGCGACTTTAGATTTTCCGGCATTATTCATTTTTTGAATTGAGCCGTAGAATTCTGGAGTCAACGATGTGTCCTCTTCAACAACCACCTTTCCGAAATGTTCACCCGCTGACCACGGACCCCAACTTTCGACGTTGCTTATTTGAGGAACTGCTGCATCCCAAGGCTTAAATGCCGCTGGAGCCATTTTTCCGTGAACTGTAAACTCAGAACCGTACATAGCCGCGCTCTGCCCACCCTCTTCTTCTGGGCCGGGAGGGTCAACATCGGGGTCGTCTGGGTCAATTATGTTGGTTTTGTTTTTACCCATTGTCACAGCCATCCAGCCCCCTCCGTAATTCCAGCCTCCGGGGCCAATCTTTGAGTTTTTGTTGTATCTTACTGGGGCATCAGTTGATATAAGGGCAAATGGCCGCAACTGGCTGCATTCTCGCTGCTCCACAACGTTATCGTTGATACTATCTCCAAAGTTAGAACCCCTGCATTTATCCTCATTCCAAGTTTCATCAGCCCCCTCACAAGCGTTCTTGTCAGCATATTGTGGTAATGGGTCTCCATTGCTATCTACACAATTACCCTTACCTTCTCCGGGTACAATTCTTCCGTATCTATATATATCAGATTCCATCCAATAAGTTTCTGCTTCTACTGAAGCCTTAACCCAAACTCTTGTTAGATATGAATTATCTGTAACCCAGTTAGAAGGCATTGTTGTATTGCTTCTGCCATTCTTTGCTACACCCCAAAGCCCATCAGGAGTAAAGTAATCTTTTGGGTCTGGGTCCGGGTTTTGGTTTGCTGCCGGTGGCGGAACAATATTTGTACAATCTTCTTTGTTATGGAATTGATTATCTAAACAATATGGATTGGCAGGAGCGTCTGTTCTCTGTTCTTCAATATAATAGCTATTCCTATCAAGCTCACTAAAATCAAGAGGAGAAAATTCTAGTTCAACTTTTTTAAATTTTTCTTCTTGTGTAAATACGTTGCATATATTATTCGGGTCGGAATTACTATTATTTAGGACGCTATCCATATTAGCTTCCCTGCATTCCAACTCAGTTTGAAACGGGCCGTTGTTCACTTCCTCGCCGGTTTTGTTAAAGAGATTTGCGTCGAACCCAACGGGATGTGGTTCCGAATTGTTATGACTATGCAAACCATTATCGCACTTACGACAAACCTGTTTGGTTTCTTTTTTACCCGGACCATCTTCTCCCGGCATGTACGTTCTGTTCTCAAATTTAGTTGTCTCAATAGTCTGCCATACCTTATGTGGATAAACTAAGAAGGGTTGTAGCAATCCAGAATTGTCCCAGAAAGACAAATCATAAGGATATTTTACGTCCTTTTGAGGTCTTGGAAGGGTCACTCTAATTCCATGATGTTCCCCAAGGTCTAAGCCTAGTTCTGGGTCTACCCATCCGCCATTAGCAATCTCCCAAGCATTAGTAACATTAAAAGATGGGATTAGTTGATGCTCATCTCCGTAAGTTCTTTTTTCATATTGAGACCTTTCTTGTGGGTCGAATGGTAGAGGCACAAAGAATTTCTTGCCATACCATTGTTCAGCCACGTTCTTAACTATCTCGTAAGCTTTGCTTTTTACTTTGTGTTTCTCATCGGGGTCGTTCTTTACATGATTCTTTAATGCACCCTGACTCGTGTTAACATTCAACGGAATCGGCATCGCCATACCGTTCGCTTGAGGAGTTTGGTTTGTTGTGGCGGCTGGTACTTGCGGGGCATTAAATACTGCGGCAAGATGGTTTCCGTTCGGGTTATTCTCTGTTTCAAGGTCAATTTGTATATCTAAGAAGAACTGTGGATTAAAATTATGAATATAGGTAACCCAATGAGACTCGCCAGCTAAAGCGTGTCGTAATTCTGTAACGGTTGCTAAGTGAACACCCTCGTTTTTAGTATAGCCAACCTCACGCATGTCTATCTGTATGCCACGACCTTTTGAACAAGGCTCTTTAAATTTACCATTTATCTTTATAATCCGTGGTTTTGCAAGAGGATGCGTAGACTCCATTTTCTTAACCCATGTTCCAGTACAGGCAGTCTCCCTCTGTTCGTATGTTGTTCCGGGCGGAAGTAGAATTTCATTACCATTATTATCCTCGCATCTACCAGCATCATGTCCTATAAGAGCACCAGTGGTTATTCTATTATACTCTTTATCGGTAATATCCCCTGCTAGTCGTATTTTCTCTAAACCTTTTCGGCTTATTCCCCTGACTACTCCCTGCTGCGCACACTCGCTACACACCGTTCTCCAATTAGAAAGACCCTTGTTTTCTTCAGTTTTTTCAGTACTATTGTTTGAATCTACATCTATATATATTTTAGTATTGAGGAAATTCTGTCTCCACTCCGGTATGCACCCCCCTTCGTTATTGGTGTGAAGTTGTTCACATTTATATCTTATACACTCTTGAATAGAGGTAAATACATCTTGGTCCCAAGCAAGACCATCGGCCAAAACATCTGGATTTTCATGCTGTATTTCAGTCTTTATCGTAGCGTGAGAAGTTAGAAGTTCTGGACCTTTATCTACACCCAAATCATAAATTAGAAATTCGAATATTCCGGGCAATCCGGCCACCACATGCCAATCCCAGTAAGGATTCATTCCGTCAAATTCGCCCTTTATACCTTTCCTAAGATTTTTTATTTCAACATCGTCTGGCCCAATCACGCCCTTGATATGGCGGTTATCGTATTTTGGAGCAAATCCCCACGCTGGGAAGATGTCAATTCTGTGGTCTTCAACCATTGAATTATTCAATACGCCGGGAGAATCCTGAAAACGCGCATTTGTAGTGTTAACAAAGAATCCGCACGGTTTTGTCTCACCACCAACAAAGTCAACCTTTCCATCAGCGTCTAATGGAGTACACCCGTCGTGAATTTTAAACCTGAAGTGTTCTAGTGGCCCCTCTGCGTTCCAGTTGTCATTTTCTATATCCTGCTTGACATAAGACCATTCACCCTCAATAACATCCCAAACTCTTCTACCAACACTATCCTCAATCCGCTTATTTGTATCTTCATAGTCTGGAAGAAATGTTCTCCAGTCTTCACTGTATCTGGTGCTATCATAATTTTCATTAAACCATCCGGTGTCGGAGTTGTTTGGCGCCCTAACCCCGTCATATTCTTGGATTTCTCGCAAACATCTCCATTCATGGTTACCACCAATAGCAGCTATACACGCTGCCTCAGTAGCATGAGCGGGGTTTGCATTTCCAGTCAATGTGTTGTAGCAGGAGCAGTATTCTTCCCTGACCCTGTCTATGCCAAGCTCCGTAACCCCTACAACTCTGGTTCTTGGTCCTCCGTATACGACCTTGCCCATGGGGTCCGGTGGCGATTCTTTTCCTACATCGTGGGATACAAGTCTATGGAACCATTTGTGGGGTCTCAGGCCGGGGGGTAAATGCGGATTTGACTTTGCATAATTAGTGCCAGCTACAGGACCAGTTGCCCATTCTGCCCTGCGTATTTCTTTTGCAATTATTGTTGTGTCTGGCTTTCTGTTTTTCAAACGAACAAAGACTTTAATTACTCCATCGAGACTTTCACCCGTAAAGTCTCCATGAGGCGGGCCTGTGTCTGGAAAAAGCTCTACAGTAAAATCTGCGTTGGCATCTTTACAAACAGTGTCTATAAGTTGCAACAGGCTCATTCCAGAAGACTTAACCCTATAGTATCTAGGAAGTGGTCCCGGCACGAATCCAGCAGCATTGTCTTCGAACAGCCTTTTCATATCAGAAAGGTCAACTTTATAACGATATGCATTATCGGGCGACGTTATTGTGTTTATAAGCCCGTCTCGTTTCTTTATGCTGTAAACAGGCCCGCCAAATTCTTCTTCGAGGAAGAGATGGTCTGTGCTACCTGCTGTCAAGACCGGCCATCTTAGTCCGGGTTCATTATTAGCATATTCTGCATCTGGATGACCCATTAAAATGTGTTGAAGAGCCGTAAAAATAGAAGGCCATCCCGGCCCGTTTGCGAGCCAACCAGAAAATAAAGGACCGGCAAGCGCGGGATGCAGTCTTGCTTGAGGGTTCCAAAACCTCATCCCCGCTTCATTAATATCAGCCGCTCCAAAACCCGGAGTACTTAGAAGAGCGCCGTCTGCAAGATATCTATCTGAGGAATAATTGACCCACTTAAAATAATTTTCATAATAACCAAAGACATTGGCTATGTTATAGTAACCAGAATATCCGTCTTCATATCTTCGAAGATTATCTCCCAGTAGTGGAGGAGCAGCGCTGGAGTTGGTGAGCGAAGCGGTTATTTTGTTTGTTGAATGGTCGCCGGGGGCTACGCTCCTTTTGTGTCCATCAAGAACAACATGTACGCCCTCAAGCAGTAACCTTGGGTCTTGTATTTTTACGGATATACTCTTTCCGCCAGTTGGGGAATTCCTAATAGTGTAATCAGTAAATATCCCATTAAAACTACCTGTGACCCATGGATATGTGTTTTGAATAATAACCGGTCTTGGAGAGCGACTTGGGGCAGATAGTACGCCGCCGTCACCAACTCCGTCGTCCCATAGGTAATAGCTAAACCATACTGGTGAACCAATAGGAGGTGGACAAAAGTAATCACCATGTTTGTATAGAGGCTCGCCCACTGCGTTTATATACAGGTCAAGACCATTGTCATATCCCGGTAAAGCCCCCATGGGAAATCCGGGCTGATGGTGGGGAGCATGGTCAAGTCCGTTATAATCCTTTTCAGGATAGATACTGGCTCCGATGTTTTGTGGAGCAACATCTCTTGCCATCTTCACCTTTGGATGATACCCCTCTCCAGTAGCAGAACCGTCAAATGAGCGAATGCCGTCATCAGGTGTCATATTATGCCTGTCATCAATAGCAAGGTTGATAGTCATGTCTGTTGGGCTTGAGTTGTACCCCAAGTTGACATTCCAATTTACTATAGACGCACCCAAAAAGGACTGCTGTTTTATTTGGTCAAATACATCTACGGGCATTACCAAATTCCTCCTAGCCAAGCAGATGTCAAGTCTGGATAAAACGTTGTTTTCTTTTCGTATATCCACTCTATTCTAAATGTATACTTTCCGCTTCCTATATCCCAACTTTCTGATGGAGGGCTTGAAACTCTGAACTTCAGAAAAGTCGAGGGCGCAGCGGCTTCAACAACGTCAGCCAACTGTTCTCTAATCGTCCTACCCCCTGCTGCGTTACAAGCTATAATGTCAGCAAGGTTAAATGGGGCATTTAAACATCCAGCAGGATGAAGGTCTACCCCTGTTAGAGCGTGCTCCTCTACTCCAAAATTACTAGGCTTTAAGTCTTCTAATTTGGTCTGTAAAGAAATGGCATTGCTGAAAAGGCCAAACTTTTTCTTATGTACTGTAATATCAATATTTAAACTACGTTTATATTCAGTTTGACTTCCCCCGTCCTGAATTACTGGTCCATACTTTCTACCCATCACAGGAGTTACAGCCAAGACATGGCCCGGAAGAGTGTCGTTAACGCTAAATGTTGAGCTTTGTACGCCGTCTCCAAACTCCTTGTATTTATCTGTATAAACAAAACTATATGTAATCTCGCCCTTCAGTCTATTTATCCCTACTTGTTTACTGTCTGGTAGGGCTGAGAAAAACGTGCCGCACCCACTGCATATAAACTCATTGGCGGTAACTTTTGCCAAATCATCCATTAATGGCAAAATCACAGCAAGTCGTGCTTTAGCATTTGTATATTTTGTTTCGTTATCGTCCGTAGTTGCGATGTTTGTTGCCGCATTACTTGAAGCAATGGCCAGCCCTCTTATAGTACCATTGATAGTCATTGTGTTTGTAGAGTTTGTGCTATCGGTATCTTCGGCTTGGTCAATTGATATATCTATTGTCTCTACAGTATTTGCGTTAGCAAGAATCCAAGTCTCTGTTACGCTAACACTTCCCGCTTTTTTGTCAATTTGCTGTGTTCTGGTATAATTGTATGCACTGTATCCGTTTATTCCTGTGGCGGGCAAATTCAAGCCAAACAGCCCAAAATAATCATTATCAGGAATTGGGTTGTCCATATCGGCAGGGTCTTGGTATCCCGTATAAACGGAACCTGAAGTCGCGCCGGTTCCTATCTTGTCTACAATATAAGATAAGGCTTGATGCCAAGCTTCGCCACCTTCAGAAGTTGATGTTGCTGGATTTATAAGTTTTCCATAGGAAACAGAATCGTCCCATTTAGGCTTGCCTACAGCATTCATCGTATGTGTTAGCTGGTAAACCTTTTTTACATCCGTTATGCCTGACGCAGTAAGCGTAGCGCTGGTGTCCTCTGTTTCCGCCAAGTCCCAGCTTTCATCAGCACTTTGTATATTATATGGGAACTGCTCATTATCACTAACTTGACCTTGTGGTCCGTACAATATACTTGTTGTTAAGTTAATAGAATATGTGGTTTTTTGAACGAGATTATTTCCCTCGCTGAAATCAACACCATCTATCTGCACATGAGCAGAAAATCCATCTGTGCCATCCGAAAAGTCAACTTCCAACAAACCACCGTCGTTGTCGGATGAAAATAGATTTGATATGGCCTTAATTTTATTTACAACTGATTTGTGCTTTAATTCAGAGGTGGCGAGAGATTCATCTGCGTCTGTTGTTATCCAGCTACCATCTGATGTTGGGGAGCCTTTGTGTGCAACAATGGTTCCGGTCAGGGTGATATTATAGGTACAACCTAGCATTTCCCCGTCGCCAGCCTTTTCGTATGACTTTGCAATCGTGACAAATGGCGCGGGCATAAGCTTTCTTGTATCGCCGTTTAAATCTGTGAACTGAACTGGCATTATTCGTAACCCTTAATGTAAAGCGTTGTATTATTAATCCCGCTACCAACCGTATTGGGCATCACAAGAGACATCCCGGCATTTAACCCGTCGCTAAACCTTGCCGGGGCAGTACCAGCCAAAGTGCTATTAAAGTTTCCGGCGGTGGTTATTGTTGTTTCTCCCCTGTTCCCCTGTGCAACCTGTTTAAGTATTACTACGCCATCCGAGAAGTCGTATCCGCCGCTCGACCATCTGACGCCAGCACTATCTGTAGCGTGGATTTTTCCTTGATGACAGCACACATTTTCCACAACTTCGGCAAATCCCGCAGCGGTTTGAGCTAGAGTTGCTCCACCACCAGCCTCAAACTCGTTGTCACATACATGGGCAGTTCCGTCATTTTTGACAATGTATGTTATAGTATATCCATACGAATCGGTTATTGTCACGGTTCCATCATTAACACTGTTAAAATCTGTCGGATGGAATACAAATCTCGCTATAGCGTTCTGTTTAATCCCCCTGCTAATTCCCCCAATAAATGTCTCTGGGGCATTAATACTTGTTAAGCTATCCCATTTACCACTTCTAATAATTGGCGTATGGCCTCCATGCCCCGTGCCGCCCTGATGCAGAACAACAAGACCATTACCGGAATCTATGGCTGTTATACTTCCGTTGTGACCATTACTGCTGTTAATTAGATTAACAAGGTTTGTAGCCGCAACCGACCTTGAGCCACCAGCGTTAAACTCGCCGTTGCTTGCCACGGCAGAAGCGTCATTCTTTATAGTGTATATCTTATTTACACCATTAATGTCGGTTAGGCTCAAAGTTTGTTGGTTGGCAGCATTCCAGTCTGTAGCACTGAACTCTAAAGTCGCTGTCGCTTTTGTCAATATGGGAGAAATCGTCTCTTTACCGTACATATAGAGAGCCATTCCGCTGTTGCCAACAACGGTTGCAGTTGAACCCATTCTTGAGGAGCCAACGAATTGTGTTGGCGCACCACCCAATGAATCCCAAGTGCGTCCGGGTGTTCTGGCGTCTATAACCATGTTCATAGAGCCACTGGCCTTAAGTGACTCAACAGCCTCAAGGTAAAGCTCTTGACTATTGTTAATTCCTGACTGTGCATTCCACAGAAAGAGGTCCGTGGAGTTGGATGTATGGGGCGCAATACCCTTTGTATATAGAAGCCTGCTTCTATTGAATTTACCCGGAGCAACATTTGGAAATACCATGTTCATGCTGGCATTTCTTGTTCCGTCATCCCTCGCTTCTAGGTAGAGCTTAAGACTATCATATTGACCGCTAAGGAATGGGTTATTTGCGGCGTACAGGAATAAGTTTTGATTGTTGTTTAAGGAAGTCGGAGTCTGAGCTTTAAGGAACAGGTTCATTTCTGTATTTGGAATATTTGATTCCACGTACAGACTAATTCCGCTCCCCTGAGACATGGTTGGAGCACCGGAAAGAGCCGCGCGACTGAACATGGAAGAGCCTTTTGCCATGTGCAAGTAAAGGTCCATGCTCTGGGTGGCTTCCTTGGCTTCCAGATATAGGTCAGCTATCCCGCTAGATGCGGTGGCTATTGCGCCCGTTGTATAAAGTGTTCGGTCGTTGGCCCACGCATTAAATGTTCTAAATGAACGAGCGTTAACTTTGGCTTTGTATATTTTAAACTCAGCATTAAATGCGCCATCTCCGGTTGCAGCAGGGTAGTAAAGGGAGATATTAAGATTGTGTTCGTCTATACTTTTCTTAAGACTTTCTTTACCTGACAGATTAAGCTCGTTGGTATCATCAAAATCATTGAATCCCCAGTTCTTCTGGAAGAGACCCTGCATGGTAATTTTCTGTATGCCAGCACCACCAACATATCCAGACTCAGGAATTGTTGTCAGGCTTCCATCCGCTTCAATCTTTTTAGCAGGAGTACCCGACGCTATGACATATGCTCCGCTGTCCCATCGCAGGTCCGTTACACCCTTTACGCTTGGCTCCTTAGAAATGCTAGTAGTTAGATAACAACCGCTATGGCTGGTATCGTGCTTAACCCACAGAACAACCTCAATACCACTTGGTTCTGGAGATAGCTGCCAGAAGTTTGAGTCCACGTTACTGAGGGGGAAGGACGCCACGGAGGAAACAGCAAAGTTCCCCAACCCCCAAAGGTCTGTATCAAACGCACCCCCTCCAGATTCAACAGTAAACTGAACATATGTATCATCTTTTATATTAAAGGCGTCACTAAAATTATTATCAAATCCACCACCACTGGAATATATTGCGGTAGCTTCTTGCAGGTAATTAGTTAGCTCCTTGCGGTCGTAATGAAGCTTTTTTATGTCCTCCGAAGAAAAGGGAGTGCTGGCAACACCAATCTCGTTAATCCAACCCTTAAAATCCCCCTGCCCAACTCTTCGTTCAGTTCTTCCAATCCATATCTTATCTGATTCTCTTGCAACAGGAGATGTTCTCGTAAAATCAGACGTAGTGGATTCCAAGTTAGAGTTGATGTATAACTTCAAGCCACCTTCGCCGCCGCCAACTACCCCAGTGCCTTTAACAGCAACCGTCTGGATTGGATAGTCATACTGGTGATATGGCTTTTGAGACCTAGCGATGAATTGCTTATTTTCACCACCTTCGATTTTGTCGGCGCGGACATATATTTTGCCCAAGTCATCTGTTCCGAGGACAAACGTGGCGGTTTGCTCCTTGAACTTGGAGGCAATAACCTTGCCTGCGTTATCTCCATCAGGAACAAAAGAGGCGAAGAGCGTAAAACCATTGGTGACACTTTTTCTTCCACTGTCTGTGATAATATAAGAATTTTCAGGTAGGTATAGCACTCTTTCTTGTGGGGACTCGTCTCCAAAAGCTTCTTTCTGAGTTCCGGCTTTTTGGACAAGCCCTGAACCTGCGATGGTAAATGTTCTGCCAGTGGACTCGTCCAATAAACCATCAGTTCCCGGCGTACTTGTGGAGTCGGCAATAACCTTAAACAAGTTGCCTGTTTCCTCGCCACCACCACAACACCCACTCAAATCCACGCTGTTAAAAGTGAATTCGGTGCAGTCTTCGTTAACACTATCGACGGCGTATGTGGCAGATGACGCGCATCCATCTATAGTGAGTTTGATAGTAGTGCCATCAGAGAAGAACCGAGCGGTTACGTCTGCGGCAGCAGAACTACAGTTGGTGGGGTCGTATGCATTATTGTTTATCCAGCTTGCGTTGTCGGCGGTGCTAGAAGTGGCGTCATAGGTGACTGAGGGGTTGCTATCTGCTTCTTGCAGGCAGATGCAGTCCAAGGTGGCTTCATCAAGGGAGAGTTCGAGCGTGTTTGGTAGGCCAACGCCGTTGCATTGAGATAGTGAGCTTGTGGTTATCTTTCGTGAACCCGTGATGTCGGGGTCGTTTTCAATTCTTAAATCCAATATGTCAAAATTGGAGCGTACTGGTTTATGGTAGTTGCTTCTCCAGTAACCGTATTCTTTATGCTTACCAAACGGAACCATTCCCTGAGTGTAAGCTTCCGCTCCACCGTGTATGACCAGTCCTATAAGGCCCGAAGGTGCTACTGCCATTGATTGTTACTCTTTGCTACTTATTGCCCAGTACCTGACTTGGTGTGGGAGTGGGTAGGCTTGGATGGTTTGTTTTCATATATTCGCTTATTGCCGTTATGGCCGTAGCGGCCATCTTCTTACCTATCATACCCTCTAACTCAGCAAATAATTCCGCTCCGTTGTGATTAATATCAATAGTGTGCTTAGCATCAATACTCCAAGATATGCCGCCTTGGAATGCACTAATAAACTGTGTCATAGTTTGACTTAGACCAGAGGCGCTCTTAGCAAACGCATCAAAGTCTGGCATTGTCTGTCCATTGGATTTACTTGTAGACTTACTGCCGAGAGCAGATAGTATGTCTGCAAGTAATCCATTTGTAGAAACAAGAGCCGCCTCAACATGTGTATCATGGGTATAGAAGCTTCCGGGGTCGCTGCCGCGTTCTAACGCGGATATTGCTTTTTGTGTTATAAGACCTACACCCGCCATAGCCGCACTTATATTGGGCGAAATAGCACTAACAGCAGAACTAGCAGCAGAAGCAAACATTCTACCTGCTCCTCCAGACCAACTTGCCGAGGGAATTGGCAAATTACCCAACTCCCTATTAAGCCTGTCTATAGAATTCTTCAATTCGTCAATACTTTTACCAGTGTTCTTCAAGGACTCTTGTACGCTAGTACGAGTAGCTCCCTCTGGAATCTTTAGTATCTTATCTCTCTCTTCTTTGGTCATATCCCTGAATTTTTGTATAGTTTCCTGAACCTTGCTTTCATCCTTTTTGTCTTCTGGCTTCATAGTTGCCAGCACCATCCTTCTAAGCCTTTCTTCTGCTTCTTTACCTTCTTTCTCCATGTCTTTTATCAACTTATTGGTAGCAGCATTTACAAAGTCATTCAAGTCTCCAAGGTTCTGCTTCCCTGCCGTCCCTGCTCCAATAGCGGACTCAATAGCAGTTATTTTTTTGTCAAACGGTTGTAAAAATTTGCTCATCAATCCTTCTTGTTCCTCCGTAATTATTCCTTGTTTTTTAAGATTCTCAAAAAGTGTATCAGCATCAATTTTACCTGATTTAAACCGTTTCATAGCATCGCTTTCCGCCAGCATTTGCTCGGTGATAACCTTTCCTTCTGCACCTCTCTGTCCTACTAGACCAGCAGTCAATTGGCCAGCCGTGCGGGATTTTCGGTGCTCTAGAAAATCTACCGCTTTTTCTGCGGTAACCGTTGGTTGAAACATATCAGCCCAGTTTCCACTCAAAAGCTGACGGGACATTTCTGGCATCCATTGTTTCCAACCTTCGTTAACTTCTCCCTCAGAAACTGCACCCGCCCCCGGCGCCATCTTTCGCCAAAATTGCGTCATCGGATTCAGTTCCGAGAGCATATCTGATACTGAGCCTTGTGAAAACGCTCCCGTCGTATCCTGAATAGTACCAATCGTTCCTCGTTCTCCTATGACGGAACTCGCTATTCTCCCCCCAAACATTGCGGTTTCTTGTGTTCCTATGTTTTTCAACACTCTTCGTGCCTGATTAACAGAAGCCGCACTTTCAACATCGACTCCTGTACCGGCTAATATATTTAGCGCCGCTAATTGGTCCTGAAGAATTGCCTTGTGTTCCACCTGCTCCGCTAAAAGAGCGCTTTGCTCCGTAACCTTCTCCTCCCTAAAAACTCTTGGTAGGTCTTCTTCAATACTATGTCTTAATGTATCTATTGCTTTTGAAAGAGCAGTGTTCTGGTCTTGCAGACCTCCTATGACAGCGTCTTGTTGAAGTTTAATAGCCTGCTTAAAAGCCTTATCAATTTCTTTAGCAATTTGTTCAGCTTCAGAAGTTGGCTGGTCCATTAACTCCCTTCTATCGTCCTCTGTCAGACGAATTCCCATTTTTTCAAACTGCTGGATTCTTGCTTGACCAGCCGCTTTCTTGAACTTATCACCCAAAGGCCCGCTCATACCAGCCATTTCATTTATGAAGCTAAGAGTTTGACCGCGTAGCTCTTCTGGAACGCCCTCAAACATCATAGTCCCGCTGGCAATTCTACTTGCCATTCCAGCAACCCTATCCATTTCGGCGCGGGTTTCGTCTGTAGCTCCCAAGTATTGGTCAACCATACCACGTCTCTTGGCGGCGTCCTGATTTATCTTGTTTAACCTTTCTTGGAGGGCAGCGGTTCTCTGTTGAACGTTTGTGAAGTCGGAGATAACTCGACCAAGCGCCTCTCGTTTGGAAGTTTCTTGGGCAATTGTGTCTGCCAACCTATCTCTTTTTTGTAATTCGTTTTCTCCCGCTTTTAGCCCTTGTCCCCATTCCCCAAGAACGGCTTTATTTTTTCGTATACTTTCTCCAAGCTCTCTATATCTCGCGGCGAGTTCGTTAATGTTTACTTTGCCACCAGCCGCAATACCGCCTTCACCAACCTGTCTAAGCGTACCGGCCTGTCTTGCCTGAAAGAATCTTTCGGATTCTTCTGGGGTTAGACCTCCTTTGCCACGAGCCTTTTTCAGTGTAGCAAAACGTTGTTCATTTAACTTTGCAAGCTTGGCTACCTCGACTACTATTTTTTGTTCAAGTTTAGTTCTTTCTGCAAACGCGCTTTGCAGTGCTTTTGTAGAATCGTTAATAAACTTTGCTAACTTTTTAAGTGTTTCCATTCGACGAGACACATCTTTTTCAGCAGCTTTCTTTATCTTGTCTCTGTCATCCTTCAAAACAGCATCTTTAAGACTTTTATCGTCGAACGAAGCTCTTATGCCGGTCATAATTGAGTCAAAAGCTTTTCCTTTTCCGACCTTCTTTTTTAATTCACTTTCAAATACATCCATGGCATCTTTGCCTTTCAGTACCATAGTTTTCAACCGTTGTCTTGTTAAAATTATGACTGATTCTAATTTTGAAAGTGCTCTAATATTATCTTTAGTCGTTTCAGTAATTTCTGGTGGGGGAACTCGTTGTTGTTGCATCATTCCCATAGCCCATCGAGCCGGTTCGAGAACTGTTTCTTTGGGTAATATAGATGCTATAGCATCTATCTGTTTTTCCATCCTTCCACCGGGGCCAACTTCTTTTCCGGTAAGAAGAGTCGGTCTGGAAAGAACATCTGCTGGAGCCAATTTTGCTTTCCCCGAAACTGCGCTGACGGCTCTTGAAAAATCTTTCATTCTCGCGCCAGCCGATTCAATCGCCCTGTCTGTGATACTCAAAGTACGTTCTGTATCTGCGAGTTTTTTAACAGCCTCGGCAGCTTCTTTTGCAGATTCGGAAGCCAATCTATTGGCCTCTATTTGATTTTCGATACTTTTTCTTAGTTTTACATAAGGAAGATTGTTCATACTAGCGAACATCTTCAAAGAACGTTTGTCAAATTTCAGGAAGAAATCTTCCATGCTACCCGATTCTTTAGCAAAAGCGTTGATAGCTTTCATATACTGAGGAAAACTACTTTTCATCGCGCCTTTTGCTTGTTCTTGTGTTTCCGCCGAACCATGCATGGCAAGATTTAATTCTTTCAAAGTTCCTGTTAGTTGTGGACCAACCGTTCCTATCTCTACAAAGCCCATATTAATATTTTGAAAAGTGCTCGAAAACTTATCCATCGCTTCGCCTAGTCTTATTTGTTCCAGCTTTTTTGCAACGTCGGATGCCGCAGTAGCAAATCCATACAGTCCACCAACAGCCGCTCCAATCGCGGTTCCCCATACCGGTAAAATCATGCTACCCATCGCGGCGCCCATTCCAGCAGCACCTATTGTTCCACCAGCCATGGCCATCCCAGCACCAGACTTGCCGCCGGTTGCCTGCAATTGAGCCATTCCTGATTCTTTCATTAAGCCGCCAACCATGTCCGCAACAAGAGCAACGGCTAGTGCAGCCTTTCCAAATTTCCGCATATTTCCTGCCATTTTGCTAGCGATTTTACCAGTAGCTTGCAACGTCCGACCAAACATCTGGGCGTTTTTTGCCCCTACTTTATCTGCTATTGCTCTTGCTTTTGCCGCTTGGGCGCCTTTTGCCTCAACTACTCTTGTTCCCAATACGCCCCCCGGCCACGATGTCTTTGTTGTCATGCCCGGACCATGTGGCGAACTCAACTGGGCGGCCAAACCGCCACTCCCGGCCTGTTTGACACCAAAAGCCTTCATTCTCACCGACGCTTTTGACATTATTAAATTGTAGGCAATAAAAGCAGTTGTCAGCTTCACAAGAGAGCTTGTGAGTTTTCCAAGTGTGGTTTCCGCCTCAAATAGTGTTGACGCAAAAGAAGCTATAGCTGCTGCGGCACCAGCTATACCAAGACCGCTCATGCCTCCCCCGCCACCCCCCGGCCCATATTTTCCTCTACCCTTTCGGACAATACCGCCTGCGGCGTACTTATTTACGTGCTTGAGATTGCCATAACCTATAGCCTGAGCGGAGGCTTTATTAATAACGAACTCGCCGGGGGTTAGTAGAGCAGGTACAGAGTCTACAACACCGCCCTTGTTCATCTTCCCAATCTTCCCAAATTTTCCTGCGCTGAAAGCGATATCTCCTGCTGAGATACCAAGGTCAGCCAGTCGTAAATTACTTTGTTTATCCGCTGTAAAACCAGCTTTTATTTTATCATTAATAGTACTTAGGGCGCTTAAATTACGTTTTGCGTCAAGAGCCACAATGCTATTGTCAATTGGACCAAACAAGGGCTTCAGCTTGCTTCGATTAAATCCTCCGGGTCCATAATCCCATATATCACCTTTTGAACTCAGTTTTGCACCGGTCGCTCCACTAATAATCCCTTCAAACATATGACCAGAAATTGCTTCATGGTCCATCTTAAGATGGGCAAGGTTAAGACTGCTTTTATCTTTTTTAATTAAACCATTGCTGTCTTTTGAAAGCCTGTCAACAACTGTATTCAACGTACCTTTTGTATCTTCTCTTAGCTGTTTTTCTATAACATCAGCATATTTACCGCTTTCTGGTGGACCAACAAGATATTGTCCTTTAGGGGCTTTTATTTCTAGTTTATCCGTATCCTTCCGAAAAAAACTACCCTCCGGTAGATGTTTATTAACAAGTGATATAGCTAGAGGGCTAGGCGTTTTAATGCTCATTGCTTTTGGCTGGCGAGTCTTTTTGTCTGTCTCATCTGGTCTCATAAAAAGCCCACCCACTTTTGGCTTGTCTGGACTGCCAACGTTAATAGTAGCCGTACCATAAGCATGCCTCCCCTTTCTTACCACGCCACCCGCAGCGTATCTGTTCATGCTGTTAAGTTGGTCGGCCCCAAGCCTTTGTGCCACAGACTTCCTGATGACGAACTCACCCGGAGTTAACATAGCTGGAACGGTATCAGTATTTCCAACACCCGGAACCATACCACCCTTGTTGAACCCAAGTCCCGACCTTGCTCCAGAAGCCAATTTGCCCGCACCCTTAAATAGCGCAGAAGCCCCCAAAACACCAAGCAGAGGAACAAGCGGCACTAACGCATCAGAAATTTTCAGCAGGGCTTCGGCTAATCTTAGAGAAATATCAATAAATAATTGAATTCCCCTATTATCCATAAAGGTACGCATTAATTCAGCGAACTGTTCTTTTAGCTTTATCAACCTAACAGCCAATGCGTCCTGAGCAGATAGAGCGTCTTTGGTTAGAGATGTGCTTCCTCTCATTGCGGTTGCTCTGGCAAGCTCCGCTTTTTCAAATTGCTGAATTAGTGGGATTACCTTTGAAACCTGCCTGAAACCACCAAGCTCTTCGATAATCTGTGCGTATCTTGTATCTCGCGGGTCAAGTTCTGATAGCGCCGCATTTAATCTTCGAACAGCCTCATAAGGACCAACGAACTTGCCGGTCATATCTTCCAGATTAACACCAAGGTCTTTTAAGAACTCAATAGTTTTAGGTCTTCGCATTCTGGTGAAAATGGTTCTGAAACCGGTAGCGATAGTTTCAGCAGATTCTCGCGTGGTACTTCTAACCGAAGTGAACAACGCTTCAAGCTCTAGGAGGTCTCCACCGGCAGACTTAAACGCGCCGCCTGCCCTTCTGATAACAACACCAAGGTCGTCGGCCTCAACAGCGAAGCTTCCTGCTAAAGCATTCATCTGACCAAGTACCGAGCTTAGCTTGGAAGCCTCGATATTGAACTGACGCATGGCTGCGATTGCGGCTTCGGTTGTTTTTTCTATGTTTGTAAATGTTGGAGCAAGCTCTGTCTTAGCCAATGCCTCCAGAGCAATTTTCGTATCTCTGGCACTCATGCCTGTCTGAGCTAATATACGCGATATATCGACTAGTTTTTCAGAAGAGACGCCAAGACTGGTGGCCAAATTGCTTATTTCATTTCGCAAGCCTTTTAGACCGTTCATGGAATTTCCAGTAACCTGAGAGATTCTTATCATCTGTCTCTCAAAATCAATAGCTTCCTTGATGCCGTTTCTTATAGCAGATACAAAGGCAACAAAACCGGCGGTTGCAACACTAAACGCCGCGAATCTCTTGGCTGCTAGAGCGCCCTGTTTACCAAAGTCTTGCAAAACACTGGTGGCGTCTTTGGTCTTTTTCTTGACGGCATCCATCTCTTTCTTGATGGTTTCGGCGCCGGTCACTTTTACCTTTACATCAATTCCCGCCAACTGCCTCCTCAAATCGCCAATGGTTCTACGCACACTGGCGGTGTGTAATTGCGTTTGTAGTTGTGCGGTCAGTACAAAGCTTTCTGCCATTTTATACCCTCAAAAAAAACGGATATACCGGTAGCGTATTGCAACACTATCGACATACCCGCTTTCCGTTACAGATTATGATGCGCTATCGGCATCTACTGTTGTTGTTTTTGCTTTCGTTTTTGTTTTCTTTTTAGCCGCTACGGGCTTCTCTTCTTCAGTTTCTTTTTCTACCAAAACTTCTTTGCCGTCATCATCTATGAACGGCTTCTGCTCTATCTTGTAATTAAAATCTTCATCAAGAGGATTGCCGTCCTTGTCTATAAGATTTCCATCTTCGTCTATTAGCCTTCCTTCTTCATTCACCAATTTGCCATCGGAGGTAATTAACCTGCCTTCTTTATCAACCAGTCTCATTTCTTCATTAGCAAAACCGTAGTCAACAAGAAACTGATTCTCTGGCAGGTTCTTGTCATAGTTGGGGTCTAGGTCATACATCAAACGAGCCAGTTCAGCAGCAGCCGATGATGCATAGGGTTCTGAGGATTTTTCCTCGTAATCTTCTACGCTGTCAAAAAAGGTCTTTCCCGTCTTTTCATCAAGAACACAAAGATATACCAAGTGGTTGAATCGTGCATTGTCTGCCTGTCCTTCAGCGGTATTACCGTCCATAGCCGAGCGCTCAGAAATTAGGTCTCTAAACTCGGACCTATCAACCCTCATTTGGATGGCGGTCTCTCTTGCGTCCGACAACTTGATACCGCCCTTGGCGAGAGTCTTTTCTGACTCATTGATTCTTTCAACAAGGGCGACATACTGCTCTTCCTTGGAGTCGTCCCAAATCTCCTGCTCCCTCATGTAACTATCAAGCTTTTGCCGTAGCAATGCGCCTGATTCCAAAGCCGCCCTGAAAGCTTTATTATAGACCAATTGGGCCTGTTTAATTTTTGAAGAGTTGGGTTTAACGACAGCGACTGTCACAGCCTTGCCGCTAGAGTCCTCTGACTTGACAATTTCTTTGTTCTTGATTTTTTCCGCCATTATTCTTCCTCCTCGTTCCTTGGTACTACTGGTAAGTTAAGTTGATAACGCAGCCACTTGACATCATACTGTGCAAGCTCCGCTTCAAGATTCCTAGCCTGATTATTACCCCTGTCGAGTATCTCAGACCTTACTTCCTCATATAAAGATTTCATGTGCTCTTGTTCGGGGCTTAAAGGCTCATTGCTTTCATGCCCCCACAGAAACCCAAAGCTTTTTTCTATTGTACTGAGAGCGCCAATCATAGTGGTTTGAATTTTTTTCTTGGCGATTTTATTTAGTCTATCTTTTGACGCATCCTTAAACTTTTCCTCTTTTTCGGCTTTAAAGCCTTTAGCCCTTTTTATCAGGTTACTATAATCGTCCATATCTTATCCCTTCTTTGAACTTTGCATCTGATTTGCTTGCATGTTTATGTCCCGCCTGACATCAGGTAGGTCTTGATGTTTAACCTTGCCTCGCTCTTCTGTGACCTTATGGCGCTGTTGTGAAACCACTTTTGCTCTCGTATCATTCATGCTATGAATTCTGTCAATATCTTCTTTACCATCTGCCATTATAAATACATCCTGAGCATTTCCATGCCCTACTGACTCCGCTTGTGACCTCTTCTTGTCAGCCTCTCGTTTTTTGCGCTGAACAACAAACCAACCATCCAGCATGTCGTCGTCTTCAATAACACTGTCTTCTGGAGCCTCTAAAGACTCTCTTACGTTGTCATACATTCGACAATACATTGAGAGACTCTGTTGTTCCGACGTGATGTCCTTTGTGCAAACACCGAAAACACCCTGAACAGAACCGCCAAGCGCCCACTTTGTTCTAAAAGGTTCCGTTCTTGCTATTTCTCGATAAATTTTTTCTACTATCTCCTCTGACTTATAAAACTTTAATAAAGTAGAGCTATCCACATGACTCCAGTCATAAGATTCTCCACTCTCATAAAAAGTACAATTTTCTATAATCCAATGACCCTTGCAGAACGCTCCATAACCTTCACAGGTGCAATAATCGTAGTTGTATCTTTTTGTTAAAATTTTTATATACTCGCTTCTTGCTTTGTCAATATATTTTCTTAACTGCTCCGTCTGACTGACCTTGTATCTATTATTATACAACTGTTCTTTAAAAGACTCTAAATCTTTTGGTAGTTGTTCCAATAAGATTTCGTCTTCCTCAGTCCAAAGCTCTCTTTCCATCATAAAGGCAAAAAGTTCTTCGGAAGTCATTATTCCTTCGACTCTTGCTTCCTTCCTAGCGTCCTGAAAAATCTCTTGGGCTTGGTATAATTGGTCCACGTTAGGAGAGTGTATTTTTAATACCAAGTCCTTATTAATCCTGTATCTCAAGTAGCCAGAAAGGATTCTAGCTACAAAATATTCCCGCTCATAAAGCTCCATAAAACTTTACCAACGGGAATATTTGTACTGTCATTTTTCCGTCCTCTTGTCCACACTATACGAGGCGCGCTTACTTGCCTATCCCTGCAATGTCTATGGGTATCAAAAGGCTATCGCAACACACGCCAATTTATTTAACTATTACTACGGAGCATTACCACCAGTAGAAGGTGTCTTCACACTGAAGTCATTAAACGTTAGGTATGAGAATGTCATACTTACGTTTCCGCCGCCAGTATCGCCACCAGTGTAACCAACACTTTGGAGCTTATTCTTGCCACCAAAATCAAACTGAGTACCATCACTCAATTCAATAAGGATGTTGCGGTTGGTTAGGTTGTCATTCTTTTCATCGGCGCCAACCAAGTCACCAGAAGTTGAGATAACCTCAAACTCGTTGGTGATTTCAACTGGGAAGGTAACATATCTGTGATATGGACCCTTTTGACCTAGTTCAAAGATTGACTCACGACCAAAGTCGGCACTGCAAGTCCAATTCTGAATATGAACATCAGGAGTAGTACCAGTGATGGCATTACCAGCGGATGAATCGGAACTAGTTCCGGGGATATCGCCGGGAATCTTGGAATTGGTAAGATTAAACTCTTGACGACGCTGAACGCCATTGGCGTCAGCGGGGCTGTCTGTACCAAAACCAAGGTCTTTGTTTGCTATGCCGTCAGTACCCTCGGCTGCGCCCTGCCATCCGTAGTTGGTGTGTTTCAACCAAGCTTTGGCGTTACCAACCAAGGTAACTGATTCGGTGGCATTACCATCAACCGGCACGGTATAAGAAACTGAAGACACATACATGCCAGACATGAATACCTGACTCTTCGGTTGAACATCACCGGCCTTAGTAGCCGTGTCTTCGTAAACAGCAAGCAACACATCACACCTATCGTTTGCTCCAGCAACCAAGCCACCCTGACTGGCAACCGCTGTACCGTCTGAACGGTCAAACGAGTTGGGTGATGCTGCGGCATATGCCAAAGTAGTACCGTCAAGCACTCTCTCAACAGTTACTTCAATATCGGGGATATTTTCAATATTTTCATAAATTGAAAGTTGACCTAGTTCGAATACTTGCTCTAGATTAAATGTGGTTGTAATACCAACGCTCTGAACACCATTCATAATCACGCCAGTACTTTTACTACCATCAGTTGATGCAAAATCGTGGTTATCTATGGCGGCGACGACTGAACCTGCATACGAACCACTGGGGTCTTTTCCATCTGTCATGATAACCAGACCTTGAGTGGCCCAGAAAATTCTCATATTAACGGCCATTATTGTCTCTCCTAACTTAAGGAACTATGAGTTATGTAATTATACACCAAAAATGCTATATACCCGGAAGAATGACTTCCATAGATGTCCTTACAACACCAGTATATAAGGACGGGTTAAGCATGCTGACTTCTTGACTTTGTGTATCTAGAAATCTCAGTTTTCCTGACTGAATACCGTCCCATCTATAACCTCCGTCAGCACTTGGCGCTACCAAATCTGGATATCTTAATGCACCAGATACAGCAGTTCCCCTGTAATCTAACGGATAGGCGTCTTTCCTACCCATCCTGTTGACATCAAACATGTAAATACTCTTTTCTTTCTGAAAAGTTATAGCATCTACAAGAGAGTCTCTCGTGTATCCGTCTTCGGTCATAATATGAAACAGAACATCTGTTGCAATATACTGACCACCCCCTAATTGATAGGGGTCCATTTTTCTTTTTGGAACAACCTCCACCGCAATAACGGGAAGTTGTGTCCTAGTTTGACCCATCTGAGACCAATCGCCCGAACCTGCCAAGTCAAAGTCAGAGTTATCTCTACGTAACGACCTATACTGAACCTCCCTAAACCAAGGAGTGTCGTTAGCAGATACAACATTCACCCATTTAAAACTGTACTCTGCGCTAACCGTACTCGTGGTAGATATAGCAGAATCAAAAATCACTCTTCCATTTACATAATCAATGTGGTGCGCGTATTCCCCGACACCAGAAGTGGGGGCAAAGGTGCTGCCTACAAATACCCCAGAAACTCCGGGCATTCTCTTACTATTAGGGTAGGTTGCATCTTCTAGCGCTTTCTGGACAACGTTAGCCTGATTTGTAAAAGCCAGACCGCTTTGCCAAATCCAGTTTCCTCTATAAGCTTCCCAGACCTGTCCAGAATCATAGTTAGGGTCATCTACTAGTCTTAGTTTGTGTCTTGCTCCTCCGTATTGTCCACTGGCTGGAATGTCTACGTTAAAAAAGTTGCCTTTTTCCATTAAGGCCCAATCAAAGAAATCGATTAAATTAATCTTAAGTTGCTCGCTAAGGCCAGCATCCCCGATGTAATCGAAGCCTTTTAGATTTGTGTATTCAGCCATTCTATCTCAACACCCTATGTAAAATATTTGCTATTTCCTTGCCTCTATCAGACAAGGCTCTTGTGATAGCGTTATCTTCTAAAGTTCCTGAATATTCTGGCCTGACCCTGAAGAAGTCTCCCTGCTTCATGACAGCATCGCCGCTTCTTCCGTGGTTGCCCGGAACAACGTGGTAGTCTGCAACCACAATGTCGTCACCTCTGGTCAACAACCAGCTTATCCAATCTAGGCTTTCTCCTTTTTCTGTCACAACGGGTTCTACAGCACCCAATACGTTTCTAAAATCCCCCGGCTGAATTTTTACAGTTAAACCGCCCGTTAAGGCACGGACTGAAAATGGTTTGAAAACAACCCGACTCGTCTGCACCACGGTGCTTATGATTCGCTCCACTTGTTCAACCGCGCTTCCTCTAGGAATTCCAAAATCTCCCCTAAGCGGGCCATATGCCACAGCCTTAAGTTCAGGAGACTGCATTAACCAAGCCTCAAGCGCCTTGCCCAATTCCCTCTCTATTTCCGGCATTCTCTTCTTAAATTTTTGGTTTAAGTCTTTGGCTAATGCCTTTCTAATTTTTCTTTCTATTGCTCCTGTATTATCTAGCAACTTTAATGTTACATTTAAATCATTGCCCATTACCATTAGACACGCTCCCAAAAATTAATAACGTATCTGTTCTGTTTAAACCCGTGAGGATACCCTTCACCAGCACGCTGGAACCTCCAAGTCTCGTATCCTTTTATATCCTTATTGGTAATAAGCTGGTTAGCTTTTTCTATTTTGGGCAAGTCCTTAATGTAACCTATTGTTTGAATATAGTTAGCAGGAACGTCTACCTGAAAACCTACATCAATCCAATCTTTCGTTCGCCAATATACTCTTAGAACTATGTCCTCAGTATTCTCTGTAACCAAGAAGCCCTTTCCATTACACCAAGGACAAGGCATTCCTCTAGGAAACGACACAGGACCACCGGACCTGTATATATTTGCAGAACGCCCACGTCCACCCATTGTGTTCGTGATGCAGTTCTCGCAACGAGTCCTTTTCTCCGGGTACACAAGTTGACAAGTGATGCCAAACGAATTAATCATTTCGTCAGCACCCTCGTTGTACTTATCAAAAGCACCGCTTGGAATGCTAATAGCCATATTTATGCCTATGTATTTGCGTCACCACTATAGTAACGTGGGTCATCAAAGTAATTGCAATACTTGTTATTTAATGTAGCAATAGCGTTCGTAGAATTTGAACTAAGCGTGGGGCTAAGAACATGATTGCTATCAATTTTGCTGCTATTATCCAAACCCTTGGCCGGATGAATAACGGCATCGCCATTTTTTACATCGTTACCACTTATAACTTTTGCGACTATGCTAGCCATTTTTTAATCTCCATTCAGCTTTCTTTTATGGATAAATTTTTTGCCAGTAATCTCTTCAATAGCTTTTATAGCTCCATACATATCAACGTTAATTTCTTCCCCAATATCCTCATTTCTGGAATAGAATGACCAAGCCATGGGGTCTGGCGATTCGAAATATTTAAACACATGTGGACTTAAAGTAGTTTGGTTGTTGCCTTCATCAAAGGCGTATAGCTTTACAGTACCTCCGGTATCCTTTGCATAGATACCGGCGGTATTGTTTCCCGCGCTTCCATCAAAAGCCTTGGCGTGTCTAGAATTGTCTCCAAAGACCAACGCCTTTGTAGACGTACCGGCAACCGGCATTACATTTGTGCCAATTCCGATGTTTCCAGACGGGCCAATAGCAAATCTTGTTGGAGTGTCTTTTCCATAAAAGTCCTGAATGACCATTTGACCGCTGGTTGCGGTAATATCATTATGTCCAGAAAATAGCTTGTAACTTCTGCCATGAATGTTGGATATTGTGAGACCTGAAGGAGCCGTTGAACCATGGCTTACATTGAGCATGTCAATGGGGGTTAGTGTCCCAACACCAACATGACCATCGGTACTAATACCCATTACCTTGTTTTTCGTAGGCTCTCTTGTGGCAAACTCCAAGACGCCCGACTTAATCTTAAAGTCAAACAGGCTATTGGTGGATTCAGATGACAGAGTCATGGCAATGCCACTGGCTGGATTAAGCTCTCCAACCGTAGACAATGAATGTCCGCGAGCATGAACGTGCATCTTTCCGCTGGGCTTGACAGTATCAATACCAACGTTGCCCCACTGGTTGACAAATAGCCTTACGGGGTTTCCAGAAGTGTAAACGTCCTGAATAAAGAAGTTGTTTTTATCTTCTGCATTGTAACTACTAGCGTGTACGTCGGTTCCAAGCGCAAACAAGTTTTGGGCTTGTCCGCTGGGATGGTTGGACTGATTCCATTGGTCTTTATGGCCCTTGAACAATATCCTAGAACCAATAGAATGGTTATGGTTGTTAGGCTGATTCATATGATGAGTGTTAACTAACTGTAGTTCAGCCCATCCATAATGAATACCTGAGACAGCAGGAACTGGGTTCATACCCACACCCTTACCTTCTCTGGAAACCACGACCTGTCCAGACTCATGAACCGTGATAGTTGGATACAGAGTTTTGTTGACCGTATCCCACTGACCGATATTTATCTTCTCACCACTTACAGCGCCAATACTATTATTAGAGCTTTGGAGCAGTAGCAGAAGCGGGTCTTTCTTTATGTCTCTTTTTGGTGTTATGGACTGTACATGCAAGCCGACATTGCCTATGCCGCTGGCGTAAACATCAACCTCACCGTTGGCTTGTATCTGCAATCTCTTTGTCAGCCCGTGACCACCGGTACTGGAGCTAACCCCGGAGGCAGCAGTGTAGAAACAAAGGCTCCCGTCGTCTTTGTTGGTTGTGTCTGAGCCTGTGGCAAAACCAATTGCGGATGTCTTGTTCCTGTTCCAGTTTCCATAAATATAATTAAACGTAGTGTCGTTAGTGCCTACGCTATTATCTCTGAAGTGAATTCCCGAAGGCCCATTAAAAAACGGGGTCTGACTTCCCCCGCTTCCCATAATTGGAATGATAGAATCCACCATGTCCAGCAAGTTGTCCCTGACATCAGCGGCAGAAATATTGCCCTGATTATTGTCAGCGAGCAAACTGGTTAAGTTTGTTCTTATATTTTTGGCTTTTCTTTCGGTCATATTAATCCCTTAACTGAAATATCCTTCTCGGTGACTAAGGGTGATTCTCGATACGTTGTCTGCGCCCGGAGCATATGGCCCAAGTATCGCCTGACCGGCAACACTGTTACCGGCCTTATGCTGCATAATCGCATGTTCACTACGCTGACACATATCCTGCTGCACAACCTGCAAGTTTTTCACAATACCCGTCATGTCTATTCTGGAAGGACCGTCGCTGATACTTACGGAATTTAGCCCGTGGGTTCTAAGCTCGCTGCTGAGAATTACGCAAGCAGCCTTGAGACAGGCTATATTAATGAAGGCGTCGTCTTTTGTTGTCAGTGTTGTCGGGTCTGGGGATAGGGATAGCTCATCTACGTCAACTGTAAACGTGTTATCAAACTCCACGTAGTTTAAGATTAACTGTGCTGAAACCAGCACGGTTTCTTCAAGTCTATCGTCGGCGTAACTAGTGGCGTCTACGTCATTAATTAAATGTCTTACAATACGCACCATTTCAGTCTGCCAAACCATTGCTTACCCCTTACAGGTTCCTATGAACCTTGAATGAATATATGTCGGTGTTGAATGTTCCTGCGGAGATAACAACCTTGCCTTGCAATTTCCATACCCCTGCGGCATCCAAGTCCCCGTCTACTGTGTCGTAGTACATAATCCCGTCAGTACCATCAGAAGAAAAGGTAGCAGATTTTGTTAATTTTGTTCCATCTGGCTTTTTAAGTATAATTTGTTTTGTAGTAGTGGCACTTGAAATATCTACTGTAGACGTGCCGTCTTTAATGGTAACTTTAAATCTCGTACCAATGTCGCCCACTCTAATTTCGTTTGCTGCCATATTATCTCTCCAGCGTAATACTTCGTTGCTGGTCTAATTCTAAATCTTGTTCAATCAACTGGTCTATATTAAGATTTTGCTCCAAAGTTTTCAAAATATACTGATTAGTCGCTGCATTTTGGTATATGTAACCAATAATCGGCTCTTCTTGGTTTATGTATGCCGTTATAGGTATAACATCTCCCCCCTCTACTACTAGTAATACACCGTTTGCGGCTAATGTTGATATGGCCGCAAAGGAAACTTCTCCAAAAAGTGTATCACCAACAAGAGCGGTTGCCCCCAACGGAGCTTCTGATAGAGCGCTAAAACCTAACATATTATGTCAACGTTATATCAAGGTCACCGGCATTAAATTTGAACGTAGAACCACTTGTTACGTCTACTGGCGTAGTCAAAGCTCCGTGGAATAAAATACTACCCGCCCCATAAGTTGCGCTAGTCACCAAGGCAACTCCAGATATCATTCCCCAATGTGCTGTTGCAGCAGGAAAAGTAACTGTGGAAGAGTTGGAGGTCGCTCCACCAGTACTAACCTCGTTCCAGTTAGCATTTGACGGTGCGCCTAAGTCTACTCTTGCATAAGAACCGGCATTGGCAACTTCCGGCATCGTTCCACCATTTTTAGCATCAACTCCCCAGTTGCTATCGTGGTTTGTCAATAGAGCAACTGACACGTTGGATGGCGCAGCGAAACTATTGCTATTTGCTCTTAAAACAAAATTGAGAACACCTGATTCCATATAGTTGGACATAGCATCCGACATTATTTTCTCCTAGCTTATTGAATATCCATGTTAATTTGACTTAAGTCATTTTTTATTTGTTCAGATACGTC